>ENA-UOOK01000040-UOOK01000040.1-fermentation-metagenome-genome-assembly--contig:-NODE-40-length-124422-cov-8.634839_pt1 | contig 124422 bp, 109 predicted proteins | sample MGYA00245777_ERZ724023 | MGnify/ENA primary metagenome ERZ724023 (study PRJEB28704, sample SAMN03018312) | fermentation metagenome | biome: anthropogenic terrestrial biome; feature: soil... | reverse complement strand
TAGGTCTTCAGGTTAACTTCTAAAAACTAGGAACAATGAAAAGAAAATTGACAATAATAATCGCTCTGGCAGCATTGTTGTTCAGCGGTTGCGAAGATTTCCTCGACAGACCGGTACTGACAAAAATGAATGACCAGAACTACTGGACATCGGAGAATAACCTCCGACTCTTCGCCAATGGGTTCTATGTAAACTACTTTGTTGGTTATAACTCCGGATGGGGTGTTGACTACGCTCCGCTCCGGGGATATTATTTTGCTGATGACTTCACTCAGACTGGCAAGCAGATCAGCTTCGAGACCCAGGCCCCTGCATCGAGAGCCTCAACCAGTGAGACTCCTTCAATGATGACGACCTACTGCGGGCCTTCATGGAACTTTGCATATGTCCGCAAGGCAAACCTCTTCCTTGAGAGAATTGAGGCAATGAAGGATGAATACCTTACCGAGGATGCTTACAAACACTGGAGTGCTGTTGCACGTTTCTTCAGGGGTTATGAATATAGCAGGCTTGTGAGTGTCTTCGGCGACGTGCCCTATTATGACAGATTAATTAATGACGACGAAATGGATCTGTTGTATAAGGACAGGGATAATCGCACACTGGTAATGGATGCAGTGTATGATGATTTTACCTATGTCATGGCCAATATGCGCACCTCTGACGGAAGTGCACAGTACCTGAACAGGTACATCGCAGCCGGATTTATATCCCGGTTCATGCTTTTTGAAGGTACCTGGCAGAAATATCACCTTAATAATTCTGAAAAAGCTCAGAAGTACCTGCAAATGGCCGCAGATGCCGCAAGTTTAGTAATGACTTCAGGGAAGTATTCCTTTGCGAGCGATTTCCGTTCACTGTTCGGATCACAGGACCTGGGAGGCAACAAGGAGGTGATCATGTACAGGCATTACGATGCAGCACTGCAGGTGACTCATCATATTGCTTCGTATTCCAACACCACCGAGAGTCAGCCGCAATCTGCCAATCTTGATCTGGCAAAGTCATTCATCTGTGCTGACGGGCAGGTTTATCAGTCATCAACATTGCCGAATGCAAACAAGCTCGATCTGGCAAGCATGATTGCAACACGTGACCCACGCTTCGAGGCAACCTTCTGGGATACACCCAGGAAGGAAGCCTCCACATTGGTCTACTCTGACAAGTTTATTGACAGGATCGGGCCGACATTTGCCGGGGGTACTTATCCACCAGAATATGGTTCAAATACAAATACCAATGATGCCCCGGTAATGCGACTTGGAGAGGTGGTCCTTAACTGGATCGAAGCAAAGGCTGAACTGGCCACTTTGGGTGGCCCGGCTGTTACCCAGGCAGATATCGATGCATCGATCAATGCAATACGTGACCGGCCTCTGGACAAAGTAGCCACAGACAAAGGAATTGTAAAAACTGCACATTTGTCACTGGCAAACCTCCCTAATGATCCGGATCGCGACACTGACATACCTGCACTTATCTGGGAGATACGCCGTGAACGCAGAATGGAGTTTGTTTTCGAACACTCACGCCTGCTCGATATCAAGCGCTGGAAGAAATACAACTATCTGGATGTCACCAGTAATCCCGATCTGCACCTGGGCTTATGGATGAATTTCCCTGTTGATATGCCAGAGTGGCTGATTGAAGCAAAGGTCAACAAGCTGAAGGTTCAGAAAGCTGACGGGACGGTGGTTACATATAACGGAACCAACGGTGCAGATATGGTGGGATACTATATCCCGGAAAACATCTCAGCCCGCGATGCCTTTACGGACAGGGTTTACCTTGCGCCGGTAGGTGTAAACCAGATTACTCAGTATACGGAGAAAGGTTACACGCTTACTCAAACACCCGGGTGGTAGAAGTATATGAATAACTCCCTCTTTGGGGAAGAATTTAAGTTGGTTATTTCAGAGACGTGCGCTGCACGTCTCTGCTTTTTTAGTGCCTGGTAAATCCGCTGCGCTCTATCAGCGGTTCTATTGACGGTTCCCTTCCTCGGAAGGCCCGGAAGAGTTCATCTGGCTCACGGCTTCCCCCTTTTTCGAGGATTGTATGGCGGAATGAGCCGGCTGTATCCTTGTCGAAGATGCCTTTCTCCCTGAACAGGCTGAATGCATCGGCGTCAAGCACCTCAGCCCACTTGTAACCATAGTAACCTGCAGCATAGCCGCCGGAGAAGAGATGTGCGAAGGAGACGCTCATACATGACCCGTCTGCTGCAGGCAAAAGCTCAGCAGGACCCATGGCTGACCGCTCAAAAGTCACTATGTCTTCCGTCTGAGGGTTTTCAAGTGTGTGCCAGGCCATGTCAAGCAGTCCGAAACTGAGTTGCCGCATACAGGCGTAACCTTCGTTATATGTCAGTGAGTCCCTGAGTTTATGAAGCATCTCCCCGGGTATCTTTTCTCCGGTCTGGTAATGTGCAGCCCATGTGTCAAGCCACTCCTTCTCCCATGCCCAGTTCTCCATGATCTGCGACGGCAGCTCCACGAAGTCGCGCTTTACATTGGTCCCTGAGAGACTTTCATATGTGCAGTCTGAGAGCATGCCGTGAAGTGCATGGCCGAACTCATGAAGAAAGGTATTCATCTCACTGTGCGAGAGGAGTGACGGACGTGCCGGAGTTGGGCGGGTGAAGTTCATCACCAGTGAAACCACGGGAATGATTCTCTCATTGCCTTCTTTCCACTGTTCGCGGAACCCGGTCATCCATGCACCTCCGCTCTTGCCCTTGCGTGGATGGAAGTCGAGCATAAGAATGGATATAATGCCCCTGTCAGGGTCATGCACCTCGAAGGCAGATACCTCCTCATTGTAAACGGGAATACTCTTGTTCTCCCGGAAGGAGAGTCCGTATAGCCTGGTAGCCAGTCCCAGTACAGCTTCCCTGACTTTATCCAGAGGCATATATGGTCTCAGGGCTTCATCATCTATGCTGAACCGTTCCATCCGGAGCTTCTCCGACCAGTACGCCCAGTCCCATCGCTCAAATCTCCCTTCATGACCGTGCTGCCTTGCATATTCTTCGATATCCTTAAGGTCTCTTTGCCCGGCAGGTGAAGAAGCATCAAGAAGATTTCTGAGGAACCTGTTCACCTCTTCAGGTGTGGAGGCCATCCGCTCCTCCAGGGCATATGCAGCGTAGTTGCTGTATCCCAGCAGTCTGGCCATTTCCAGCCTGAGCTCTGTAATCCTGAGCACCAGTTCACGATTGTCATGTTCATTTCCACGGAAAGCGCGGCACGAGTAGGCTCTGAAAAGCATTTCACGGAGGTCACGGCGGTCAGCATATTGCATGAACGGCACGAAGCTGGGAGCGTGGAGGGTGAACAGCCAGCCCTCCATCCCTTTTTCCCTGGCAAGGGCTGCTGCTGCCTCACGGATACCCTCCGGCAGACCAGACAGTTCGTTCTCAGCAGTAATATGCAGGGTGAAATCATTGGTCTCTGCAAGAATGTTCTCTTCAAACTTCAGGGAAAGGGTGGAAAGTTCAATGGTGATGGCTCTGAATCGCTCCTTGTCATCTTCTGTCAGGCCGGCCCCGCCCCGGATGAAGTTCTTGTACTTGCGGTCAAGAAGGATCATCTCTTCCTGGTTCAGACCCAGGGAATCCCTTCTCTCGTATACATTCTTCACCCTGGCGAACAGTGCCGGATTGAGGGTGATGTCGTTGCTGAAGGCTGTGAGAACGGGAGATACCTCCCTGGCTGCTTCCTGCAGTTCTGGTGTTGTATCGGAGCTGTTCAGGTTGAAGAGGACGGGGGTGATGCGGTTGAGAAGTGATCCGGCCTGTTCAAGTGCTTCAATCGTATTTCTGAAATCGGGTTCTGCCGGATTAGATACAATATCGTCGACCTCCTTCCTGGCAATTGATATGGCTTCTTCAACTGCAGGTTTGAAGTGTTCCGGACTGATCAGGTCGAACGGGGGAATGCTGAAAGGGGTTTTCCATTCAGTTATCAACGGATTGTCGGGAGTCATGGGTCAGGTATGTGGTTTGGACAAATATAATCGGATTTACGATTTACGATATTCGATTTGGGATTTGATGGTTCTGTGAACACTACGCGGTAGAATTCCCCGTGGGGGATGAAGAATTGTAGCACAGGGGATAATTGATATAATTCCCCGTAGGGGATAAAGCATTGTAAAACAGTGCCACACCCTGCGGGATGTGGCACTGATGTAAAGATTATGGAAAAATCAGAAGGGCAGGTCGTCAAGTTCGGGACTGGGGGACGGGGCATCCTCAAGTTGCGGGTTGACAATGGCTTTCTGGCCATTCTCAGCCACGGCAATCCCGCGGCTGACCGAGAGTGCATTGAGGTTGGTGATGTAATTAGCTATCCCGTTTTTCTCCCAACGGTTTCCACGGATATTGAAAGTTACGGTCACCTCCTGTCTCAGCCATGACTCGTCAATTATCTCACATTTCTCCTGCGTGAGCTGGAACTTGATGAAGTCGACATAAGCCTGTCCGCTACCGCTCTCTTTATGTTCGATGACGAACTCCCGTTTACGGAACCGTTCATTGATCCTGTTGACCGGATATACTTCCGCGATCCTGCCTGTGATCTGGTATTCCATTATTCCGATTCTGCAATGACAATTTTTTCAATCATGTCACCCGCCCTGATCAGGTCAATCACCTCAAGTCCTTCCACAACCTTTCCAAAGCAGGTATGCTGCCTGTCTAGGTGTTTGGTGTTTGTCCTGCTATGGCATATAAAGAACTGTGATCCTCCGGTGTCTCTTCCGGCATGTGCCATTGACATCACACCGCGGTCATGATACTGTTTCCGGCCGGTTAGCTCACATTTGATCTTGTAGCCAGGGCCGCCGGTTCCCACGCGCGGATCACCCGGATTCTTCGAGAAGGGGCAGCCGCCCTGGATGACGAAGTCAGGTATAACCCTGTGAAATGCAAGTCCGTCATAGAATCCCTGGCGGACCAGCTTGACGAAATTGCTGACTGTGCCGGGGGCATCGTCATCGTAGAGAACTGCTTTCATCACCCCTTTCGGGGTATGTATCTCAGCTGATATCATTGCTTGACAATCTCGAGGAGCTCAACATCAAATACAAGTGTTGAGTAGGGAGGAATCGGACCTGTGCCCTGCTCGCCATATCCAAGCTCATAAGGAATGTAGAATTTGAATTTTGATCCGACCGGCATCAGCTGGATACCTTCCTGCCATCCCTGGATGACCCCGTTTACAGCGAACTGTACCGGTTCACCGCGATCAACTGAAGAGTCAAATGTGGTACTGTCAAGGAGTTTCCCTGTATAATGAACCTTTACAACGTCTGTAAGGACGGGTTTCTGCCCTGTGCCCATTGTAACAACCTCATACTGAAGCCCGCTGGTTGTTTCCTGAACACCTTCGCGTTTTTTGTTCTCAGAAAGGAACTTTTCACCTTCGTCGATATTCTTGCCGTACATTGCTTTCATTTTCTCCATCTGCCTGTTCTGCATGTATGTCATCACATATCCCTGTGCCGACTGCTCATCAAGAGTGTTCTTTCCTTCTTTTGCATCAAGCATTCCTTTTGCAAGCAGCACCGGATCAATGTCAATGCTGTCAGTCATGTAGTAAAAATAGTTGGCAATACCGAGTGCGTATGCGAGAGAGTCTTCAGAGCTCTTCACCTTGGTACCTGTAACGCTTGATTTTGTATTGCATGATGATACGATCATGGCTGTTGCTACAGCGAGAATAACTAAACCTTTGATTTTCATTGTGTATGTTTTAAATTAATTTTTGGCAAAGATAATATTTTGAATTTCAAGAAGGGGATATTACTCTTCTTTTGTCACTTTAAGCAGTTCCACTTCAAATATAAGTGTTTCAAAAGGTTTGATGATGTTTCCAGCGCCCCTCTCACCATAGGCGAGGTCATAGGGGATGTAAAGCATCACCCTGGAACCTTCCTTCATCAGCTGGAGTCCTTCCACCCAGCCGCGTATGACATTGCTGACCCGGAACTGTGCAGGCTCACCGCGATCATAAGAAGAATCGAATTTAGTTCCGTCAATTGTCTTCCCGGTGTAATGGACAGTGACTACGTCCTCCGGTCCGGGAGTTATTCCCGTTCCTTCCTGCAGGACCTTGTATTGCAGTCCGCTTGATGTGGTAAATACACCTTCCTTTCCGGCATTATCTGCGAGCCATAATTTTGCAGCCTCAACCTGCTGGCCGTACTCAGCCATGAGGCGGGCTTTTTCGCGCCTTTGCATATAGCTGACAATGAAAGCACTGGCGGCAGTGTCATTCATCAGTGCCCTGTCCCTGGAAGCATCAGTCATTCCTTTTGAGAACATTTTGGTATTGATATTGATGCTGTCGCCGGTATAATACTTATAATTGGCCACCCCGAGAGCGTATGAGAGTGAGTCTTCGGCGCCGGCAAATTTTGATTTCTGGCCTGTTACCGGCAAAACTATGATTGCTGCAAGGGCCATGACAAGAATGAGTCTGGTTACTTTCATTTTTTTATATTTATGTGATTACAGAAGCGGATTCAGTATCCGGCACTGTCTCAGTGGCGCAAATATACCACAAATCATCTCTTCACCGCCCGTGTGATTACTCTTTTTCCGGGGGGACCGGGGAGGAGTGATACTTCATATCCAAGCGACCGGAGCATTCTTTTCAGATCACCTTTTGCCGAGTAGGTTACGAATACAGAGCCCTGGTGTGTTACTGCTGCTATCCTGCGCATCACCGCCTCGCTCCACATCTCAGGCTGTTTGTCGGGACCGAAGGCATCGAAATAGACAAGGTCATAGGTACCCATGGGATCTTCGATAGTAAGGTCTGTCAACCTCTTTTCTATTGTGAACCACTCAGTTATGGAGAAAGGCTTGTTCCAGGGCGCCTCGTGAATTGACCTGAATAGTCCTTCGCCATCTTCGCCTGCCAGGGTACCATAGTTCAACCTGCCAATGATTGATGCAGAGAGGGGCTCTTTTTCCAGGGTGGTGTAAGTGACATGAATCTTTACATGTCCTGCATGGATTGCAGTGAGGAGCGCATTGAGGCCGGTGCCGAACCCGACCTCCAGGATTGCAGTGTCACCAGGAGACAGGCTTGCAAGACCGGCATTTATAAAAATGTGCCTTGACTCAGTCATAGCACCGAACCGCGAATGGTAATGTTCATCCATCCCCGGCAAGTAGAGAGTGGGGGAACCATCCTGCGTTATGATAAGTTTCGTTTCCATTTTATAAAAGTCGGCAGTCGGCAGTACCAGTCGGCAGCTAGCATCATTTTCCCGCAAGACCGCAGGACCGCAAGACCGCAAGATCGCAAGACCGCAAGACTGCAAGACCGCAAGATCGCAAGACCGCAGGACCGTAAGACCGCACGACGAAGCGAAGCTTCAGACTTTCAGACTTTCAGCCCACGTCGAGTCATACCATGTCCTGACGTCGGTGGCTATCATTCCGGCTCGCCTGGCTGCCTCTATACCCAGATCGCCGTCTTCAAAGACCTCGCAATCTGAAGGATCTACACCCATCAGCTCCGCACATTTGAGGAAGGTCTCCGGATGGGGCTTATGCCTGGTAACGTCATTAGCTGTCACTATTATATCAAAATACTGCCTTATCCCAACTATCTCCAGCGTCTTCTCCACTGCCTCCCGGTGGCCGCCGGTACCAACAGACATCGGCAGCCTGCCATAATATTTCTGCACCAGGGCGGTCACCGGCTCTATCGGGGTAACATTATGCTGGATCCGAAAAAACTCTTCAAGCTTTACCTGCATAATCTCTTCGGGAGAAACTATTCCCGTCTTCCCGTTCGCTGCTATCACCTCCTCGGCTATCTTCCATCCGGGAGCTCCGGTATGAGCCTGGAGGAATTCCGTTTCCATAATTATCCCGAACCTGGCGCATGCCTTCTGCCATGCCTTGTAATGCCATGGCATGGTATCGGCAAGGGTTCCATCAAGATCGAAGATGAGTCCTTTGACTCCGGGGGATATGTCGTAAATTGGCATAATTTAGAAAGATGTCATAAGTCAGCAGTCGGCAGTACCAGGTTGGTTAATTATTTGGTTTTCAGTTGCATGGCGACCTGGGTGAGGAGCTGGGTGGGATCGGTGGCGTCAGCGGGGTCAGTGAGATAAAACTCCCACACGGCACCTGAGAGTTCGATCCTGTTCTCCCTGGCATAGTTCTCCAGTTTCCCGTAGGTAACCGATAACTCATCATACGGTCCGTTATGCAGACCCTTGAGCGCCAGGAACGATTTGTACTTCATCAGCCTGATATCACCGGCATTTTTACCTCCGGCAGAGACAGGCATACCTGCTGTCACAGTATATTTGCCAGTAGAAGGGTCATACCCTTCATAGAATGCGAATGGCGGGCCCTGCGGCTGGAGGTTCTGCGCCTCAATGGCAGGATAGAGTTTGCCGAGGCTCTGACCGTACCATGCACCCACTTCCTGCTGGCTGACCACAGCGCTGATGGTAAGCGCTTCCACGGCAGGATATTCTTCGATGCCGATCTCGGTGAGATTGCTCAGCAGTACGCCGTTGGCCTCGAGATATGTCTTAAGAGCTTCTCTACCACCGTTCATAGTCTTTTGAATTATGCCTGAGAAAGCCTTGTTGGCCAGCCGGCCGAATGGTGATCCGGACTTCATGGTGATGGTCCACTTAACCGATGTCCCGTTTTCCGACGGGGTGAATTCCCATTCTTCGGGGATGAACTTGCCGGGCATGAGTGAGACCTGGTTGAGGATATAAGATCCGAAGACAACAGAATCGACCAGCATCATCCCCTTGCCAACCACGGGACCGTCCCAATTGTATTTTGACCCGATATATCCTGGTACGATGTCAAAGGTGCATTTTACGGCACTGTCTGCCTTGATCCACGGGTCCCAGACAGTGCGTTCAACAAATCCTGCAACAAAATGGAACACTTTTGCAGGAGGGAGGTTAATCTCCTCTGTGGTTATCATCTTAGTCTCTTTCGGCATGGCAAAGCCGATGAGGATCAGGATTGCAAGTGATGCAAGGATTACGATAAAGATCCATTTCAGTACTTTCATCTCAGCAGGTTTTAAAGATCAGGCGTGATAAAATTACATTAATAAGGTTAATCCCGATTATAATGAGTGCGGTCCCCACATGGAGACCGCACTCCGGTCCGGAGACCGCTATTTCCCGAGAAACTTCTTTACCTCTCCTGCTATGTTTCCGCCGGTGAATCCCAGTTTCTGATCGAGGACACCGTATGCAGCAGAGAAGCCGAAGCTTTCAAGTCCCCATATTTTCCCCTGTGCTCCCGCGAAGCCGAGCATCGTCACCGGGAGTCCTGCCGTAAGGCAGAAAACCGGAATGCCCGGGGTAATGACACTGTTCCGGTATTGTTCATCCTGCAGGCGGAACAGTCCTTCTGACGGTGCAGATACAATTCTTGTTTTTATTCCTTCAGCCATGAGGAGCGAGGCTGCCTCAACAAGGGTTGCCACCTCTGATCCGCTGGCGACGAGTATCACGTCAGGTCTGCCATCACTCTCTGCCACGGTGTAGGCGCCCCTGGCGGCCATGGCAGCGGCAGCTGCCCGTGTGGTGCCTGTTGCCGGGAGGGTTTTGATGTTCTGACGTGAAAGTATCAGGGCTGTAGGAGTTGTCCTGTTCTCCAGCGCCAGCTTCCAGGCTATATTTGTCTCAATGGCGTCGGCCGGGCGAAGGACCAGCATACTGTTGCCGCCGTGGTGATTCTTCAGGTGTTCCATGAGTCTTATCTGAGCCTCCTGTTCCACCGGCTGGTGTGTGGGACCATCCTCACCCACACGGAATGCGTCATGAGTCCATACATATTTGACCGGCAGACCCATGAGTGCGGCCAGCCTTACAGCAGGTTTCATGTAATCGGAAAAAACAAAGAATGTTCCGCAGACAGGAATAACACCACCGTGAAGGGCCATGCCGTTCATAAGGGAGGCCATGGTAAGTTCGGAAACGCCTGCATGCAGGAATGCACCGGTAAAATCACCCTTTACCAGTGGTCTGCTCTTTTTGAGGAATCCGTCAGTCTTGTCAGAATTGGCCAGGTCTGCCGAGGCCACAATCATGTTGGGGATCTTCTCTGCAAAGAGTGAGAGCAGAACAGCGGAGGCGTTACGGGTGGCATCATTCTCCTTCTGCGCCACTGCAGCGAAGTTGATTTCGGGAACGACTCCCGAATAGAAGTCTCCTAGAAGCCGGGCAGAATCAGGATTGGCCGCTGCCCATGCTTCCTTCTTCTGTTTCCATGCATCTGCGGCAGACTTTTTACTCTCAATTATCTCTGAGTAAAGTTGCCTTACATCGTTGAAGATCGTAAAAGGATTTTCAGGATCACCACCCAGGTTGGCAACAGATTTTTTAAACGAAGCTCCTGCATGTGATACAGGTTGGCCATGTGTTGATGTCTTCCCTTCGAAGCTGTTTCCAGCTTCGTCTACCAGACCTTTGCCCATTACCGTGCGACCGATTATAAGGACAGGCTTTTCGTTTTCGTCAGCAGCCATCCGGAGTGCACCCCGTATCTGGTCATGACTGTGGCCGTCAATCTCCATCACGCGCCAGCCCCAGGCCTTGTACTTGGCAGCGGTGTCTTCAGAGGTCACTGCCGATGTCTCGGTTGAGAGCTGAATATTATTGGAGTCAAAGAACATGACCAGGTTGCTCAGCCCCAGATGGCCCGCAAGTCTTCCTGCTCCCTGGGAGATCTCTTCCTGGATTCCTCCGTCAGAGATATATGTGTAGACCCTGTGTTCAAACAACCGTCCGAACCTGGCAGTGAGAAACCGTTCCGCCATGGCGGCGCCGATGGCCATTGTGTGACCCTGGCCAAGAGGACCGGAGGTATTCTCTATCCCCCGTTTCACATCCAGTTCAGGGTGACCGGGCGTCACGCTTCCCCACTGCCGGAACTGCATGATATCATCAATGGTAAAATGACCTGTAAGTGTCAGCACCGAATAGAGCATCGGAGACATGTGACCAGGATCAAGGAAGAAACGGTCACGGTTGATCCACTCAGGGTCAGCCGGATCAAACCTCAGGAATTCGGAAAAGAGGATGTGGATGAAATCTGCTCCGCCCATTGCTCCTCCGGGGTGCCCGGAATTGGCTTTTTCCACCATTGCCATCGAAAGGATACGGATATTGTCTGCTGCGCGTTCGTTTACGTTTTTGGTCATAATGATTCAAGCCTTATAGTTTAAAGGTAAAAATAGAGAAAAAAGAGATAAAGGCAACGGTTCAGGCATTATAGGTTGAAGAAGCTGTATCACCTCCGCGTCCTGTCCAGTTGGTATGAAAGAATTCACCTTCCTGTTTATCAGTCCGCTGGTATGTATGTGCCCCGAAATAGTCACGCTGCGCCTGAAGGAGGTTTGCGGGGAGCCAGGCTGAGCGGTAACTGTCAAACCAGGAGAGGGCAGAGCTCATGGTGGGGACGGGAATGCCGGTTGCCACTGCATAAGCAACTACGCGACGCCAGCTCTCGCTGTTCTCATTGAGTATCCTGGTGAAGTAACCGTCCATGATCAGGTTGGGCAGACCCGGTTCACGCCTGAAAGCTTCGTATATCTTGTTAAGGAAGGCTGACCGTATGATACACCCACCCCTCCATATCATTGCTATCTCACCGTAGTTGAGGTCCCATTTGTATTCTGCGGCAGCGTTCCTGAGCAGGTTGAAACCCTGTGCGTATGAGACGATCTTTGATGCGTAAAGCGCCTTCCGGATGTCATCAATAAACTGTTTTTTATCCTTCAGAGAGATGTTTGCAGGGTTTGAAAAGAGGGGAGAGGCTTTCACCCTCTCTTTTTTCATTGATGAGATGAATCGGGCGAAGACCGATTCGCCGATAAGACTGAGAGGCACTCCGTGATCAAGGGCGCTGATGACTGTCCATTTGCCTGTTCCCTTCTGTCCGGCCGAGTCAAGTATCCTGGTGACGAGAGGCTGTCCGTCGGTGTCCCTGAACCGGAGTATCTCACCTGTTATCTGGATGAGATAGGAATCAAGCTCACCCTTGTTCCACTCATCGTAGATATCAGCCATTTCATTATAGGTGAACTGTCCGGAGCTGACCATCAGGTGGTAAGCTTCGCAGATCAGCTGCATGTCACCGTACTCGATCCCGTTATGCGCCATTTTAACGAAGTGACCGGCGCCGTTATCGCCTATCCAGGTGACGCAGGGGGCGCCGTCAGCAGCACGGGCTGCGATGGAAAAGAAAATATCCTTTACGTGGGGCCAGGCTTCCCTTGAACCGCCGGGCATCATCGAAGGGCCAAGCAGTGCACCTTCCTCGCCTCCGGAGACGCCGGTACCGATATATAACAGACCCTTGCTCTCAACATATGCTGTTCTCCTTATTGTGTCAGGAAAATGAGAGTTGCCTCCCTCTATGATAATATCACCCTTGTTGAGGAGTGGTATCAGCTGTTCAATGAAGTCGTCCACCGGTTTCCCTGCCTTGACCATCAGCATCACTTTTCTTGGTCGGCTGAGGTTGGAGATGAACTCTTCAAGCGAGTATGCCGCGATCAGCTTTTTCCCTTTGCCTCGTCCGTTCACAAATGCTGATACCTTTTCAGTCGTACGGTTGAATACCGCCACGGTATAACCCCTGCTCTCCATATTGAGCACAAGGTTCTCACCCATCACCGCCAGCCCAATCAGTCCAATGTCTGCTTTCATCTTAATCTAATCTGTTTAATTTATTTTATTATATAAAAACCAAGTTCTTTTAAAATACGTTCCGCTTCCCGGTCATTGGTTCTGACCCTGTATGACGGGAATTCGCGTCTGATTCTGTAGTGGTCGCGAAGATACTCGAAATTTTCGATGTTGTTTCTGAAGAGGATGTCATCCTCTTCCACCGCGTATGTATGTTTCACTGCCTGTGCCACCATTTCAACGGGCGCGGCGCCGCCCCTGCCGGTCAGGTCAATAAGCGGCATGGCCGGCTGCGGCAGCTCCGCCGGAGTCCAGTCGTGCATCGGTAAACCCAGCTCATCTGACACTACCCGGACGGAGTTGATGGTAGCGTTGGCTTTACCGTCAACGGAATAACCTGCAATGTGAGGTGTGGCTATGTCAACCAGGTCAATCAACTGCGGGTCGGCAGCCGGCTCACCTTCCCATACGTCAAGGGCGGCGCCGCGCAGTCTGCCCGACTTCAGCGCTTCACGCAGCGCGAGGTTGTCAACCACTTCGCCGCGCGATGAATTGATGATGATCTTCTGTCTGTCAAGCTGCGAAAGGATCTCCCTGTCAATAAGATGGAATGTTTTGTCCTCGCCCTCACGGGTAAGGGGAACATGTAATGTGATTATATCACAATCTGTCAATAAGGTCTTTAGGGAGTGGAACTTAGTTCCACCCCTGCGTACCCCCGAATTCGATTTTGGTAATTGGGATTCTGTACCCTCTTCCCGTCTCTGCCGGGGCGGGTCATTCAGCAGAACCCGCATGCCAATGGCACTTGCTGCCCTGGCCACCTTCGATCCGACATTGCCTGCTCCCACTATGCCAAGCGTCATCGAGCCGGGATCAAACGAGTGTTTCTTCGCAAGGAAGAAGAGGAGGGAAGTAATATACTGCATCACCGAACCGGAGTTGCATCCCGGGGCGTTTACCCATTTTATGCCATTCTGCTCAAGCCATACCGTGTCGATGTGATCAAATCCTATGGTGGCCGAAGCCACGATCCTTACTCTGCTTCCCTCCAGGAGAGCAGCGTTACATCTGGTTCGTGTTCGCACTATAAGCGCATCAGCGTCAGAAACCATACTCGCATCAATGTTGCGGCCCGGTGCATAAATCACATCAGTCCACCGCTCGAAGGCGCCCCTGATGAAGGGTATCTTTTCGTCTATAACTATCTTCATAATCCTATTCTATTTCTGCTGCCTTCCAAAGCCCTGTAGCGGGATTGGAAATAAAGTAAAACTCTTCCCCGTCAGCGGTCCTGTGGAAACCTGTCTGCAGGCTCCCGGGGTCATACCGCTGCATGAGAGCATCGATTTCGCCATAACCGTATCCAACTGATTCTACCTCCTGACGGCTGAGGTGACCGGCTGCATATGTCACCCTGAATCGGTTCTCGGGCGAGCCATGGATGAGATGGGCCGCGGCGCTGAGGTTTTCCTTCAGGTCGTCATTGGCTTCGGTGAATGCCAGAATCTCAGGCGTGGTGCGGTATCCGTATTTCCTGATAAGAATGTCTATAGCCAGGTCTTCACCGAAGCTCCTGACGCCGGGGGCCAGTACCACCAGTTCGCCGTCATCGGCAATCATCATTCGGGTGCGGTAGATGCTCTTGTTGCCCAGCCATGTGCTCTTGAACTCCTCCGGATCAAGCCATACCACCACCTTCTTAAGCCTGTGGGGCATCGTGGTGAAGTTGAGTTCCCGCGAAAGGGCAGCAGCCTGCCTGAAGCATTCAATGTCATCACCGGCAAAGAGGCCCATTATTTTCAGGCAGTCATGGTCGTCAGGGGCCACCACTGTGAGGATGTAGAGCAACGGCAATCGCGGAGCGGCTATTTCGGAGGCTCTGTCCAGAACAGCCCTGACCGGATTGTCAATCGTACCCAGGATATTTTCAATACCGTGCACCGCCCCGATGAAATGACTCTTGTTGATGGCCTCGCTGCCGCCGCAGCCCACGAAGACGTTCTTGTTGTAATTGGCCATGCCGGTGACCTCATGTGGCACCACCTGGCCAACAGAGATAATCAGGTCATGCCCCCCTGATGAGATGAGTCGGTTAACCTGCACCGGGTAATCAAAGTTAAGGCGGCCGCCCGTTACTGATGAGATGAATGATGCCGGTACTCTTCCAAGCTCCTCAATGTCAGTTCGCCAGCGGTGTTCCCTGAAGAGTGTGCGGGGTGTTTTCCCAAACATCCTGGCTATCCCGGCAGGTTCCATGGGAGCATGCGTCCCCAGCGACGGGAGGATGTCGGTGACCCGTTCACCCAGCTTCTGCCAGAGCATCTCGGTAATCATTCCCGCACCCGAATGTGCCCGGGTCATGTCCGGAGGCAGAATCAGCACCCGGGTCCTTCCGCTGAAGTTGCTGAGGATAGATTCAAGAGCTGCCCTGACCTTATCCCTGTTAAGGCCCCTGTCACTGTCAGTTTCAGAATAGTATACCATGTCATTCCATTTTTTTGTCTCCTGCCGCTACTGCGGGTGGTGCCATTATTGCATCTACCCTTTGCAGGGCTCCGTTTCGTCCGCTCATTTACGCTTCCATGGCGGCACCTCCGGCAGTGACCGACGGAATTCACCCAGCAGCCTGTTCTGGTATTCACCCCTGAAAGTTCCGGTGATGAACCTGTTAAGGGCCTCATCGTGAAACAGTTTCCATGATCTGTCCTCATCACCGGGTATCACCGGAAAGAATAGGGCTCCGTTATCATCTGCCGCCTTCAGGTCACCCGGAGCGTCACCTATCATCAGCATCCTCTCCGGGGGATACTTCCCCACGGCCGCCAGGGCAATGTGTTCGCTTTTGGTCCCCTGCTCCTGTCCGGCGATTGCCTTTACGAAACCGTCTATCGAGTGCTCCTTCCACTCCCGCGTCAGGGCCTCAAGCGGGGTCTGCGACACAACCATCGTATCAGCCACAACGTCAAGCTTCTCAATGGATTTACGTGCATGCGGAAAAGGAGGGGTGTCACGCAACCAGGCTGCAATGTCTTCGTTTATCGCCAGGGTCCATTCCAGCACCTTTTGGAGGGCAGGATGGGGGTTAGCCTTAACATACTCCCTGAACAGGGGATTGCCAAGCCTGGTTTCTCTGCTTACCCATTCCCTGAGCGGTTCCATATCGGGAAGAGTCACTCCCCGTTCTGCCACTTCCGGCCTGTCAGCGAGCAGGTCCATGACCCTGATAAGTGCCGGGAAGCGGTTTATACCACGGGTTACAGAGTAGAGATTAACGAAATCCCATGTCTCGCGTACGTATTTGGCAATTGCAAACAACCCGAAAAATTTCACGGTAGCCGGGCAGAAGAACTCCTTATGCTTGACCTCCATGGTGTCAAAGACGCAGCCGTCGGAATCGATACCGATAAAAAAATCCTTTTCCGGTTTAAAATCTTCCAGGTACCCCATGTTGTGCTGATAAAAATTTTTCAAAAATAATACAAATGCCGGCAGAAAATGTTCCGTCAGACACCGCTGTAGGCGCTGAAGCCTCCATCGACAGGTATCACCACACCCGTCACGAATGATGAGGCCCCGGAGAGGAGGTATAGCATTGTACCTACCAGCTCTTCCGGTTCGGCATAGCGTCCCATAGGTGTAGCGGAGATTATTTTCTTACCCCTCGGGGTCATTCCGCCCGTTTTTTCGTCAGTAAGGAGGAACCGGTTCTGGTTCGTTAGCAGGAATCCCGGGGCGATTGCATTGACCCTTACTCCCGCAGGCGCGAAATGGACCGCCAGCCACTGGGTGAGGTTGTTGATTGCAGCTTTGGCTGCAGAATAAGCCGGGATCTTGGTGAGAGGCCTGTAGCCATTCATCGAGGAAATATTCAGGATCACTCCACTGCCTCTGCTGACCATATCCTCCGCGAGGATCATTGTGGGAAGCACTGTCCCCTTGAAGTTCAGGTCGAAGACTCCGTCAAATCCTTCGATATCAAGGTCGAAGAAGGTTCCTTGCAGGTCTTTTTCGCCTCCTGCGATGTACTCTTTTGCTGTCGTGGCAGTGGCTTTGTTCCCTCCGGCGCAGTTTATGAGGATGTCAAGGCTGCCGAATTTTTCCCTTATCCGGTCACGCGCTCTGAGCAGTGAATCACGGTCGATCACATTCGCATCGAAACTTGTTGCCAATCCGGATTCCTGTCCGGCGGTGATCTCTTTGGCTGTCATTGCTCCCCTTTCAGCCTTGTAGTCCAGTATTATTACATTCACCCCGGCGTTGCAGAGGCCCCTGGCGAGCGTCTTTCCGATTATCCCGCTGCCACCGGTTATGGCGGCCACTTTACCTCTCAGATCACTGAAATCATTCATTATTATATTTTTTATCTAATCAATTACTATCGGTTTGTATTTCGGAACCAGCATCTTCATCACTATCCATCCTATAAGATACGCGACGGCGCAGATGCAGAAGATGATGAAGTACCCTGCCCTTATGCCCTCAAACCCGAAAAACTTCATAGGGCCATTAAGATACTGCGCTCCGGCGGCAAGCAGTTCCTTGGTCATGACTGCAGCCTGGCCGTCAACCAATGTTGTGCCAGATGCGAAGTCAAACAGTGCTCCTGAGCCCTTGTTGATGATGAAGGCGCCTATACCGCCCGCCATTCCGCCAATTCCGGTAATTGTGGCAATAGCCGTTTTCGGGAACATGTCACCGATGGTGGAAAAGAGATTGGCTGACCAGGCCTGGTGCGCAGCTCCGGCAATACCTATAATTATTACCGGGAACCAGTAGGATGCGTGCCCCAGCGGCTGTGCCAGAAGTGCCAGCAGCGGGAAGAAAGCAAAGATCAGCATGGCGCGCATACGCCCGGCATAGGGATCCATGCCCAGTTTGTCAACAAAGTATTTAGGCAGCCAGCCACCTATGATTGAGAGCATGACAATTGCGTAAAGCACGAATATCAGTGTCTTTGCCATGGTGGTGTCTGATGTCAGTCCATAGACGTCACTCAGGTAGGCAGGCGTCCAGAACAGGTAGAACCACCATACCCCGTCAGTCATGAACTTCCCGAATGCGAAAGCCCATGTCTGACGATATTTGAATGTTTGCAGGAAGGGGATCTTCTTTTCCGGTCTGGCTACATTGTTGTTTGCCTTTGTCTCAGAGATGGTATCCTGGTTGATGTAGTCAAGTTCTGCCTTGTTTACCAGGGGGTGTTCATGAGGTTTTTTGTACATGAAGACCCAGAATCCCATCCAGATGAATCCAATTGCACCGATGACTATGAATGCCATTTCCCAGCCGTATTTGGCTGCAATGACCGGTACGGTTATGGGTGCTATAAGGGCGCCTACCTGTGCCCCGGAATTGAATATGCTTGTTGAGAATGCACGGTCCTTCTTGGGGAAGAACTCCGCAGTTGTCTTAATGGCTGCCGGGAAGTTGCCCGCCTCCCCGAGAGCCAGCACGAATCGTGCGAAAATGAAGAGAGTGACACTGACCGAAGTCACCAGCCCGATGTCATCCACCGTGCCTATTATCCTGCGTGCTTCCTCAAAACCCACTAACCATTTCCCGGCAGTAATCCCAGAGGTTGCAATCCCGCAGAAAGCATGAAGCACAGCTCCTGCTGACCAGACTCCTATTGCCCAGAGAAATCCCTTTTTGGTGTCAATCCAGTCGACAAACCTTCCTGCAAAAAGCAGGCAGACGGCATAGAAAATCGAGAAAAGACCGGTGATGGTTCCGTAGTCATTGTTGGTCCAGTGAAATTCCGGCGCTATAAAATCCTTCCAGGTTAGTGACAGTACCTGCCTGTCCATGTAGTTTATTGCAACTGAAAAGAATAGTAATGAGGTGATGGCCCACCTGTAGTTTGTCATCCCGGATTCTGAGGTTTTTAAGGACATATTGATTGTTTAAAGGGTTAATACAAGTGTTCGTATTCTTGGTCAGAGCTGCCTGTCAGGTCCTGTCAGCTTCGGGTTGTCCGCAGTCTGCCGATGAGGTTGAGTGTGTTCCGCACTGTCTTCTCCAGGGTTTTCCAGTCACCTTCCTCAACAATCTTATCCGTCACCAGGGCCGATCCCATGCCGACGCATGTCACACCTGCCCCGAACCATCCGGCAAGGTTTTCTTCCGTCGGTTCCACTCCCCCTGTGGGCATGATGCTTGTCCAGGGGCATGGGCCCATGACGGCTTTGACGAACGATGGTCCGCCAACCGCGGTACCCGGGAATATTTTTACTATTTCCGCACCCAGCTCCTCGGCCTGTGAAATCTCGGTCATCGTTCCGCATCCGGGTATCCAGAGCACTTTCCTCCTGTTGCATATCCTGGCCACCTTGGGATTCAGCGACGGGGAGACAACGAAGTCAGCACCCATTTGCATAAAGATAGCGGCTGTGGGGGCGTCAGGAATTGATCCGGCACCGATCATCATGTCCGGCAGCTCGTTGAGAGCCCATTTCCTTACATCGGAAAAGACCTCATGTGCGAAGTCGCCCCTGTTGGTGAATTCAAATACCCTGGCTCCCCCGTCATGGCAGGCAGCGATTACCTCTCTGCACACCTGAGGATCACGATGATAGAAGAGTGGTACGAGACCGGTCTCTTCCATCCCCAGTGCAACATTTATCCGTTTAAAACCTGACATTGTCTTTTCTTATTTTGGTGGTTTCAGAAACCGAAATAGTTCTTGGCATTGTAATATGAGATCATCTCTACCATTTTGCCTATAGTCCCGATCTCTGATTCAGGAAGTTTGCCTTTTTCAATATCATCGCCCAGCATATTGCAGAGAATCCTGCGGAAATACTCATGCCTGGGGTATGAGACAAAGCTGCGTGAGTCGGTGAGCATCCCGACGAACCTGCTGAGGAGGCCCATCAGGGACAGGGTATTGAGCTGATTGATCATTCCCGTTTCCTGGTCAAGGAACCACCACCCGGCACCGAATTGGATCTTACCCGGGACTGAGCCGTCCTGGAAGTTGCCGATCATGGTGGCAATTAGCTCATTGTCCCTCGGATTGAGGTTATAGAGTATCGTTTTGGCGAGGTTTCCACCGGCATCCAGCCTGTCAAGGAACTTTGAAAGTGTTCTGGCAACCGTGAAATCACCTATAGAGTCATATCCGGTGTCGGGGCCCAGCTGGTTGAACATCCGGCTGTTGTTGTTGCGGATAGCACCGTAGTGATATTGCTGGACCCATCCTCTCTCGCTATCCATTACTGCAAGTTCATACAACATGGCCGACCTGAACTTTGATATCTCACTGCTTTCCAGGCATGATCCGGAGAGCACCTTCCGGAGGATATACCCCACCTCCTTTTCAGTGTAATCATCGGCATGAAACTGTTCGATCCCATGGTCACTGATGACGCATCCTGCATCAGCGAAGTAGGCGTGCCTGACACGCAAAGCTTCTATCAGTGAAGCAAATCCCTTTATCTCAATCCCCGAAGTCTCTTCAAGCTTATAGATATAATTAATGAATTTTGCCGGGTCTTCAGGAGACATTGCTTTGTCTGGCCGCCATGCAGGCAGGACTTTAATCTCAAAGCCCTGGTCCCTGATGGTCTTATGATGTTCGAGGCTGTCAACCGGATCATCGGTTGTGCATACCACTTCGACATTGAATTTTTTCATCAGTCCGCGTGCAGAATATTCCGGCTGCTGAAGAAGGGCTGTGCACTCTTCCCATATCGCGGCTGCCGTATCAGGGTTCAGGAGCCTCCCAACGCCGAATACCCTCTTCAGCTCCAGGTGAGTCCATGCATAGAGCGGGTTACGCATGGTCATCGGCACGGTCTCTGCCCACCGGTCATATTTTTCGTGGAATGTAGAATTCTTTCCCGTGATGTATTTCTCGTCTATACCGTTGGTTCGCATTGCCCGCCACTTATAATGGTCACCCTCGAGCCAGAGCTGACCCAGGTCTTCGAAACGTCTGTCGGTGGCAATTGCTTCAGGGCTCAGGTGACAATGGTAGTCAATGATGGGGAATCCTTCCGAGTGTTCGTGATAGAGCCTGCGGGCTGTCTCACCCCGGAGCAGGAAGTCTTCATTTATGTATTCTTTCATCGGCATGAATTTAATCTGTTGTAAAGAGACGAATGATATGGCGCCGGTAGATGTTTTCCCAGACACATGTTGAGATTATCGGTTCATTTTCCCTGAGGGCGTCCGTATAGCTATTCCCCAGTTCGGCAGCGACCTTGTATCCTACGTGTATCAACTGCCTGAAGCTTGGATTGTAATCAGGGTCTCCTGGCACATGTCTCAGGGTAGCAGCGAACTTAAGAGTCTCCCAGGAATCAACCTCATCAGGGTGGGGAAGAAGGTTCGGCTTAATGTCTATGACGTTTGCATAAGGCCCACAGAGCTCATCGCGTCTTTCGTAGGCGTTCCGGTATATCTGCCTGGCAAGGCCGAGTCCGGAACCGCCCGAGAGGGCAAGACCTATCACCTCCTCAAGCCAGGTGGTGCCGGCTGTTTTCAGATGCAGGCCGCAGTCGTGCTTCCGGATGAGGTTTCCGATAATAGGGTAGATTGAGAACTTGTCACTGCCGGAATGAACACTCAGTTTCAGGCCGGCCGGAAGACCAAACTGTCTGACTGCATATTTGATAACCAGGATATCCTCTTCGAACTCCGTTCCGAACCTCTCAGGGTCACCTTCATAATCTACTCCCTTGTTGAACCGGCCGGTGAATTTCGGAGCGATGGTCTGCACCGGGACTTTCAGATCTGCCAGGCCTTTCAGGATGAACAGCAGGTCAATGGGTTTCTGTGGCTGGTCTACTTCGTCCATCGATACCTCGGTAACGAACGTCCCTTCTCCCTTGATGGATGCAATATGGCTGTAGATGGCTGCAGCCTCATTAACGGCAAACAGGAATTTCCCGGCGAATTCCCTCAGATAGCTCTCAGTCACGATGATCCTGCCCCCGATACCTGGTATCCGGAGTTCCCCGATGAACGTGCGATGAGCTTCAACGAAGCCCTCGATATCGGTGTCTGATGCTTTCTTCCCTATATAGTCAGCAACGTCGAGCGTAAAAAAGTCTGAGTGAGGAATGAACCGGTCAACAGTATTGAGGTTGATATGATCGGCATCGACAAAGTACGGTCCGTTGTAATTCATGGCTTTGACGGAAGCATCTGCCTCGGCACGGGTGTCAGCCGGCTCTGAATGTACAATGTTGTGTTCCCTGTTTGATTTATTCCAAACGGGAGTGATCTCAACACCCAGTTTTGATGCTGCATTCATCAGCGCTTCTAGCTGTGCTTTTCCCTGGTGCGAGAACCTGTCACCTATCCCGAACGAGTACTTTCCCGGATCTTTCATATTTATCTTGTATTGGTTTTCAGCTTTGTCGGAAAAATAGCAATAAAAAACTAAATTAGAGTCTCAAAACACCAATAATTCACACATGATAAAAAGGTTCGTATTTGCAGCAATACTGGCATTGCAATCGGTTGCTATGATCAGCCAGCCCAGACACATCACAGTGGCCTCTGACGGCACCGGTGAATTCACCTCCGTACAGGAGGCTGTAAACTCGATAAGGGCTTATATGTCTGACACTACCTTTATGCATATCAAGGCCGGTGTTTACAGGGAGAAGGTTGTCATTCCGTCGTGGGTTACCAACCTTTTCATGAAGGGTGAGGGCGCGGAAAAGTGTGTTATCACCTGGGATGATTATGCCGGTTTGCGCAATATGGGGACCTTCCGTACCTATACTATCCTGATTCAGGGTTCGGGATTCACTGCCGAGGATATCACCTTTGAGAACAGCGCCGGTCCGGCAGGGCAGGCGGTGGCGGTCCATGCTGACGGAGACAGGGCGGTTTTCCGCCGCTGCAGGATGCTGGGCAACCAGGACACGCTTCTCACTGCCAACCAGGAGAGCCGGCAGTATTACGAGGAGTGCTACATAGAGGGCACTACCGACTTTATCTTCGGTCCTGCAACAGCCTGGTTTGAAAGATGTCATATTCACAGCAAGAAAAATTCATATGTAACTGCCGCCTCAACGGTTGAGAACCAGGAATCCGGATATGTTTTCAACCGGTGCCGGCTCACTGCTGCCGACGGCATTGAAAGGGTATACCTTGGCAGGCCATGGCGTCCGTTTGCCGCAACACTCTTCATGAGGTGTGAACTCGGCAATCATATTCTGCCCGAAGGGTGGCACAACTGGGATAATCCTTCCAATGAGAAAAGTGCCCGTTATGCAGAATACAGGAACACAGGCCCTGGTGCAAATCCCGGAACCCGTGTGGGGTGGAGCCGTCAGCTCAGCCGCAAGGAGGCAAAATGGTATACCATTGAAAATGTCTTTACCCGCCATGACGGCTGGAATCCTGTAAGATAACACGTCAGCTCCTGGTCTTTTTACCGTTAACTGAGACATTCCGCAGCCTGATGTGTTCAGCGCCGGTGATCAGATTACCATCCTCCACACCGTTGAAGGTGCAATTTCTGACCGTCACATCCGAAACGTTGACCATACTGTCAAGACCTATAATATAAACGCCGTACCTGCTCCGGGCTGAAGTCACATTCTCAAGCGTCACATTCCTTACATAGGGCGGGAAGTCTCTCAGGCAGTTTTCCCGAGGTTCATACATGAGATTGATCTTCAGCACGGCCTCCTCACACCTGCCAACCTTCACATTGCGTACATTAATGTTCTCTATTACACCGCCCCGGCAGTCGGATGTCTTGATACGTATCACTCTCAGCAACTCCGGGCTGTCCATCTCGCAGTCTTCAACGAAGAGATTTTTAAATCCGCCGGAGATCTCGCTTCCGATCACTACCCCGCCATGACCGTCTTCCATCCTGCAGTTTCGTACGATAACATTCTGCGACGGCACTGACCATCTTCTGCCGTCGTTGTTCCTGCCCGACTTGATGGCTATACAGTCATCGCCGGTGTCAAAGCGGCAGTTTTCTATCAACACACCGTTGCATGATTCAGGATCACAACCGTCAGAGTTTGGACCTGCACTCCGGATGGTCACCCCCCTGAGGATGAAGTTGTCAGTCAGTACCGGGTGAATCACCCAGAAGGGAGAGTTCCTGAGGGTCAGGTCTTCGATCAGCACCGTGTTGCAGCGCATGAAGTTAATCAGTTGCGGTCTGAGCGCTCCCCCCAGGTCAAACCGGCGTTCCTCAACAGGAGTCTGGTTCTGTTCATACGCCAGCAGCCGGATCCTTCCTGAGAGTACCTGGTTGTTCATCCCCTCACGCCAGCCGTAATCGGGATTGCCGTTCATCCACCACCATGCCTCGTTTGAAGCCTGGCCGTCAATGGTGCCTTTCCCGGTAAGGGCAATGTTAGAAGCATCCCTTGCATAAATAAGAGGATGAATATTGTAGCAGTCCATTCCTTCCCAGCGTGTCAGAACAGGAGGGAGGTACAGCTCATAATCAGTTGAGAAAGCCAGTGTGGCATTCTTGGCTATGTGAAGGTTAACGTTGCTCATCAATGTGATGGGACCGGTTGTCCATCTCCCTTCCGGGACGAACACCACACCTCCTCCTTCGCTGTGGCATTTCAGGATGGCAGCAGCGATGGCTCCGGTATTGAGGAAGGATGCATCGTCAGCCACAGCGCCGAAGTCAGTAATAAATACTGTATCTGCAGGAAAAGTCGTCATAAGGATTGACTCTTCAATCTCTGCAGCCATCTTCCAGTTGTCATCTTCAGTACAGGATGCCAATACGGCAACGAGGAAGATCAATAAAACCGGTTTAATACATTGCATGATCAGCAACCTGTTTTTTTTCTGAAACAAAGGTATATCTGCACCCTGCAGAGGCAGTACACTTTTTTGGCAAAAGGGTGGAGAATTTGGTCGGAGACTTTCAGACTTTCAGACTTTCAGACTTTCAGACTTTCAGACTTTCCTTCTACTTCCTGATCCTCTCGTGTTCCAGGCTGGCCAGGATAAAGGGTCCGACGCCCTTGGGGTCATTGTCACGGATCACCTCGCCGATATAGTATTCATACGAGCCGTCGCGGTAAGGATTGCCTCCCAGGCCGGCTACTCCGCAGATATTCTTCATGGTCACCGTACCATCCGGATTTGTAACGATGAAGTTGTCCAGGAGACCCTGGTACGCCTTTTCCGCGATATCAAGGTATTTACCGTCAAGATAGCCCATCCGCACCCCCTTGAAAATTGAATAGGCGAACATGGCAGTACACGATGTTTCAATGTAGTTTCCTTCAGCGCCGGACCGGTCAGGCACCTGGTACCATCCGCCAGTGGCAGGGTCCTGGATTTCTGACAGCTTCTGCACCATGCCCTGCAGTATCCCGGTCAGTTCATTCCTTCCGGGCTGATCCACAGGCAGGAAATCGAGTACATCGACTATTGCCATTGAGAACCACCCCATGGCTCTTCCCCAGGCGTGAGGAGCCTGGCCGGTAATGCTGTCGGCCCAGGCCATCTTCTTCGATGCGTCAAAGGCATGCCTGTAAAGGCCTGTGACAGGATCATATGTGCGGGAAGCAATAATCAGGAACTGATTCACCACATCACGGAAATCATCAGGATGGTTATACCTTAAAGCGTATTCAGCATAAAACGGTGCACCCATGTAAAGACCGTCAAGCCACATCTGGTCAGGGTATATCTTCTTGTGCCAGAACCCGCCTTCATCTGTCCGCGGCTGGTTCTGCAACTGGCGGTAAAGGGTTTGAATCACCTTCTCATATCTCGGATCGCCGGTCTTGTCGTACAGGATGAACATCATCTTGCCGGGATTGACCTGGTCAATATTGAAATTGTCAATCTTGTACTTATAGATTATTCCATCTGCATCGATGAGGGAATCGGCGTATCCCTTTGCATATTCATAATACCGTTTGTCATCCGTGACATCATAGAGTTTCAGGAAGGCAAGTCCCATCAGACCCTGGGTGTAGTTCCACTTTTTCTCAGTCACGAAGTCGGCCATCCAGAGCGACGGATTGCGGATCATCTCAGACTCGGCCATCCGGACTGACCAGAGCGGGGAGTCAAGTGCGCTGTTCCTGCTGTTTCCGCAGGAGAGGAGCAGGGTCATGGCAAGCAGGCAGGAAACGGGTGATATTACATTCTTCATGATGATGACAGGATATTGCCGGGCTCAGCCCTGTTTCTGTTTTACGTGTTTGTCCCTGTATTCTGTGGGAGTCATTGCGAAGCGTTGTTTGAAGATGCGCGAGAAGTAACGAGGGTCATTGCAGCCAACCATGTAGGTGACCTGGGAGATAGTGTATTCGCCTGACTCTATGAGCTGAGCGGCCCTTTTGACCCTCACCTCCCTTATGAATTCAACAGGTGCAAGGCCTGTAAGGCTCTTCAGCTTCTTGAAGAAGACTGACCTGCCTATTCCCATCTTCGATACAAGCTCATCAACGGTGAGCCCTGAGTTGTCAATATTCTCCTCCATCACCTGCATCAGATTCTTCATGAGCCTGTCATCAAATGATTCTATTTCCGGTTCCGAAGGAGTGATTTCAACGGGTTTTCCTGCATCCGGCCGGTGATAGTCATCAAGAGAAGAGAGGAAGAGCTCCTGCAGTTTTTTGCGTTGCAGGAGTATGTTTTCAATCCTCGCCCTGAGGTAAGTGGAGCTGAAGGGTTTGGTGATAAAGTCGTCGGCTCCCCGTTTCAGTGCTTCGACCTGCGTGTCAAGATCTGATTTGGCCGTAAGCACCACAACGGGAATATGTGATGTGGTGACCTCTTCCTTTATCCGGCGTGCCAGTTCAAGTCCGTCCATCTCAGGCATCATCAGGTCAGTGATGATTATATCAGGAAGCTGGTTCCGTGCAATCTCGAATCCTTCGATGCCATTGCCGGCCTCAATGACATGAAATCCGTCAGACAATATTATCTTGATGAAGCTTCGCAGCTCTTCATTGTCTTCGATGAACAACAGGACAGGTTCATCATCACCTTCCACATCCTCAGTCTCTTCATCTTCTTCCAGTATGACTGATGGCGCCTGGTGCGCCCTGAGAGGATTCTGCCCGTCACCCAGGACAAATTCCGTTTCGTTGTCAAAGTGGGAAAATCCAAGTTTGAAAATTACCCGGAAAGTTGCTCCCTTGCCCTCCTCACTTTCGGCAGTCAGTTCGGCACGATGAAGCTCTGCCAGCTCCCTGCTGAGGGAAAGACCTATACCTGTGCCGGGCTGGAGTGGCATCACCTCCCTGTCATCACTGCTGAAACGCATGAAGAGGTTTTTTATCTTCTCCTTTGACAACCCGGTCCCCTGGTCAGCCACAATCAGCTCGAGTGAGTCACTGTTCCTTCTGACGGTGACAGTCACATTTTTTCCGCGGGGGGTGAACTTCAATGCATTGGTGATCAGGTTAAAAGCAATTTTTTCCACCTTGTCACGGTCAGCCCATACCTTTTCACCTTCAGACAGGTCTTCCACGGCAAACCTGATCCCCTTGTCGTCTGCTGCCTTGCGGAAGTCAGCGCAAATACCCTTGATAAACGGCCCGAGCTGGAACTCCTCTATCCTGAGCTTCATCTTCCGGTTCTGTACCTTCCTGAAGTCAAGTATCTGGTTTACAAGCCTCAGCATCCGCTGTGTATTGTTCTGCACCAGGGTCAGCTGATCTCTTACCTCGGGTTCCAGCCTGTTGTTCTGCAGTATGTTGGTTACAGGCGATGAGATGAGTGTAAGCGGTGTGCGCAGCTCGTGAGAAATGTCCGTGAAGAACTTGAGCTTCAGGTTGGTGATGATCTGCTCAACCTCCACCTTGTGACGAAGCTTGTACATTGTGAAGATGACATAAATTGCGAGCGCTATCAGTGCAGCACCTATCAGTACGATCAGTATCCTGGCCAGAAGTGTCTGCCAGAATGATGGCCTGACCATAACACTGACGGTCCGTGTGTTGTCAACCCAAATGCCATCGGAGTTTGTTGATCTCACACTGAAGAGGTACTCTCCCGGATCAAGATTGGTATATGAAGCGGTACGCTGACCTCTTTCGATTATCCAGTCCGGATCAACCCCCTCCAGCATGTGGGCGTACTGTATGTTCCTGGGATTCCGGTAATCGAGTGCCGCATATTCAATTGTGAGACTCTTCTGGTCATGCCGCAGCTCAAGTGTTGCCTGCTCACCATTTTCACCTGCCCGGGGGTAGTTGCCTCCGGTGGTATGTACATCTGTGCCGGCCACCGTAACTCTTGTTAACTGAAGCGGGGGAATATAATTCACCTTCCTGACCTGTGCCGGATTAAAGCAATAGATGCCGCTGTCAAAGCCGAACATGATCTCACTGTCACTTGTCCTGAGGCCTGTCGCTTCGGAGAAATACCTCTTCTCAACGCCGCTCTGATCACTGTAAATCTCGAATGACTCGGCAGCCTTGTTGAACTTCAGGATACCCCTCTCACTGCTTAGCCACAGATTCCCGTTAAGGTCATCTACAATGCTCAGTATCACATCATCAGGTGCCCCGGTCCTTACGGTGTATGATTTGAATCCGGGCTTTTCGCCGTTACCGGTCACCCTGTTAAGGCCTCCGCCGAAAGTGGCGACAAAGATTTCGTCATCGGGTGAGCAGTATATATAATGGACATCGTTGTTGGCCAGGCTGGTCTCAACATCAGGATCGAAGAAGCAGGTAACGAACTTCACATCCTCAGGTTCCCCGAAGTCCCTGCTGAAAATCACCAGGCCGCTTGTGGTGCCCACCCATATCCTTCCGTGGTTGTCAGAGGTGACATACCTTACCCGTTTGTGGTTTGAATATGGGTAGTTTTTAAGCCTGTTGCCTGAGTTGATGAATCTTATCTTTCCGCCTTCCTCTGAGATGTAGTTGAGGCCTCCGTTGAACGTACCAACCCATATCCGTCCGCTCCGGTCTTCATGCACGGAGTAGACGTTGTCATGACTCAGGCTGTAAGGATCTGCATCATCATGGCGGTACCCTGTGATCTTATAGCAGCAGGCGGGTCCTCCTGCCACAGGTTCGAGTCTGAAGAGACCACCGCCCTTTGATCCCATCCAGATATTCCCCTTGCTGTCCTGGGTGATAACGTACACCAGCGCATTGAAGGCCTCGCCGGATGTAAAGGTGCCGTTGTCCCTGAGGTACCCCACCATTTTTCTGCCGGGATCGAACAGGTAAACCCTGCCATCGCGTGTTGCCGTCCAGAGGTAGCGGTTGTTATCCTCGAAGATGGCTCTTACTTCGTTTTCCGAGTGGGAGGCTGCCACCGGTTTCGGGCTCAGGACCCTGAACAGGCTGGGGAAGAACGAGACCTTCTCTATCCCTCTAGTGATAGTGCACATCCAGAGGTTCCCCTGGTTGTCAGAAAGGGCAGAATGGATCAGGTTGGGGAACCGTCTGTCAGCACTTCCCGGCTCATTGAAGAAGTATTCGAGCCTGCGCTCAACCCTGTTATACCGCGAGAATCCTCCTCCCCTGGGATAGATCCAGAGCATATCATTGACATCTTCAAAGATGACGAAGCTGGGGAGGAGCACGTTAGGATTTGTCTTGTCAACATTCATCCTGAAGTGCCGTACCGTTCCCGTGAACGGATCATAGTGCACCACCCCGGCAGCAGCTGATTCGATCCACGCTTCACCATACCTGTCAACATAGGCTGAAACCATCCTGTTTGTCGGCATCACCGGGTACCGCGACGTGTCGTACTGCTTTTTCTCTGCCGTTACCGGCGAATAGACGAAGAAGCCGTCGCCAGAGGTGAGGATGAGCAGTTCGCGCTGGTTCAGCTGCCTGATGCTGATGATATCAGAGCTGACCCCGAAGCTTATTTCCTCATATACCCCGGATTCAGCATCGGTAATAATAATGGTTCCGTTGCCGGTTCCGAACCATAGTTTTTCTCCCGCCTCATGAATGCAATAGAAGCCATTTCTGCCCTCCGGGCGAATACTGGACGTGAGTGCCCTGACGGTGGTTTTGTCTTCCTCCATTACACGGAACAGACCGTCGGAGGTAAGTATCCAGACTGTACCGCGGTTGTCCCTGCTGATCAGGTTAACCTTTACCGGGGTGCCATCACTTCCCTGACACTCAAACTTGTCGATTGTGTGACCGGGCGATGAGGATGCAGAGATGACCCTGGTGCATGTTCCGGCTTCTGCCTGAAGCCATGTCTCTCCGTCGCTGAAACAGTAGATCTGGTTTACGGGGGAGTAGCGCCCCGGGCCAGAGGAGCTTATTTCATTGAAGTTGATGAATTCCTCGGTGCGGGTGTTCATCCTGTAGACCTCACCGTCATTATTCATTATCCAGAGGTAGCCGAGGTCATCTTCGGTTATCCGGTCAACCCGGTTGTTTGTAAGTCCGTATGCGGAGTTGTATCCTGATTTGTAAACCTTGAAACTGTACCCGTCGAAACGGTTCAGTCCGTCGAAAGTGCCGAACCACATAAGCCCTTCGCGGTCCTGGTGCATGGTGAGGACAACTCCCTCGGAGAGTCCGTCTTCAACGGAATAATGAGTGAAAGCACTTTTAAACTGGCTGAAGCCTGTCCGAAACGCTGCAGTCACCATGAACAGCAGCATCAGGGCTGTTTTAAAGCCAGCGGAACGCATATCCGGCTATTCTGTTGTGACCTTCAGGGGAGAAGCCAGTTTCTGAGAGAACTCGTCTACATAGCGGGTCCAGGCAGCATCTGTTTCAAATCCCCACTTGCTCCACCCCGCACCTGTGTAGTAGGTCAGGGGTGTCCCCGGGCTGTAGCGGGTGACAATCATCAGGTGGTCAGTGATATCCTGTACTGCTGTAGCTGGTGTGGTCAGCACGGTTCCTATGTATGTTATTCCCGTCTCACCCCCGTCAAGGCGGTATGCGATTGCATTCTTCCCGGGAGGGAAGAGCAGGGGAGAGCCTTCCTCCCTCCTGACTATTCCGGCTGCCACTGTAAATTCCGTTTCAATGCCCGAGTATTCTTCAGTTATTTTGGTCAGCTGGCTGCCTGCATCAAGGGAGATGGTCCGTGTCTCTGTTACCATGACGTCACGAACAAGGAAGGGCGGGTATGTCAGCCGGAATGAGGTGCGAACAGGCCCGTTGTCAAGGGTCTTCCAGTTTTCGAAATTGATTGCCAGCCAGAGCGAATCATCAACGTATGGCGCCATGGCTCCGGCGCCAAGGGTGCGCCCCACCTTGTAGCAGTCACAGCCCTCTCCGTTATCATCATGGTAGGTGTTTTTGCCAGCGAGGTAGTCGGCGTACCACCTGTCGATGACCATGTCCGAGGTTCTCTTGATCCAGACGTCGAGTCCGTTGCTGGGGCCATCCTTGGCGATGAGCGCCGGTCCGTAAATGCGGAAAGCGATACGGTCATTCTCCCAGGCATAGTCGTCATACCTCTCAGGCACGAACCGGCCATACGCCTTCGGTGCATAACTCTGCGGAGTCCCTGAAGCGATGTAGTACCTTGCGGAGGAGCCGGCCTTCACATCCGCCTGGAATATCAGCGACTGAGGTTCGGCCCGGCCGGCGCGGATGAGTTGCGAGGGCACCTCAATACCTTTGCTGTCAGTTACCACCAGTGCTGCAGGATCAATCTCCCCGAGCCCGGAGGCAATGTCACCGATGGGTATCTCCACAGTCTCGGCCAGCCTGTCAAAGGGAAGTGCATTTTCAACGGTGACCTTTACCCGGTTACCGTTGCACCCGGCCAGGAACAGGAAGGATAACAGGAAGAGGGAGAGCTTGTGCATAGTATCTGATCTTTACTTGGGTTGTTTTCCAATATATGCGAGTATTCCGCCGTCGACGTAGAGTATATGCCCGTTGACGAAATCGGAGGCAGGTGAGGCCAGAAAGACGACGGGTCCCTGAAGGTCTTCTGGTGTTCCCCATCGAGCTGCCGGTGTCCGGCCGAGGATAAATGAGTTGAAGGGATGGCCTTCGGTGCGCAGCGGCGCTGTCTGGGGTGTTGCGATATATCCTGGACCGATCCCGTTCACCTGGATGTTGTGCTCAGCCCACTCGCAGGCCAGATTGCGGGTCAGCATCTTGAGTCCGCCCTTGGCGGAGGCATATGCCGAGACGGTTTCACGGCCCAGCTCACTCATCATGGAGCAGATATTAATGATCTTTCCGCCGCCTTTCTTTATCATGCCCGGAGCCACTGCCTTCGACATGATGAATGGGCCGGTGAGGTCTATGTCAATCACCTCCCGGAAGTCGGCCGCATCCATCTCAAGGGCAGGAATCCGTTTTATTATCCCTGCATTGTTGACCAGTATGTCAATCACGCCAACCTCAGAGGTGATTTTTTCAATATGCTCCCTGACAGCTTTTTCGTCGGTTACATCAAAAATATATCCCCGGGCATCTATAGCACTTTTCCGGTATTCAGCGAGGGCTTCAGTCACCCTGTCAGGATTCCGGTCATTGAACACCAGTGTCGCCCCGGCCTGTGACAGTGCTTTTGCCATTGCCATTCCGATCCCGTATGAGGCGCCGGTGACAAGCGCCACCCGGCCGTCAAGCCTGAAAAGATTGCTGTTCATCTCACTGTTCTTTTTCGTTTTTGCATGCCTATCGCAGGTCAGTCTGCTTCAGGAAATCCTGGTCGCCGTAATCGAGGTTTTCACCTGCCATACCCCAGATGAATGTGTAGTTTGAGGTTGCCGTAGCGGAGTGGATAGACCACTGGGGTGAAATCACAGCCTCGTTGTTTTTCATCCAGATATGCCTGGTCTCGTCGGGTTGGCCCATGAAATGGCATACAACGCTTCCGTCAGGCACCTCGAAATAAAAGTAGACTTCCATGCGGCGGCCGTGGGTATGGGGTGGCATGGTGTTCCATACACTGCCCGGTTTCAGTTCTGTCATTCCCATCTGCAACTGGCATGTTTCGAGCACCTCCCTTACTATCATTTTGTTTATAACCCTGTGGTTGGCGGCTTCAGCCGAACCCATCTCAGCGCTGATGCACTCATTCTTTGTCACTTTGCGGTCAGGGTAGTTACGGTGCGCCGGTGCAGAATTGAAATAGAAGAGTGCGGGATTTGCGGCATTATTGCTCTCGAAAACCACCTCCCTGTCACCGCTGCCAAGGTACAGGGCCTCCTTGTATTCAAGTGTGTATTCCACTCCGCCGGCAATTACCCTGCCCGGACCTCCCACGTTGAATATACCCAGTTCGCGCCTGTGCAGAAAGAAGTCTGCCTTCACCTCATCAACCGGCTCAAGCTTAAGGGCTTCGCCGGCAGGTTTGGCTCCACCTGCAACCATACGGTCATACAGGGTGTATATCATTCTTACTGTATTGTTCTGAAAGAGGGGTGAGACCAGGTGTTCTCTCCTCAGCCGATCTGTATCCCAGTGCCTGACATCGTCAGGATGGGCGGCATATCTTAGTTCAATATCCGTTTTCATTACTTTCATCTTAATAATTGCAAATTTGGCTTAAAATAAATAAAAGTAGTGGACGAATCGGCGGGATATGTGCATTAATTAAGCAATATCCTTCCGGCATCCGGGAGATACTGAAGTTGTGCCGGGATTAATAAAATGGGCAGGCCAGATGTTGTCTCTTAAAGGTATTTCCGGTCCTCCTTGGGGACATCGAAATACTTATCGTAAAGCCGGGCGTCAGGGCCTGCCTTTTCGACACCGGCGTCACTGATCTTGTAGGTGCATTTTTCGCCTACAATACCTGAGAAGTAAATGTCATACTCCCTGCCGTTTTCATCAATCATTATTATCCTGACCAGGTGCGGATATTTCATGCTGTTCAGCTGAGAGTGACATATAGGGCAGTTGATCAGGTATTCAGAGCCCGTTTCGAGTTCAAACGACGGGTGGGTCGTTTTCGTGTAGTTGCCCAGCTCGGGATTCAGATAGATCAGGCCTCTCTTCGAACTGTTCATCTTCGTGGCAGAGAGCACGATTGATGTTTTTACGTTCAGGTGTCCCCTGCATGCCTTGCATAAATATTCAACGGCCATTTTGCACCTCCTTTTTATTGATAAGGTCAATTATATGCCTACAGGCTTCAAGAACAATATAAGACAAATTTTCCCCAAATGCAACAGTATCAGGCTGAATTGCAAGGACCCGGACTTCTTTTTTGAAGAAGCCGGATAACTTTTTCAGTGAGATGTCATGGGTGCTGAAGGTAAGGTCTCTTACCTGTTCCGGCGCGATGAGGTCCCATGCTCCCGGCGGTCTTTGCATATCAGCACAGTCAATAAGGACCAGAAGATCATGTTCGGTGTTGTTGATTTTTCCAATGTAGTTTTCAATGCCGGCTTCTGCAGTAATGACCTTTACTCTTTCAGTTTCCCTGATCCGGGTGCTGATATAAACGCCTGCCCCGTCATCCTGCCGCAGCAGGTTGCCGATACCGACGAAAAGTATCCTGCGGTCCCCGGGTCCGAGAATCTTAGTGATTTTATCAGCCACCTTTGAATAGATATTTGACTGTAACCTGTCTCAGGCAGTTGGGGCAGATAATGCTGAACATATCCTTCCTCTGAAGAGTACCGGAAGGTCTGGCAGTCAGATCCTGTCCTTCGGCCAGTTTCAGCATGCTGTTGAGCACACTCAGGTTAAGTATTGATGCGAAGGCTTTTGGTCCAAGCTTCCGGTGCATGTAGCCCAGGTGCTCAACCGTGGTGATAACCGCCCTGCAGCTCTCGCAAACCAGGAGTTCCTTCTGCTGGTATTCCACATTGTCAGCCCTGTTGAACACGGCGATGTCATAGATCCTGTCGGAGAGTCTCACCCCTTTGCCTGTGATGCAGTGTTCCTGGCACTGGCCGCAGAAGATGCACTTGCCGTAGTCTCTCCTGATGGTTCTGATCTTTTTCTCCCTGTCATCGGTGAAAGTGATGGCTAGCGGAGGGCATACATTTGCGCAGGTCTCACATCCCACGCAATTGGCATCGTCCACAACAGGCTTTCCCCTGAAACCGGGGAAGGGAACATGCTCCACTGCCGGAAACCGGGATGTATATGCCGGCGTCACCAGTGATATCACCGCCTCCTTAAGTTCTCTCAGTTTGGGGTACTTCATTTCACTGCCTCCCTGTAATCATCCTTCACGGTTCTCTTGTCGAGTTTAGTCCCGAAGTGGTATGCTCCCCTGACGAGGGCATGTGCAGCCACAGTGGCGGTAAAAAAGAGTATCGGGATAGCCACCAGGGCCCTGAAGCCGGCACCACCAATGCCGAAGTGCACCAGCACCCCGATGAGGATGCTGCAGCACCCCAGTGTCACACATTTGGTAGCCGCCTGCAGCCTGTTGTAAATGTCAGGAAGCCTTAACAGTCCTATACACCCGAAGATGTTGAAAAGGACTCCAACGGAAATGAGTATTACAGCTGCCATATCATTCATTCAGTTTTTTCCCGCCAAGGTATTTCGCCAGTGTAAGGGTCCCGATAAAACTCAAAATCACCCAGGCAATTCCAATGTCAAGGATGAAATCTTTTTCAGTAATGACCGATATGATCCCACAGATGCCGACCACAAGAATCCCGAAGATATCAATACCTACCATCCGGTCAGGGATTGAGGGGCCCCTGATGATCCGGTAAAGGCATGGGGCGCAGAGGGCTATCTGGATGTACAGCAGTATGTTCATGAAACCGGTCATTCTGCAAATTTTTTTATGTATTCTTCAAATCTCCCGGTAACCATTTTTGTATACCGGGCCGGGTCATCTGACCTGATATAGATCCAGTGAACAAAGATCTCATCCCCTATGATATCCACTGTTATGGTTCCCGGAGTCATGGTTATGGAGTTTGCAAGCAGGGTACGTGCAAACTCTGACCTGAGGGTGGTGGTGATCTTCACAATTCCCGGCCTGATAGGCATGGCAGGATGAAGTACGCGGTAAGCAACATCGAAGTTAGCCATGATGCAGGCCCAGATGAAGGTCACCAGGTAGACGGTAAACCAGTACCATCGCCGCGGCTGGAGGAATTTGTACACATTGTGGAAGTAGTACCTGCCGAAAATGGCTGCTGTTATTGCCGACGCCACGGCTCCTGCGGTGATATTGGGAATGGTGAACCTGAAGGTTATCAGGAGCCAGAAGATCATTGACAGTATGAATATTGCCAGGTATCTCATATCATATGCCTGTTATCTGTGAGGAATACTTCATCTGGTCCATAAGTATTTCAGTTGCAGGTGTCAGCACCGAATCACGCACACCGGGAAGAGCCAGCAGGCTAAGGAGGAGGCATACCACCGCAAGGGTGATCATACTGAGGAGCATCGGGGCAGGAACCTCTTTAATCTCTTTCCTGATATTGTCAGGCTCCCTGTTGTAAAAGGCATACCTCTGGAACTTCATGAATGATGCCAGCGTGATGATACTGACGAGGGCGGCCAGCGCAGCCAGCAGGTAGAAGCGGCCCATAACTGCTGCCACGATAATTATCAGCTTGCTGAAGAAGCCGTTGAAGGGTGGTATGCCGGAGATTGAGAGGGAAGCGGCAAATGATGTCGCCGAAGTCACCGGCATTGACTTTGCCAGTCCGCCCATCTCGTGGAGGTCCCGTGTCCCCACGGAGTACTCGATAGCCCCTGCGTTGAGGAAGAGGAGTCCCTTGAAGGCCGCATGGTTGACCATGTGGAAGATACCGCCTGTGATTGCAAGTGCAGCCACATCGGGGCGGATGCCCCTGGCCATGAGTGTCATCCCTATGCCGGCTGACATGATTACATAACCCATCTGGCTTATACTGTGATAGGCAAGGAGCCGTTTGATATCCCACTGGCCAATGGCCAGGAAGACGCCGGCTGCCATGGATAGTGCCCCCAGAGTGGCTATGAGTACTGACATGCCCTCCGTTATAACAAACATGTTAAAGAAGAGACGGATAATGACGTAAATCCCGACTGCCTTGATCAGTACGCCGGAGAGCATGGCTGATATGGGAGAGGGTGCCGATGAGTGCGCATCGGGCAGCCATGCATGAAACGGTATGATTGCGGCCTTTAAGCCGAAGCCGGTGAGAAGAAGAACCTGTATCAGTACGTAGTGACTGCCCCGGTCACCTGTGCTGAAGGCACTCCTGATATCAGCAATATTCAGTGTTTTGGCACTCCAGTAAATGAAAGTGATTGCAAAGAGGATCATGAATGACGCCACTGCACCCAGTACCTGGTATTTCAGGGTAGCCTCAAGTTCATTCTTCTCAACACCGAAGGCTACGAGCGCATAGGATGAGATTGCGGATATCTCCAGGAAGACGAATATGTTGAAGATGTCACCGCTGAGAACCACACCGTTCATACCGGCTATCATCAGGCAGAAAAGGGCGTAGAAGAAGTTTTCAGAGGTGTACCATGCCATGTATGAGATGGAGTAGATCACCGAAAGCAGGCCAATCAGGCTGATTATGCAAAGTACCAGGCCTGAAAACCCGTCATGAACAAGATGAATTCCTATTGGCACCCCGTTCACCGGTTCCCAGCCTCCGGCGATATAAACTGACGGTGAAGCTTCGCCTGCCAGGAGCAGCCAGAAGCTGATGAAGGCGGTAGCGAGCAGGGTGGTCAGCGCCATATACCTTGGGATGCCGGTGATGAACCTGCCCACGATCATCGTCAGGAACGCACCGGCCAGCGGGATGGCAACGAGAAGGGGTATGAGCGGATTCATCATTTATCCTCTTAGATTCTTGATTTCTCTTATGTCGAAGGTTCCGTATTTCCTGTAGATCCTTATTATCACCGCCATCAGCATGGCTGTAGTCGCCAGGCCTATCACGATGGCGGTGAGCACCAGCGCCTGCGGCAGGGGATCGACATAGGTTTTTACGGGGTCTGCCGTATCTACTATGGGAGCCACGCCGCCCTCCCTGTATCCGACAAGTGCCAGGAAAAGGAAGGTGCTGAACTCCATCACTGAAAGTGAGATGGCTATCTTGATCAGGTTCCTCCTGGTTATAACGCCATAGAGGCCGGTCAGGAACAAAATGAAGCAAAGCAGGTAAACGGTCATTTCAGTACCTCCTCTTTAAAGATTATCAGGGCAAGGAAGATTGTAAGGATCGAAGCTGCAACCTCAATGCCTACAAAGATGTTGTAGAGAGGCAAAATGCCTGCGCTGAGCAGTTCGCCCGGGGTGCCGTGAGGCAGCCAGTTGGCGAAGAACACGTTTACACCGGCAAGAAGTCCGGAGAGAGCAAGAAAAAGGACAACCAGTATAGCCAGGTTCTCATAGAGGGTTGAACCCTGTTCTTCCCTGACCAGGTGCAGGAAGTCGCTTCCCCACGCCAGGATCAGGAGGATGAATGAACCTGCAAGAATCACCCCTCCGGCAAACCCTCCTCCGGGAGTCAGGTGTCCGTGAAGTATAATGTAAATGCCGTACAGGAATATTATGCCTGCTATCAGCTGTGTCGTCTTCTTTACTATGACTGTCATTCCCTTCATTATTCCGCGAATGATTTATGAACCTTAATTACCGGATATTTCATGTTAATTTTTTCTTACCGTTGATCCTGAGGATGGTCAGCACCCCCAGCACCGCCGTGACCAGCACAGTCGCCTCGCCAAGGGTGTCATATCCCCTGAAATCGAACACCACACCGGTGACCAGGTTGACGCTTCCTGTTCTCTCAACAGCTCCGTTGATATAGGCATCAGCCATTCTGAGGCTTGATTCTCCGAAGGGTGCAAGATGGGAAGATGCAGCCCTGAGGAACCAGAACAGGACCAGCAGAATGACCACTGCCGTACCCGCAGTGATCCATGCACGCCTGTCGAACCTGCTGTATGCTTCCACACGCGAGCTGTCAAGCACCACTGCCACCATAATGATAAGGGTGATTGTCTCCACCACTATCTGCACTATCGCCAGGTCCGGAGCCTGGAGCAGCAGGAAGCAGATGACCAGGCTGTATCCGACAATTCCACCTGCAATCACAGCCGAGAGGATATCCCTGGCATGGATGGCATAAATTGCCCCCAGGATCATAAAAATTGTTATTACTGAAATTGCCACTTCCATAGTACTGCTTTGTCAGGTCATTATCAGCAACATGATTATCAGTCCGGCACAAACCCAGATCACATACCCCGGAAGCACCCCTGTATGAGCACTGCTTAACCTTCCACTCAGCCAGAGTACAGCCTGTTTGGAGAGGTCGTAGATGTCAAAGGCCCTGGCCTCTGCCATTTTATAGATGCGCGAGAAGAGGCTGAACTCGGTGAAGGTCTTGTAAAACTCAGGGGAAGGGTAAGATGCATCAAGCTTTTCTATTTTCTCACCGCCGATGAAAAGATCGCTTGTCCTGAATTTCTTCCTCCCGGTTGCGAGGTAAATGAGAAAGCCGAGGATTATTGAAATCAGCACCAGCAGGGATACGAATGAAGAATTCCACAGGCCGGTGAAGGCAAAGGTTCCGACAGCAGGGGTGAAGAGTTTCGGGATAACCACACCGGTGGCAAAAACCCCGAAGAAGGTACAGAGAAGAGCAAGAAGGGCCATCGGGAGCCACATCAGAAGAGACACCTCCCTTGTTCCGGTCAGGAGGTGGCCTTTGCGCCCGAGGAATATGCCCCCGATGAACTTAACGAAGCTGGCCAGGGTCAGGGCTGACCCGAGAACGGCCAGGCCAAGCCATACTATCCATAGTTTGCCGGCAATACCAGTGCCGGAACCGGATTCAATGATACCTTGGTATATCATCCATTTTGATGCAAATCCGTTGAAGGGCGGAACCCCGGAGATTGACATGGCAAATATCAGGGCAGAAGCAAATGTGACTGGCATTGCCGTTGACAGCCCCCCGAGGTCTCCGATATCATTTTTCCCGGTCTGGCGTTCAATGGCGCCTGCTGTCAGGAAGAGGCCGCTCTTGTAGATGGCATTGTTGATCATGTGGAACAGCCCTGCAACCACGCCCAGTACCGAACCGATCCCGAAACCAAGTATCATGTATCCCACCTGCGAGACAGCATGATAGCCGAGGAGCCGCTTATAGTCGTGCTGCATAAGGGCCATCAGCACTGCAGCGATGATGGTCACCACCCCTGCAGACAGAAGAACAACCTTCATTCCCTCACTCAGCACGAACATGTCACCTGTCAGCCTGGCAAGGAAATAGATGCCGAGCAGTTTGTCAAGGGAGGCTGGCAGCAGTGCCGATGATGTAGCGGGTGAATTTTCTGTAAAATCGGGCACCCAGGAGTGGAACGGGAAGGCGCCCGCTTTGGTGAAGCTGCCGACAAGCAGGGCAAGAAACGCCGTGATATTAAGACCATTGATGGTGTCAAGTGATAAGCCGTTGATACTCAGTGTGTCCGTCAGCCTCCACAGGAGGGCAATGCCTACAAGCATTATCGTGTCTGATGCCCCTATCAGGATCATGGTCTTTTTCGCGGCAGCGGAGCTCTTCTCATCCTTCCCCGGAATAAGTTTGTAAAGTGTTATCCCCAGTATTCCCCAGAAAAGGATGAAGAGGATGAGGTTGTCAGAGAGCACTGCTCCATAGGAACAGGCGGTTGTGACAAGGAACCAGGAACTGAAATGAGGGGTGGTGGATGATTTGTTATATGAAATCGAATAAACCAGCACCAGCAGTGCCATTATACTTATAAACAGTACAATCAGTTTGCTCAGACCGTCAACCGTGAAGGTGAGGTATCCTCCGGCTTTCCCAACCAGGTCAGAACCAAAAAGGGTCATACAGTCCTGTGTCACCTTGTCTCCCTGAGGGACCATCTGCGGAGAGGCTGAATATAGCATCAGGGAGATGTAACCCGCAAAGAGGGTTACAGCCAGGGCTAAAATCCCTTTTGCGGTGCGCCATCTCTCAGGCACGATGAAAAGCAGAACTCCTCCGGCCAGGGGGATCAGTATCAGCATCTGAAGCAACCGGCAGGCGGAAGGACCGGCTAATGATATGAAGGGTTCATTCATGACCTGCAACGGATTTCCTGATTTCTTTTGTCCTTTCCAGGGAAAGCTTAATAAGCTCACCGGCATTCAGTATCCGTTCACCTGTACTGTTATCGTATACCGCAGCCATTCTCTCCGTACAGCAGTAGCACGGATCGACAGCAGCAAGCGACAGGGTGGCATCAGCTATTGTCTGCCCGATGCATGATTTCCTGAATGTTGCAATGTTCGTATAGCTCGGGGCCCTTATTTTATGCCTGGCCGGAGAGTTGGAGCCGTCAGAGACCACAAAGTGGAAAACCTCGCCCCTTGGCGCTTCTGCGCGTCCCATACCGATCCCCGCCGGGATCTCATTTATCTTCAGTGAGACATCTCCTTCCTTAAGTTTTTCGAGGGCATCGATGCACTGTTCTATTATCGAGACTGATTCATACATTTCGAGGAGTCTCACCTCAGCCTTTGCAAAAACGTCTCCTTCCTGAGCAGTTATGACCTTCCAGTTTACCAGTGGATAGGCAGCGTACGGATCATCCTTCCTTATGTCGGTTGCTATGCCGGATGCCCTGGCCGTGGGGCCGACGGCAGCATAATCAATGATATCCTGTTTTGTAAGAACACCCACCCCTTTTGTTCGGGCATGAATGACCGGGTCATCCATCACCGCACCGGTCAGGAGATCAATCTTTTTACGTATCACGGACATCTCCTTCCTTATGGCAGGGATCTTGTGATTTTCTATGTCGCGCCTGACCCCGCCCACCTTGAACATGGCATAACTGTTCCTGTTGCCGGTTATCATCTCAAACAGGTCAAGAACGGGTTCACGGTATTTCCAGGCCCACATGAAGACAGTGTTGTATCCCAGGAAATGGCCGGCGAGGCCCACCCAGAGGAGGTGGCTGTGAATGCGTTCAAGTTCGCCAATGACTGTCCTGATATATTTTGCCCGGTCGGGAATCTCGACTCCTGCTATCTCTTCAACGGCGTTGGCAAAGGCAAAAGGGTGTGACGTTGAGCAAATACCGCAGATGCGTTCGACGAGGAAGAACACCTGGTCATAGGTTTTTGATTCGCTCAGTTTTTCTATTCCTCTGTGGTTGTAGCCGGTTTCCCATTTGATGTCTGTTACAATTTCGCCGTCGCAATAAAGTTTGAACAGCTCGGGCTCTTCCTGAAGCGGGTGATATGGTCCTATCGGTATGAGTGTCTTTCTGCCCATCGTTTCCGGATTGTTATCTGAACTCTTTCCTGTAGGGGTAGACGTCGTCTGCCCAGTTACCCTCCGAGAGGAGTTTTTCCTGGTTTGGGTGGTTGAGGAAGTTGATGCCGAAGAGCTCGTGCATTTCCCGCTCAATCCAGTTTGAGGCGCTGAACATGTTTGAGAGCGATTCAATCTGCGGCTTCTCGCTGTCGAGGGTCACATGGAGGCTGAGGATCATCCCCTCAGCGTCAAGGCTGAAGTGATAGTAGATCTCAAAGCCGCGCCTGGTATGCAATGCGGAGGCAATGATAAACCTGTAGCCTTCACTTTTATACAGGTATCCGGAGATGGCTGTGATGGCAGAGGGCCTGACAGAGACGATGCCACGTCTGCCCTTCACCAGGTCAATCGCGAGGGTGTCACTGCTGAACATGTCAGTAAGCTTGTTTATTACGGCTTCTGTATCCATCTGCATATCACGTTTTTCTACCTGCCAGTCTTGCAACTCCTGCAATGATTGCTTCGGGCTTCGGGGGACAACCGGGGATATAGGCATCCACAGGAATTATTTTGTCTACAGGCCCGGCGAAGGTTATTCCCTCGGCAAATATTCCTCCCGTACATCCGCAGGCGCCGATAGCCACCACCAGCAGGGGTTTGGGTGCCTGGTCATAGAGTTCCAGAAGGCGGTCCCGGTCGCGCATGTTGATTGACCCGTTGACGAGCAGGACGTCGGCATGCCTTATGCTTCCCACCAGCATTATTCCGAACCGTTCAAGGTCATGTCTAGGGGTGAGACAGTCAAGGATCTCGATGTCACAGTTGTTGCATGAGGCTCCTCCGAAGTGAAAGACCCACAGTGATTTTCTGAAGACAAAGTCCTTGAAGCCCACGATTTTTGTTTTATAGTCCGAATGCATTCAACACAATGGCAATTATTACCAGCAGGTTCATCCATATAAGGAAGAATGAGGATGCCTGTTTTATCTTCAGCCTCGGGTTGGTATTCCTGATGAGTGTTACCAGGAGCACCAGGGCGAGTATTTTCAGGATGAGCCAGAGGACTCCGATACCACCTGTCATACCATTCATCAGCAGAGCAACAATGAAAGCCGGAAGGATGAAAAGCATAATGTACTTTGCAAGCCTTATCATTGCATAGGGCGGGCCGGAGTACTCGATGTAAATCCCTGAAGCCAGCTCAGCCTCCGCTTCAGACATATCAAATGGCACCAGCCCCAGTTTGGCCTGGATGCAGAAGAGCCCGGCAATGAACAGCAGAACGCCTGAGATGCTGCCGATAAACGGTTTGTCAGCTTGCTGTACGGCTATTATACTGTTGAGATCGAACTCCTGTCCGCTCTTCATTATCACTGCGGCTACAACAAGGAGGAAGGTGAGTTCGTAGCTTATTATAAGTTTCATTTCGCGCGAAGCGCCAACGGCAGCTATCGGATTACCTGAGGCAAGGGAACCGATTATATAAGAGAACGAAGGCAGGGTGAGGAGATAGAAAATTACGATAATATCACCCTTGAATCCTGTCTCGATATTGAACAGAGGCAGGAGAATAAACAACCCGGCCATGGTGGCTCCGAAGAGGGCCAGTACAGGGGCCAGGAGAAACACAAAACGGGAGCCCTGCCGGGGCAGAATGGTCTCCTTCACAAGCATCAGCTTGAGGAAGTCCCAGAACGGCTGAAGCAGCGGGGGTCCCTTGCGGAACTGTACCCTGGCGGTTATCTTCCTGTCATACCAGGAGAGAAGTCCTCCTGTCACTGCCATAAACAGCAACCCGGGATAGACAAAGAAATAAAAGAGACTGACCGCCATATTCTTTCTCTTTACTCTTTAAAAGTTACATACATATAATCTCTGATAAGCACCCTCTCATTAAGCTTGTAGATGTGCTCTTCAGGTTTTTCATCTTCACTGGTTAATCTGGCTGTCCCGGTAGGGCATGCCTGTACAAACTTGCGGGCCTGTTCATGATCACACAGATCATATAAAAGATCCCTGTTACGGTGATGTTTGAAGAAATCGGTCATCATTGTGCCAAATGGACAGATAGTCACACATGACTTGCATGAGACGCAGAGGTTTGTATGTCTCATAATGATGCCCTCGTCATCCTTTTCCAGCGCTTCGGCAGGGCAGACAGCAATACAGGGGGCCTCTTCGCACCTGCGGCATGTAAATCTGAAGGTGGCCAGTTCACGGATTGTCTTCATCCCGCCAGCCACACCGTGACAGAGAGCTTCAGGCAGTTCCGTCGCCGGGTTACGGATCATGGCGGCCCTCAGTGCAATCATATCTATCAGAACCTTCATGCCTGCTGTGTTTTTATTTCCAGATCTCCGGGTTATGCTTTATCTCGTTGTAGGTAAAGACAGGGCCGTCCTTGCATACAAAGAATTCTCCCATCATGCAGTGACCGCATTTACCCAGGCCGCATGACATATTCTTTTCCATCGAGAGGTAGATCTGGTCATCATGGTAGCCCATCTCAAGGAGCTTCAGGGTTCCGTATTTCATCATTATGGGAGGACCGCATACCACTGCCACTGAATTGTCAATGTTCACCCTGACACTGTCAAGGAGTTTGGTGGCTACACCCACCGGCCCGTCCCAGTCATCGTCGGTGATATCAACAGTGCGGTAGGCTTCGAACTTATCAATGCTGTTCAGCCGGTTGAAAAGTGGTTTGTAGATGCAGTCGGCCGGCGTTTTGGAACCGTAACAAAGTATTACCTTTTCAAGGTCATCCTTCATGTGCTCGAGGGTGAAGAGGAGAGAGCGTATCGGAGCCAGGCCGCAGCCTCCTCCGAGTATCAGGACCTCTTTTCCCCTGAACTCCGCAACGGGGTAGCCTCTGCCGTAGGGACCCCTTATACCCATTACTGCCCCTGGCTTGAGTTCATGCATTATGCCGGTTACATAACCGGTTTTCATTACTGTTACCTCCAGCTTTTCGGTGACCAGCGGTGAAGACGAAGGGGTAAATGGTGCTTCCCCGACACCATCCACGGAAAGCTCAATAAACTGACCGGTCCTGAAGACGAATTCTTCATCGGGAACCAGTACGAAGGTTTTTATCAGGGGTGATTCTTCAATCACCTCAGTGAGGTTCGCCCTTAAGGGCTTATATATATTATTGGTTCCGGCCATGGCTATCTTCACACGAACTCCATGAAGAGTTCATTCTTGTTTATCTTTCCGAGGCATGCCTCGATGCACCTGCCGCAGCCCGTGCATGCAAGTGCATTGAATTTTTGCGGTCGCCAGACATACTTGCACATATACCTGTTCCGGAACCGTTGATCAAGTTCAAAGAGTGCATCCTCGCCACCGGCCACCCTCTCGAATCCCGGGTACTGGCAGGCATCAGTATGTTTTATCTTTTCAAATCCGGGCCTGTCAATGAGGATGAAGCAGCTGCAGGTAGGACATATTGTCGTGCAGGCTCCGCACGAGACGCATTTTGATGCATATTTCTGCCAGATCTCCCGGCCTGCCTTCAGCACGATCTCCCCCGTGGTCCTGTAATCAGGCAGATTCTTATTTTGCCCGGCAAGGGCGGCCTCAGTCTCTTTTTGTCTTTCTTCAGCTAACCTGATCCTTGAGGGATCATCAACCGGATCCGCTGCAGGGAACTCCTTTGCCAGCTCAGCACCCCGGCTGGTGATGATCCTTAAAACAATGCAGTCACCCACGGAAATCAGTCCCATGTCAGCAATCTCCTCCGGCCAGGGATTGACTCCGTATGATGTGCAGTGGCAGTGTTCATTCACCGAATGACAGTCCGAAGAAATAATCAGGGTGTTTTTCCTTCGCTGACTGTAAAAGGGATCGGTGAATGCTTCATCAAGGTATATCTCATCAAGCAGCCGGAGAGCTGTGACATCACAGTTCGGCACCCCGATAATTATCCTTGGCCTGCCGTTTTTGACGGCACCGGTCACATTCTCCCTTACCGGCAGGAAGAAATTCTTAAGCGGGGTGGCGGGTTTGGGTACGTTGTAAGCAATTTTATCGGCCTGATTCAGCCTGAACGGCTCGTAATCAAGACTTAATTCATCCTTCACCGGAACGAAAATGTCATGTGAGGAGAGCAGTTTTTCCAGTGAACGATGCCAATCTTCCTTCTTAATGCTTAAGTAGTACATTATATGTGAGAAGATTCACATAATAAAGTTAAATCTGCAGTTAATTCAAGTCAAATTTATTTTTGCATCAACCGGATTATAATATTTTATTGAAGTTTTAAAGTATTATCAATCAATATTATATTTTATTATATTCCGTTTGAAAAAGTTGGTTTAACTTGCATGGTAGAATTGAGTTTCAATGAATTAATGTGAAACAATTCACAAAACACAACACCAGGAACAGCCTCAGGAGGATTTTTCTTTATCACGGGCTCCTGGTAAGACTTAACTCCATGGGGGTCAAGAGGGTATATTCTTACAACCTGGCCGAGGGAGCAAGGGTGACACCTGAGCAGGTCAGGAAGGATTTCTCAGAGTACGGTATCAGGGGAAACAGGAGGGGAGGTTATATGACTGTATTGCTTCTGAATGAAATGGAAACTCTCTTCAGGCGCGACCGGGTAACCAATGTGATACTGGTAGGAATGGGAAATCTCGGGCAGGCACTGTCGAAGTACTCTCGTTTCGGCCAGCGCGGTATCAACATCGTTGCAACATTTGACATTGACCCTTACAAGCAGAAGACGAGGGATGAGATGCAGGTTTATACTCCCGGGCGTCTGCAGGAGATAATTGACAGGTTCCATGTCACTGTTGCAATTATTGCAGTACCTGACATATCGGCACAGGAGGTTTGTAATGAGCTTGTAGGGATGGGCATCAGGGGGATTGTCAATTTTTCGCCTGTACTCCTCAGGGTGCCTGAATATGTTATCGTCAACAATGTGAACCTGAGTGATGAGATAGAGAGCGTCATCTGGTCCGTTTACCGGATGAAGGAACAGCAATCGCTCTACCTTTAACAGCCATGGAAGCCGGTTATGAGATAATTGTCAGGGGTCTTGTGCAGGGGGTCGGATTCCGCCCTTTTATCCGCAGGCTTGCCCAGAAGCATTGCATGAACGGCGAAGTGGTTAACCGCAGCGATGGTGTCATGGTGCTTCTCCATTGTGATCTTCCTGCCGCCAGGCGGTTCATGGATGATATCCGCACCCTGGCTCCACCGGCTGCGAATGTCCGGTCGGTGGAGATAAACCGGACCGAGGTCAGGAATTACCGGGATTTCATAATCCGGCCCAGCGTTGATGACGGAGAGACAATTACTGAAGTAAGTCCGGATATTGCAGTTTGCGGGGAGTGCCTTTCCGACCTGGAGAAAGATCCGCGACGGATTGATTACCCCTTTATAAACTGTACAAACTGCGGTCCGCGCTTCACAATAGTCAGGGCCATTCCGTATGACCGCGCTGCCACAACAATGGCTCCGTTTGAGATGTGCCGGCCCTGTGCGTCTGAATACAATGACATCAATGACAGGAGGTACCATGCCCAGCCGGTGGCATGCAATCACTGCGGCCCGGTATATACTCTCCTGGCTGAAGGGAAAAATGTCACGGATATAATTGCCATCCTGCAGGAAATATCTGAACGTCTCGCTGCGGGAGGAAGTGTTGCGATCAAGTCGACCGGCGGATACAACCTCATGTGCAACGCGCTCAGTGAAGAGGCTGTCGCAGCGCTTAGGCGGAGGAAACAGCGTGACATGAAGCCTTTTGCAGTCATGTTCAGGGATATTGAAACCCTCAGGGAATATTGCCGGACGGATGATGATGAGGAGGCTCTGCTGCTGTCATGGCGGAGGCCTATACTCATACTGAAGCAGAAAAAGCCGCTGGCCCCTTCAGTCAGCAGCGGCCTGAACACCACCGGGGCAATGCTTCCCCATATGCCGGTACACCACATGCTTTTCAGGTTCCTGGAAACGCCTGCAGTGGTGCTGACCAGCGGAAACCTCAGTGACGAGCCGATAATCATAAGTGACAGTGACGCCCTCTGCGATCTCATGCCTGTGACAGGTTGTGTTGTGAGTTATAACCGGGAGATAAACAACAGGGCAGACGACTCAGTGGTGAGAATGTGCCATGGAAAGACAATCCTTATCCGCAGATCGCGGGGCTACGCTCCGGAACCGGTTGACCTGGCTGCCGTTGCCGAGGGGATATTTGCAGCAGGTGCGGAGCAGAAGAACAGCTTTTGCATAGGTAAAGGGTCACGCGCAATTTTAAGCCAGTATATAGGTGATATTAAGAATGTTGCCACCTGTGATTATTATGCTGAAACCTACAGGCTTTTTTCATCCCTCTTCAGGTTCGTGCCCTCCGATGTTGTGTGTGACATGCATCCCGATTACCTGTCGGGCAGGTTTGCGGAAGAGCTTGCAGGGAAGCGGGGAGTCCCGCTGATGAGGATACAGCACCACCATGCCCACGCAGTTTCGGTGATGGCCGAGCACAGACTCAGCGGCAGGGTAATAGGGGTGGTTATGGACGGAACAGGCTACGGAACTGACGGCAATATCTGGGGCAGTGAATTCCTGATTGCGTCTGCAACGGAATTTGAGAGATACACCCACTTTGAATATTTCATGATGCCGGGGGGCGATGCAGCGGTTGCCGAGCCATGGCGGATGGCCCTCTCATGTCTCTGCAGCTCTTTAGGCAGCGACTATGATTTCAGGTCTCTGAAGCTTTTCCGCGAAATTGACGAAATAAGGTTTGCCACTGTCCAAAAGATGCTCGTTCATGGTATCAATACACCTGTGACCTGCGGCGCAGGACGAATCTTCGATGCGGTATCTGCAATGCTCGGGCTGTGCGCAAGGTCTTCATTTGATTCCGAAGCACCGATGCGCCTTGAATCGGCCATTAGCTGCAATACCCGGGAGTTCTATCCTTTTGCAATCAACGGAACTGTACACCTGGGTGATACTTTCAGGGAACTTTTGCGCGACAGTGAGCAGGCAGACATCTCAACTGCTGCGGCAAAGTTTCATAATACAATTGCGCAGGTTATCCTTGAGGTCAGCATCAGAATGAGAAATGACACAGGTCTGAATGACGTGGTTCTCTCAGGAGGAGTTTTTCAGAACAGATACCTGCTGGAGAAATCTTCGTATCTTTTATTAATGAACCGGTTTAACGTTTATACAAATCACCAGGTCCCACCGAACGACGGCGGGATAGCCCTCGGGCAACTGGCGGTGGCAGCGGAAAGGAGGCGGCTATGTGTCTGAGCCTTCCGGCGAAAGTACTGACAGTAGATGGTGACATGGCTGAAGTCTCCGTTGGCGGAGCCGTATTCCGGGCAGGAATACAGATGGTTGAAGGGATCATGCCGGGCGACTATGTGCTTCTTCATGCCGGTTTTGCTATAGGGAAGATGAAGGAGGAAGAGGCGATTGAGACACTGCGCCTTCTGGACGAGATTGACGGAGCGTGGCAGGACAGATGAAATACATCGACGAATACAGGAACGGCAGACATGTTGCCAGGCTGGCTGAGATGATCAGGCAGGAGGCGGCACGTGCGTATACTTTTATGGAAGTCTGCGGGGGCCATACGGCTGCCATTCACCGGTTCGGCATACATTCACTGCTTCCGGCGAAGGTGAAGCTACTGTCCGGACCCGGCTGCCCGGTCTGCGTAACCCCCGTCAGGTATATCAACACACTGGTGACCCTCGCCTCCCGCCGGGATATCACTGTTACAATGTTCGGCGACCTCATGAGGATTCCCGGAACCCTGGCCTCTCCGGGAGAAGCAAAAGCCTCGGGGGCTGACATCAGGGTAGTGCTTTCAGCTCATGAAGCCCTTGACCTTGCAAGATCAGACCCGCAGAGGAAGGTGATTTTCGCGGCAATCGGGTTTGAGACTACCGCCCCCGGCACCGCTGTCACGCTGATGCACGCAGAAAGGGAGGGAGTTGAGAATTTTTATGTGCTGAGTGCCCATAAGGTCATGCCCCCGGCCATGGAGATGATCCTGAGGGAGGGTGCACGCATTGACGGTTTTATCTGCCCGGGTCATGTGGCTGTCATCACCGGATCTGAAGCCTTTGACTTCATTCCCCGGAAATACGGACTCGCCTGTGCCGTGACAGGCTTTGAGCCGGCAGATATCATGCTTGCATTACTGATGCTCATCAGGCAGGTAAATAACCATAAGCCTCATGTTGAGATTGAATACCGCAGGGCGGTATCAGCAGAGGGCAACAAAATAGCACAGGGATATATGCGGGAGGTCTTTGAACCGGAAGATGCTGAGTGGAGGGGGCTTGGCATCATCCCCTCCGGAGGTTTGAATATACGGGAGCGTTTCCGCCATTTCAATGCCGGCATTGCCTTTCCCGTTGATCTTCCTGGTCCGGCAGATGAAACTGACTGCATATGCGGAGATATACTCAGGGGTGTGAGCACACCTTCCGACTGTCAGCTGTTTTCCACGGTATGCACACCTGACCATCCGCAGGGAGCATGTATGGTATCAGCCGAGGGATCATGTCATACCTTCTTTAAATACCACGGCCATGAGTGAGAAGATCACCCTTAGTCACGGAGGCGGCGGGAGGCAGGCACAGATACTTATCAGGGACCATTTTGCCACACGTTTCGGCATGGCCGGCCCGATGACCGACTCAGCCATTCTCTCAGCGCCATCGGGAATCCTCGCCTTTACAACCGACTCCTATGTGATTGATCCGATTTTCTTCCCGGGAGGCGACATCGGAAAGCTTGCAGTTTGCGGGACGGTGAATGACCTTGCGGTGTCAGGGGCGGAACCGAAGTACCTGTCAGCTGCCTTCATAATTGAGGAGGGATTCGGCATGGAACAACTTGATGAGATAGTGACATCAATGGCTGACGAGGCAGAGGCCGCGGGGGTGCGGATTGTGACAGGCGATACGAAGGTGGTGGAGAAGGGCCAGTGTGACGGTATCTTTATTAATACGGCCGGGGTTGGTCTCCTCAGCAGTGACCTGGTACATGTCAGCAGCGCTTCATCGGTAAAAGAGGGAGATGTGCTGATAATCAACGGATCGCCTGGTGACCATGCGGTGACAATCCTTGCCGCACGGCGAGGCCTCTCGTTTGACATACCGCTCCTCTCAGACTGTGCCTCGCTGAACCGCCTTGTGAGAAGGGTTGCTGAGAAACCGGAAGCGGTTCATTTCATGAGAGACCTTACCCGTGGAGGACTGGCAGCTGTGCTCAATGAGCTGGCAGCGATGAGGGGATGCGGAATTATTATTGATGAAGTATCCGTTCCGGTACAGGAACCTGTCAGAGGCCTGTGTGAGATACTCGGCTTTGACCCCCTTACCCTGGCCAGTGAAGGGCGGATGCTGGTGGTGGCCGCGCCCGGGGAGGCAGGGGCAATAGTTGAAAGGATGCGTAAAGATCCCCTGGGCAGTGAAGCAGCCATCATAGGCCGGATCACCTCCGGAAGAGAGGGCCGTGTCATCCTGAACGGAACCTCAGGAGGAAAAAGGTTCATTGATGTGCCGTCAGGACAGTTGTTGCCGAGAATATGCTGAAAGGAACAGGATGCACGAGTTGAGAATAGCAACGGACCTTGTTGATATGATCGAAGGTTATGCGGCGGAAGCCGGTCTGGGGGCTGTCCACAGGGTGAATGTCAGCTTCGGGCAGTTTATCCAGATCGTGCCTGACCTGTTTGAGACGGCATTCCGTGAAGCGGCCGCTGGTACTGTTGCTGCTGGTGCGGAGGTAGATATTGAAATCATTGCCGCTGAGATGCGCTGTCCTGGATGCGGCTCACAATACATCCCTTCGGAAGACCTGAAAGGATGCTCAGTCTGCGGATCATCTGAAATTGATATTGTACACGGTAAGGAATTATTTATTAAAAGTATTGAAGGAGAATGATCATGGAAATCAGGATTATGAAGAACATCCTTGACAGGAACCAGAATAAGGCTGAAGAGGTACGGGCGCTTCTGAGGGAGAGGAACATAATGATGGTAAATATCATCAGTTCACCAGGTGCCGGAAAGACAACGTTGCTGGAGAGAGCATGTGAGGCTATGCGTCACGGTATCAGGATAGGGGTCATTGAGGGTGATGTTACTACCGATCTCGATGCACAGCGCCTGAAGAAATACCACATCCCCATTGTGGCAATAAACACCGAGGGGGGATGTCATCTCGATTCCCACAGCATTTCAAAAGCCCTGGTCCATTTTGATCTTGATTTTGTCGATCTGCTCTTTGTGGAGAATGTGGGCAACCTCATCTGCCCTTCCCAGTTTGACCTCGGGGAGACATTCAAGCTGGCGGTCATCAGCACGGCTGAAGGCGATGACAAGCCTGCCAAATATCCCATGCTCTTCAGCCAGGCCAGGGCTGTGATCCTGAATAAAACTGACCTGTTGCCCTATACCAACTTCAGGCTGAATGCCTTTGAGGCAGACCTGGCCGCTATCAATCCACGAATAGAAATATTCAGAACCGTTGCTACGACAGGTGAGGGGGTTGACAACTGGCTGCGCTGGCTCAGGCTGCAGCTTGATGAGTGCAGAGCCGACTGATCCTGCAGTATTCGGACGCTTTCAGCATCATTTGTTCAAACCTGAAATATTCAAAAACATGACATAAGTAAGGTTTTTGGATAGGTATTGTTATTAATTTCACAGTCGAAAAGCTAAGTCAATAGTTCATAAAATAACTCTTAATACCTAAAAAATTAATTGAAATGTATCAGACCGATAACATGGTGAAGGAACTGGCGGACAAGCATGGCCGCAAGAGGGAGAGCCTTATGCCCATCCTTCAGGACATTGTGAAAAAGTACAATTACCTAACCGATGATGCCATGGTGGCTGTTGCTACGGAGTTGGATATATCAGCTGCGGAGGTTTACGGCACTGCATCATTTTACACCTTTCTTGACACCGAGGAGAGGGGAAAGAACGTGATCAGGGTCTGCAAGACCATCACGTGTTCAATGAAGGGCAAGAACGATATTGTTGGCACCATTGAAGACATACTGAAGATCAAGGTTGGGGGTACCACACCTGACAGGATGTTTACCCTGCTTGAGACCAATTGCATCGGGTGGTGCCACAAAGCGCCGGCAATGCTTGTCAATGACATGCCTTACACAGATCTCACACCGGAGACTGTTATTGATGTGATTAAAGGTTATATGCGCAAATAATAGGGAGGCACTGAGATGGAAAACAAAGGACTTACAAAAGTTGACCTGATTTTCGAAAGCATCGATATCAGGAAGGTCATGACCAAAGCCTTCGAGATGACCAGCGAAGAGATTATAAATGAGATTCTTGAATCAGGCCTGAAGGGGCGTGGCGGAGCCGGGTTTCCCACCGGTTTGAAATGGAAATACACTGCCGCCGAAAAGGAACCTGAAAAATATATAGTATGCAATGCTGATGAAGGCGAGCCTGGCACCTTCAAGGACCGCGAGATCCTTGACCGTGTTGTATATAAGGTATACGGTGGTATGGCTATCGCCGGCAGGGCAATGGGAGCAAAGAAGGGCTTCATCTATCTTCGCGGTGAATACAGGTTCCTGTTGCCACAGCTCTTCCTCGAGCTTCATAAGTTCCACAAGATGATCTCAGAGATCGGGTATGATTTCAATATTGAGTACCGGATGGGTAGCGGCGCATACATCTGCGGCGAGGAGAGTGCCCTTTTCGAGTCGATCGAAGGTTTCCGCGGTGAACCGCGAAACAAACCCCCCTATCCGACCGTCAGCGGTCTGTTCTCCAAGCCGACCTCGATCAATAACGTCGAGACGCTTGTCACTGCGGTGATGATCATTGACAAGGGTGCAGGTGAATATGTCAAGCTCGGGACCAAGGATTCACGCGGATCAAAGGTGTTCTCCATCTCCGGTGACACTCCCATCCCGGGCATTTTTGAGCTGGAACTTGGAATGACCGTACAGGAATTCGTCAATGAGTTCGGTGACGGTGACACAAAGGCGGTACAGGTAGGAGGCGCTTCAGGCTTTTGCGTTCCGCGAAAGAAATTTGCAGAAACGATCATAGGGTTCGAGGGAGTGCCTACCGGTGGTTCCATGAAACTCTTCAACAGTTCGCGTTCGATGTATAACGTGCTGCATAACTACCTCGACTTCTTTACGGAGGAGTCATGCGGGCAGTGCACACCGTGCCGCGTTGGATGCCAGCAGCTACTCAAGGGAGTTGAAAAGGTAAAGAAGGGCGAGGCAAAATCAACATATCTGAATGAGCTCGTCAAACTTGCCGATACCATGAAGGTGGCTTCGAAGTGCGGCCTGGGACAGTCGGTTGGCAATGCCTTCAAGTCGATTGTTGAGAATTTCAGGGAAGAGATAATTTATTAACACTAGCATAGAAGAAAATGGTAACTCTAAAGATAAATGATCAGGAAGTTAAGGTAGCGGAGGGGACGACAGTACTTGAAGCCGCCAAAAAACTTGGGGTAATCATCCCCACCCTTTGTAATCACCCCGATCTCTGTGTGGCGGGGAACTGCCGTGTATGCGTTGTGGAACAGAAGGGAGCCCGCACACTGATAGCCGCTTGTGCGATGCCTGTCTCCGAAGGGATGGATATACATACCAACTCGCTGAAGGTAAGGAATGCCAGGAAGCACATAGTTGAACTGCTTCTCTCGGAGCACAGGGCAGATTGCACAAAGTGCTACAAGAACCAGAAGTGCGAGCTTCAGACCCTGGCAAATGAATACTCGTTTGGCGAGCATCTTTTCCTTGACCTGGTTGAGGGTCACGCCTATAATATTGACAGGTCATCACCCTCCTTCACCAAGGATGACAGCAAGTGCATCAGGTGCCAGCGCTGTGTTCGTACCTGCGCACAGCTGCAGCATGTGTCTGCAATAGCCGTGGCAAACAAAGGCGCCCACATGAAGATATCTTCATTCCATGACAGACCGATGAGCCATGTGGTCTGCACCAACTGCGGCCAGTGCGTAAACCGCTGCCCGACGGGCGCCCTGACGGAAAAGACATATATTGACCAGGTATGGGATGCCATCTATGACAAGGACAGGCATGTTGTGGTTCAGACCGCTCCGGCTGTAAGGGTGGCCCTTGGCGAAGACCTTGGCTATGACCCGGGTGAAAGGGTGACCGGCAAGATGGTCACTGCCCTGCGTCAGCTGGGATTTGACTCGGTACTCGATACCGACTTTACAGCTGACCTTACAATTATTGAAGAGGGAACCGAACTGCTCTCCAGGCTGAAAAAAGTACTGGTTGATAAAGACAACAGCACGGCACTGCCGATGTTCACATCATGCTCCCCGGGATGGATCAAGTTCATCGAGCACAAATACCCGGACATGCTTCCCAATCTTTCGACCTGCAAATCACCCCAGCAGATGTTCGGCGCCCTGGCCAAGACATTCTATGCCAAGAAACGCAACCTTGATCCTGCAAAAGTGATCTCTGTTTCGATCATGCCCTGCACTGCCAAGAAGTACGAAGCCGACAGGCCTGAGATGAGATCAAGCGGATACAAGGACATTGACTTTGTTCTAACGACACGTGAGCTGGCAGTGATGATCAAACAGGCAGGGATAGATTTCCGCACGCTTGAGCCTTCTCATTATGATTCAATTATGGGCACATCAACAGGTGCCGCGGTCATATTCGGAGCTACAGGCGGTGTGATGGAGGCAGCACTCCGTACAGCCTATGAACTGGTTACCGGCAAGCCGGTTCCGTTCAAAAACCTGAATATCACACCTGTGCGTGGAATGGAAGGAGTGAAGGAAGCCACGGTTAAGATTGAGGGCACAACCGAAGAGTGGAGGTTCCTGGAGGGAGCTGAGCTGAAGGTTGCCATAGCACACGGCCTTGTGAATGCCAACAAGGTAGCGAAGGCAGTGAGTTCCGGCAAGGCCAGCTATCACTTCATTGAGATTATGGCCTGTCCGGGCGGATGCATAGGCGGCGGCGGACAGCCAATCCCCACCAACGCGGTTGTTCGTCAGAAGCGAATGGATGCAATCTATTCGGAAGACATGCATATGGACCTGAGGAAATCTCACGAGAATCCGGAAGTGGTCGCAATTTATGAGGAGTTTCTCGAGAAACCCAACGGGCATAAGTCGCATGAGCTCCTGCATACACATTACGTAGCCAGGGAAGCTTACTAATCAGACATACTGAACACTTTATGGGCGGAGACGTTTTGAAGAGCGTCTCCACCTTTTTTTATGTTTTTCAACACAAAAGTTGGCACGTGAGGAGTTTCTTGCCATTTTTAGTCAACCATGGCAGATGATACTGAGACAGGACATAAACTGATGAGCAGTCCCGGCTTTTCAAACAAAGACTCATAATGCACAAGTTAAACGATTTCCTGACAATGCTCGACGGGTACCTGGGCGGGCATGTATGGTTCATGGTACTGCTTATCGGTACCGGACTCTTTTTTACATTTTACCTGGGATTTCCTCAGATACGATACTTCAGGCATGCCATCAGGATAACGAAAGGGAAATACGATCACTCACATGATATAGGAGATACCAGTCATTTCCAGTCCCTGGCTACAGCGCTCTCCGGGACTGTTGGTACCGGCAACATTGCCGGTGTGGCGCTCGCCATCCATCTTGGTGGACCGGCAGCGCTCTTCTGGATGCTTCTGACGGCTGCCATCGGGATGTGTACCAAGATGGTTGAGGTCTCCATATCTCACAAATACAGGGACGTACTTCCTGACGGGAGCATCTCCGGAGGGCCGATGTATTATATGAAGAAGCGGCTCAACATAACATTAAGAAACGGGAAGGTTCTGAAGACCGGCCTCATACTCGGCTCCTTCTTCGCAGGTGCAACAGTTCTCTGTTCCTTCGGTACAGGCAGTCTGCCACAGATAAACAGCATCACCAATGCTGTCTTCGCCACATTCGGGGTAAAGCATATCATCACCGGCGCCATTCTCTCTGTTCTGCTTGCGCTTATTATCATTGGCGGGATAAAGCGCATAGCGAGGGTGACATCGGTACTGGTGCCGTTTATGGCAATACTTTACCTGATCGGGGCACTTATAGTGATCTTTTCGAATTATCAGAATATCCTGCCCTCGCTGGGGGCCATCTTCAGCGATGCCTTCACCGGTTCTGCAGCTGCCGGTGGCTTTCTGGGCGCCTCGTTCGCCTTCGCCATGAACAGGGGTGTCAACAGGGGACTTTTCTCCAACGAGTCTGGGCAGGGGTCGGCACCTATAGCTCACTCGGCGGCAAGAGCTCCGGAACCTGTGTCAGAAGGTATGGTCGCACTTCTCGAACCGTTTATAGACACAATATGTATCTGCACCCTGACCGGACTCGTGGTCCTTTCTTCAGGCGCATGGAACACCAAAACAGAAAACCATTTCCAGGCGACAGACATGCAATATCTTGCCGGGTCCTATGACGACAGCAGGAGTGAGGATGTGGTTAAGCTTGGTGATCATGTCCGCGGGACGGCCCCACTGCCGCTTTTCAGCGGACAGCTCGAGGTAGTGAACGGTATCTCAAAGACTCAGGGCGTCTCTCTGATCCACGCAAGATCGCTTGCAGAAAATGTTACATACAATGCAGGGAATGCACCTTTCACAGGAGCGATAGAAGTCAGGGAAGGTAAGATGGTTAATCCTCCTGCATTTGATATTGTTGGTGAATCACTCATCCACAGCGCCCCGATGACCACATTTGCATTCAGCCGGAGTGTGATGAAGGGCTGGGGAAAGTATATCGTCGCCTTCGGATTGCTCCTGTTTGCATTCTCCACTGCCATATCGTGGTCTTACTATGGCGACAGGGCTGTTACCTTCCTGGCGGGACCGAGGTATGTCATCTGGTACCGCATCATCTTCGTGGTGGCATTCTTTATTGCATCATTCACAGATACAACCATTGTATGGTCCCTTTCATACGTGGCAATAGTACTTATGGCTGTACCTAACCTCATCGGGATCTTTATCCTCCGTAAGGAGATGAAACAGAGTGTGAAAGATTACTGGATGACCTTTGCAAAGCAATATCCTGAAGAGAAGATCTCAGGCAAGATGCTGAAAAGATTCAACAGGTAAAGCTGACCTGTCTGTGCCAGCCACTGTTACTCCCTGTCGGGCATTTGCGGGTACAGGTCCTCAACCTTCACAGAGGCATCATTGTCGGTGGTAACCTCTACAACCACCTCCTCACCCCTGTTCCTGAAATATAGCAGGAACGCCAGTATCGGCATCACCGGTGTCACCAGTCCGCCGGTCAGCGCACTGAGGCCGATGTAAACCGGGTTGCGTGTCATCTCAAGCATTGCCGTAGCTTCCTCCGGATTGGTCATTGACCTTATGAATGATCCGGTAAAAGGAAGCATCACAATTGCTCCAAGTACCAGGGACGCTACAACCAGAATCAGGATTACAACAATAGCCCATCCCATGTTGGCCCACAGGTTCTTGTGCGTCAGCCTGAAGGAGCGTGTAAGAGCTTCAAGGGGATTGCGGGTTTCAGCCAGTATTACCGGCATCAGGAAGAGACCTGTCGTAGCCATGTAAAATATGGCAAAGAACCCCGGAAGAACCAGGAGAACAATCCCGATTGAGACCAGCATCACTGTCAGTACTCCGAAGATGATCATCGCAACCAGGTATGGTACCAGGGCAAAGAGTGATTTTTTCAACAGGGCAGAGATGAAGCCCGGATCTCCCGCGGGTCTCTCCATGACCCATGTATGCAGCAAAACGCTCAGCACCAGTGTCACCAGAAGAGCCAGGGAATAAGGTCCTGCAAAACCCTTCATCGTTTCGAGCATTTCGACGGGATCAGTGGTTGTCTGAAGCGATGACAGATCAAGGCCTGAGATGAACACCGATGTCAGCAGTGAGCCGGCTACTGAGATAATATACAGCCCTACGAAGTATTTTTTGTAGAAGTACCACAGTTTGTTAAATGCACTGTCAAGGTCAACAGCCCCGGCAAGAGGATGGTTCTGATAAGTGTTCATTGCAGCTTTGTTAGAAGATTTATTAAATCAAAGGTAAATCTATTAAAAAATCAGTTAAGTATCTCAAGCATCTCGTTCACACCGAGGTCACCCATAGGATTATTGGTATCGATGAATGTTCCGGCCAGCCGTGATTTTTTCTCCTGAAGACGCTGAATTTTCTCCTCGATGGTGTTGCCGGAGATATATCTGTAAACAAAGACCCTTTTTTCCTGGCCTATCCTGTGGGCCCTGCTCAGTGCCTGAATCTCGGATGCAGGGTTCCACCACGGGTCAAGGATGAATACGTAATCAGCCTCTGTAAGGTTAAGCCCGACGCCTCCGGCCTTGAGAGAAATCAGGAAAACCTTGATATTCTCATTGGTCCTGAAATTGCCTATAACCTTCCCCCTCTCCCTGGTAGACCCGGTCAGCATGGTGTATCCTATGCCGTTCTTTTCCAGCCAACCGGGGAAAAGCTCCAGGTGCTTTACAAATGATGAAAATATAAGTATCCTGTGTCCCTCCGCCACCACGTTCCCGATATTATGGGTCACAGCATCAAACTTGCCTGAACCTCCCCTGTAATTCTCATCGGTCATCACGGGGTGGTTTGCCAGCTGCCGCAGCCTCATCAGTCCCTGGAGAACGATAATGGCCGATTTTTCAATGCCCACAGACTCAATGTTTTCCAGGATGGTATTTCGTACGGCAGATTTTTCCTTTTCGTAAACAGCAGCCTGTTCGTCTGACATGTCACACTGGATGACCTGCTCCGTTACGGGAGGCAGCTCGCTGACCACCATTTCCTTGGTGCGTCTCATGATGAACGGCTGGATTATCTTCCTGAGCCTGTTCTCCTTCTCCTCCTCGTAGTTCTTTTCAATGGGTCTCGCGAATTCCCTCCTGAAAAATGCCAGTGATCCCAGCAGCCCAGGATTAACGAAGTTCAGCTGGGTCCACAGATCGGTCAGGGAGTTCTCTACCGGTGTGCCTGTAAGTACCAGCCTGTGTTCGGCCCTCAGCCTCATAACCGACCTGTACAGGTGGGAGGAGGGGTTCTTTATGTGCTGGCTCTCATCAAGGACCACGTAAAAGAAGCATACCCGGGTGAAGAGCTCAATGTCCTGTCGCACCGTATGGTAACTTGACAGTACTATATCATAGCCGGTGAAGTGGGAAGCTGACCTGTGCCTGGTTGCACCGTAGTGGATAAGAGTCTTCATTGAAGGGCAGAAACGCCTTATCTCATTATGCCAGTTGTGGCAAAGTGATGCCGGTACAATGATCAGTGAGGTAGCCGGGGAGCTCTCCCTGCCGAAGAGGGTAAGCTGTTCCTGGTCATTACCATCAGCGTCAGGCTCCGGGCAGTTCCGGCTCATACTGCGGGCTTTCATCCTCTCCCTGTTGAACATGAGCAGTGCCAGGGTCTGTAACGTCTTGCCGAGCCCCATGTCGTCAGCAAGGCATCCGCCGAGATTGTTTGACTGAAGGAAATGAAGCCAGCTCATTCCCTCCAGCTGGTAAGGCCTCATCTCAGCGTTCAGTCCTTCCGGCACTGGCAATATCTCCAGCTTCTCAGGCATGACAAGCTTCTCCAGTCCGGTGCAGGTGTCACACTCCTCCGCTGAGACTGCCTCGGTGAAGATGCTGAAATGCTGCTTGTGAAGGAGCAGATCATCATCGCTGTCCTTGCCCATCTCAAACAGCCCGCGGTACCTGGCAAACCATTCCTCCGGGAGGAGGGCTACGGTACCGTCAGGGAGGATATATTCACGATTTCCTTCAAGGATATTTCTCCTGAATCTTGTGAAGGAGATGGTGAAGGGACCAATAGTCACTATTGCTTTCAGGTCGAACCAGTCATTTATGACCTGGTGGCTGATTCTTATCTCTACCCTGTGCAGCGAGTAGGGCCGGTCAAGACTTCCTGTGCGGATTATCAGACCGGCATCCTCCAGTTTGTTCCTGTTGTAGGAAACCGTTTCAATAAGGTCATACAGAGCCTCCCCTTCAAATTCCCTGGCTCCCGGGGTGATGAAGTTTATGCCGTCATCACTGGTCAGTCCCGCTTCGTCAAGTGCGTCCAGACAACTCATTTCCCATTCAGGGTCACGTTCCTTCCGCAGGAAGCTGAAATGACCCTCTTTGTTCAGGAAGGTTGTGAAATGAGTAATATCGTCAGGATAATAAATATCCCTGTTATCATAGCGGAATTTAAGTATGGCAGCCGGCACTCCGCTGAGGGTACGCTCAATGATAAGAAATGCATTCTTGTCAGGCTCTGAGTGCTCAACAGAGAACCCGGTGCCTGCCACCCGGTGACTGTTGATCACATGAAGCACGAACGTGGAGAAGTACTTCTCCACAGTATTTTCAGGTATGATGATCCTGTCCCTGGTCAGGAATGGTCTGATCTTTGTCCCTTCAATGTCAGCAATGAAATGAATGGAGTGACTGGTCCTGATGATACATGGTTTGTTTGACAGAATTTCTACCTGTTGCCCATGCAGATTAACCTGTTTTCCTGCTGACTCCACAGTAAGGGTGTAGCTGGTTTCTCCGGGAGAGCGGTTAAACCTGAATACGGGATCTGCGGCTACCGGATTGATTTTCAGCCTGTCTTCCTGATGCAGGGTGTTTATTCCCGGTTTCTGGAGGAAGAGCGGTATCTCCTCCCTCAGGGTTATCTGAAGACACTGGGCTATCCTTGACTCCATATAAGGCTTGATCAGCTCGCTGAACTCCCTCTCAGTCACATTTTCCAGGAACTCCCTGACATTACGGTGTTTTGAAAAAAGCTTAAAGAGGTTACGGTCAGAGTATTCATTAACCAGTCGTACCGCCTCCTTCTCCTCGTTATCCAGTCCTGAAAGGGTAAGGTTATTGGGGAAAGGTGAAAGAGCCTCACCGGCGGTGTAATATTCCTGCCCATGCATCTTCTCCAGGATGTATGGCATGAGGATTGTACCCCACCTGCGGTGCTGGGTAAGTATCAGTGCAAACAGTCTCTCACGGGCTGCTACGATGTTGGGTTGCATCTGTGAATTAAATAAACGTGCAATTTTGAAATTCCACGGGTAAATTCAAATAGCTGGCATTAAATAATTCTTTTGTCCTGTTCAGATCAGTATTTTCGTGACTTTTACGGTTTTAAGCGCAGATAATCAGATGATTACGGCATTTGTGCTTTGCCTCTGGCCGGGTGAAAGGATTATTTTAATATCTTTCCGTACTTGTTTAATGAGGGAACAACAGATGAAAAAGGTTATTATAATCAGTCTTTTATTGAGTTTGACTTACCTGGTCTCATCGCAGGAAACACCCTTAACAACCGGGTGGAGGGCAATACGGGCATCAGAAGTTACTGTTGATGGCAGAGTGCTGACCACAGAGGACCCTTCCCCGGAAGGGTGGATAAATGCCACAGTTCCCGGCACTATCCTGACCACTATGGTCAATAACCGCCTGGTGCCTGAACCATGGTACGGCATGAATAATGAGGAGATACCTGACATATGGGATGCCGGCCGCGATTATTACACATACTGGTTCTTTACAAGATTCTCAATCCCTGGCCTTGACTCCACCCGCCAGGTCTGGCTCAAATTCAGGGGGATAAACTACAGGGCAGAGGTATGGTTCAACGGCAGTCTGCTCAGTGACAGCGTCACTGACGGGATGTTTCTCCGGAGGGAGTACAATGTTACTGCCCTGCTGAACAATGATGGTCATAACCGTCTTGCTGTCAGGGTTGAACCTCCGCTGAACCCGGGAAAGCCCAATGGCGGACAGGGGGGCGACGGCACCATTGGCCGTGATGTTACCATGCAGTTCACGGCCGGGTGGGACTGGATACAGCCTGTCAGGGACAGGAACACGGGGATATGGGATGCCGTAACTATTGAAATCACCGGTGATGTTGATTTGAGAAACGGTTTTGCCAGGACGAGGGTCCCAGGCGCACGCCTTCCCGGAGAGTTGCAGGATCCGGCCTTCGTGACCTTCTCCGCCGACATTGTCAACCCCACCGACAGGCTTGTGGAGGGGGAGATAGCCGTTTCTTACCTGGGATCGACTGACAAAAAGAAGATGAAGCTGGAGCCTAACAGCACTGTGACCTACACCTTCCCTGAAAAGAAACAGACTGATCCGAGAATATGGTGGCCCAACGGACTGGGTCAGCCGTCACTTTATCCTGCTGTGATTACCTTCAGTGACAAAAAAGGCAATACGCTTGACAGGGAGGAACTGATGTTCGGATTCCGTGAAGCGGGTAGCTACTTTGATGATTCAACCGGGGCACGGATCTTTACAATTAACGGACAGAAACTCTTTGTCCGGGGTGCCAACTGGATAGCCTCCGACGGAATGCTTCGGCTCAGCCCTGAACGGTATAACACCGAGGTGAAGATGCATGCTGAGATGAATATGAATATGATACGTGTCTGGGGCGGATCAATCACCGAGAGACCGGAGTTCTATGATGCCTGTGACCGGAACGGGATACTGGTCTGGCAGGACCTGTGGATCACAGGCGACTGCAACGGAAGATGGTGTGATACAGTCAGGAAGGCAGACAGCCAGGAGGTCAGGCGGCAGTACCCTGATAACGACTCGTTGTTTCTGAGATCAGTCGAAGATCAGATCTTAATGCTTCGTAACCACCCTTCACTTTACCTGATATGCGGGGGGAACGAGTTCACCCTGCCGGAGGGGCTTGACACACTTGTGCCTAAGCGCCTGGAGGAGATTGACGGTATGCGGATATGGCTTGATGAGTCTACATCGGAGGATCTGCTCCGCAATACATTGGGCGGTACGGCTGACGGACCTTATAACATCAGGGAACCACTTTGGTTTTTCACTCAGAAATGGCATCCGTTCAACCCGGAAATAGGATCAGTGGGGTTGCCCAACATCGAAAGCCTCAGGAAGATGATGGATGAAAAGGATCTTGTGTTGCCCGTTGGTGATGAGGTGAACGAGGTATGGAGGTATCATAAGTATATGGGTTACGGTGCGATGATTGACCGGCTTGGCCAACCCGCTGACCTGGCGGATTTCGTCAGAAAGGCACAGTTGCTGAATTATGAGCAGTACCGGGCACTTGTTGAAGGGTACACCTCGCACATGTGGGACTGGTACACAGGTTTCCTGGTCTGGAAGAGCCAGAATCCGTGGCCGGCTCTCAAAGGGCAGTTTTATGACTGGTATCTTGATCAGAATGCAGGATTCTACGGTTTCAGGCACGGTACAGCTCCGGTGCACATGATGTTTAATCCTGTTGATTCGGCGATATATGTTGTCAATTCAACTCCAAAGGAGCGCAAGGGACTGAGGCTTGAGGCGAAGCTGACCGATGAGTACGGCAGGGAGATATGGAAGAAGGCAGAGGAGAGGACTGTTGACGGGAACAGCATCGTGAAAATCTGGGATGCCGGACTTCGGAACAATCCGGCAAAGGTTCAGTTTCTGAAGCTTCGCATCACATATGTTTCCACCGGTCTCCAGCTGGATGACAACACCTATTGGTTCCCGCAGGATGGTGACAGGAAGTACCTGACCTCGTTACCCGGGGCAAAGATCGTTGGTCAGATGATGAAGGGAAGCAATGGCAAATACACCGTTGATCTTGCCAACAGTGGAAGCGTGGCGGCCTTTTTCGTAAGGATGAAGGTGATACGGGCCCTTGACGGCGAGATGCTGACGCCGGTTTTCATCGATGATAACTATATAGTGTTGTTACCTGGTGAAAAGCGAACCATACAGGTTGATGTAACCGGTGTCAGTGAGGATGAACGGAGCACTCCGCTGTTGCTGCAGCTGGAGGGATTCAATCTGCAACCGGCGATGGTCAGACTTTAGGATGTAATTCTGGCCGGCCAGGGTGCAGTTTTTATCCCTTCCTGCTGATCTCCTCCAGGCGAGCGAGATTGAGAATAGTGATGCTTTTTTCCGATAGCTTGATCAACCCGTCCTTCTCAAAACTTTTAAGAACCTTAACGGCCCCCTCTGTTGATATGCCTGCAAAATCAGCAAGCTCACGCCTGGAGAGATGCCTGAAGAGATCCTCCCCATTGAAGTTTTCCGGAGCAAGGCTGAGTAAAACAGTCGCCATACGCCCGTTGGTCTGCTGATGCAACACATTGTCCAATGATGTATAGAGCAGCGAGTTGTGCTCACAGTACCGCCTGATGATGCTGAAGGCAAAAGCCCCGTTCTGCTTCACCAGCGCTGCAATGGCCTCTTTCTCGATAAGGAAGCCCGTAGTCTCAGTAATCGCTACGACCGAATAGCCAAATGTATTGCGGTTAAAGACTGCCGAGAGACCTACCATCTCGCCAGGACGGATGATGCGAAGGTTATAGTCGCGTCCGTTGCTGCTCTCAATATATTGCCTCGAGAAACCGCTGACGGTGAAAATAACATATGAGGCGAAAGCCCCTTGTTTGGCCAGGTTCTCGCCACGGCGAAAAGCAACCTGTACGCGGCTCTCGCGAACCAGTTCAGTCTCCTCAGGTGTAAGTGCCGAGAAACAGGGCAGGGTTATATCACAGACAAACTCCTTGTCGGTATTGGTGATGGTTTTCATTACAATTGAATGTCGTGCAAATTTAAGAATTATCGCTCACTAAGTCGATGATGTCTCAAATTAAAGATAATCAGACAGATGACTCGACGAGGCTGATATACGACAATTTCCCGGTTGTCGCATTTCAATTCTTGTCATGATCTGTCCGGCAGCTGCAGTGGTCCGGGCAGCCCTCCGGGGATGTACTTTTGCCCCAAACAAAACGAATCAATGAAACACAGAATAGAATCTGCCTGGAAAGGCAAAATGAAGTTTGATACTGTGGTTAACGGCCACCACTTTTTCATAGATCAGGCCGGCGAGAACGGAGATAACAGCGGACCCCGCCCGAAACCTCTCATGCTGGCAGCTCTGGCTGGTTGCACGGGAATGGACGTTATATCGATCCTCAAAAAAATGAGGCAGGAGGTTGAATACTTCAACGTTGTTGTGGAAGGAGATACCGAAGATGAACATCCAAACGCATATCTTAAGATGCATATCATTTATGAGTTCAGTGGCAAGGATCTGGAGATGGAAAAGATAGAGAAGGCAATCAGCCTCTCGATGGAGCGTTACTGCGGGGTGTCAGCGGTCTACCGCAAAGCGGGGATAGAGATGACGCACGAGGTGAAAATGGTCTGAAAGTCTGAAAGTCTGAAAGTCTGAGAGTCTGAAGGTCTGATCCGCCAGCTGGCGTATGAAGGTCTAGAGGTCAGAATTAATCAATCAATAAAAAAGAAAATATGCTTTACACAAATTTAAATCATGTTGAGTCTGCACAGCAGCTCGAAAAAGTTATCAATGAGAATGAGAATGTAATGGTCTGCTGCGGCAGGATGGGCCCGATGTGCATACCGGTGTACGGTATCATGGAGGAACTAGAGCCTGTTTACGGCCATGTGAAATTCTTCGATATGGAGTTTGACAATCCCGAGGCACAGGTGATCCGTAACGCGCCGCTCACCAGTGGATTCATGGGCCTGCCCTACACCGTCTATTACAAGAACGGCAAGATGGTGAAGGCAACCTCAAGCATCCAGACAATGCAACAGGTGAAGACAATCCTCGATAATGAGTTTGGCAAGCCCAACGCATAGATAATGGAGAACAGCAATCACTACAATGTTATTATTCTCGGCGGAGGACCGGCCGGACTGTCGGCAGCGATCTACCTCTCGCGGGCAAGGCTGAAGACCCTGGTTCTCACAGAGGGCACCCCTGGCGGACAGATGACCCTGACCCACGAGATTGCCAACTACCCAGGGATAGAGAAGATCAACGGATATATGCTCGGCTCGGTGATGAAGAAGCAGGCAACTGCTTTTGGCGCGGCAGTGAAGGGCAATACGGAGATCAGATCTTTCCGCCTTGAAGATAAGATCAAGAGTGTAACCACAGGTGACGGCCAGGCATATACAGCCGAGGCAATCATAATGGCAACCGGCGGCCGGTCGCGCACGCTGGGGGTACCCGGAGAAGACACATTCAGGGGGAAGGGCATCTCCTACTGCGCCACCTGTGACGGAGATTTCTTCACAGGCAAGGAGATAGTTGTGGTAGGAGGAGGCAACTCAGCCCTCGAGGAGGCAGTTTCACTTACAAAATACGCTACCAGGGTGACCGTTGTTCACCAGTTTGATCACTTCCAGGCATTTCAGTATGCAGTGGATGAGGCAAAAGCAAATCCGAAGATAAGCTTCGTGATGTCATCAATAATCGCTTCATTTTACGGAGAGGAAAAGCTGGAGGGTGTGAAAATAAAGAACCTGGTCACCGGCGGGGAGACGGATTTCAAAACTGACGGTGTCTTCATCTTTATTGGTTATGTGCCCAACACCGAGTGGCTCAGGGGGCATATGAACATGAACGATAGAGGTGAAATCATTGTCGGAGCCGATATGTCAACAAATATCGAAGGCGTTTTTTCAGCAGGTGATGCCAACGCCAAACGTTACAGGCAGGTTACAACTGCCGTTGCCGACGGAACCATAGCAGCACTTGCTGCTGCCGATTACCTGCATTCACAAAAAAGAAAATAAGGAGATATGAAAATGAAAGGACTGATTATAGCTTTGGTTGTTATTGCGGTGGTTGCAATACTTCTCATTCGCTCGTACAACAAGATGAAGAATGCCCCGGCAGTAGCTGACAGCGAACTGATAGAGCATCTCACGGCACAGAACTTTGCACACAAGACGAAGAAAGGAGTTGTGCTGGTTGATTTCTGGGCCGACTGGTGCATGCCGTGTAAAATGATGGCGCCGATACTTAACGAGGTAGCCGTGGCGACTGAAGGCACCGCAACAATCTACAAGCTCAACGTGGATGAGCAGCCGCAGGTTGCGGCACAGTATGGAATCCGGAACATCCCGACGATGATCCTGTTCAGGGACGGCAAGGAGGTGGAGAGAATAATCGGGGTGAAGTCGAAGGAAGCTGTCATCGCAAGCATTAACAAGGCTAAGTAATACCCCGGAGCCGTCGTGTGCAGGCAGCCAGACAGGCTCCGGTGAGAATGAGTGCCGGTCAAAAATCGTAAAAGATTTTGTGTCAATTGGTTCGGAGGGCAATGAGAGGTATTACCTGTCAAGGCCCTCTCTTGCTCTGTCATAGTCTGGTGCCTCAAGCAGTTCGTGGAATTCTGCAGATGGTTTGAACCGCCCGAAGGAGTCGAGGTATGCCTCTTTTGTCATTGAGTCCCAGTGGATTGCGCCATGGTAATATTGTAAATTATAAAAGACGCCAAGGGAACTAAGGAGGAGGAATGCTGTCAGGACTGAGTGTCTGATCCATTTTCTTCCCGGACCTGTACCGGCTGAAAGGAGTGAGGCGGTGGCCACTGCCATCAGTGCATAGCTGTCAATGAATGCCCGTTGTCCGAATCCTCCTCCATACCACCAGCACCACCAGGAAAAGATGATGTAAATATTCAGCGGAACGAAGATTGTCACCGGCAGGGCGTATGGTGAGCGGTGCTTCCAGAGGGCGATGATTCCCGCAAAGGCGAAGATCATCAGGGGGGTATAGACAAAGAGCCCCTTTCGCCAGCTGAAGAGTCCCTTTATTATTGCCGGGTCGGCGAAGAAGAAGCGTTCATCGCTGCCGTATGAGAAGTATAGCCACTGTCCGGTCATCTCCTTCCAGTAGAGCATCTGAGGAATCCATACGACCAGAGCCATGAGTGCAATCACTGCCAGGTGCCTGTAGTCAGAAATCAGGTCTGCGGCTCTTGTCCTCAGTTGTCGTGCAGAGGTTACACCGTATAGCAGGAAGAAGATTAAGATAATAATGTTGGTTGGTCTTATAAGTGTGATTAAGCCCAGGAGCAGCCCGAGCCTGGCAGCCGGCCACATCCTGTTCTCACCGCTGACGACGCGACTGGTATCGTGCCACTTCATTGAATACCAGATGAATGCACTTATCAGTGCGAATGAATAGACATGTGACATTGTCCCCTGGTAGAGAGTGTACCAGTAGAGATTTGTACCGACTACAAAGGCCGCAATAACAAGGGCTGTGATGACGTCGGGTGCATGCTCCAGGAGTATGCGTCTGAGATAGATCAGGCCCATCGTCAGAAACAAAAGGGCTGCAACCAGCAGGAAGAACTTATAGGGGGGTGAATATCCTCCGGCATCGGAACCCGAGATCAGTGCCGTTACATGTCCGGCAAGGAAGAATGGTGTCCAGAGCATGGACAAACCCATACTGGTCTTAATGACATATCTGCCAGTGGGACTCCGCTCAGGCCAGGCGATGAATTTGTGAGGTCCCCGGTAGTTATCGACGAAGCTTAGCGAGAGATCGTGGTAGATGAATGTTGCCGGGAGGTATGCATAGTAAGAAATTGCGTCATGCTCTATTATCCGTTGTTCCTCCCTCCAGTGCTTCTCTGAAAGCATGGTGAAGGTCATGAAGGCAATGAGGAGGATCAGGGTGACGGCGGAGATCCAGTTCCTGCCTGTCAGGCTGAATTTCAACACTTTGGCTGATATTCCAAGGCCGTCATGGATGCCGACTTTTTTGCCTTCACTCTTTTTGCGGGGTGAGTAACTGACCGGTTCCTCGGCGAAACCGGTTGTTCTTAATCGTAATGCCTTGAACATCAGCTCGGTCTCGAAGCCAAAGCGTGGCTCGACGAGATTCAGTCTGTCAAACAGTTCTTTCCTGATCAGTTTATATCCGCAGGTCAGGTCTGTGATTCTCCTTCCTGTTGCTTTTGCTGCGATGGCTGAGAGTAGCCTGTTAAGAGTGACTGCTGCAATTGCATGACCTGGGTATTTTAAGCCTGAACTGAACCTTGTGCCGCTGACAAGGTCCAGATTATTACTGTACATTCTCTGCAGGAGTGCCGGGATGTCTGAGGGATCAAGCTCAAGGTCGGCGTCCTGGACGATGATGGTATCACCTTTCGCTTCCTTCACCCCGGCTGCCACTGCGGCTCCCTTGCCGGCGTTGACCGGTAGTTTGATCACCTTTGTGCCCGGGAATAGCCGGCTGATCTTTTCGGCCAGGTCAACCGGGGTATCGGTAGAGCAGTCGTCGACGACTATTACCTCGACCTGTGTCACAAAACCGGGCATCTCAATGGCGTGAAGCCGTTCCAGCGTTCTGGTGATGACGCCGGATTCGTTGTACATCGGGATGATGATTGTGAGGTACAAGGTGGTTGTTTCCAGGTTTGTGGTTAAAGTTAGCACTCATATCCGAGAGGGCAATGGGGATTACATTGCTTAATGACCTACGGCCAATTCTTGCGCGTAGCGCATAAAGCATTGTAGTACAGTAGATAACATAAAGAGGTTGGTCGTAGACCATCCAGCATTGTAAAAAAAAGAGACCCGTCCGGATCTCTTTTAGCTATACTGTGAGGGGAGGAGGGATGTTTATTTCTTCACGGCTGTGGTTTGGAGGTTATCGCATACACCGTCTTTATTGGCGTCAACGAATGCCGGACCCTGGCCTTGATGATACCCTCTGCCTGAGGCCATTCCCATACTACGACCCTGTCCGTTTCTTTTACCCTGTCCGAGGCCTTGTCCCCTGCCGGGACCACGGTTGGCGGCAGCCTGGTTTTCTCCGGCAGAATATGCCCTGCGACCGGGCCTGGTACCGTTCTCATAATTGTCGCATACGCCATCATTGTCGGCATCAACAAATGTATTACCTGCTGCACGGCCCTTACCGGTCTGGCCGGTGGTGGTATCCGTTGTCTGTGCCGCCGCAATAGCCGTCATTGCTACGAAAGCCGCCATTGTAATGAATAGTCTTGTTTTCATGAGTAATTGTTTTAGTTATTGTTTGCTATGATTGTTCACAGTTTACAATTACTCAGATGTAAATTACCTTCCGGGGTTTAATCGCAGCGCGAAAAAAATGGCAGAATTATAGATTTATAATTTGATGTTTCTGAGTCTCAATGCATTCCATACAACAGAGACTGAGCTGAAACTCATGGCTGCAGCGGCAATCATCGGGTTGAGAAGTGGTCCGCCGAAGAGATGCAACAGGCCCATGGCCACAGGTATACCCAGGATATTGTAAAAGAATGCCCAGAAGAGATTCTGCTTAATGTTCCGGATTGTATAGTGGCTGAGCTTCAGGGTGCGGACCACATCTCCAAGATCGTTCTTGATAAGCACTACGTCGGCTGCCTCTATCGCCACATCGGTACCGGAACCGATAGCTATGCCGACGTCTGCGGTTGCAAGCGCCGGAGCATCGTTAATACCGTCACCAACCATGATGACGCTCTTTCCGCTGTTCCTGATCTTCCTTATCTCTGAAGCCTTATCACCAGGCAGCACTCCGGCAACAATGCTCTCAATGCCTGCCCTGGCTGCAATATGTTTTGCGGTCTGGATGCTGTCGCCGGTTATCATCATCACTTCGAGGCCCATGGCCTTCATCTCATCAATTGCAGGGGCTGATCCGGTCCTGATCGTGTCGGCCACGGCTATGACTCCAAGGCATTTGCCGTCCGCAGATACATACATTATTGTATTGCCGCGGGCAGCCAGGTCATCCGCTGTTTTGTCGGCCTCACCGGTGTCAACCTTTCTCTCAGCCATCAGTCTTCTGCTGCCGGCAAGGACATGTATGCCATCCACCGCCGCTTCCACACCGTATCCGGGCAGGGCACTGAACCTGCCGGGTCCGGAATAAGAGTAACCTTTTTCTTCGGCATGCCTGGTTACCGCCCTGGCCACAGGGTGTTCAGAACGGCTCTCCGCTCCGGCGGCCAGGGAGATAAGTGTCTTCTCGTCCGTTCCGTTCACGGTAATGACATTTGTCACTGCCGGTACGCCCGTGGTGACGGTGCCTGTTTTGTCAAGCACGACGACTTTTGCCTTGCGGGCAGTCTCGAGCGCCTCTCCGCCCTTGATGAGTATACCCTGCTGTGCACCGCGGCCTGTGCCGACCATCACGGCGACAGGCGTTGCAAGGCCAAGGGCACAGGGGCATGCAATTATCAGTACTGATATGAGGACCGTGAATGCAAGCTGGAAATCACCTGTGCCAATGAGCCAGGCCACTCCGGCAAGAAACGCAAGGCTCATTACAACCGGCACAAAAATGCCGGAGATTTTGTCTGCAAGTCTTGCTATTGGCGCCTTTGAACCCTGAGCCTCCTCCATCAGTTTGACTATCCGGGCGAGGGTGGTCTCGCTGCCTACCCGTGTGGCACGGTATACCACTGAGCCGTTGAGGTTGATGCTCCCCCCGGTGACTTCCGATCCTTCGGTCTTTTCTACCGGGATGCTCTCTCCGGTCAGCATCGATTCATCGGCAGAGGATGTTCCGCTGGTCACAATGCCGTCAGTGGGGAACCTCTCTCCGGGCCTGACAACAACGGGTTCATCCACATTTACCTTCGAAGCAGGGACAGTTTTTTCCTTCCCGTCGCGTATTACGGTGGCCAACGGAGGGGCAAGTGAAAGCAACTTACGGATAGCGCTGCCTGCCTTCGCCTTTGAACGTGCCTCGAGGAAACGGCCAAGGGTTATAAGAGTAATGATTGTTGCGGCAGATTCGAAGTAGAGGCTGTGTGCAAAATGAGCATCACCCCCTGCGATACGTATTGCAGCATAGATACCATATAGAAATGCGGCAGCAGTGCCCATTGCCACCAGCGTGTCCATGCCCGGATTGCCCCTGAGAAGTGTTTTTGTACCTGTGATGTAAAAGCTTCGCCCGGTGATAACCACGGGCAGGGTAAGCAGCAACTGCAACAGTGCGAAGTTGAGAGGGCTGGTTCCGGGTGAGATGAAGCCCGGCAACCTGGCTCCGGCCATGGATGACATTGTAATAATCAGCAGCGGAACGGTGAATGCCAGTGACCAGATCAGTCTTTTCCTGAGTCGTTCAGTCTCGGGCCGGGCTGAAAGGCGTTCCTTCTCATCATCGATTGCTTTGTAACCGGCTTTGCTCACGGCGTCAATCACCTGGTTCATTGATGTTTTTCTTGCATCATAGGAGATTGTAAGCCGTTCCGTTGCCAGGTTGACGCTGGCAAATGTTATGCCCTCCACCTTTGCCGCGGCTTTCTCGACGTGTGCTGCACATGAAGCACAGTTCATCCCTTCTATGGCAAATGATTTTTCGGTCATCGCTTAATTATGTGTAAGACTAAAACAATGTGCCGGCGATAAAGTTGCATAGCAGCTATCGCTTGCAGGAAAGAATCAGCGGGGGCAGGGCAGGGGTGAAGTCCGGGTCAGGATGCTAGTTATTCTGTACCTCGGCGAAAAGGATCATGTAATTGTGTCCGAATTTTTTTGCGCATTTCGGGCAATAGGCGTAATGGACATAGTAGTCCTTTGCCTTTTTCCCGTTTTCAGACAGGTATTGATCCATTTCCTTGACGAACTTCGGAACGGCGTTATAGCCGCCATCGAACGTCCTGCTTACAAAGGTACCGGAGAGTGCGGTATTCTTTTCTCCGGGAACTTCCTTCTCAACCGAAATGAGGATATCCGACCTGAAGGCAGACGGGTCATGAAACAACACAAGGGTGTCTGTTTTTTCCGGTTCTGCTGATCCTGATGATTCAATTGACTTCCACATTCTTGTGATCTTCCTGCCGATTGTTGGCGGGAATGGAATGTGGAACAGTGTGGGCAGTGAATCTTTGACGAATTTTCTGCTCTCCCATACGTGCGTTTTCCTGTCCCATTTTTCCGGGTGGAATTCAGGGCAACATTCCTGGTTTTGTGTTTGTCCGTTCATGTTATTGGTGTTTTACATGTGATTTCCCCAAGAAGACCACTAAGTTATGAAATCTGTAAAATCAGGTTTAAACAAAAGTGCGGATTTGATTTTGGGGTTGTTTGCAGTGGTCTCTTTTTAACTGATTCATGCAATGTAACAGGAAAGCATGACTCCGGATTGTCTGATGAGATCACTGCCGGGCATGGGACAGGGGCTGTTATTCACCTCAGGCGAAACGAAAGGTAGTGTAAGTGCACTTTTTTATGTGACCGGCATGTAAATATTCTATCCTGTAGTGCGACTGTATCGGTATGATTATCTACCTTAGTGGGAGAATCTATCTGTTTGTCTCATTAGTTAGTAGGAGTTTGGGTGAAGAGGTGGTCGAGTTGTTTAGCACTGGGACTGACGGGGCGGAGCATTAAGTGACCCGTAACAAAAGCAGATAATTCAGTCATAGCCCTCCGACAGATTTCGGATACATTAAGAAATTACTCCACGAAATATTGTCAACTTTTAATAAACATAAAAGTGTGTTAGCTGCAAACGGATGTCACGTAATATTATTCATAATATGTTACGTATATTAAAATAATTACGTATATTTGCAGTGATTAAATTACGTAGAGATGGACACAAAACTTACACTCAATGTAGACAGCGAGTTAGTCCAGAAGGCTAAATCGTACGCAAAAGATAAAGGGCGGAGCCTTTCTGACTTGGTTGAAACCTATTTCAAAGCTTTAACACATAGAAAAGCTATCACTGATAATGAGTTGACTCCAAAAGTAAGATCATTACTCGGCTCTTTTAAAGTACCTCAGAACTTTGACTATAAGAAAGAATTATCTGATCAGTTGACCAATAAATACCTATAGAATGGAAAATGTATTTATTGACACGGATGTCATTGTTGACTTCCTTACTGACAGAAACCCCTTTTCACTTGAATCGGCCAAAATATTTTCATTGATTGATCAAAAGAAAATCAAGGGTTGTGTCTCATCTCTTTCATTCAGTAATCTATATTACATTCTCAGAAAGTTTGGAACCCACAAAAAAGTAATCAACAGCCTTCAAGAATTATCTGAACTGGTAGATATTCTGAAAGTTGATAGTAATATTATTAAGTCGGCCCTTACCTCTGATTTCAAAGACTTTGAGGATTCCATTCAATATTTTGCAGCACAAGAACAAAAAAAGGTAGACTGTATAATCACAAGAAATATCAAAGACTACAAGAATAGTTCTCTACCCGTCATGACACAGGAAACGTTTCTTGTCACATTTGAAAACACCGCCAGCAGCTAACAAGGCGGTATATGCAATTGCCACTCCGTACCGCGAGAACTTTCTGGCTAAAGAATAACGCTTAGTGGTCGGCAGTACGGCCCGCCCCGGCTCCCGCCGGGGACCCCCTCTTGGTGTCACGGTTTTTGCCAACGCGAGAATAAACAACACAACATCATAATCCTGCATCGCACCACGAGTGCAAAAACACCCTGGCCTCACTGAGTCAGGTGCGGGGCGTTGCGCGCCACCGCGATGCTGTGGCAGCATGTATATACCGCTGAGCATTAGCATTCATGCAGAATTGGGTATCCGGGCAATTGACTGGTAACATGATAAATACAAGATTTTACCCATTAACTAAAAGCTAACCTTAAGAATTAACAGATATACATAATATTTAGTAATCATAGGGTAATCATGGTATTTACAGGTCATCTGTTAGAGCGAACAAAATTTTGAAGGTAACCTAAACCGATTTGGTCATGTTAAAAGAAAAGAGACTATTTCAAAAACCTAGCTTAAGAAGATTGGTTATTTCCATAAAGTTCCTTGCATTCATTCTGGTAATGAATCCGAATGTGATTCTTGCACAGGAAATGCATGCCTCAAATACACGTCCGGAATTTGCTGGCGGTAAAAATGCACTAAAAGAGTTCATAAACAAAAATCTCATATATCCTGATGAAGCCAGAAATGCCGGATTATCAGGCTCTGTAGAGGTAAAGTTCATGATAAACGCAGAAGGAAAGGTGGAAAACATCAAAGTTATGAAAGGGATTAGCAAAGAGTGTGATGCTGAGGCTATCCGAATAACCAGTCTGCTTAGCGATTGGACTCCCGGTATGAGGCAAGGGAAGCCGGTAAATACTTTTGTTTATCTGACAATTGAGTTTAAAGGGGAAAAGAAAATACACCCAACTTTAATTATAGGCAAAACTATTGAAAAAACCACAGGCCTGCCTCTGAGTGATATTCTCATCATTGTTAAAGGAACAAACATCGGTTCCGTTACCGGGCCAGACGGATCATACCAATTGGAAGTTCCACCTGAGGCCAGTTATCTTGAATGCATCGGGGTAGGTTATTCTCCTAAAGAAGTGAAGATTGATTTTCATTCAACAATAAATATTGAGTTGGATCCCGAGTACGTAATTATAGACTTCCAATCTCCGGAAAATTAAAAAGAAAACCTCGATAGAACTGTCCTGGCAATACCAACATCATTGGTATAAAAAAAATTTCACAAAATCCTGACACTGATAGCAGGGTTAATAAGCTTGTCACACTTTTTACTATTGCTCCTGTATCCGGGACAGATTCGAAATGGTTCCTGCAGCCTGACACGAGCCAATTCACCGTTCAGAAGTGTACAGTGACACAGGTAATGTCCGACAAACTTTGTACCTGAACAGCAAAAACAATTGTTACTGCTATCATGCGGCAAAATGCAAATGCATTCAAGCATTAGCAGTAACTTAGCCCATACCCTTCATAAATTAATGTCATGAAATCACGACTCTTTTTATTGATTTTACTAACCTGTGAATCAGCGTTTTCACAGATTACAGATCCTGACATGGCTCTCATCCCGGCCGGAGTATTCATAATGGGAAAAAACTCTGCCGGAACAACGGATTGGCAACCTGAACATAAAGTCACTGTCGACGCATTTTACATAGATAAATGTGAGGTGACCAATCAACAATACCATGAATTCTGTAAAGCGACAGGGAATCCTTTGCCTGAATTCTGGGGCTCATCCCAATTTAAATGTAGCCTTGATTATCCTGATCACCCTGTTGTGGGAGTAAGCTTCTCAGATGCAATAAAATATGCACATTGGGCCGGGAAAAGACTTCCGACTGAAGCAGAATGGGAATATGCAGCCAGAGGCGGACTGCCAGACTCCAATTATCCATGGGGAAACCAGATTGACTCCACATTGGTGAACTATGGTAAGAAATATAAATCAACCCTTAAGGTAGGGTCCTTTAAACCAAATGGATATGGTTTATTTGATATGGGTGGCAATGTCTGGGAGTGGACTATGGATAATTATGGGTCAGACTATTATAAAAATTCCCCGGGTCTGAATCCGGGTGGACCTGACTCAGGCAGATTCAAGGTTATACGCGGTGGAAGCTGGCATTCCGGAGCAATGTGTATTCAGACTTACTATCGCAACGGATTATCAGCCTCCTGGGTTGACTTTGCGGTTGGTTTCAGATGCGTAAAAAGTGCAAAATAAAAATGAATGCCCGGTTAAAGATATAATAAAAGCTTCCGCGCACACGGACGGCAGATGTCATAGAAAAAACTGCCAAAGGGTAACAGCCCGAAATTTATCTCCTGACGGTGGAATGTAAAAATTCCAGCTTCCAGACATTATCGATTTTTTTGAAAGTAGCGCTTTCCAGCCATTGGGGGGTAAGTGTCAACGTATCGTTGATTATAAAATCTCCTTGATTATAGTACCTCATATTCCCTGGATTTGTGTCTCTTTCTCCATGGCTCTTACGTTTTAAGAAATAACTTCAGGAAACAGCAGGTCATGAATTTCCGGAAATTGGAAGGCCTGGCTATTGACCTTACATGGGTTTCTTAATTACCAGCAACGATGAATGGCTCAGTTGTTACCATCCCTTCGCAGGCCAGTTGCAGGAAATAAATTCCCGGTGCAAGCTGCTCAACAGGGAGTGTTGTGCTCTCTCCATCCACTGACTTTGTCATCACCAGGCAACCTGAAGTATCATAGACATAAACAGTGGTTTCGTTGCACGCGGATCCGGAAATGCTGATGTTCAGTAAATGATTGGCAGGATTTGGATACAGCGATAATGATATCTTCTCTTCTGCAATCTCCTCTACCGGATTAAGTGTACCCCAGATCTTTTCCGCATATTGCGGATCATCGACAAAGGGATTACGGTTACCCTGGAGTTTGTAAACCTCGTTGTTGCGCTTTTGCTCCTTAGGGCTTACTGCATCAGCCCGGTGCCAGGTGAGCAACATTGCCAATGCCCAGGATTTAGGCTGGGCACCGGTGGTCATTTCACTTCCCGGCCATTGGCTGTCTTCGCCGTAGTAGCGTGTTGCCATGTATAAAAAAGTACGGGCCAGATCGCCCTTGTACTCGTCTATCGGTTCAAAAACATTACCGTTATATCCCTGAACCGAGCTGGGGCCGACCAGGCTTCCGTTCGTTGATGTCCATGACGGGTTGGCCGTTTCGCCGTATGGCAGGTTTCCTCTCTTGTTGTTGACCCAGCCGTCAGTGGGATAGATGTGAACCAGGTCAGTATACATCGGAGGGGCATCATTGAACCAGCTTTTGGGGAACGCATGCTCACGGTTGTAGCAGTCGCCTTCCTTCTGGTAATTGCCGCACTGCTTCGTAAAAATGGTAAAAGTATAAGCCGGTGTTCCACCGGGGATGTCAGAATAGATGTCCCACACAGTCACCCCGTCAGCCCGGACATCAGCAGCAGAGAAGGCTTGCCACAGTGCGCTGTAATCAAGCTGGGTATGTCCGTCGATAATATCATGAAGTGCCTGCTGCAGAGCTTTTCCCGTCAGGCCGGAAGCACTGTTGTAGTAGCCCTCAGGCGGTTGCCCTGCGAGTGAACCGGCAAGACAGATGAGGAATAAAACCGTGAGGACCTTTTTAATCATTTTTCAGCCACAAGGACATTATCAACCTCCCAGGTGGTTGTCCGTCCTGTACCGCCGTCATAAACCCAGGCTATCCATACCGGTCCGCCCTTGTAGGGGGAAAGGTCAATCTGCCCGGAGTTTACAAACTGGCTGTAACCTGAAGTGGTTGAAGGAGGCATTGTGAAGCTCTTCTCAGTCCATGTGGCGTTCCACGGGGTTGCAGAGCCATCATAGTTGGTCGATAAAAACAACTTCAGGGTGGCACCATTGTAATAACCGTTGGCGCTCTCGAACTCCAGGTAAGGTGCCGTTGCCATTGTCAGGTCAATTACGGGCGCTATCATCCAGGTTATCACGGATGATTGTCCGGAGTTATGAGCTGTGGCCTGAACCCATTTTCGCGAGCTGACTTCGTTGCCGTACCATGTTTTGGTGCCTGCCTGCGGGTATGTCTGCCAGCCTGCCAGGGTGCTTACATCTGAATATTTTACGAGTGTTGAGAAATCCTGTGTAACGTATATCGTTCCGGCTCCTCCACAGCGCTCCCCGGTCATCCCGTGTTCGGTCTCGTCCCTGAGAAGCAACTGGCTCCCGTTGAATTCAGAGACAACGCCCTTAAGATAGCCATTGCCGGCAGGAAGGGCTTCCGAAGAGAAGCTGGCATCAGAACGTGTATATACCTCCAGCTCAGCGCTGCAGTCAGTCAGGATATTTCCACCGGAGTATGTCCCCGGTTCTGCAAACTGCACACCCTCAATTCTTACATACCTGGCCTGGTAATCTCCGGCAAGTATCCCGGCAATAGTCACTGTCTCAGGTTCAAGTGCCTGAGGAGTGAGACTCACAACCGTTACCTGGTCGGCTATGCTGATGTCACCGAATTGAAGCAGGCCATTGTATACAGTGAAGCCGGCACCCCTGCACAGGATTTTCACCTCGGAGTCGCGCGAGAAAGTGTTGTTCCCGTCGACCGTAAGACAGATTCCCGCGGTGGAATCCTGAATATATGCAACAAACGAGGGGATGTTTCCAAGTTCCGGAGTAAGGGTTATAATGCCCTGGATATATACGTTGGTATCGATGGTGGTGATGCCCTTTTCATGCATTTCCCGCAGCTGGCCTATGGTAATATAGTCAACCTGAGGCTCTGGCGGCGGAACAGGCTCCCTGCTGCATGATGCTGCAAGTAAAACGATTAATGTAAGACCAAAGCTGGTTATTTCTATGAAGCTGATTTTCATGATTTCTTATTTTGCTGCCGAGACAGTAATGTTGTCAATTCGGTATGATGTGCTCTCGGTATTGCTGCCTGTGTACCGGAATGCTATGACAGCCGATTTGCCGGCCTCCACGGGCAGGTTTACATTCCCTGAGTTGATGAATGTATGGTCCGGATCACCCTGGTTAGCCAGTACAGCTGTGAGCTGGGTCCATGTGGCGGCAGCAATATTGTTACCGTCATAGTTCGTAGAGATGAGTACTTCCACCGGCATGTTTGTTCCGGTATGTGCCCAGTAGGCCTTTGCTGTCTGGAAGGTCAGTATCTTCTGCGAGGAGATAGTTACCGGTCTCGTGATAAGCCATGTGACCATTGAGGTCAGGTTAGAGTTATATCCTGTAGCCTGGGCGTAGCTGTTGCCGCTGAATATCTTGGCCAGCCAGATACGGCCGCCTGCCGTGGCCAGGTTCTGCCATCCGTTGATGTAAATATCATCATTATCGCCGAAGCTCTCGAAATCCTCACTGAGGGTTTCGACAGGGGTACCCAAAGGCTGTTCTACCACTCCGCACCGGGTGCCTTCCATATCAACCTCTTTAAAATCGCGCACCAGGAACTGATAGGTTCCGTTGAAGATAGTAACTATCCCTGTGATGGAACCATTCCCTGCCGGAAGCAGTTTTCCGGCAGCGGAGGAGTATCCGCTGGTACGGACAATGATAGTCTTGTCATTGCAATCCTCCAGTGTCCTGTTCTCCGTCACCTTTTCCTCAGCGTTGGCCCATGTCTGTCCAATCATGGCATCGGTGAACTGCACCTCATTGAACCTTACGAGCCGTCCGAGGTATGCAGCACTCCTGGCCTGGGTAATTGTAACCTCCGCCGGGTATGTCTGGTTTCCGATTGAGAGCTTCAGGCACTGTTTGTCCATATTCATGCCTCCCACCCGTACAGTGCCGTCATCCTGGTAATAAGGCAGACCGCCGAGTTGCCAGAAGTTGCCATAATCGCCAATCCACAATCCTTTAAGGTTGACAATCACGGAATCGCCGATGTAAAGCCCGCTGTTGCCTTCGAACAGAAGCCTGAGTCCGCCGGTGGCATCTTCGATGAAGGCCTCCTTGTAAAAGTTGCCGTCGCTTTTGTCACTGGCGGTAATAACACCGCGCAGGGCCCAGTCATTAACGATCTCTACGGGGTGGCGTTTGGTATAGTCTGTGATAGCCAGCTGGTCCGCGTAGAGCGCTCTGACCTGCTGAACGGATACTACCTCGCCCGGCTCAAAAGTCTTCTCCGGGGGAGGAGTTTCGTTGTTGTCTGTGCATCCGGCTGCCAGGAGCAATCCCGTTATAATTAAAGTTATTGAGAATATCCTGATGATTTTTTTCATGATCTGTTCCTCCTTCATTTATTAGTACCTGATGCTGAGATTAATGAAGTAGTTAAAGCCGTTGGCGTAATAAATCCGTGGCTGGAACAGATCAGGTCTTTCCGGGTCATAGCGGTACTGTTCGTACCCGCCCGTGACCAGAGAACGGTTATTCAGGATGTTGCTGACATTGGCGCTCAGGCTGACATAGAGGTCATCAAACCTCCATGACTTCCCGATGAAAAGGTCGAGGAGGAATCCGGGCTCGGCATTCTTCTGGTAATCCCAGTAGGGATAGTAGCCGCTCTCGTCCTTAGTGCGTGTCACAGGGTTGAAGTCGAGCCAGATGTTGTCATAATAGCTGCCTGTCAGTCCGGCCCACCAGAACCTTGATGAGTTGTACTCAACTCCCAGTGCCAATGCGGTTTGCGGTGTGCCACTCTGCCGGAAGTATCGGATCCAAACCTCTTCGTTGCTCAGCACCTGGCTGTTGTTGTCCTGCGTTATGGTGATTTTAGGATTTGTGATCCAGAGGTACTGTCCCAGGGAGGCCACTGCGTTTACCGATAGTTCCGAGGTGATGCCCACTTCTGCGCCAGCCTCGATGCCGTAGTTTTCCTTGTCTATTCCGGTCATCGCATAGTTTACCAGTGTTCTCCACTCATCATGATAGAAGCTGGTAACCTCGGTCTGATTCATGAAACGCGTGTAATATGCGGTCAATCTTCCTGTAACTGCCGGTGATCGAAGCACGTAGCTTATATCGCCGGAAAAGATCATCTCCTCACGGAGCTCCGGTGTCAGACTGTTACGGGTACGGGGTGAGAGGAAACTGTTTTTAAAGAGTGGAGGGTTGGTGGTCAGCAGCGCGTTGAAGAGTATCATATGGCGGCCTGTAAAGCGATAATCGCCTCCCGCCTTGACGCCCCAGGTGGGGAAATCGAGTGTTTCCGACTTTCCGAATGAGTTGTCAGGGAAGAGTCCCTTGCGCATCAGTCCTTCGCGCCACATTTCTGTAAACCTGGCATGTGCGCTCAGGTAGAGCTTGTAGCGGTTTCCGGTCCATGTTCCGGTTCCCCAGAGGGTAGCTCCGCGCTGGAATGCATAATAGCTGTTGCCGAAGATCTCACCTTCAGAGACTGCATTATCCGGATTGTTCAGATCATTCTGGTATGCTTCAGGGTTATCAGGGTAATCCCTTTCGGCGAACTGATCCACGTCAAGCCAGTAATCGCCGCCAAGAAGGTCCTTTATTACGTTAAAGTTATGTCCGCGGTATATATCGATGAGCAGCCCGCCTGTCAGGTTGAGCCTGGATGTCATGTCCCATGATGCCCTGGTGTTGAGCTGGAACTGTGACAGGTCATTTCGACGGTCCTCAATGATATACTTTGAGCGGTTTCCGAAGAGAGTATTTCCTTCGATACCTCCCTCATTATATACAGAGTAAATGTTTTTCCTGTTGGCGAAATAGAAATGATCCCAATCGATCTGGCTCACTGCAGGATCAGTTTCCCAGGCTTCTGTAATACGGGTCTGGTCAGACTCTGCATAATAGTAACTAGGCAATTTACGGTAGTAGTCGGGGCGAGGATCAAGCACATCGTACCAGTTAAGGGCTGAATATCCGCTTTTCCCGAACCAGTATCCGGCGGTGGTCTGGATATCCAGCTTGTCCGACGGTTTCCAGGTATGGGCGAGGGTCATCAGAGGCTTGTTGTTGCTTCTGACGCGTGCGCTGCGCACTTCTCCGTTCTGATAGCCCCAGTAGGGGTTATAGAAGTTACTGCCGGCGAGGTCATATACTTCCTGCGTTGAACCACCGCCAACACCTCTCTCGTAGATTGCATCAAGGGCTGTGAAGTTGAGGCTATGTCTTGCGTTGATCTTCTTCTCCACTGACAGAAACAGGGAGGTGGCATTATAGAAAGTTCCCTGATCATAACCGTGCTCGCCCCAGCGATGGGAGAGACTGCCGGTCACTGCCCAGTTGTTGTTCATCAGTCCTGTACTGTATGTCAGCATTGCCCTGTTGGGATAGGTTCGGTTGGAGCGCGACCAGACGGCACGTATGCCGGACCGGTATTCTGAGGCTCTTGTGTTTATCCGTGTGGCGCCACCCACCGGTTCAAAGAGGAATCCGATGGGTTCGGGTCCGGAGCTGACCATGGAGCTGCGCATGACATCGTTAAGGCCGCCCCAGTTTGACCAGTAAGGTGCTCCTGACTCAATGTCATTGACTACGAATCCGTTAAGGCTTACGTTTTGATAATTGTTTTCGTATCCCCTGTTTCTGTACATGACCTGGCCGAAGGTATATGCAGCTGTGCTCATGAATATATCAGCAGAGGCGCTCAGGGTACCCTGAATTGACTGTGTCTCGAAGCCGTCTTCGGAGAAGCCCTCCATGGTGCTTACCGTACCGATATCCATCATGAAACCAGCCATATCTGCGAGTGCTATTGTGCCGGCATCGGTCGTTTTACCGGCAGTAACCGTCACGCTTACAATCGCCTGTTCATAATCCGGCATGTTAAAGAAGAGCATCTGCCTGCCTTCATTCACATAAACGGTGAAGGACCCGTCGTCGCCGGAACGGCCAAGCTCATTTCCTGAGGCGTCTGTAATCACTGCTCCCGCCAGGGATGTCTGGCTGTTCCTCCCGGTCACGGTTCCTTTGACGGTACCCTGCTGTGCGACCGCTGTGCCACAGGAGAGAATAACCATTAGAATTAAGAAAATCAGTTTGTTATGTTTCATCGGTTGTCTGAAAGAAAGGGACGAAAGATAAAGCTTTTCGAAGAGATGACAAAGGATAAAATCCAATTCCTAAAAGCGCTACCTTTGCCAATACATTAAAGCTTTATGATAACACGGGTAGCCTTTATATTAATTCTGTTATCGTCACTGATGACGATGAATGCGCAGCAGCAGTTAAGAGCCGGGCTGATAGCCTTTTACAACCTTGAGAACCTTTTCGATACAATAGATACTCCCGGGGTGCTGGATGAGGAGTTCACCCCGGATGGCCCTAATAAATGGACCGGTGACCGGTACAGGGAGAAGCTTGACAATATGGCTTATGCCATTTCAAAGATCGGCGAGGATGAGGGCTGGAAAGGTGGTCCGGCAGTGCTCGGCGTTTCAGAGATTGAGAACCGGTCTGTGCTTGAGGATCTTGCGGCGCATCCTCTGTTAAAGGAATCGAACTACCAGATTGTTCATTATGACTCACCTGACCTGCGTGGGGTGGATGTTGCGCTGATGTACAGGCCTCGTTTTTTCAGGGTGACATCTTCAGCGAGTCCATCGCTGCCACTGACCAATGAAGATGGGGAACCTGTTTATACCCGTGATCAACTGGTGGTCTCCGGGCTCTTTGACGGTGAACCAATGCATTTCATCGTGGGGCACTGGCCTTCACGCTCAGGAGGTGAGCTGACCACACGTCCGCGCCGCAATGCTGCCGCAGAGCTTTCCCGAAGGCTGGTAGACAGTCTTCTGGCCATTGACAGTAATGGGAAGGTGTTTGTTATGGGCGACCTGAATGATGATCCGGTTGATGAAAGCCTGAGGAAATACCTCCGGGCAGCAGGTGATCCTGAAAGACTGAAGGAAGGGGAGATGTTCAATACGATGTTTCCTCTTTTCAGGAAGGGTATAGGCTCATTGAACTACCGGGATGGGATGAACCTGTTCGACCAGATCATAGTCTCGCCTTCGCTGGTAGGCACCGATTACTCCTCCTATAAGTTTCATCATGCCCGTGTATTCAATTCTCCGTTTCTGATGCAGAAAGACGGGCAATACAAGGGTTACCCTCTTAGATCATTTGTAGGGACTGTCTGGCAGGGTGGTTACAGTGACCACTTCCCGGTATATGTAATGATCGTCCGCAGCAACTCCGGCACTAACTGATTCGTGTCTGATTTCAGGGATTGATTCTTATTCCCAGCGGTCGGTGATCAGAAAGGACTTCCCCGTATTCGGGGTAACATGGACTGACCTTAATTGTCATCGTAGTATCAATATCAGCAAAAAGCTCATCGGTCACCAGTATGTGATCGATATGGCTGGGCCAGGAAGGGTATGACCACCACAGCTGGCTCCCTTTTGCGATTGCCATATCGGCGAAGGCGTAGTCTGATGCATCCATGATGAAATTGATGAATGGATTTTCCTCGGCAGATTGGGAGGAGATCTCGTCGTTATAATCACCAAGCATTACAACTGCTTCATCCGCATGTTGTGCGTCCAGGTAATCCTTAAGCTGCTGCGAAGCGGACCGCCGGCTGCTCTCATTCTCCACTCCCCCGCAGCATTTGAGGTGCAGGTTAATAAGAATAAGCTCCCTGCCTGAAGCCTTGTGTCTTACAATCATCTCGAACGGCGGTCTGGGGAATGCCCAGGTGTCGTTTTCGAATAATGTGCGTACGGTTCCCTGGACGAGTTCTGTCTCGCTGTTTTTCAACAGGTATGCAAGGTTCCATTCATCGTTGTTGATCGGGTAGAAGACGCCTGTCCATCCCGGCATCAGTTTCACGAGGCGGTTGAAATCGGCCTCTGATGCCACCTCCTGCAGGGCTACAATGTCAGGGTCAATTGTCTTTATGAGGGCAGAGAGTGCAGTTACGCTTGTGTATCCGGCTTTTGGAAATCCTTCTGCATTGAAGGTGATGATGTCGAGGGTGGTTGTGCTGCCCGGGTCAACGCATGCTGAGAAGAGACTGGTGTCATCCGGTGAAGGCGGATCCGGAACTCGTCGGCAGGATAAGGCAGCAGTGGCTGCAGCCATTACAAGCACAAACAGGTAATTAATGGAATGAAGACGAAACATACAATGCAAAGTTGATTAAAATTCCGTTACTGGCAATGAAGTTCCTGCACGTTGTTGTTGTTTGAAGATGTATTTACGGCAAGCATGATTCTGGCAGGAGCAAAAAAGCCGCTCCGGGTACTCCGGGCGGCTTTTTTACGTAAGGTGAGATTAGTATTGACTATTCCTTGATGAATTTTTTCAGAATCACCCCATCTGGACCAATAAACTTTATGAAGTAGAGGCCGCGGCTGAGGTCTGCAACAGGAATCTCCCTGAAACTATCTTCCGCACAACGTATAGATGATACCTTTTTGCCTGTAACCTCATAGATTTCGATCATGGTTATCCCTTCAATGCCTTCTGCGGTGATCTCATTGTGAGCAGGAACCGGGTATATTCTCAGCTTGTCGCTGAGGTAATCATCGATTCCTGTGGCAACGGTAAATACTATGGTGTAATTCTTTACCGATGCCTTGTCCTGAGAGGTTACATCGATCTTTGTGGTGCGGGCTGCTGCATCACCGGTGAGCGATGTGGCAGGAGTGATCACCACTGTGGCGTTTGCCTCGGTTGCTGTTGCAGTTACTGCAGGCACAGCGGTTGTCCCGGCAGGCAGGGAGACGTTGTATGTCAATGTGCCCGCTGCAAATCCCGTTACCGTGGTGCCGCTCACCTTGAGGTCACTGAGTGTGGCATCGGATGAGTAGATGACAAGGTCAGCATAGTTTCTGGGTGTTAACTGGGCGTCAGTGTTGTAAACGGTTGCGATTCCGGTGACGTCAGCCATATATGGAATGATCTTGCCAGTAAGGTCCGTCCCGAGGAAGATGGTCCGCAGAATGGTGGCATCGGTTCCTACACTGATGCTGTAATTCTTCTTTTCCTGGAAGACTGCTGTCCCATTGGCATCGGTGAATTTCACCCCGACGATTTTTACCAGTTCTGATTCATAGCTTTCCTGGTTGGTGTTGAACTCGGTGATAGTGACCACCTGCGGGGTGAGGGTGTTCCCGGTTGATGATGCGGTACCCGGGTCACTGTATGGGACGAACTCCAGCAGTTTGGCGTATTCGGTCAGTGTGCCTGTCAGACCCTTTATTCCGTCACCGACACTATATGTTGTAGTGATTTTGCCACTGGAATCATCAATCAGAATACCGGCTGTAGCGTCCTGGACATATTTCTGGTGTCTCTGGCTGTCATTTATGCCGGATACCACAACTTCTCCGGTCACCTGGTATATCCTGTCGTAGTTATCAGGGTCCACTGCGCGGAGTGCAGCGAGATCAGTTACGGCGATTATCGGGTTGAAGAGAATACTGTAGGTCTGGGTGGTTGTGCCGTCGGCAGCGGTGACAACCACGGTGGTGGTGCGAGCTTCAGCGTTGCCGGCAAGGTCAGTTGCGTTGGTGACTACTGCAGTGGCAGTTGGATCTGTAGTTGTATAGGTCACAGCCGGGGGAGTTGTCACCGTGGCCTCCAGGGTCATTTCGTAGGTAAGTGTGGCCGGAGCAAATGAGGTAATTGTAGTGCCGTCAACCTTCAGGTCAGAAAGTGATGCGTCCGAGCCTGGCAGGAGGTAGCCGGTGACTTTGAAATTATCAATTTCCCAGGTTGCAGCTCCCTCGGTTGTGGAAGTATAGACGAAAGCGATAAATATGTCACCTGTGTATGCTGCCATGCTAAAGTCACCTGAGGCCACCCAGGTATAACTCCCTGTTGATAAGGCAAAGTTGGATGTTATGTCTGTCCAGTCTTCAGGGATTATGTTTGTAGCGTTGTACGTACCGCTGAAATTCGAGGATATCATAACCTTGAATGTGCCTCCGCTAAAATTTTTCGCAGTAATAAAACTCAACACCACAGATTCTGCTGAAGCAACATTTATTGGCGAAGAAATAAGCCAGTCCTCATTCTCGTTTGCCGCAGTTGTGTAGCCGCTCATCTTGGCAAAATTATCATCGTTGTTGGATGACTGAGTCCATACCTGATCTCCGGTTATGCTAACCTGGGTAAAGGGAGCCAGTGAACCTGCTGTTTCGAAGTCGGCGCTTAGCAGTACATCCGGCGGGCGTATTGTATAGAGGTCAACCTTTACTGCTTCAGTCTGGCAGTTGGGGGTGGTTTCATCATCCTCGGCCACGACGTAGATGTCATAGTTGGTTTTATCGGTCAGACCGGTTATGGTAGCGGAGTAGGAGCCACCGCCGGCTGTGACATCAATGGTGCCGCTGGCTGTCAGGGTTACGGTGCCATAGTTTGCTCCAGCGACCACTTCTGCAACTGTGGGAGCAGTGGCGCCGTCAGGAACGACCACATAGTATGCCTTTCCGGCTTCGTCCATGCTTACCTGCAGGTCAGCCTGTGTAGCGTCAACGTTGGCAAGTTTTGGGAAGCCTGCGGAAAATGCAGGAGCAGTGTTGTCGACAGTGCTTAATGCAGCTGTTACAGCATCGGCCCAGGTATTAGCAATACGAATTCCGTCAACCTGAATATTTTGCTCTGCAGAGAACTGGCGAAGTGCTATCGCACCCGGATTATTATCCGTTGCAGTAGGATCAGGTGCAGTCAAGTTTGGAGTTGCAGGCTCATTTGCTGGTATCTCCCTGCTAAAATAGAAAAGACTAACATTATCGTTACCCGTTCCATCGATAATTTCATACTTCAGGACTACAAGATATGTAGAGCCGATTGTAATCGGATCTGAGGCTTTCGCAGGAGTGTTACTTGTTTTGCTAAGGCCAAAAACCCAATTGTCACCAGATGCAGAACAAAATACTTTACCGAAGAATGTACTAGTATTGAATGGGTTCTTCCCAAGGTGTAAAAAATACCCTTCTGCACCAGCTGTGATCTTTGTCATAAATGCCGCATAGACTGTACCACTAGTCTGAGCGGTAAATGTCTTATTTACATCAATATAAGTAGCATCCAATACTGCTGCTCCACCTAAGTTGGATAATGGATATCCACTAAATGTCAAGCCTGGAACAGTAACTGTAACTGGATTTTCAGTACCGCTATGAACAGTCCATCCAACAGTACTAAGATCAGTTCCATCAGGGTAGTCAAAATTTTCAACCAGTAGTGGCTGTGTGTATGCCTGCTGCACAGAAAATGCGGTTAACAGTATGACAGAAAGCATTGCAACGAGGGGTAGAGATCTCTTCATAAGCAGTTATTTTTTATTTGATTTTCTGATTTCATAGCACTGTTTAAAGTTACGATTTTTGATTAAAAGTGGCGGCAAAATGATGTTCTTTTTGCTCTTTTAAATAGGAATCATTTAGAAAAATCTTCTAAATAATTATGTATGCGGAATTGGGAAGGCAGATGAGATAATTGAATTGATACGGGAAGCGGGTTGGGCATGATATTACCAGCGGTGATCCCATTAAATGAGAACCTGCAAAGCACAGGAATGCAGCGGCGGTCAAGGGATTACTCCCTTCGGTCGAGATCCCTGTCCGGGAAAAACCTGCAACTGACAATACAGGCATGCGCCCGGCGCATGCACTTCTGTTTTCATTCCTTCGCCTCAGTAGCAAGCTCCTTCGGCAAAGTCCTAAAAACAGAAGCCGTACTGCCTTTCAGCAGTACGGCCTGTATTGTCAGTTGCGGAGAGAGAGGGATTCGAACCCTCGGTCCAGTTGCCCGGACAACGGTTTTCGAGACCGCCCCAATCGACCTCTCTGGCATCTCTCCCTAACGGCCATACCCGGCGGATATGGCGGCTGCAAATATAATTCAAATTCTTAAGACTCATTTTTGATCACCAAAAACTTAAAATAATTCTGTTTGTTACTTTCTTTGTTAATCAACAATAAGACAATGAAAAGAATACTGATCACCACACTCCTGATATCAGCATCACTCCTGGCTGCAGCACAGGAGAAGAGACCGGAGTATGACTCAACCCTCGCCAGAAAACTGGGCGCTGATGAACGGGGAATGAAAACTTACATCCTCGTAATCCTGAAGACAGGACCGGCAATAATCGAGGATAAGGAATTGAGAGACAGTCTTTTTACCGGTCACTTTTCAAATATGGATAAACTGGCTGAAGAGGGAAAACTGGTGGCAGCAGGACCATTCGACGACAATGAAAGCCAGTACCGCGGACTTTTTCTGTTTGATGTCAGAACCATGGATGAAGCAAGGCAACTGGTGAAGGGTGATCCGACAATAACCAGCGGAATCTTCAAGACTGAATTCTACCAATGGTACGGCCCGGCAGCTGTCTCAATGCTGAATGAGATCCAAAAAAAGATTCAGAAACGACAACCCTGATGTGGTATTGCGCTGTGATACAGCAATCTATCCGAATCCTGAGGGTCCTGTGAAAAAAAAGTTTCGGGAAACTGTAAACTTTCCCGGAATTTCTCCGTCTTTGTATTAGAGATTTGAAAATCTCCTTGGTTGGTTTCAGGTAAACATTACAAAAGCCGCTTCATCAGCGGCTTTTTTCTTAAATTCGGATTCTGTAATACAAAGTACCATAGGCAATAAATTCAGCCATGAGGAAGACAGTTGTATTTATAATCTTGATCATGATGCAGTATCAGCTGCAATCACAGGATATAATAAAGATTTCCGCCGATCTTGAACTGATAAGAATCTCGAATAATACCTTCATGCATGTGTCATACAACGAAGTGCCCGGTTACGGCAGAGTGGCAGCCAACGGACTGATATTCATTGAGGGGCGTAAGGCAATACTGTTTGATTCGCCATGGAATGATACCAGGTCTGAGGTTCTGATTACGTACCTGGAAAAGGAGATGGGCCTGAAGATAAAGGGTTTCGTCCCGGGCCACTGGCATGAGGACTGCATGGGAGGCCTCGGATACCTGAAGAGCCGGAAGATAATATCATACGCCAACAGCCTGACTCAGCATATAGCGGTGGAAAAGGGGCTGCCGGTTCCGGATCACGGGTTCAGTGACTCGATTATCCTGAACCTGGGAAGAAAGGAGATCCGCTGTTACTTCCCCGGCGCTGCACACTCAACAGATAATATAGTGGTATGGATACCGTCCGAAAAAATTCTTTTCCCCGGTTGCATCTGCAAGAGCGCTGATGCGCGAAACCTGGGAAACATGGCTGACGGGGACATGGTGTCGTACCCCGGGACAGTGGAATGGATCATCAGGAAGTTCCCGGATGCTAAGACAGTCATACCGGGACACGGTGCATACGGCGGTACGGAGCTTCTGACCCACACACTTTCACTGGCCGGGAACAAATAAGATCAGAAAATGTCACAGGAGGAAAAGGAACCTTTGAGAAACAGCCTCGCGGCGCTTGGACTTACGCCGGAGTTGAGGAGCTACATCAGTGATAATCTGCCGGAGCAGCCACATATCGCCAGGGTGATCCGCGAGCACCGCGAGCGATACGCCGTTTCTGACGGTGAAAACGAGTATGATGCCGAGATTACCGGCAACATGAGATACTCAGCCGCTTCACGAAAGGATTTCCCGGCGGTGGGCGACTGGGTGGAAATCACCCCGTACGGTCCTGACCAGGCAATCATAAATATGATCCTGCCCAGGAAATCAGTGCTGGCCCGCCAGGCAGTGGGAAAACCCGGGGAGATACAGATAATCTCTGCAAATATTGATTATGCCTTTATAGTTCAGGCTATCAGCAATAACTTCAATATCAACAGACTGGAACGATATCTGACCATCTGCTATTCAGCCGGAATTGAACCTCTGCTCGTGCTGAGCAAGATCGACCTCGTAAGCCCGGAGGTGACGGACGAAGCAGTCAGAGCCCTCGCAAAACGTGACAGGCATATGAAACTCGTCCTGTTAAGCAATGTAACCAGGGAGGGTGTTGACAGGGTGATAAGCATGATGGAAAGAGGCAGGACATACTGTATGATCGGATCTTCAGGTGTCGGTAAGTCGACGCTCATCAACACCCTCCTTCAGAGAGAGGCCCTTAAGACCGGAGCGATAAGCAGCAGCACGAACAAGGGGAGACATGTGACGGAGCATCGTGAACTGTTCGTTCTTGAGAATGGAAGCATCATCATTGACACACCGGGGATGAAAGAACTTGGGCTTACCGATGATTCAACGGGGCTGAGCACCACATTCCGTGCTATAGCCGATGTGGCAGCAGAGTGCAGATACCCCGACTGCCGGCATGTCAGCGAGGCAGGTTGTGCGGTAGTGGAAGCAGTTGAAAAGGGTGACATTGACAGGGATTCATATGAAAACTACCTGAAGATGCTGAAGGAGCAGGAGAGGTTTACCATCACGGTTGCAGAAAAGAGAAGAAAGGAAAAGCACTTCGGTAAGATTCTGAAGGATTATCACAGAATTCAAAGGAAAAACCAAGAAGAATAATTGGATTTGCGATTTGCGATTTGGGATTTGCAATTTCACAATAAAGAGTTACGAGATTTATGATTGAGAAGATGTACAAACAGAGTGTTTATTACCTTGATATACTTTGCAACAGGATAGGTGAGAGGTGCGTGGGCAGCGATGGTAACAGGGAGGCAACCCGCTTCCTTGAAAAGGAGCTGGCAGCCGCAGGCTGGAAAACTTCAGCAGCTGAGTTTGATGCAATAGACTGGGAGGATGGCGGTGCGAGGCTTGAGTGTGACGGCAACAGCTTTGAGGTCTTCGTTGGACACTACTCACTGTCTTTCAAAGGCAGCGCCCCGCTGCTGGCCATATCAACCATAGATGAACTGGAGCACGCAGAGATCACAGGAAAAATAATCCTGCTGCATGGCCCGATAGCCAGGGAACAACTGATGCCAAAGAATTTTGTCTTCTACAACCCGGAGGAGAGCCGGAAGATCATTGCCCTCCTCGAGAAGGGCAATCCTGCCGCGGTGATAGGTGCAACCGGTAGAAACTCAGCCCTGGCAGGAGGAGTCTATCCCTTCCCACTTATAGAGGATGGCGACTTTGACATCCCCTCAGTCTATATGACGGAAGAGGAGGGGATGAGACTCGCGGTTCATTCAGGCAGCCAGGCAAACCTTGAGTCTGTGTCGGAGCGGATTCCCGGAAAGGGTTATAACATCATCGCGGCCAGGGGCCCCGAAGATGCCGGCAGGATAGTCGTTACGGCCCATATAGATGCTAAGAAGGGTACTCGAGGCGCCATAGACAATGCCACAGGTGTTATCGTGCTTATGTTACTGGCTGAATTGCTGCGCGATTATAACGGAAAGCGGCAGATTGAACTTGTAGCCTTTAACGGGGAAGATTATTATGCTGTTCCCGGGCAGATGAATTATATCGCAGCCAACCAGGAGAAATTTGGCAATATGATCCTTGACATCAATATTGATGGTGCCGGCTATCATGAGGGACCGTCAGCATTCTCGGAATTCAACCTGCCTGAAGAGCTGTCTGAAAAGCTGACACACATAATTGACAGTTACCCCGGATTGACAAAGGGTCCGCAGTGGCCTCAGGGTGACCATAGCATATTCGTGCAGTTCGGGGTGCCTGCCGTGGCTGTAACCTCGAAGTGGTTCATTGACAACATGGAAAGCCAGGACGTAACCCATACCCCGAAGGACAGGCCGGAGATAACTGACTGCCACAAACTGGTTGAGATCGCTAACGCACTGAATGAATTAATCCGGATGATATAGCCGGAGAAACCAGTCCTTATATGTCACAATTATTTGATAGATTAGATGAAATATTGTGCATTAAAACAGACACTAATCCGTTACGCAAATGAAAACAAGAATCCTGCCTTTCCTGGTAATGATGCTGCTGGGAGGCCTGACGCTGACATCTGTAGCTCAAACTCCGGCTGAACCTGTCAAACCGGCCCTCCTGGTAATTGATATTCAGAATGCCTTTCTGCCTATGATCCCTGATGTTGAAAGGGAGAAGGCAATGGCCAATATCGGGTATTATATATCACTGTTCAGGCAGCACGGTTACCCTGTGATCCTCGTCTACCATCACGGGGAGGAATATGGGGTGAAGCCGGGAACTGAACTCTTCGAGTTTCCCGAAACGGTGCCCATAAAACCTGAAGATCCAAAGGTAATCAAGACCTATGGTGACGGATTCAACAAGACAGATCTTGATAAGGTACTTAAGGAAAGTGGCTGCAATACGCTGTTCCTCACAGGGCTCAGCGCCGTGGGCTGTGTCCTTGCCACATATGTCGGAGCAAATAATCATGATTACAGGGCATTCATGGTAAAGGATGCAATCATGAGCCACAATTCAGAGTATACCCGGAACATAGAGGTAATGTTTGAAGCAGTGGGCTCAGAAGTGGTAAAGATGGTTCTTGAGACCTCGGGTAAGTGACTTTCACACCTGGGGACATGGAGCCTGCCATGTGCAAAATGGTATAAAGACTGTCCGGAAGATCTGTCGGGAACCCGGGTGCACAACAAAACCGTCCGGAAGATATTTTGCGAACCCGGGAGCACAACAATGCCCTCCGTAAGATCATTCGTAAAACCGGTAAGCACAAAAAAACCGCCCGGAAGATCCAGGGCGGTCAGTGTATAAAAAAAGAACGTGCCGGTTATTCCTTTATAAATCTCTTCATTATGGTCGCCCGTGGGGAGATGAACCTTATGAAGTAAATCCCCTTCCTGAGAAGAGAAACCTCGATGATCACCTGGTTGTGATTGTCGCATACCTCATTCATGCATTTATTGCCGGTTACATCAAATATCTCAATCATAGTGATGTCTTCTATATGATCGGCAATCAGTTCACTCTTGACCGGATTGGGATAAATCTTTATTCTTTCAGCGAGATTGTGCGCCACAGAATCAGTGATGGCTGATCTGGCCCGGGCAGGCTGACCGTCACCTGTTTGTCCGGCTACTGCGCTCAGCGACAGTATGAGCAGGCAGCAAGTGATTGATGACAAGATAATTCCGGGTAAATGTCTTTTCATAGGCGAATTGTCAATACTTTTGCGAGGTTAGTCATCATTGCATCAAATTTAACTGATGCAACTGCACTTTATACTCACCATCCGGCATAAATGTTTCAAACTTTAACAAGTTATCAACAAAATTTTTTTACAGATTCTCCGTTAGGCCCCGGATCATCACTCTTCAAAAAGGCCGGAGGCTGATAAGTCATTTAACGATTAGCTTAAAAAAATTACCTTTAAGGCCTGAAATTAAACCACAAACAAAACATAACGTGAAAAGAGTATTTATAATCATGATGGCAGCTGCCCTTGCAGCTGTGTCATGCAACACTCAGAAGAAGGAACAGGGCAATCCCTTCTTCGCCGAATGGAAGACTCCGTTCGGTGTGCCACCCTTTGAGCAGATAAAGAACGAACACTATCTTCCTGCCATCGACTCGGGCATCGCACTGGCCAGGCTGCAGATAGCTGAGATCACATCAGACACAGAGGCACCCACATTTGCCAACACTGTGGCAAAATACGACAGGGCAGGTGAACTTATGTCAAAAGTAGCCTATGTATTTTCTTCACAGACCAGCGCCAATACCAATGACACTCTTGAAGCGCTGCAGATGGAAATAGCTCCCAAAGTGTCTGCTTTCAGTGATGAGATTTTGCTGAATGCGGAGCTTTTCGGACGGATAAAGGCGGTTTGGGAGAACAGGTCCGCTGAACAGCTGAATGATGAGCAGCTCTTCCTGCTCGAAAACATGTATAAGAGCTTTGTGCGCAACGGTGCCCTGCTCAGCCCGGAAGAACAGGAGAAACTTAAGAAGCTCAACCAGGAACTTTCAGTCCTGACCGTAAAATTCAGTCAGAACGTCCTGGAGGAGACCAACAGCTTCAGGCTTGTCATTGATAATGAGGCTGACCTGAAGGGTCTTCCCGAAAGTGTAATTGCCGGTGCAGCTGATATGGCAAAGAGTGACGGCATGGAGGGCAAATGGGTATTCACCACCCAGAAACCGAGTATGATCCCCTTCCTGCAGTATGCTGACAACCGTGATCTGCGTAAGAAGCTCTATGATGCCTACCTCAACCGCGGCAACAACGGTAATGAGAATGATAATAATAAAATAGTAGCTGAAATTGTCAGGATCAGGGCAGAGAGAGCAAAGCTGCTGGGATACAGGACCCACGCTGACATCGTCCTTGAAACCCGCATGGCCAAGACCCCTGATAATGTACTCAACCTGCTCAATAACCTGCTGGAGAGGTCACTTCCCGTCGCAAAGCGTGAGCGTAATGAGATGCAGAAGATAGCCGACGCTGAAGGAGGCATGTTTAAGATTGAACCCCATGACTGGTGGTATTATGCTGAAAAGTTGCGCAAAGCGAAGTATGATCTTGACGAGAACGAGCTGAGGCCATACTTCAGTCTTGACAACGTACGCGACGGCGCTTTTGCCGTTGCCAACAGGCTGTACGGTATCACCTTCACACGGATAGATGACATTCCCCTGCCTCATCCCGATGCACAGGCTTTTGAGGTGAAGGAAGCCGACGGCAGCCATGTGGGAGTGCTTTACATGGACTTTTATCCTCGTGAGAGCAAACGTCAGGGAGCATGGTGCGGAGGATACCGTGACCATAAGGTTGTTGACGGCAAGGAGATAGCCCCTGTGGTAACAATAGTGGGCAATTTCACTCCTCCTTCCGGAGGCAAACCTGCCCTGCTGAGCATGGATGACGTACTGACCCTCTTCCATGAGTTCGGTCACGGACTTCAGGCTCTTTTCTCGGAGAACACCTACTCATCAACCACCGTGGCATGGGATATAGTTGAACTTCCGTCACAGATAATGGAACACTGGGCTACCAAGCCCGAAGTGCTTGCAATGTACGCAAAGCATTACGAGACCGGAGAGGTCATCCCTGAAGCCCTGGTTAAAAAAATCAGGAACAGCAGCTTTTTCAATACAGGATTTGATAATGTTGAGATCATGGCTGCTTCTCTTCTTGACATGGCGTATTATTCACTTGAAGCACCGGTGCAGGTTGATCCGCAGCAGTTCGAGAAGGAGACCATGAAGAAGATCGGCCTGATACCGGAGATCGAACCCAGGTACCGCACCACCTATTTCCTGCACATGATTGAAGGCTATGATGCCGGATATTATGTCTATACATGGGCTGCAGTGCTTGACAATGACGCCTTCGAAGCATTCAGCGAGAAAGGCTTGTTTGACCAGGAGACGGCTACTTCATTCAGAAAGAATGTGCTTGAGAAGATGGGAATCATGGATGCCGAGAAGATGTACCTTAACTTCCGCGGCCGTGAGCCTGAGATAGAGCCGCTGCTCAGGAACAGGGGACTGAACTGACCAACAGCTTTCAGCCGAATATAAGAGAGGCTGCCAACCTGAGGGAGGCAGCCTCTTCCATATTATACAATCTCCTTCTGGTATTGGGAGTTGACAAAGAGGATAGTTCCTGCTTTATCATAACCCCCGAGAACAGCCTCGCCATTATGTCTCAGCATCTCCGGCCTGAATCCGGCCATGACCAGCGCAGCCATAGAAGATCTTTCGTTGATAAGGTTTTTGACGGAAGTGCCGTTGGTAACCTCGATGATTTCGACGTTATTCTCAGTAATGGGCAGACGGCCTGTTCTCATAAGATCCGCCATCTCCCGCCTGGTATCCTCATACTGCCCCGGTTTGCAGGTGGTGAACACCTTGATGAAAGATTTCTTCCAGTCGGGATGGCCTGAGATTATGAAACTGAGCAAAATCAGCAGGCTGGCATTCTCCGGCTCCTCGAAATCTATCCACACGTGTATGCCCTTCGTGTAGTTCATCTCCTTCGCAGCGGATGCCAGCAGGCATATGTCGAAATCGCCGGCCTTGATCAGCCGCATGTTTTCAATGATCTCACCAAGATTCTCCGGGTTTTCCTTGTCATACTCAAAGAGGACCATATTATTCTCCATTCCCGAGATTCCCGGAACCTGAATTGCCTGTACTATAGCCGAGGTGTAGGAGGGGGAGATTATGGTATCAACATATACATGGTTATGTGAGGTATCATAAAGTTCAATCAGTTTTGCAAGTTCCTCCGATGCCTGCTGGCTTGTGGCACGGGAGTAATATCCGTCGATCCTGTGAAGGTAGGTGCCGAAGCCGTAACTGTATGACAGCCAGTTCAGAAGCCTGAAGGCTCTCTCTCTCTTGAAGGAGTACTTCGAGATGCATATCACCCCCGGCCTCCACTCCTTCTCCTTCCGTTTGCTCTCGCTCTTCTGCAGGTATACCTGAAGATTCCGGCTTATCTGGAACAGTGTGTTTGCGAAGAGGGATTCCAGTCCTGTCCTGTTCTGGTGGTATCGATTTATATATGAATATATTAAGACTATAAGCAAGGTAGATGTCAGGGCGTACAGTGTATTTATTCTGAACATCACCAATACTGCAACGATGAATCCGAGAAGGGAGAGGTACCATCTGGACCTGAATGACGGTCTGTAGGAGGGGGATGCCCCGAAGTGGTTCAGGAAGGAGATGAGGCATAGAGAGCCATAGGTGACAAGGTAGAACATCGTTATGATTTCAGCCACCGCGTTAACATTTCCGAGGGCGACGAAGACTATCGCGATAAGCAGCGTCACCCTGGTGGCGTTCGCCGGTTCACCGTCGCGGCTCCTTGATGCTGCGAGCCACCTGTTGATCCTCATTGACGGGAAGGAGGCATCGTTTGCGAGAGCCTGAAGGGTTCTCGGGGCGACCAGTACCGAGCCCAGTGCGGATGAGAGGGTTGATGCAGCCAGTCCCAGTGGAACTATCACTGCTCCGCCAATTGCAATTTTTCCCATGATAAGCTGGTCTTCAAGCATATCTTCAGGTGATGCGGAAACCGCCAGCTTGAGGATAACCAGTATGTAGACAATCATTCCCGTAACCGTAGCCAGGATGGTGCCAACCGGGATTGATCTGGCGGGGTTTCGCAGATCGCCGGAGAGACCTACTCCTGCTGTCATGCCGGTGAAGGCAGGGAAACAGATTGCAAACACCAGGTAAAGATCGCCCATGTTGCGTATGTCCCTGACAGGAAGATGACCCGGAGCCATGCTGCCTTCAACCGGTTTCCCCAGGAAGAAGAGCAACAGGGTCAGAAACAGTACAGCTATTACGGCATAAAGCATCTTCACTCCGGTGTTGGATCCCTTGCGGAGTATCACCAGTCCGAGGATTACAGTCACCGGAAGGCTTATAACCTGCCTTGGAAGGACCAGTGAGAGACGACTGGCTGCATAGTTGAAGATAAACTCGAATGCCTCGGTGAAAGCTATTATGTAGAAAGCAACGCTTATAGCCTGGGAAAGGAACAGGGCGATCCCGATAGTAGCTCCGATGTTCAGGCCGAACGATCTGGAGATTATGAAATACTCGCCGCCACCCTCGACGCGCTTGTTTGTGGCAAGCTCGGAAATAGCCAGGGCAGTTGGAACTGTCACTGCATGGCCCAGGATGATCAGCAGAAGGGCGCCCCAGAAACCGAGGGTCCCCACGGCAAATCCGAAGCGAAGGAAGAGGATGGCTCCAAGTATGGTGGAGACAGCCGTAAAATAGACCGGTGCGGTGCCAAATCTTCTGTTGTTTACAGGAGTTTCCATAAAGTTCAGTTTGCAGGATAATTTCAGGTTCCTATCACCAGATAAAGATGTAAAAAAAAGCTTAAAACAGGTAATTTAATATCTTTACGATGGTGGAGGAAAGAGCGGACCTGAGGACAATATCCGGCATGACAGAGGCAGATGCTGAGACTCTTCTGCGCGGCCTGGGGCTGGATGAGCGGTATGCCCGCCGGCTCCTTTACTGGGTATACCGGAGAGGCATAAAATCCTTTGATGAGATCAATGATATTCCGGGCAGGGTTTTGAGGGAACTGCAGGGACATATTGTACCAGGGCTGAGTTCTCCGATAGGTTCGGAGGTCTCCTCTGACGGTTCAGTCAAGTACCTTTTCACCACTAAAAACGGCATGGCCCACGAGACGGTGTTTCTGCCTGACGGCAGGCGCCGGACAGTATGCGTCTCTGTACAGTCGGGCTGCCGGATGGGTTGCCGTTTCTGTGCCACGGGAAAGAACGGGTGGAACGGAAACCTGACTGCCGGTGAGATAATCAGCCAGATGATAAGCATACCCCATGAGATAACCCATATAGTGATGATGGGGATGGGTGAGCCTGGTGACAATATTGATGAGGTGATCAAGGCCTGCCACATCCTTACGGCCGAGTGGGGTCTGGCTGCCGGGAGAAGCAGGGTGACGGTCTCAACCGTCGGGGTGGCGCCTTCTGTCAGACGACTGCTCGACGAGACTGAATGCAATATCACCCTCAGTCTCCACTCACCGTTTCCGGAAGAGAGACGAATTGTAATTCCCGCCGAAGCCAGATGGCCGTTCACCACGACGCTGGATTTGCTTAAACAATATGACAACCGCATCAGGAGGCGTTTCACCATCGCATATGTGATGATAGAAGGAAGGAATGATTCACAGAGGCACCTTGAGGAATTGAAAAGACTTCTGGCCGGTACCGGGATCAGAGTTAATCTCCTTCCTTACCATCCTTTTGACGGTGATGATGCCAGAAGCTCTGACATGTCTGTCATGATGAGGTTCAAGCACGAGCTTGTAATATCCGGCATCGGGGCTTCAGTGAGGAAATCGCGGGGGACCGACATAGCAGCCGCCTGCGGAATGCTCGTTGCTAAGCGCAGAAGCGGAATGGAGAGAGTGGATGAATAATAAAAACTGAAAACCATGAAACGATTACCATTGGCAGCACTGGCACTGATACTGACAGTTGCAGGATGCAGCAGGAAGGAGGAAAACATGCCGGAGAGATATTCGTTAATCCCGAAGCCGGCTGAACTGGTAATGGCCAGGGGAAACTTCATCATTGACCATAAGACTGTGCTGAAAGTCAGTCCGCTGAATGACCAGACAATATCTGTTGCAGAGTCTCTGGCAGGGATGATAAGAAAAAGCGCTTCCGTACCGTTGCCGGTCTCGGAGGGATCGAAGGAAGCAGGAAACAGTATTGTAATGGTCATCGATACGGCTGTTTCGGACAATTCAGAGGGTTATATCCTTTCGGTGACAGGCAGGAGCATTTTTCTGAAATCGCCGTCGGCGGAAGGACTCTTCAGAGGTGTTCAGACAATAAGACAGCTGCTCCCTCCGCAGCTTGAGACGGAGGGTGCCCTGACAGGGGAGGCGGCGGCAGTATTGCCGGCCTGTTACATAACCGATGCTCCGCGGTTCAGCTACCGGGGGCTGCACCTTGATGTCTGCCGTCACTTCTTTACAGTTGATGAGGTAAAGCGGTACCTTGATATCATGGCTCTTCACAAGTTCAATGTCTTCCACTGGCACCTGACAGATGACCAGGGGTGGAGGATAGAGATTAAGAAATATCCTGAACTGACGACTGTCGGTTCGCAGCGGAAGGAGACCCTTGCCGGTCATGGCGGCAGGCCCCCGTTTACATTTGACGGTATTCCCCACGGCGGATATTACACACAGGAGCAGGCAAGGGAGATTGTGAAGTACGCTGCTGACAGGTTTATAACTGTGATCCCTGAGATTGAGATGCCCGGACATGCTGTGGCGGCAATTGCATCATATCCATGGTTGTCATGCACAGGAAACGAACTGGATGTACAGACCAGATGGGGAGTCTTTGACGATGTCTTCTGCGCCGGAAAGGACACTGTTTTTGCCTTCCTTGAGGATGTGCTTGACGAGGTAATTGAGATATTTCCTTCAGAATACATTCATATAGGAGGTGATGAGTGCCCTAAGGTCAGATGGGAAAACTGCTCCAGCTGCCAGAAGAGAATAAAGGATGAGGGACTTAAGGATGAACACGGACTTCAGAGCTGGTTCATTACACGAATGGAGAAGTATCTCAATGCACGCGGAAGACAGATTATCGGCTGGGATGAGATCCTTGAAGGAGGGCTTGCACCCGGGGCGACAGTGATGTCATGGCGGGGTGTCAACGGAGGAATAGAAGCCGCAAGGATGGGGCATGACGCTATTATGACACCAACAGGCTTTGCCTACCTTGATTATTACCAGAGTGAGCCTGTGGGCGAGCCCTTGGCAATTGGGGGTTATGTGCCGCTCGAAAAGGTGTACTCATTTGAACCTCTGCCCGCGGAGCTTACCCCGGATGAACAAAAGCATATATTGGGCTTTCAGGGCAATGTTTGGACAGAGTATATTCCGACCCTTTCACACCTTGAATATATGGCATTTCCCAGGGCTTTCGCCATAGCAGAGACGGGATGGACTCCGGCACTGAAGAAGGACTTTGAAGAGTTTCTCACCAGGCTGGAGGTGCAGAAAGAACGGTATGACCTGATGAAAATCAACTATTTCAAAGGCAACTACCGGGATTCACGCGGGCAGACCAAATAAGGTTATTGATTCATTTCAGGAAACAGAAGGCAAAATCCAAAGCTATGGAACCATCAAATATTGAGGCGAAGACACCGGGAGTGGAGTCGTGGGAAAAACTATTTATGGAAACACTCGGCCAGTCGTCGCGCAAGCCCTTCAGGGGAATAATCAAGGTTTGTGACCAGGTCCTCGAACTTTTTGACAATGCAAACCAATTCTTTTACCTGTCTGATTATTCAACCCTTAAAATGCTGTATGTCAGCCCGAATGTTTATCAGGTGCTTGGTTATAAACCAAATGAATTCGACTTCAGAACGCTGTTTGAGATGATACACCCTGATGACCGGAGGCCAGTATTCGAGGTGGCGAAGATGATACTTAACCGGGAGATGAACTATATTTCCGGCAACACTCACAGGCATGTGATTCTTTACATCTCATACAGAGCTGCAAAAAAGAATGGAAAATATATCAGAATCTCCCTGACCATCTCCCGCCATATAGACCAGGAAGGAGGAGTGTATGACATGGGTGTTATCCGTGACATTTCACATGTTAGGTGCGGCACGAGGGTTACCTTTGCACTGCTTGGAGTAAGACCGATTGGTGAGTTGCCGTCAATTGTTCAAGATGGGGGGAACACAATCTCCAAAAGGGAACAGGAGATAATCTATTACATATCAAGGGGATACACGAGCAAGAAGATTGCCTACGAATTGAGTATCAGCGAATATACAGTCAATACACACCGAAAGAATATCCTCAGGAAGACGGGTACGCGGAACCTCGTTGATATGCTTATATATGCGGTAACAAACGGTATCATTTAAAAATACCCAAAAAAAGGTATTGCCCGGAAAAAATTATCACGATAGTTTTGCCATGCAAGCGGAACAACAGAGGAGTTTAAGGATTAGTGTTTTTTAGATTCCCCGTTTCCTCTCTACGGCTGACAATGGTACTTCTTTTTGCCGGAAGAGAAAGTAATACTGCCCATCCCCCTGGGCAGTATTCATTTTTGGGGGTTGATGAGCTGGAGGAGGTGTTCGGTTTCGTAACCATTGTTTACCCGTACCCACTCTTTCCTGCTTCCGCAGATGGTGAAGCCGTGATGCATAAAGAGATTCAGACTCGGGGCGTTGCTCTCCAGAATGTTGCACCAGAGCTGGTGCAGCCCGATTGTTTCAAATGCGTACTTCACAAGGCAGGCCAGAGCAGCCGAAGCATATCCCTTCTGCCTGTCTGAAGGGTCAGCAATGAGGATGCCAACACCGGCACGGTGGTGATAATGATCGAAGTCATAGAGGTCAAGAGTCCCGATTGTTCTTTCATCGGGCAGGATGTCAATCATGAGCCTGAGCTGGCCGGTCTCAAATATACTCTTTCCTGATCCGGCGATATACTTTTTCAGGATATACCTGGAGTAGGGTACAAGGGTGTTTCCCTGTTTCCAATTGTCTTCGTCGTTTTCCCAGAGGTAGAACAATTCCAGGTCTTCGGGTTCAACAGCACGAAGCCTGATCCCGTCATTTTCCAGAATCATTCCTGTAGACTTTCTTTACAAAGATATCATCCGGGTATCCGAGGCGGAGCAGTCTCTCCTTCTCACCGTAGGCACTTGCCTTTGTGTCAAACCTGCCGGTAGTGTACCGGTAGAATCGGTCTTCCCTGTCATAAAACAACGAGATTTCTGCATATTCAAAATAGGCCGGATCAACAGGGTTATACAGCGCCATCACCTGCACCGTGTAATACAGCACATCCGGGTCAACCTCCGCGTCAGTATCCTTCACATCCCTGACAACCATGTCAGTGATGAGCATTGATGAGTCAACAGCTGAAATATATGGCAGATCAGCAGGGTCAAAGCTGATTGTGACAGTGTCTCTCTTCTCCTCATCCGGCACGTTGAAATCAACGAGTGCTATCTCCTTCTTCTTGTACCCGGTCATGATCGAATAAAAGCCCAGCCTGCCGTTATCGAATGGCTGAAATGCAAGGTTATCATCGGTTGTGCTGACGGGGTATCCTATATTGACGGGGGTGGTCCACTGGTTGTTTGACAGTTTTGAAAGGAAAATGTCATAACCACCCATTGAACCATGGCCTTCAGAGCTGAATGTCAGCGTGTTGCCGTCACCTGAGATGAAAGGTGTCTCTTCGTTATAGGGAGTATTTACTACGTTCCCCAGATTGGAAGGAAGTCCCCAGTCTCCCGTGGCGTCCTTTTCGGAAACCCACAGGTCGAGTTCGCCAAGGCCTCCCTCGCGGTTGGAGGTGAAGTATAGTTTCTTTCCGTCTGATGAAATTGCAGCGTGTGATTCGTAGAACCTGGTATTAATATTCCTGTTCAGTTTTTCGATAGCCGACCATTTACCACCGGCATACCTGGTAACATATATGTTGCCATCATAGTTGTCATTCTTGAACAGGTAGAGTTCCGTGCCGTCATTGTTCAGTGATGATGTGTGGCAGTCAGTTCCCATGGAAGCCTCCAGGGTTATGTCAACCGGGATTCCCCATGATGTTCCTTCCCTGTGGGTGACATATACAACGCTTTCAAGCCCTCTTCTTTCGGTGTATGCCATTGTGCTGCCGTCAAAACTGACCACCGGCCTGTCGTTCACCGAACCCTGGTTGATGTATTCTTTCAGTGGCTGGATAAGCACTTTAACCGGATTTTTCATCTGTTCGGAGGCCACAGTACAGGCCTTCAACTGTTGGTTGATAAACTCTTCATTCTGCATTGAAGGAGCTCCCGTGATCAACTGGCTGAAGAACCTGTATGTGTTCATGGCGCTGTCAAGCCTGTTGGTTATCCGGTAGGCATTTGCCAGTGAGAAGTAGGCATCAAGGGGAGCACGCATCTCCTTTAGCCTGCCGGTTTTGGAGTTGTAGCTGGTGCTTCTGACCGCTTCCTCTAGGAATGGAATGGCTTTTTGCTTCTCATCGAAGATATTCAGATAGCAGTTGCCGATCTTGTACTTGATATTGTAATTGTCAGGTCTGAGCTCATTAAGGATGAGATAAAGCGGATTGGCCAGTTCATATTCACCATAGAGATAATGAGATTCGGCCTCCCTCCATATCTCCTTCAACTCACTTTTTTTCTGGCCGTTAAGCGGCAGAAAAAAAAGCAGTAATGTCAGAAATGCAATTCCCCTTATTCTCATAGCTCAGTTTGCCTGTAAATTTAAACCTTTTGCTGCATACTCTCCTCCCCCCGGTGTGCATTATTTAAACCTGACGCGGTAAATGTCAGCCCCTCCGGAACTGTCATCCCTTCCGGAAAATGAAACATATCCTGTCTTGCCATTATCAGCAGGACAGAAAAAGATGTTATCATCAGGATTGTTCAGCGGGTAGCCTATGTTTTCCGGAGTGCTCCATAAGCCGTTGTACTGAATGTCACTGCGGAAGATGTCATAACCTCCCATATTATGGTGACCCTGCGATGCGAAGAAGAGTTTTTTCCCGCCGTTGATCAGGAAGGGCCTGTCTTCATTGAAGGGTGTGTTTATTTCAGGACCCATATTTTCCGGCATTCCCCATTCGCCGTCAGGTCCCAGTTTTGATACATAAAGGTCAAGACCTCCGAAACCTCCCGGCCTGTCGCTTGCAAAGATCAGCGTTGTCCCGTCTTCGGTTATAAATCCGTGAGCCTCCCAGTACCTGGTGTTTATCTCCTTTTTCAGTTTGTGTGCAGGTTCCCAGCGTGTGCCGTCAAACCTGCTCATCCAGATGTCACTGTTGACGTTGTCATCCTTGGAAAGTAGCATAACAGTGTTGTCTGAAGCAAGGCATGAGACGTAATGGTCGCCGTCAGACTGCAGCTCCGGTATGATATTCACCGGTGCCGTCCATTCATTTCTTGCAAAGCGTGAAAACATGATGGCATCATAAAACTTCATTGAGGTCATGTATGCAATTGCTTTCCCGTCAGGTGATACAACCGGGAAGAAGTTGTCATTGGCGTCATTGATGATGTCATCCACTTCCTCAACCGTGAACCTCACCGGTGTGGCCATCATTTCCGGGGCGTTGTTGCAGGCTGCTATCTGCTGGTCAATAAACATCAGGTTCTCGAGGTCTGTGGGAAGGAGTGTCTGGCGGTATCGCGAATATGCTTCCCTGGCTTTTTCGAACATATAATTGATCCTGTATGCATCTCCGAGAAAGAAGAGGGCCTCATACGGTGCTTCAGTTTGTCTGAGGGAGCCTTCGCGGTATTTCCCGGTCAGGTTCTGCGAGGCCTTCTCAAGATATTCAATGGCCAGGTTCTTGCTTCCCTCGATATTCAGGTAACAGAGACCTATGCGGAAAGCGATGCTTGCATTGTCAGGCATTGCGGCATAGATGCCCTGATAATAGGGAAGGGCATCATTAAAATCACCTCTCATAAGGAAATATTCAGCATCATAGAAAGCCTCCTGCAGCCTGATATTGTCCTGCGACCTGCAAACAACAGCTGCAGAAAGAATGATCAGTAAAAGGGCCAGTCTCTTCATTGTTATTATGTTATTGTTCTTCATCATTTTTCTTTCTTTCTCTTCTCCAAACCAGGAAGAAAAGCAGCAAAGCTGCCGGTACCAGGAGCCATCACCCGGAGCAGTATTTGCCTTTGTCTGCCTTCCCCCCGGGGCGAAGAAGACGTCATCATCAGATGTGTTGAGAGGATAGCCCGCATGACAGGGTCACTCCACTGCCCGTCCGGACCCGGGTCTGCCCCGAAGATGTCACTGCCTCTCATGTTGAAAAGTCTGCGCAGACTACTCCTCGTCTGAATGGCGAAGGATGCAGCATGAGCTACAAGAATCACACAAATAATATATCTAACCCTTCTCATCAGGTTGATAAATATTCTTAAGTACCTAATATAACTCAAATATTGTTATAAGATTATAGGAGAAGAGGTGGTTTTTAAGAATGAATACGCTTTTTAACCATTCTGGCCACCCGCAGTCGGGTAAGTGAGAGCCTCATGAGGAGGCTGACAGCTGTCCTTACAGGAATGTGCCACCCCTTTTGCAGGTGTTTCTCCGCGAAGATTGTCATGGCGTCCCAGAAGTGCCTGACAGAGGAATCCCTGTTCTGCCCGGAACTGCTCCCCTTGAAATGAGTTATATGGACATCATGGAGGTAATAATTGGTGAATCCTGCCTGCCTTATCCGCCAGCTGAGGTCAATATCCTCACCGTACATGAAGAAGGAGTCGTCAAATAACCCTGTCATATCGAGGGCTTTCCTCCTGATGAGCATGAAAGCGCCTGTGAGAATGTCTGCAGGGCAGGTTTCATTCTCGGAAAAATCTCCCAGGTAATATGCATTGAAGAATGCAGAGTGCGGAAAGATCCTGTACAGGCCTGTGAACTTGAAGAGGGCGGCAAGGGGAGAGGGGAAGCCCCGCTTTGATTCGGGAAGGAATCTGCCGTTGCCATCAGTCATGTGTGCACCGGCAGCACCCGCATCAGGATGGGTTTTCATGAAATCGAGGGCCTTTATGATGGCATCAGGCCGGGTGACAGTGTCAGGATTGAGTATAAGGACATACTCTCCTGACGAAGCCTGTATACCCCTGTTGCATGCCGAAGCAAATCCTTCATTGCTGACTGAGACTATCAGCCTCACTGCAGGGAATTCCTGCCTGATCATTTCAGCGGAGCCGTCTGAAGAATTATTGTCAACAACTATTATCTCATGCTCCGTTGCCTGCGCGGCGGTGATGAGCGATTTAAGCGCCATGCGGAGCAGGTCGCAGACATTATACGAGACAATTACTACCGAAAGTTCCATCGTGTCATGGAGTGGCCATTTCCTCCCTGATCACCTCCGCCAGCCGGCGAATACCTTCAAGTGTATCCTTCTCATCTGAGTATGAAAAATTAAGACGCATGGTATTATGGCCTTCATTGTTACAGTAAAAGACTGATCCGCAGACGAAAGCCACGTTCCTGCGAATGGCTTTTTCAAGCAGCCGTGCTGCATCCATTGCAGGTGGAAGTGTCACAAAGAGGAAAAGTCCTCCGTCAGGTTCGGTCCATTTCACACCCTCCGGCATCAGCTCACGCAAACATTTCAGCATGAAATCACGTCTCCGGTGGTAGAGCGCTATTGTCTTCTTCAGGTTAACTTCAAGAAGGCCCTGCTCTATGTACCTTGCTGCAATCTTCTGAACGAAGGGAGGAGTGCTGAGGTCTGCCGACTGTTTTGCAGTCACTATCTTGTCAATGATCTCCCTGTGACCAGTTACCCATGCAAGCCGGAAGCCCGGTGCAAGAATCTTGGAAAAGGTATTGAGCGTCATTACCCTGCCCTGAGTGTCAAGGGAGGACATCAGCGGCTCCGGTGTCCCTGCAAAACGAATATCGCGATAGGGACTGTCTTCAACGATCAGGAGATCATACCTTTCGGCGATGCGGATGATTTCAAGGCGGCGTGACCTGGGCAGAGTGACACCGGCAGGATTCTGAAAATCAGGAATTATATAAATGAACTTCATGATCCTGCCTTCCTTTTTCAGATCAGTGATTGTCTTCTCGAGCAGGTCAGGACGCATCCCCTGGTCATCAAGAGGGATCCCCTTCAGCAGTGCCCCGTAGTTGGCGAAGGCGTTCAGTCCGCCCAGGTATGAAGGCAGACCGCACAGCACCACATCCCCGCGGTTGACAAAAATCTTGCCACACAGGTCCAGCGCCTGCTGTGAACCGGTGGTGATAATAATGTTCTCAGGTCCGATATGAAGGTCATCTTTCCGGTGGCGTTCGGCAAGGAGGGCCCGGAGTTTATTATCACCCTCGGTAGTGCCATACTGGAGGGCTGATTTGCCATCCTGCTCAAGGACCTCTGCGGTAACTCTCCGGATGTCTTCTATGGGGAAGGAGTCAGGCGAAGGGAGACCTCCGGCGAAGGAAATCATCTCCGGCCGCTGTGTCAGTTTAAGTATCTCCCTGATCGCCGATTTCTTCATCAGGAGCGATGCATCTGAAAAGAACCTGTCAAATGTGTCTGCCATGTTTATATTGGTTTGCATCAAATTAAACAAGATTTTCAGAATAAAAAAATGACAGCGGCTATGGAGGTGAAAAAGTTACAGTCGGGTAAGCGGAGCTACGGATGAGTGTGTCACACCCGGCCCTGAAGTACAGCCCTCAGCCCTGTGACGGAAGTGAGAAAAGGCGGCGGTTGACTATCGATTGTCCGAGGGTGATCTCGTCAGTATATTCGAGAACATCTCCTATGGCCACACCGCGTGCCAGTGTTGTTATGCGGACATCATAGCCTGAAAGTCGCTTGTAGAGATAGTAGTTCGTGGTATCACCCTCCATGGTGGTGCTCAGTGCAAGTATCACTTCCCTGACGTTGCCGCCACGCACCCTTTCTTCCAGGCTGTTGATGGTCAGATCAGAGGGTCCGATACCATCAACCGGCGAAATGATGCCTCCCAGTACATGGTACAGTCCCCTGAACTGCCTGGTATTTTCCACTGCCATCACATCCTGCACGTTCTCCACCACGCAGATGGAAGAGATGTCTCTTGACGGATCACTGCATATCTCGCACAGCGGGGTATCACTGATGCTGTGGCAGACACTGCAGTAGCATACATCATCCCTCAGCCTGATCACTGTTTCGCCGAAGCGGCGAACCTCCCCGCTGTCACGCCTGAGCAGATGCATCACCAGCCTGAAGGCAGTCTTACGGCCAATCCCGGGAAGCGAGGCGAATTCATTCACCGCCTCTTCGAGCAGTCTTGAAGGGAAACGTGATGACATAATGTGACTTTGTGACAAAAATAATCCAATATTTGCCGTAAACCTGACCGCGGTTAATTTTTATCTGCGATCTTTTTAGTAATCTTGCAAATACGTTTGCAAAATTATGACACCTACCCTTATCCTGTTTATTTTCATAGCCTATACGTTCCTGCTGTTTGCCATCACCTTTATTACTGCACGAAGAGCCAATCATCAGTCGTTCTATATAGGAAATAAAGCATCTCCATGGTATGTAGTGGCTTACGGTATGATCGGAGCCTCTCTGTCAGGGGTGACTTTCATGTCAGTGCCAGGGTGGGTGGGGGAGACCCAGTTCTCATACATGATGGTGGCATTCGGTTACTTCTTCGGGTACGTGGTAATTGCCCTTGTGCTCCTTCCTCTCTATTACCGTCTGAAACTTACTTCCATATACGGTTACCTTGAGCAGCGTTTCGGATTCTGGTCATACAAAACCGGAGCCGGATTCTTTATCCTTTCAAGGGTTCTGGGTGCATCGCTTCGCATGTTTCTTGTAATCAATGTATTGCAGATATTTGTGTTTGACGCATGGAACATTCCCTTCTGGGTCAACGTACTTATATTCATTGCACTGATAATCATATACACTCTCAAAGGGGGGATACGGACCATTATCTGGACAGACACACTACAGACAACATTCATGCTGCTCGCGGTGGTACTGTCGGTATTTTTCATCAGCCGTGAACTGGGAGAGCCCGTGCAGAAGCTGATTAGAAACCTGTTTGACAGTGAAATGTCGCGAATTGTGATCACTGACTGGGATCACCCGCGCCACTTCATCAAGCAGTTCTTCAGCGGTATGTTTATAACCATTACCATGACCGGGCTTGACCAGGAGATGATGCAGAAGAACCTTAGCATCAGGCACCTGAAAGATGCACAGAAGAATATGTTCACCTTCAGCACCATCAACCTTGTTGTTGTATTCATGTTTCTTGTTCTTGGTGCATTCCTGGTCTTCTTTGCCAGGGCTGAGAGCATCAATGTCGCAATGACCGATGATCTTTTCCCTACCATCGCCTTCAAATATCTCAGTCCTGCTGCAGGTGTGGTCTTCCTGATCGGGCTGATCTCAGCGGCATTCCCGAGTGCAGACGGGGCCCTTACCTCTCTCACCACCTCCTTCAGCATCGATTTCCTTAACCTGGAGAAAAAGACGGGGATGGATAATGCCAGGAAAACCAGGATCAGGTATACCGTGCACTTTTCATTTGCCGTCATCTTTTTTATCTGCATACTGGTCTTCAGGCAGATGAATGACAGGGCGATAATTGACAAGCTGTTCACCATAGCAGGATACACCTATGGACCGCTGCTTGGTCTGTACACATTCGGTCTCTTCACGAAGAGAAGCGTAAATGACCGCTTAACACCGTGGATAGCAATCATCTCACCGGTAATATGCTATTTCCTGAATGTCTTTTCTGAAGAGCTCTTCAACGGCTATCAGTTCGGTTTCGAGATGTTGCTGGTAAACGGTTTCCTCACATTTATGGGGCTGTTGATATTCAGCAAAAATGAATCAAGGACGGTTGCTGAAGCCTGAAAAGCCGGTGCCGGATTCGCTGCCGGTGTCAGTTACTTCACCCTCTTCCTCATCCGAATAGCGGACTTTAGGTTTGATATAAACCTTGATTTTCCTGTAGGGAATAGATAATGATACATAATACTCAGCACCTGTTGTCATACCGGAGGTGCCCGGACCGTAGCCCGGCATCCAGACCGGTTTAAGGTCCCTGCCTGCTCCTGCGCTTATAAGGAGTCTCATATAGAGGTTCCAGCCGATTGTCACCCCCGGAAAAAGTTCAGCGCGTACACCCGGGGTGATTTCCATGAAGTGGCCGATGTGATTTTCTGCGGGTACAGAGGTCTCTCCGGCTCCCCATCCATTTGTATACCTGAGCATCGGGGCCTCCTCCCTGTAAAAGCTGAGTCCGTACCTGAGGCCTATGCCGGCACTGTACCTGCCATGAGATACATTGGCTTTGATTAAGTTGTAGTCTGCCCCGGCTGTGAAACTGAGTCCCCGGCTCATGAAGTCATACAGCACATCAGATGAATGGTACGATGAGTATCTGATACCGGCAGTTGCTGCTAATGATGAGTTGATGTCAGCCGAAGCGGCAATGCCATAACTTATAAGGTCTTTGGTGACAAATTTCATGACCGGACCGGAGATGTCAAATCCTGCCCTGATGTGGAGCGGAACAGTAACTGTATCCTGTGACACTGCAACAGTCTCCGCAAACAGAAAAAGACTAATAAAAAAGATGCAGGTTCTTCTGGCCATCGAGGTTCACGAGTTTGTTCTCTATGATGAGTGTGTCAATTATATTATGAGTGGTCCAGAGCCCGGTTATTTCGCTTAAGATGGTGTATCCGCACTCCGGCGAAACAAGGTGGGGCTTTCGGTTATAGCCGATCACAGCCGTATCGGTGATGCCATTGAGGGTTATCAGGAACACCGACTCGTCATTGGCCGGATCAAGAGGTACAGAGAATGAGGATACTCCCTTTATGTTGATGAATCTGAGAGTATCGGACTCCCTGAATGTATAAACCCTCAGCGAGTCTGCCTTTGCTGTCTCACCTGTTCCGCTGAAAAGGAGAATGGTATTCATTACCGGATCTGTCTCCTCATAGCATGGTTGCACCGAGCAGGAGGGAAGGGCCATGACCAGGGTTGTAATGACTGCAACAAAGATTATGACGGATAACCTTTTCATAACGGGATACAAAGGTATAAAAATAATAAGGTGGTAACCATTGAATGGTATTCCCTCGCAGTCTGTAATGAAAATGGCGGGAGAGGTCCGGTATGACAACAGTGAACGATACAGGCTGTCAGAATTTCGGCAGATTCTTCAGAATGCCGCTGACTCCGTTGCGGATTACTCCCACAACCATTTCAACCACGTTGCCCTTTTCCTTCACCGAGTAAATTTCATTTATGATGTTCTGATACCTGCCTGTCAGGATATTCCTTCGGAGTTTCAATGTAGGTGAGAGTTCGCCTGTCTGGGGGGTCCACTCTTCGGTCACCAGCCTGAACCGCTTAATCTGTTCAAACTCACCGAGGCTTTTATTTATCTCCCTCACCTCCCTGGCAAACCGTTCGATCACCTCGGGTATCTCCACCAGGTCAGTGTTATCACGGTACTGTATCCTGTGGATAGAGCACCAGTCATGAAGGAAGGTGAAGTTTGGCGAAATCAGGGCGCTGGCAAATTTTTCGTTTTCACCTATCACCATTGCCTGTTCGATGAAGATAGATTCCTTTAGTTTGTTTTCAATCACCTGTGGGGAGATATATTTGCCGGCAGAGAGCTTGAACATCTCCTTCTTGCGGTCAGTGATCCGGAGGAAACGGCCATCCTCAATCCTTCCTATATCGCCGGTGTGGAACCAACCGCCGGAATCAATCACTTCAGCTGTCAGCTCCGGCTCCCTGTAGTAGCCCATCATTACGTTTGGGCCCTTGCAGAGAATCTCGCCGTCATCGGCTATTTTCACCTGAACTCCGTCAAGAACCGGACCCACAGTCTCAAACTTTATGTCAGCTATGCGATGTGGATTGACTGCGATGACCGGCGATGTCTCCGTGAGGCCATAGCCCTGGAGAACAGGTATGCCGGCAGCCCAGTAGATACGTTCGAGGCGCGACTGCAGGGCGGCACCTCCCGAGATGAGAATGCGAAGCTCACCTCCCAGGGCTTCCTTCCACTTGTTAAAGACCAGTTTACGGGCTATGCCAAGCCTGAACCGGTAAAACCGGGTGTTGCCCCTTAATCTGAATTTAAGTCCCAGGGTCACTGCCCAGAAGAAGATCTGCTTTTTCAGCCATGGAAGGTTCTTACCCTTGTTAATTATGTTGTCATAAATCTTTTCCAGGAGCCTGGGCACGGTGTTGGCTATATGAGGTTTGATCTCACGCATTGTATCTGCAATGGCACCCATATTCTCAAGGTAGTATATGCTGGTGCCTTTGTACTGGAAATGGTAATTCATCATACGCTCATAGACATGGCAGAGCGGCAGGAAACTGAGCGCCCTGAAACCCAGCCCGAACTCATGGGCGGCGCTTGTTGCTATGGCATTGGAGATAAGGTTGTTGTGTGAGAGCATGACACCCTTCGGATTCCCGGTGGTACCCGAGGTGTATATTATGGTAACCATGTCAGAGGGTTTGATGGAGTCCCTGATGGTTGACAGCTCACCCATATATTTCTCCCGGTTCTTTCTTCCCTCCTCAATTATATCATCAAATGTCATCAGACCGTTGAACTGGTCAAAGGAGTACAGCGCAGTTATGGAAGGAATTTTTGATGCTACCGGTGAAACCTTGTTGTAAATAAGTTTGTTGCCGATGAATACCGCTTTTGCCCCTGAGTGATCGAGAATGTATACGTACTCGTCATGGCCAATGGTGGGATAGACGGGGATATGGATCATCCCGGCCTGTGCCAGGCCGTGATCTACGATGTTCCATTCAGCTTTGTTCGGGGTGATGGTGGCGATATGATCACCCTTTGTGTAGCCCAGGGCCATCATGCCACAGGAAAACAGATCGGTCAGTTCCCTTACGGCTTCGGTAGAGTATGTGACCCAGCCGTTGCCATGCTTACCGCCGAACATGACCTCACGCGGACAGACCTTACACCCCAGGTCTATCAGGTCGAAGGTTCTGGTAACTTCCATCAGAATAGAATTGGATTAGTGATACAAGATTAAGAATTTCGAACAAAAAAAACAAGGATAAGTATGGTCAAATTGCCGGCCATCTAACAAATTGATATGCAACGTGGTATTCAGACCTGATTTTGAATGCTGTTTCGAATGGCAGAAAATATTTTCTACAACATTTTTTTTGCCATTTCCACGGCCTTAGCCACTGCCCCGATGAGTCCTTCAGGCTTTCTGCCTCCTGCGGTCGCCAGGAATGGCTGTCCGCCTCCTCCTCCGTTGATTTCGCCCGAGACCGTCTTAATAATTTCAACAGCGTTGAGCCGGGTGGAGCCGGCTGCCCTTTCACCCAGTCCCACTACAAGGGCAGCCTTGCCTTCATATGCGGAACCGATCACGATAATACTGCTGCTGTCAGCCTGTCTTATCTGATGAGCGATATTCTTCAGTGTATCAGCCTGGGTCTCTTCAAGGACACCTGAATAGATACGGCAGTTTCCGGCAGTTTCAGCTCTTGCTGCCAGTTCATTCCGGGCTGACAGGGCTGCAGCGGCCTGCAGTTTTTCAATAGTGCCTTTAAGTGCGCTGTTCTCAGCCATCAGCTTCGAAATATTGACCACCGGGTTCCCCGTACTCCGGAGCATTGCCGTAACTTCGTCGAGGATACTCAGTTTCTCATTTATGAAGCTTACTGCCTTCCTGCCTGTCACTGCCTCTATTCTTCTGACACCTGCTGCAACAGCTCCCTCGGAGACGATCTTGAACAATCCTATCCGCGAGGTGCGGTCGACATGTGTTCCGCCGCACAATTCAACAGAATCACCGAATGTTACCACCCGCACCTTCTCACCGTATTTCTCGCCGAAGAGGGCTATGGCGCCCATTGACAGTGCCTCCTCTATCGGGGTTTCGTCATGCACTTCGGAGACTATATTCTGCATTATCATCGAGTTGACCTTTTCCTCCACGGCAGAGATTTCTTCCGGTGTCACCTGGCGGAAGTGACTGAAGTCGAACCTCAGCCGGTCAGGGGTGACCAGCGAACCCTTCTGCTCCACGTGCTTGCCCAAAATTTCCCTCAGTGCATGGTGCATGAGGTGCGTTGCTGAATGGTTATTGGCTGTATCCTGCCTGGCTTCGGCATCAACGGCTGCCATGAATGTCAGTGACGGATCTGCGGGCACTGCAGAGGCAATATGGATTATCAGGTTGTTTTCCTTTACAGTATCAGTGATGATGATCTTTTCACTTCCGGCCTCGATGAATCCGCGGTCACCTGTCTGGCCCCCCGATTCTGCATAGAATGGTGTTCTGTCAAACACAAGCTGAACAGCCTGACGTCCCCTGGAGGTGACTTTGCGGTACCGTGCAATCCTGACCTGGTCTTCGGTGCGGTCATAACCGGTGAAGATTGTGCTATCCGTTTCACGGATCACCACCCAGTCGTCCGCTGACACGGCAGCGTCATCTCTTGACCTCTCCTTCTGGGCATTGAGTTCATTCCTGAAAGCCTCTTCATCGAGGGTCATCCTGTTCTCTCTGAGGATCAGTTGTGTGAGGTCAACAGGGAAACCATAGGTGTCAAACAGTTCAAATGCATCGGTGCCCGGGAAGGTTGTTTTTCCTTCATGCCGGAGGGCTTCCACCCGGCGTTCAATCATCCTGAGCCCTTTGCCCAGGGTCCTGAGAAATGCCTGTTCCTCCTCATGGATCACCTTTGAAATAATATCCTGCTGGGCTTTCAGCTCCGGGTAGTGACCGCCCATTGACTCCACCAGTACAGGGAGGAGCCTGTAGATGAATGGTTCGGTCATTCCGAGGGAGGTGTATCCGTATCTCACGGCGCGGCGAAGTATCCTCCTGATGACATAACCGGCCTTGTTGTTTGACGGCAGCTGACCGTCAGCCACCGAGAATGATACAGTCCGGAGGTGGTCAGCAATAACCCGGTGGGCTATATCCCACTCATTTTTCTTCCCGTACGGTTTGCCCGTCACTTCTGCGGAGGCTGCCAGAAGCGGCTGGAATACATCGGTGTCATAGTTTGACTGTTTATTCTGGATGACCATGCAAAGTCTCTCAAAGCCCATGCCGGTATCAACGTGCCTGTCGGGAAGAATTTCGAGTTCACCACCGGCGCGGCGGTTGTACTGGATGAACACCAGGTTCCAGATCTCTATCACAAGGGGATGACCCTTGTTCACCAACAGGTGTCCCGGGGTGGCTGCCCGTTCGCTCTCTGACCTGATGTCTACGTGGATCTCCGAGCAGGGCCCGCACGGGCCTGTTTCACCCATCTCCCAGAAATTGTCCTTCTTTGAACCGTCGAGGATGTGATTTTCCGTATTGCCAAAACACTTCATCCAGTGGGTGGCGGCTTCTTCATCGCGGGGCACGTCTTCAACAGGGTCACCTTCAAACACGGTGGCATATATCCGTCCGGAAGGAATGCCCATCCGCCCTGTCAGAAACTCCCAGGCCCACTCAATGGCTTCCTTTTTAAAATAGTCGCCAAATGACCAGTTGCCAAGCATTTCAAACATGGTATGGTGGTAAGTGTCAAGCCCTACCTCCTCCAGATCGTTGTGTTTTCCTGAAACGCGCAGGCACTTCTGTGAGTTGGCTATCCTTTTGTATTTTGCCGGCTGGTTACCGAGAAAAATGTCCTTGAACTGGTTCATTCCCGCATTGGTGAACATCAATGTGGGATCATTTTTGATAACCATAGGTGCAGAAGGCACTATTTTATGTTCCTTTGACCTGAAAAAACTGAGGAATTCCTCTCTTATCTCGTTTGCTTTCATTTTAACCTGGCGCCCCTGTTTGAAACTATTTTCATTTGGGTGCGTAAAATTAAATTAAAAATTTTACGTTTGAGGAATAGTCGTCTTAAAATGGTGGGTGATCCACACTACTGCTGATGCTTAAAAGGAAGAATTACGTTTTTGACCATACAAACCTGCAGTTCCTGCAGCACAGGAGAAACGGGAGAGAAAGGTTTCTCAGGCTGACACTGTGGGTGTCACTTTCAATAGTTGCCGCCCTTTTTTACAGCTTCATTTTTCACCGGTTGTTCGGATCGCCCAAGGAGGAGATGCTCCGGCAGCAGGTGGAAGAACTGAGGTTGAGGTACACGCTCCTTGAAAGACAGATTGACTATTCCACCGCAGCAGTGGCTGATCTTCGTTCAACTGACAACACCTCGTACCGGGCTGTGCTTGACCTGCCTGTCATTCCGGCTGATATCACCGAAGGTGGATCAGGCGGTACCAACAGGCTGGCTGACCTGACAGGCTACATGAACTCAGGACTGATGATGCAGGTGAGGTCGAAGTTTGATGACCTCAGGACACAGACAAATATTCAGTACAACTCTCTTAAAGAACTTACAGAAAGGGCATCCGAGTGGAAGGAGATGTGGGAGCATCTGCCATATATCAGGCCGGTAAATGTAAACCTGCGGTTGGGTGACGGCATGAAATTCCGTGAGAAGCATCCGGTCCTTGGTTCACCCCGCTGGCATTTCGGACAGGACTTCCGCTGTCCGATAGGTACCGAGGTGCATGCAACGGGAGCAGGTATTGTAGACTATGCCGGCAACCAGCGTGACGGATACGGAACGAAGGTTGTAATTGACCACGGATATGGATACAGGACAATTTACGGACATCTCAGTGAATTCAATGTAAGGCAGGGACAGAAAGTCTCGCGTGGTGACTTCATAGGGCTTTCAGGCAACACAGGGACATCCACCGGCCCTCACCTGCATTACCAGATAGACCTCTTCGGTGAGCATATGAATCCCCTCTGGTACTTTGAGGACAACCTCTCGGAGGATGAATATTTCATGATGCTCGACTACCTCAGCAAACCCTGACGGAAAATTTTTAATAATATTTTAACCAAATCAGCCGTCACGACTGTTTTTGTATTTTACTATTATTTCTTATGTTTGCAGGGTATAGAGCATGCCATCCAAAAAAATGCCCAAGACAAAGTACAAGTTTAATCATGAGACACTCAGCTTTGACAGGATCAGGCTGGGCCTCAGACAGACATTCCTTCGGCTTTTCGGATATTTCGTAGCATCCCTGTTTCTTGCCGGGATTTACGGATTCATTTTTGCTTTCATTTTTGATTCCCCCCAGGAAAAGGCATTGAAGAGGGAGATTGCACAACTCACCCTGCAGTATGATCTGATGAACAGGGAGATGGAAAACGTGGAAAAGGTCCTGACACATCTGCAGGAAACAGATGACAATCTCTACAGGACTATTTTTGAGACTGAACCGGTTCCGTCATCATACCGTGAAGGAGGGATCGGAGGGGTTAACCGGTATCAGGAGCTTGAAGGTTTTTCAAATTCTGACCTGGTAATAGAAACTGCCAGGCGCCTTGACAGGATCAGGAAAAAGATATATGTCCAGTCGGAGTCGTTTGACGAGCTGGTTGCCTATGCAAAGGAAAAGGAGGAGATGCTGAGCAGCCTTCCTGCAATACAGCCTGTGTCAAACGAGGACCTGAAACGTACGGCATCTGGTTTTGGTTATCGGATTCACCCCATATACAAGATATCAAAGTTCCATGCGGGGATGGATTTTACTGCACCTACCGGAACAGAAGTATATGCCACCGGCAACGGGGTCATCCGGACAGTAAAGTCAGCCCGCCGTGAGCTCGGTAACCATGTGATCATTGACCATGGATTTGGATACCAGACCACCTATGCCCATCTTGAAAAATTTAATGTCAGGGAGGGGCAGAAGGTCAAGAGAGGTGATGTGATAGGGTTTGTCGGAAGCACCGGTCTTTCAACTGCTCCGCACCTGCACTATGAGGTGCGCGCCAATGGGAAGCAGGTTGACCCGGCTCTCTATTATTTCAATGATCTTACACCCGCCGAATATGAACGTATGCTCGAGATATCAAGCAAGAGCGGGCAGACGTTTGACTGATTCATTTAGCTGATCATGCCTTACAGGGAAAAGAAAGTGGAAAAGCTCTTCTACCAGATCGGCGAGGTTGCCGAAATGTTTTCAGAGCCTGTCTCCACGATTCGCTTCTGGGAAAAGGAGTTTGATATACTCAAACCCAAAAAGAACAATAAGGGTAACAGGTTGTTCATGCCAGAGGACCTGAAGAACCTCAGGCTGATACATCACCTTCTGAGGGAGAGGGGCATGACTCTGGAAGGCGCGAAGAAATACCTCAAAAACAACCGTGACGATGCCGACTACCGGCTCGAGATAGCAGATACCCTCCGCAACATCAAGGCTATGCTGGTGGAGATCAGGGACGAAATCAAGTGATTTTATGGCGGTTACACTTGCAGAATTTGTAAGGTGGCTCGAGGGGCTGATCCCTCCGTCATTCCAGGAAGAGTATGACAACAGCGGCCTTCAGGTGGGCGATCTGTCGGCAACAGTCGCTTCCGTGCTGCTGACTGTAGATGTGACCCCGGAGGTCATTAATGAGGCGGTTGCAGGCGGATTTGATCTTGTGCTCTCGCATCATCCTCTGATCTTCAGACCTCTGAAGCGGCTTGCATACGGGAGCAACAGCGAGACATGCGTTGCATCTGCAATAAAGAACGGCATTGCCGTTTATTCTGCCCATACCAGCTTTGACAACTATGGTAATGGCGTAAGCCACATCCTTGCTGAAAAAACCGGCCTGGAGGGAATAAGAGTGCTTGAGCCGCTCAGTGGCAGGTTGATGAAGCTTGTCACCTTTGTCCCGGAGTCGCATGCCGTGGCTGTACGTGATGCCCTTTTTGCCGCCGGTGCCGGGAGTATTGGAAACTATGACTCCTGCAGTTTTAATGTAAGGGGAGAGGGAACATACCGTGCGGGTGAGGGAGCTGATCCATATGCGGGCATTATAGGTGAGTTTCACACCGAGCCGGAGGTGCGTATTGAAGTAGTGTTACCATCACATCTTAAGGGAACATGTGTGAAGGCCATGCTGGCTGCTCATCCCTATGAGGAGGTTGCATGGGATTTTATAGCGCTTGAGAATGAGTACCGGGGTGCCGGCGCGGGCGCCATAGGCGCCCTGCCAGCTCCGCTGACAGGCGCGGCACTGCTGGAGCGGCTCCGTAAGCTGACCGGTCTGCCCGTCATCCGCTACTGCGGTGACCCCGCCCGTATCATTAGCACAGTGGCTGTATGCGGGGGGGCGGGGTCAGCCCTCATCAGCAGCGCCGCGCGCGCCGGCGCCGACGCATTCATCACCGGTGATATCAAATATCACACCTTCACAGAAGCACCCCGGGAAATGCTCGTGGCTGATATCGGACACTACGAAAGCGAAAAATTTTCACTCGAAATCCTCTATGACCTGATTCAGAAAAAATTTCCTAACTTTGCACTCCGGTTTTCCGGGATAAAAACCAATCCCATTAATTACTACGGGTATGACAAAACAGACTAAATCACCTGAAACAGAACTTACAATAGAGGAGAAACTCAGGGCTCTCTATTCACTGCAGCTTGTTGATTCAGAAATAGATAAAATCCGTACCCTGCGCGGTGAACTGCCACTGGAAGTGCAGGATCTTGAGGATGAGGTGGCAGGACTTGAGACCAGAATTGGCAATTTGAAAAACGAAATTGCCGAACTGGAAAAGTCTGTTGTAGGCAAGAACAACGAGATAACTGCCTCTCAGGCACTGATCAAAAAATACGAGGAACAACAGAACAACGTACGCAACAACCGCGAGTATGACTCTCTTTCCAAGGAGATAGAGTTCCAGACTCTCGAGATAGAACTGTGCAACAAAAAGATACGTGAGTTCACCGCTCAGACTGCCGAGAAGAAGGAGACAATGACCGAAGCCCAGGATATGCTTGAAGAACGGAAACACGACCTGGAGAGCAAGAAGTCTGAGCTGGAGGACATAACTCATGATACTCAGAAGGAGGAGGAGCAGCTATCTGTCAGATCAGGCGAGTTGCAGACGAGGATTGAAGAGAGGCTGTTGACAGCTTACAAGCGCATACGCACCAATGCCCGCAACGGACTCGCAGTTGTGCCGGTCCAGAGGGATGCATGCGGCGGTTGCTTTAACCAGATACCCCCGCAGCGCCAGCTTGATATAAGATCAAGGAAAAAGATCATCGTTTGCGAATACTGCGGCCGCATACTTGTTGACGATGAGATCATAAGCGAGGCGAAGTAACAGCCGGCAGTACCAGTCAGCAGTTTGAGACTGCGACGAAGGAGCAGGATCAATCTCGCATCCGCCGGCTGGCGGATCGGGACGGCAGTAAGAGAATAACCTGTTATTTGATATAGGGGGAGGCGCCACAGACGGTGTCTCTCCGCGTTTTATTATCTTTACAGAGTTGAATTTTATCCAATACCATGAATGACTTCAAATCGCAGGTCAGGGAGGGCATTCCCTCATACCTGCCCGGGCCCAGGACCTGGGACCCCTCGGTGAATCATGCCCCGCGGCGTCGTGACATTCTGACAGATGAAGAAAAGAAGCTCGCCCTCCGCAATGCCCTCAGGTATTTTCCCCCGTCGCTTCACAGGGACCTGGCTCCCGAATTCGCAGCTGAGCTCCGCGAACGGGGACGTATATATATGTATCGTTACAGGCCTGATTATGAAATGAAGGCCCGTCCGGTAACCGAGTATCCGCACCGGTCAGCGCAGGCTGCCGCAATAATGCTGATGATCACCAACAACCTCGATCCTGCCGTTGCTCAGCATCCGCACGAGCTGATCACCTATGGCGGCAACGGTGCTGTCTTCCAGAACTGGGCCCAGTACAGGCTCACAATGAAGTACCTGTCGGAGATGACCGATGAACAGACGCTGGTGATGTATTCGGGACATCCGCTTGGCCTGTTCCCTTCGCACTGGGAGGCACCGCGGGTGGTTGTCACCAACGGGATGGTGATACCCAACTATTCGTCGCAGGATAACTGGGAGCGGTTCAATGCTCTCGGTGTCTCACAGTACGGGCAGATGACTGCCGGCTCATACATGTATATCGGTCCTCAGGGAATAGTTCACGGTACAACTATCACCCTTCTCAATGCAAAGAGACGGGTGAAGCCTGTAGCTCCCGGGGAGCGTAAGAGCAGGCTCTTCATCTCATCGGGACTTGGAGGCATGTCAGGGGCTCAGCCCAAAGCGGGCAATATAGCCGGGGTGGTGTCAGTCATCGCCGAGGTCAACCCGAAGGCCATCAGAACCCGCCACTCCCAGGGCTGGGTTGACGAGGTTCATTCCGATCTGTCTGAGCTGGTTATGCGGGTGCGCAAGGCGTGCAGTGACGGGGAGGTGGTGTCTATGGCCTACCAGGGAAATATTGTTGACCTGTGGGAGCGGTTTGCGGATGAGGGGCTATGGTCCGACCTGGGATCAGACCAGACCTCACTTCATAACCCCTGGGCAGGTGGCTACTATCCGGCAGGAATCAGTTTTGACGAGGCAAACACCCTCATGGCTGAAGATCCCGGGAAATTCCGCAGCCTTGTGCAGGGTTCACTGCGCCGGCAGGTGGAAGCCATCAACAGGCACACTGCACACGGAACCTATTTCTTTGATTATGGCAATGCCTTCCTCCTGGAAGCTTCACGTGCAGGAGCCGATGTAGGCAATGGCAGGGGTGGATTCCGCTACCCGTCGTATGTTGAGGATATCATGGGACCCATCTGCTTTGACTACGGCTTCGGTCCGTTCCGATGGGTATGCTGTTCCGGTGACCCAGCTGACCTGGAGAAAAGTGACGCAATTGCAGCTGCCACACTGGAGCGTCTTATGATAGAGTCGCCTGAAGATATCCGTCAGCAGATGTCGGACAATATTCACTGGATCCGCGAGGCGGGACATAACCGGCTTGTGGTGGGGTCGCAGGCTCGCATCCTTTATGCCGATGCCGCCGGCAGGATTATGATAGCCTCGGCCTTCAATGACGCCATATCATCGGGGATCATCAGCGGCCCGATAGTAATCGGACGTGATCATCACGATGTGTCTGGCACTGATTCGCCGTTCCGTGAGACATCGAACATCTATGACGGTTCGCGTTTCACTGCTGACATGGCGGTACAGAACGTCATTGGCGACGCCTTCCGCGGAGCAACATGGGTCTCCGTTCACAACGGCGGTGGAGTAGGATGGGGCGAGGTGATCAACGGCGGATTCGGAATGCTGCTCGACGGCAGCGCGGAGACAACACGCCGCATCCGGTCAATGTTGCTGTGGGATGTCAACAACGGCATCGCACGCAGAAGCTGGGCGCGTAACACCGGCGCCATAGCAGCTATTACAAGGGAGATGGAACGGACTCCCGGACTGGTCGTTACCATACCGGAGGAGGCGGATGAAAATCTCCTGGATGAGATCTTCAGGCAGTAGAGGAGCGAGCATAAATAAAATGCCCTGTGGGCATTTTGAGCGAGCAGCCAGATTGCAGGGAAGGGCAGTGCCAGTCGGCAGTCGGCAGTCGGCAGTGCCAGTCGGCAGTACCAGTCAGCAGTACCAGTCGGCAGTAAGCGGTAGTTTCCCGCAGAGCTGCATGACCGCACGACCGCAAGACTGCACGACCGCAAGACCGCAAGACCGCAAGACCGCACGACCGCACGACCGCAAGACCGCACGACCGCAAGACCGCAAGACC
>ENA-UOOK01000039-UOOK01000039.1-fermentation-metagenome-genome-assembly--contig:-NODE-39-length-125128-cov-5.998809_pt1 | contig 125128 bp, 116 predicted proteins | sample MGYA00245777_ERZ724023 | MGnify/ENA primary metagenome ERZ724023 (study PRJEB28704, sample SAMN03018312) | fermentation metagenome | biome: anthropogenic terrestrial biome; feature: soil... | reverse complement strand
AGACACAAACAACAGTTTAGATATTTCAAGTGTAAACTTGACAGGGTGCAGCTCACAGGCACGATTTGATGCATTAGTCACAGAACATAGAGGTAAGGATACTATGCAAGGGAGGGGAGAAGATGACGAAAGAAGCTAAGGGAGTTCGTCGTCGGGCTTTACTGGCGGCATTTCCTTATACAATTCCCATATTTGCCGGTTTCTGGTTTCTGGGTCTGGCTTACGGGATGTACATGAATGCGTCGGGTTTTAACTTCTGGTATCCGATGGTCATGAGCCTTGTGGTTTTTGGCGGCTCCCTGGAGTTTGTCATGGTTACAATCCTGCTGGGTCCTTTTGCTCCTCTGGCAACTTTTTTCTTAGCTCTGATGATTCAGGCCAGACATGTTTTCTATGGCATAGCCATGCTGGACAAATATAAGGGCCTGGGCTGGAAGCGCTTTTATCTTTACTTTTCCCTGTGTGATGAGACATTTTCATTAAACTATATGCTGGAGCCTCCCCCGGGGATAGACCGGGGCTGGTTTTATTTCTTCGTCAGCTTGCTTAACCATATCTACTGGATCAGCGGTTCAACTCTTGGCGGTCTGCTGGGCTCACTGGTCAAGTTCAATACAGAGGGCCTGGAGTTTGTGATGACAGCTCTTTTTGTAGTAATTTTCCTCGAGCAATGGAGCAAAGAAAAAAAGCATTACACTGCTCTGATCGGCTTGTTTGCATCTCTGGTCTGCCTCGTACTTTTTGGCCCGGATTCCTTTTTGCTTCCTGCCATGGGGCTTATCCTGCTTTTACTCCTGCTCTTCCGCAAACCGATTGAGAAGGCAGGCGGGCTGACCCTGACAGCTGACGAAAGGACGGTTGATCTGCCATGAACTTAACTGAACAGATCATTATTATAGCGCTTTGTGCTGCCGCCACCATGCTGACACGTTTTTTGCCTTTCCTCATCTTCTCGGACAAGAAAGCGACACCAAAATATATTACATATCTGGGCAAAGCTTTGCCGGCAGCAAGCTTCGCCATGCTGATCGTCTATTCGCTCAGGAATACAGAACTGTCCGGAGGGACTTATGGCCTGGCCGAAGCACTGGCGATTATGGTGACCTGTGTCCTTTACTTCTGGAAGCGGCAGATGCTGCTTCCGATCGCGGGCGGAACTATTACATATATGCTGCTGGTGCAGCTTGTTTTTTAAACAAAGGAGAAAGAGATGATAGTAACGAAATTTGGCGGCAGTTCCTGCGCAAACAGCTTGCAGTTCAAAAAGGTAAAGAATATCGTCGAGTCTGACTCCCAACGCAAAGTCGTAGTTGTCTCGGCGCCGGGAAAGCATCAGGGAGATAATTTTAAAATCACTGATACTTTGCACCTTTGCTATCAGCTTTCCAAGGAACAGCTGGATATCGGTGAGATTTTCAACAAAATTGCTGACCGCTACCGGGCCATCCTCACTGATTTGAAACTGAAGCTCCCACTGGAGGAGGAACTCGATCTTATCAGAAATAAGCTGATTGCCGGTAGCAGTGAAGACTATGTGATCAGCCGCGGTGAATACCTGAATGCCCGCTTAATGGCAGAGTTTCTGGGCTATGAATTTGTTGATGCTACAGAACTTGTGGTTTTTAATGCTGAGAGGAAATACGAGCAGGCCGCGACTTATGAGCGGCTGCAGCAATTTGCGGAACATGGACTGGAAACTGCCAGGGGAATTGTCGTGCCCGGCTTTTATGGGGCGACTCCAGCTGGAGAAATTGTCACCTTTCCCCGTGGAGGCTCGGATATCACCGGGTCTATTTTAGCAGCAGGCTTGCAGGCGGACCTGTATGAGAACTGGACCGATGTTGCCGGATTTTTAGTAGCGGATCCCAAGATTGTCGACAATCCCCAAAGGATCAAGTCGCTCAGTTATGTTGAATTGAGAGAACTCAGTTATTCGGATTCACAGATTATCCAGGCGGATGCAATTGCAGCCGCGCGGGAAGCGGAGATTCCGCTGTTGATAAAAAATACCAATGATCCGGACAATCCCGGAACGATGATTCACTCGAAAAAGCCTGCTAATGGCCAATTGGTAACCGGCATTGCCGGCCAGCAGAATTTTACCGTTATTCATCTAAATAAATATGGCAGGAATGCGGATTACGGTTTTATCAGAAAAGTCTGCACTATACTGGAAGCACACAAAATTACGATTCACCATATGCCGACTTCGCTGGACACTATGTCTATTATCTTTCATATTGATAACAAAAAAGAGCTGAAGCAGATTATCGAGCAGATTGATCTTTACTGCCGGCCTGATCAAAGCAGTTATGAACAGAATATGGCCCTGATTACAGTAGTTGGCGAGAGCATGGCTTATCAGCTCGGCATCGCCGGTAAGGTTTTCACAGCTTTAGGCAGCAAGGGTGTAAATATCCGCATGATTACCCAGGGAGCCAGTGAGTATAACATAATTGTAGGGATTGAGAGTCATCAGTATGATCTGGCGATTAAAACTCTCTATGACTATTTTTTTGGAGAGGATGAGGGAAAATGAATATCGCTATTTTAGGTTTTGGCACGGTAGGTCAGGGTATCTACCAGCTTCTTGAAGCTCGCAGAGCTGCTTTGGAGGCAGAGTGCGGCCAGGAGCTGCGGGTGAAGAGCATTCTTGTACGAGATCTTCAAAAAAAGCGGGGAAGTTTTCCAGCTGCACAGCTGCCTCTGACGGATTCTTTTGATGAGATTTTGGCTGACGATTCTATTGAGATTGTATTTGAGGTCATGAGTGACGGGCCCAAAGGCATCGATTATATCAGACAGCTGCTGGCCCGGAGAAAACATGTGATCAGCGCGAATAAGGCTGCTATCGCAGGAGCTTTTTTTGAGCTTCAGAATTCGGCCCGGGCTGCCGGCGTTCACTTTCGCTTCGAAGCCGCGGCAGCCGGGGGCATTCCCCTGATAGCCCCTCTGGGTAAAATCAGGCAATTGAATGCGATATCGTATCTGGGTGGAATAATTAACAGCTCCACCAACTATATTCTCTCTGAACTGAGTCTGGGAAAATCGCAGGAGGAAGTCTTCGCAGAAGCTTTGACTCTGGGGGTGCTGGAAGAGGATCCGACTAACGATGTGGAGGGCTATGATGCGAGAAGAAAAATTGCGATTTTGGCCTCAATGATTCTGGCACAGGAAATCCAGGAAAGGGATATACCGACAAGCGGCATCAGTGAACTGTCAGAGGAAGATTTTGCCTGGGCCGGATCAGAAAGGCGCCGCTTAAAACTGATTGCAGCCCTCAAACAAGATGATTGCTCTTATAGCTTGTCTGTTTTGCCGACTGCTCTGGCAGAGACCAATCCTCTGGCCGCTGTGGGGGGGATCATGAATCAGGTGCGGCTGGAAGGTGATACTATAGGATCACTGGTCTTTTCCGGAACCGGGGGAGGCATGCTTTCGACTGCACATGGGCTGTGGGCTGATTTTTTAGATGTAATCAGTTGCCGGCCCACGTATTATACTAATATTGGCCCAGGGAAAGCAGATCATTCCGGGGAACGAACCGCAGCCTTTTATCTGCGGGAAGCGGAGAAAACCCGCGGTGAAATTGAGCAAATCTCGGTACAAGAGGCACTCAGCCTGAAAAACAAAGGATTTACTATAATTGAGCTAGCTTAGCCTTTTTGTATCAGCATTGCGAGGGAGTAATTATGCGTTACGTCAGCACACGATCGGACAAGTATACAGCTAGCGCTTCTGAAGCTATTCTGGCCGGCATTGCGCCTGACGGCGGACTCTTTGTGCCGGAATCATTCCCTCAGCCGGACTTTGCAGGCTGGTGTGACTATAGCTACCAGGAAGTGGCGGTGCACTTATTCTCTCTCTTTCTGACTGATTTCTCTCCTGCTGCCATCAGGCAAGTGGCGGCAGCATCTTATTCTACTAATTTTGACAGTCCTCAGATTACTCCGATCCATTGGCTCGACGAGAAAACAGGTGTTTTGGAATTGTGGCATGGTCCGACCCTGGCTTTTAAGGACCTGGCCTTGCAATGCCTGCCCCAGCTTTTTGAAGAGGCGAAAAAAATACAAGCTATCCGGGAGCGCTTTCTGATCCTGACGGCCACCTCGGGAGATACCGGTAAGGCTGCGATGTCGGGCTTTTCCGGCAAGAAGGATGCCCTGGTTGCAGTCTTCTATCCTCACGGCGGGGTAAGCACTTTTCAGGAAAGACAAATGCTCAGCAGCAGGAGTGCCAATGTGCGCGCCTTTGCTGTCGAGGGAAACTTCGACGACTGCCAGCGCAGTGTCAAGGCTCTGATGCAGGCGGAAGACTTTCGCGCAAGAATGAGCCGGCAGTCGATTCGTCTCACTTCAGCTAATTCTATTAATGTCGGACGCCTGATAGCTCAAATGGTTTACTACATCTATGCCTATTTACAAAGTTGCGAAAAATACGGCGACCCCCTGTCTTTTGTCGTACCCAGCGGCAATGTGGGCAATATTCTCGCAGCAAGATACTGCAAGGAAATGGGGCTGCCGGTGGGCAGAATTCATCTGGCAGCCAACAGCAACAAAGTCTTGTATGATTTTTTGTCGACCGGCAGCTATGATGCCAACAGAAAACTGCTGAAGACGACATCTCCCTCTATGGATATACTTATCGCCAGCAACATGGAACGGTATTTGCACTTACTGACAGAAGATAATTCCTATATCAGTGACTTAATGGAGTCCTTGAAAAACTATGGCAGCTTCTCCTTTGACCCGGAACTTTTCGATCTCGAGTCTTCCTGGGTGACGGAAGAGCAAGTTCTTGCCCGTATAAAGAAAACCTATGCCGACTATGGCTATTTGCTGGATCCTCATTCTGCAGTGGCAGCAGATGCCCTGTTTAATGCCGAAATGCCAGGAAGACGTCTTGTCGTCAGTACAGCTAGCCCCTATAAATTTGCTGAAACCGTGCTTACCGCACTGGGACAGGACTTACCACCGGATGACAGGGGACAGATTTTACAGTTGCAGCAATTACTAGGCACCGGACTGCCACCGGCAATCGAGGACTTGTGGTCGCTTCAGCCCCGGGAAAGACAATGTCTTTTGCCTGAGGAGATGGAAGCTGCTATAGATCAGCTGATTGGAGCAAATTATGAAGAAGCTTGAGATCTGCGTTCCTGCCACCACTGCAAATCTTGGTCCCGGCTTTGATTGTCTGGGACTGGCTCTGGACATTTTTAATGTTGCCGTCGTGTCCTGGCGGGAAGGAGTCAGGCTGACTCCGGATCAGCTGTATGAGTGGGCAAAGAAACAGCCTTTTGAACAGCAGGCGATTGCTGCAGCCTATAGTTACTATGCAAGTCAGCAGACAGTGGACTTGCCCCTGATAGATATAGACTTCACTTGTGATATTCCTATTGCCCGCGGCCTGGGCTCTTCTGCTACTTGTGCGATTGCCGGACTTATGGCCGGTCAATACATCCATCAAGGCTCCTGTGATAAAGAGGAGCTGCTTAAGCTGACTACTGATCTGGAAGGTCATCCGGATAATGCTGCACCGGCAATTCTGGGAGGCCTGGTTTTATCCGCCAGCAATGAAACTGGTCTGGTTACGGTCAACTTGCCTTGCCATGAGAATATTCATACATTCCTGATGATTCCGGACTTTGAACTGAGCACAGGGGAAGCACGTGCCGTCTTGCCCGAATTCATTCCCCACCGGGAAGCGGTAAAACAGCTGGCAGCTTTCGGCTTTCTGCTGCAGGGGCTGGCCAGAGGAAGCCACGATTTATTAAGACAAGGCAATCTAGATTTCCTGCATGAACCGTATCGTCGCCAACTGCTTCCGGAATATGACACAATTAAGAAAAGGCTTCTCGACTGTGGCTGCTCTGTTGTCAGCCTCTCAGGTGCAGGTCCTACGATACTGGGCTTGTTCGCCGGTTCAGCCGATGAAGCTGATCAGCTTGCGCCTTTAATTGTTCGGGAGCTGCCTTCCGGCTGGGAGCTAAAGCGGGTTCAGATTAATCATTCCGGACTCAGGCAGTTTTGCTTCTGAGTTTGAGAGAATATTTTTCATATCTTCCGGTCGGTCCGGACTAGAATAATAAACCTGGCCGGTCTTCTTTATTTTCTTGTCTTTTTGTTGACAGTTCGGGCTGATTAGCTGATGCTAGTGTGCATATTATTGAACTTCCCTTTTATAACTATGCAATTACCTGTATCAAAGGTAAGATTCAAGCTAATGAAAAATTAAAAGAAGGAGGAACAGATCATGAAAAAAGTGCTAAGTATCTTTGCTCTTCTGCTGGTCTCAGTTTTTGTTATCAGTATTACCGCATGTGACACCAGTAATGAAACAGCGACAACTTTGCCCCAAACGACTCAGTCGACACCATCGACTTCAGGAGGGAGCCAGGACTTTTACCGGGTCGGCATATCACAGCTGATACAACATGAGGCACTTGATGCGGCAACTCAGGGCTTCAAAGATGCCCTCACAGAAAAACTGGGGGATCAGGTGAGCTTTGATTATCAAAATGCTCAAGGCGACCCTAATACAGCGGCTTCAATCGCTAATGGATTTGTTGCCTCCAAGTATGACTTGATTATGGCTAATGCAACTGCGGCTCTGCAGGCAGCTGCAACAGCTACAGCGGATATACCCGTTCTGGGGACATCGATCACAGAGTACGGGGTAGCGCTGGGCATTGAGAATTTTCAGGGCACGGTAGGCGGTAATGTATCAGGCACGTCCGATCTGGCTCCGCTTGACCAGCAGGCCGCAGTTATCCAGGAGCTTTTCCCGGACAAAGAAACAATCGGACTGCTTTACTGTTCAGCCGAAGCTAATTCCCTCTATCAGGTCAATACAATGCAGACTTTGCTGGAAGAGCTGGGTTATCTCTGTAAGCTCTATCCTTTTACCGATTCCAACGACCTGGCAGCTATTACTACGACTGCGGTTAATGAAGTCGATGTAATTTATGTGCCTACAGACAATACAGTCGCTGCCAATACCGGCCTGATTGATAATATCTGCCTCCCGGCAGAAATTCCTGTTGTCGCAGGTGAAAAAGGCATCTGTGCCGGCTGTGGTGTCGCAACCCTGTCTATAGATTACTACGATTTAGGCTATGCCACAGGGCTAATGGCATACAGAATCCTTATTGGCCAGTCAGACATCTCGGAAATGCCGATTGAGTATGCACCCAACTTTGTCAAGATGTATAATCCGGAAATTTGCGCAGATCTCGGAATAAGTGTCTCTGCTGACTATGAGGCTACTGTACCGTAGACGATCCGACTATTCATCCGTGGATTTATACTGATTGGAGTTGAGTGATTATGCCACTAAGCTTGTCTAACCTTTTGGACCAATTGCCGGGTGCGGTCGCCCAGGGACTAATCTGGGGTATCATGGCGATTGGCGTTTATATTACTTTTCGAGTACTTAATATTGCTGATCTGACTGTTGACGGCTCCTTCTGCACAGGGGGAGCAGTCTTCGTCATTATGCTGACAAATGATTACAATATTTGGCTGGCCCTGGTTTTTGCCTTCCTGGCCGGCATGCTGGCAGGACTGGCCACCGGGATCTTTCATGTTTTCTTTGGGATTTCCACAATTCTGGCCGGTATTCTGACACAGTTCGCCCTCTGGGCTGTGAACCTCCTGATTATGGGCCGGCCTAACATTGCAATTAACGTCAATAATTACAATCTGCTTGTTTCCCTGCGCTACCTGCAGGAAGTTGCCAAGGGAGAGAAAGCCTTTTATTGGTCTCCTATTTTTAGCGTCGGTATTTTCCTTCTGCTGATCATCGGTATTTTATACTGGTATTTCGGCACTGAAAGCGGAATGTCGCTGCGGGCGACAGGGGCAAATCCCAATATGGCTAAAGCACAGGGAGTGAATACAGATTTTAACCTTGTGCTGGGTCTGATGCTGGGTAATGGGCTGGTCGCTCTGTCCGGAGCTATGCTGACCCAATACCAGGGCTTTGCCGACATTAATATGGGAAGAGGGGCAGTTGTAATCGGGCTGGCTGCTGTTATCATCGGCGAAGCTCTCTTCAGCCGGATATTTAAGAATTTTGCCCTCCGTCTGCTGGGCACAGTTCTGGGAGCGGTTATTTACTATATCGTTATCCAAACTATTCTCTGGCTGCGACTTGATCCTAGTTATCTTAAGCTGCTGACAGCTTTGGTAGTTGCTGTTTTCCTGGCGGTTCCGTATTGGAAGTCTAAGCTGTCGAATCTGACTCTTAAAGCGAAGGAGAATGGAGATGCTTAGGATAGAAAAGGTCAACAAGACTTTCAATCGCAATACCGTTAATGAAAAAAAAGCACTGATTGATCTCAATCTTCTGCTTGAGGATGGTGATTTCGTTACTGTAATTGGCGGTAATGGCTCAGGAAAATCTACCATGCTCAATCTTGTTGCCGGTGTGCAACCGGTGGATAGTGGAAAAATATATCTTGATGAAGATGATGTTAGCAGATTGCCGGAGTACAAGCGGGCTGCTTATATTGGCAGAGTGTTTCAAGATCCTATGATGGGTACTGCTGCCGGTATGATGATAGAAGAAAACATGGCACTGGCTTACCGCCGCGGCTGCCGTCGCGGTCTGAGCTGGGGGGTCACAAAAGCTGAGCGGGAACTGTACTCTCAGCAACTGGAATCTTTGGAACTGGGCCTGGAAGACAGACTTTCTGACAAAGCAGGTACGCTTTCCGGCGGCCAAAGGCAGGCGCTGACCTTACTCATGGCGACACTGAAAAAACCAAAACTGCTCCTGCTGGATGAGCATACAGCTGCTCTTGACCCGAAAACCGCCAAGACGGTTTTAGCAATTACCAAGCAGATAGTTGACCAGCACCAGCTGACGACCGTGATGGTTACGCACAATATGAAAGATGCGATCGCTTTGGGAAATCGACTGCTTATGTTTTATGAAGGACGTATTGTGGTAGATATTTCAGGTGAAGCGAAGCGACAGCTGACCGTAGAGAAACTCCTGCAAATGTTTGACAGTGCCAGCGAGAACGGCGAATTAGAAGATATTCTCCTGCTGCCCTAAATTCATTCTTGACTAAATCGACAAAGCCGCTTCAGCTGAAGCGGCTTTGTTAATGGCATGAATTAGCTAGCTTATCCGCCATCAGCTTCTTGAATATTTCACTGATCTGCCTGTGCCCGGCACTGCCCAAGATAGAAAAAACATATAGTCTTCCTGATGGGACCGGGTCAATGAAATATGTTATCGTAGTATCTATTGAGATGTCCTGAAAGGGGAAGTGTTGATGCGTTATGCCGCAGTGATTGCAGCTGCAGGACTATCATCCAGAATGAAGTCCTTTAAACCATTATTGCCTCTGGCTGATGATACTATTATTGGCACGCTGATCGATACTCTGAAACAAGCAGGTGTAGCTGATATCGTTGTGGTTATCGGTCACAAGGCTGAGGAGATGACCGCATACCTGAAAAAACGTGAAGTGCGGGTCTGTGAGAATAAATACTACGCTGAAACTGAAATGCTTGATTCCGTTAAATTGGGTCTGGAGACCTTGGCGGAAGATTACGACGCTGTTTTTATTACACCTGGTGACATGCCTCTGGTAAAACCGGAAAGTCTGGAGGCACTGAAGAAACTTCAGGCCGGTGTGGCTCGGCCTGTTTATCAGGGCAAGGGCGGCCATCCGGTTTTGCTAGCCAAAAAACACGTTGACAGATTAATAGCTTATACCGGTGATCAGGGGCTGAAAGGTGCCCTGCTGTCGCTGGATGATCCGACAATCGATCTTGAAGTCGACGATAAAGGAGTATTTTTTAATCTCAATACGCCGGAAGATTTTGAACAAGCCCGGCTCTATGAGCGGAAACAGCAGTCTGAGACAGCAGTATCTGTTATTCCTACAGATGAGCAGATCGCTGAACTTTGGGATCGCTTTCAAACACCGCAAGGGGTCAGGCAGCATTCGCAGGCAGTTGCCCGGGCAGCAGCAGAATTAACGGCTGAGCTAGTTGCTGCCGGCAGAAAATTAGATCAGGAACTCATTCACGCCGGTGCTCTTTTGCATGATCTTTGTCGTAACAGCAAGAGACACGAGTCTGTTGCTGCCTGCTCTTTGCGGGAGCTAGGTTACCCCAAACTGGCTGAAATGATTGAAGTCCACCACGATGGCAGCTGGGAAGAGGACTTGGATGAAGCCGGTGTTCTTTATCTGGCGGATAAATTAGTTCTGGGTACGCAAAGAGTGACTATCGACGAACGCTTTACAGCCAGTTATGCTAAATGCAAGACTAAGGAGGCGAAAGAAAGGCACCGCAAGCGTTATCAGCAGGCTTTGAATGTCCATGAGCTTTATCAGAAATTAGTAGCTGTATAGTTTTTGGAGGAAAGACGAAGAAGTCGCTTCAGAGAAGCGACTTCTTATTTTAGCCCGGTCACAAAACAGAAGATCAGTCAGCCCTGTCCTGTTGCAGCAGCCGGATATTCGTTAGGATTCCAGTTTTGCAATTATCTCATTTTTAGAAATGCCGGTCTTGAAACCCTTGCTGATTATTGCCTGTTTAGAGGTATCACCAATCAAAATGGCTCCGCAGAGTTTATCTTCTGCAAAGTAGAGTTCCTTGAAATTCCCGTCCTGGTAGTTTTTGTATGTCTCGTATGTGCGCTCGGGGTTTGAGCCGACATCGCCGATGGAAAAAGCTTTTGTGTCGAAAGCCTGCAGAGAAGTAAAGGGGATAAAGGTCTCGAAGACGTACTCGCCACCTGCAGCATTAATACCTGCAGTTTTTCCCTGTTCTACGGCTTCAATCCAGAGAGCATAGTTGATGCCGTTAAATTCCGCACAGTCACCGGCAGCGTAGATATCTGCCAGCGAGGTCTCCATCTTTTCATTTACAACAATGGCGCGTTTGATTTCAAGATCCGTATTTTTGGCGAAGGCTGTATTGGGTCTGACTCCGGTGGAGATAATAAGCAGATCAGCAGCGATGGTTGCGCCGTTTTCCAGCAGGACCCCCTCAAGCTTATCGTCACCGACCAGCTCCTTAGTATCAGCATTTTTCAAAAATTTGATACCATACTGATCAACTTTTTCCTCCAGCAGAGCGGAAGCTTCCGGATCGAGCTGCCTTGGCAAAATCCTCTGATTGTGTTCCAGAACGGACACGTTGAGCCCCAGTCCTTTAAGGCCGTTAGCTGCCTCAAGACCCAAAAGTCCACCGCCGATAACTACCGCATTTTTCTTGCCTTGAGCGTATTCTTTGATATTTTGCATGTCTTTCAGGTGTCGCAGGGTGAAGACGCCTTCTTTGTCACGGCCGGGGAAGGGGGGGACAAAAACTTCTGCGCCGGAAGCGATAATCAGTTTTGTATAGGGAAGATCACTGCCATCATCCAGGCTGACCCGCTTAGTAACCGGGTCAATTCCACTGACAGTCTTGTTAAGCAGGAGATTAATCTTCCTATCTGCATACCACTTGTCATTCTTAAAGGTAATCTGCTCTGCGCTGATCTTCTCGTTGCTGAGCATCTCCGAAAGTCGCGGCCGGTAGTAGCCTTTGACATCTTCTTTTGAAATCATTGTTATTGCAGCGCCTGGATCCAGCTTGCGGATTTCATCAGCTGCAGTTATCCCGGCAGCGCTCGCGCCAATGATGACAAATTTTTCGTCTGTACTTGTGTTCATTATAAAAAACCTCCCAGTAACTTTGAGTGTAAGCTGCTTTTCTTTTTATTCTAACATCTGAGCTCAGTCCTGGCGGGTCACAGGCCTGGCTTCCGATTATTTGATTTCCCAGACAAAAGTGACAGTATCTTCGATCTCGATATCTTCAGGAACGAAATCAAGCGAGGCCTTCATCATAACCATGTTTCTTTCTCCCAGATTGAAATCAGTTCTGGAATATAAATCTGCATCGCCCCAGCTGTACTTTATGCTCTGCAGGTCTCCCAAAGTGACAGCAGAGGCGTCACATAAAATCTGAGCTTTACGTCTGGCTGTATCGCTGGCCATTCTCAGCAGATTGTCTTTGATTTCAGTCTGATCTTTTACAGTAAAGGCTATAGAGAGACGTGGTTCTGAGGGACTGCCTGCTATGGCTGACAGGACTTTCGCCAGTCGCACCTGATCAAAGTCGAAGGCCAGTTTGATACTATGGCTGATGAGATATCCTTTGAAAACGTTCTGATAATTACCTGCACCATCTGTTACGCTTTCGTATTCAGTGTTTACGCGAAAAGCGGTTGTTTTAAGGTCGCTCTTATCGAAGCCGACAGCGCCCAGACTGTCTTGCAGGAGTGCCAGCTGCCTGCCGGCCATTTCCATTGCCAGCTCGTATTCCTTGTGCAACACCTCCAGCGACATCGATAACACAACATAATCTGCTGTGGCAGAAGCTTTTCCTTGCCCTGTTACTGTGATTGTTCTTTCCATGGTATCTACCTCACTGCTATTTATACATATATTATATATGCAAATAATACCCTAGATCGGCCTTCCTTTACATCGAATCCTGCCCTGCCGTAATATAGAGGTTGGCAGAATTGCTGATTAAGATATTCTGTTCCAGAGGGTTTGATGAAAAATAAGAAAATTAACATTAAGACCATTGTGATCATAATTGTACTTGTGCTTAGCTTTCCATTTGTCTTTTCTATGATTGTATATGAGCGCAATTTCAACCAACGCTATGAAGTATATGAGCCTCTTAGCCGTACTGTCGATGAGTTCCCCGGCCTGAGCAGCGAGAGGCACAGCTTTGCTTCCAATAAGGGGCAGGAGCTGGTCGCATATCTGTATTCCCATACTGATACTGAAGCTCCGCATGGCCTTGTGATTATTTCGCACGGACTTGGCGGCGGCGGTCAAAATACCTACATGGGACTGGCTGATTATTTTGCAGGCAAAGGTTACCTTGTCTTCGCATACGACGCGACGGGAAATGGTGAGAGTGAAGGAAAAACGGCTAAAGGCATGCCTCAGGGTCTGATCGACCTGGATTACGCTATTCGCTATGTAAAAGAGCAACCGGATTTAGCCGGGCTGCCGATAGTTTTATTCGGTCACAGCTGGGGGGCATATTCCGCCGCCAGCGCCTTAAATCTACATCCGGATGTTAAAGCGGTCGTTATATCAGCCGGTTTTGATAAAACCCAGGATCTCTTTGAAGCAGCAGGCCGAAAAATGTTCGGCCATACAATCAAACTTTTCCTGCCCTATGTCGGTCTCTATGAGCGGGTTAAGTTCGGCGATTACGCCGGATACAGCAGTCTTGATGGTTTGGATAAGTCTTCGGCTCTGGTCATGGTCCTCCACAGCACAGATGACGAGACGATCTCAAGCGAGAAGGGCTTCGATATTTTCTATGAGCGTTATGCCGATGATCCCCGTTTTGATTTTGTGCAATATCAGGATCGGGGGCACGATATGCTCTGGTATGCAGAGAGTGCCCGTACCTACAGAGATGAGTTTAATGAGGAGTTCGCTAAATATATTGAACAACTGGATGAAAAATTTACTCCCGAAATCAGGGCGGACTACATCGAGCAGAATGTTGACAAAAGTCAGCTTTTCCAGCTGGATCCTGAGCTTATGTCAAGAATTCTTAACCTTTATAATCGGGCTGTCGAATAGTTTTCAGCTAGGGGTGTCTTCTATTATCTTCTTCAATTGCCGGACTGCTTTTTAAAGTTGCGCCAGATCATAGCGGTGCATTTAATCATACCGTGCTGTTCGTAAAAGCTGATGCGGTCCTCGTCGCAGACCAGATCTATCATGTAGAAATCATCCAGCTCCTTTAAGGCCAGCTTCAGGAGCTGGCTGCCGATGCCCTGATTGCGGTAGGCAGGGATTACCTCGAGCAGGGGAATGTAAGCTGAAAGCACACCGTCGCTGATGATATTGATGAAGCCCACTATCCGGTTTTTTTCAGCATCAATGGCCACGATGGCTTTGTAGCTGTTTTTTAAAATTTTACGATGGGTATTCTTGTCCGGATGTTGCGGCCAGCCCTCGAAAAATCCGTCGGCCAGATCCAGCTCGTCCAGAACAGAAAAATACATCCGATAATTGATCATTTTTTGACCCCTTGAATGTTATTCCCCGATAATCTTGACCAGAACTCGTTTCGGTCTCATACCGTCGAATTCACCATAAAAGATCTGCTCCCAGGTACCGAGGTCCAATCTGCCGTTTGTGACGGCGACAACAACTTCGCGGCCCATAATGGTGCGCTTGAGGTGAGCGTCGGCATTGTCTTCATAACCATTGTGGTCGTATTGCTCGTAGGGCAGCTCCGGGGCAAGTTTTTCCAAAAACACTTCAAAGTCTCTGTGCAGGCCGGATTCGTCATCGTTGATAAAAACGCTGGCCGTGATATGCATCGGATTACAGAGGAGCAAGCCTTCCTTGATACCACTGTCATATAAACAGTCTTCTATTTGCGGCGTAATGTTAATGAATGCTCTTCTGCTTCTCGTGTTGAAAATTAACTCTTTTCGAAACGATTTCATAAGAACCTCCTTATAGTCAGTATATAAAAAATCTCAAGAGAATGGGGACTCTTGAGATTAATAGTGTGCGCAAGTGCATAGAATTGTGCCTGGCACCAATTGATGCAGGCACCAATTGATGCAGCTATTGAGGCGGTTGGTGATTTATTTGTTTTCCAGAATTTCCATAAATTCTTCGCCGGAGATAGTTTCTTTGTCGTAGAGATAGCTGGCAAGTTCGTGCAGTTTATCCGCCTTATCTTCTAAGATCTGATAGGCTTTCCGGTATTGTCCCTGCACAATCTCAATGACGGCCTTATCAACTTTGGCCTGAGTTTCGGCGGAAGCGGTTGAGCTACTGGCTCCGCCCATATACTGATAGTCCTGCTTTTCCAGCTGAACCATGCCGAAGTCTTCATGCATGCCGTAGCGCGTAACCATAGCGTGGGCGATATCAGTAGCTTTTTCGATGTCATTGGAGGCTCCGGTTGTAATTGAATTAAAGATCAGAGCTTCTGCCGCACGTCCGCCTGCCAGTGTAGCTATCTGGTTTTCCAGTTCGCTTTTGCTCATGAGATTGCGTTCCTGCTCTTCCACCTGCAAGGTGTAACCCAGAGCACCTGAAGTGCGTGGCACGATGGTGATTTTCTGTATGGGGGCGCTGTGGGACTGGCTGGCAGCGACCAGGGCGTGTCCAACCTCGTGATAGCTAACTATGCGTTTCTCTTTTTCGCTCATAATGGCATTCTTCTTTACCTGTCCGGCAATCACGATTTCAATGCTTTCTTCCAGATCCTCCTGGGTCACGCTGAGCCGATTATCGCGTACTGCTCTCAGAGCAGCCTCATTGATGATGTTTGCCAGGTCGGCGCCGGATGCACCCGGCGCCATACGGGCAATGACGTTGTAGTCAACATCATCTGCCATGCTCACGTTTTTGGCGTGTACTTTGAGAATCTCCTCACGACCTTTCAAGTCAGGAAGTTCGACATTGACACGACGATCAAAACGACCGGGACGCAGGAGGGCAGGATCCAGAGATTCCGGGCGGTTTGTCGCAGCGAGAATGACTACTCCGGTGTTATCTTCAAAGCCATCCATTTCAGTCAGGAGCTGGTTGAGGGTCTGCTCGCGCTCGTCATTGCTGGTCAGCTTGTTGGCGCGGCTTTGTCCAATGGCGTCAATTTCATCGATGAAAACGATACACGGGGCTTTTTCTTTGGCTTGCTTGAACAGATCTCGTACTTTGTGAGCGCCCATACCAACAAACATCTGGACAAATTCAGAACCTGAAATAGAGAAAAAAGGTACTTTAGCTTCACCGGCCAGAGCTTTTGCCAGCATGGTCTTTCCGGTACCGGGAGGACCCACCAGCAAAACGCCCTTGGGCATTTTAGCGCCCACTTGTTTGTAACGGACGGGATTATGCAGATAGTCAACGATCTCGGACAGGCTTTCCTTGGCCTCGTCCACGCCGGCCACGTCGTCAAAACGAATGCCCTCTTCTGAGGGTACGTAGGTTTTGGCACCGCTTTCTCCAAAGGCCAGAGCATTTTTGCCGCCACCGGCAGCCGTTTCCATCAGTTTCTTAGAAATAATGCGTCCCAGCAGGGTGAAAATGAGGATGGGCAGAATCCAGGAGAGCATGAAATTCAGGAAGGGCGAGGCTTGTTCTATGATTTGTCCGCTGAAGGGGATGCCTGCCTTGTATAAACGCATGCTCAGCTCAGTATCTTCCACCATGCCGGTCTTATAGATATTCTTCTCAGCTTTGTCTGTGAAGAGAATACTATTTTCCTGCTCATTGATTTCAACTTTCCCGACTTCGCCCTGGTCGGTCATTTCAAGAAACTGGCTGTACTCAACCTCTTTAATCTGCCTTTTAGCAATATAGGGCATCACTAATGAGTTAACCAGAATTAAAATAAGAATAACGATTACATAGTAGTACAATACCGGTTTTTTAGGCTTCTTTATTTCATTTAACATATGCAGCTTCGCACCTCAGTTATTTGTTTCAAATGTAAGTATAACAGCCTTAAAAAGCTGTAACGAAATATTGCCAAGATTTGTAGCATTAGTTCGTATTTTGGCAAAGATCAGTACTTATAGCAGCAGCTTAAAGGGTGGATAGCGGAGTCTGCTAGCTGCAGTGGGGAAGATCAGCTTTAGCCGAGCAGTATGTTGGCCTCGGGATAGACTACCCTGGTTTCTTCATGAGGCCTGGTCAGGCTGAGAGCGAAGGCGATCGGGCTGACGCGGCCGAGGAACATGCAGATGATGAGGATTAGCTGCGAACTGAGGTGGAGATTGGCTGTGCCAATTGCGGTCAGACCTACTGTGGCGAAAGCCGAGCCGACTTCCAGCAGGATGTCCAGAAAGGAAATAGGCAGCGTCAGCAGAATATTATTTTCAATAATAGATATGGCAATCGTCGCTGCCAGTACGATCAGCATGGATAGCGTAAAAATTGTGTATGCCCGTCTGCTGGTGGATTTCCTGACGTAATGCCCTGACAGGATGAGCGAAGGCTTGCGCTTTATATCAGCAATGATGCCTGATGCCACCGCGGCCATGGTTGTAACTTTTATACCGCCGCCTGTGCTGGCAGGTGCAGCGCCGATAAACATCAGGACCACAGTCAGAAATTTCGAGCTGTCAGATAAACTGAACTGGTCGATACTGTTGAAGCCTGCTGTGCGGCTGGTGATACTTTGAAATAAAGCTGCGAGCGGACGCTCCGGCCAGCTCAGCATGCCCATCGCATTGTTGCTGCTCGTATTATTAAACTCCAGCAGCAAAAAACCGATGCTGCCGGCCAGCAGCAAAAAAACCGTCAATTTCAGAACCAGACTGCTGTGAAAAGATAATTTAGTCTTCTTGCGGGTAAAAATGTTGAGCCAGACCATGAAGCCAAGACCGCCGGCGACAATTAAGGCTCCTGTCATCAGCAACACGATCGGATCATTATGGAAGTGCACCAGACTGACGTAGCCGCCGTTGGCTGTCGTGCCGTGCAGGTCAAAGCCGGCATTGCAGAAAGCTGAAACTGACTGGAAAATACCCTTCCAGATGGCGCTCTTGCCGTACAGAGGCCAGAAGCGCCAGATAAGTATGGCAGCTCCGAGACTCTCCGCAAGCAGGGTAAAACCGATAGTCCAGCGCAAGAGGCGAGTCAGCTCGACGATACCGCGACTGGAGGTACTCTCCTGGGCCAGCTCAATCTGCTGCCAGGAATGCATTCTGTTAAAGAAGGTATAAAAGGCGCCGACAATTGTTGCCAGACCCAGACCGCCGACTTGAATCATCAGCAAAATTATGACTTGACCAGCTGCTGACCAATAAGAGCCGGTATCAACTACAACCAGCCCCGTTACACAAGTGGCTGAGGTCGCCGTGAAGAGGGTGATTTCCGGACTCGTCCACTGACCGCCGGCAGAGGCGAAGGGGAAAGTAAGCAGTATGCTGCCGGTGAAAATGACGGTTAGGAAAGAAAGCACGATCAGGCGGATGGGGTTTTTGAGTAATCGTTCCCAGTTGAAGCGGCTCTTTGATTTGACACGCAAAAGTGGCATTTTTTACACTCTCAAAATAACTGTCTGCTGCAGTTGCTCAGTGTTTGACCAGCTGGTGGAAAATTTGATCGTAATCCTCACTGGCCGAGACGAGCAGGAGCAGGTCACCTTCACGCATGATGCTGCTGCCGCGTGGCACTTCTGTACTGCCGTCACTATGAATCAGTAGTGCAACACCTGTCTTCTCGGGGAAAGTATACTCAGCCAGAGTTTTGCCGACAGCTGCGGAAGCCGGTGAAAGCTCCACTTCCAGAATGTTCATTTTTTGCTTGGGTATATTATAAACGACTCGCATGCCTTCATGGGCAATGTCCTGCTCAATAATATCCGCAAGTATCACAGCCCGGCTGTAGACACGGTCTACGTTGAGCAGCTCGAAGAGTTCGATGTTAGCGGGATTGTTGACATGAGCAACTGTATTGCGGACGTGAAAGACAGTTTTCGCAATATGACAGCCGACCAGATTGTCCTCATCTTTGCCGGTTACTGCAATGTAATAATCGGCATTTTCAGCATCTGCATCTGTCAGCACTTTGATATCGGTACCATCACCCTGCAGGACCCTGACGGATTCAAAGAGGTTGGCGATTTCCGCACCGACCTCTTCAATCGTTTCAATCAGAGTGATGTGGTAGTCTTTGTTAAAGCTGATCAGGGTTTCAATCAGATAGCGCGCCAGTTTGCCGGCGCCGACAATAATAATTTTCATGTCCGCCACCTACTTCAAGTCCGCCAGAATAATGCGGTCGCCTGCTTCCAGCCGGAGGTTTTCCGAAATCAAGTGAGTAGTATTGCCGCGGCGAAGGCCGATGAGAATCTGGCCGCTGCTGGCCTGAAGATCGGCCAGCTTGCTGTCGAGCAGTTCTGGAGGAACTTCCAGAAGGCTGTAGCTGAGTGTACCATCGAAAAACCTGTGTTCCAGAATAGTCTCCTCGTCATCGAGGGCATGCAGGAAAGCTTCTACAGTGAAATCAGTTGAGGAGATGGTCTCCATACCCAGAGCCTTAAAGACGCTTTTCTTCTGTGGATTATAGAGCCGGGTCAGGACACGCGGGACATTGAAAATTTTTGTCGCAACCCAGGTAGCCATGATGTTTATGTTATCCGAGTCTGCTACTGCACAGACCACATCAGCAGTCTCTATCTGAGCGCTGCGGAGGACTTCCTTGTCCGTCATGTCGCCGCTTATTTTTGTACAGTCTATGTGTGCTGCCAGTTGTAATAATTCCTTATTTTTTTCCAGCAGAATTACCTGATCTTCTCTTTTCAATAGTGATGCTGCAAGTTCCCGGCCTAGTTTGCCTGCACCCAGAATCAGCACTTGCATTTATTGTCACCTCCGCAGTTTAAAACACCGGCACAAGTTGAAGCAATCATATTCTTTTCAGATCAGCGGGTCAAGACAGTCTTTCCCGCGCCGTGGAGAGCATCAGCTTGAGACGGTTCTCCTGGTTGACTCTGCTGGCACCGGGATCATAGTCTACAGCTACGATATTTATGTCGGGATTTCTTTCTTTGATGGGGCGCATCATACCCTTGCCGCAGACATGATTTGGCAGGCAGCCGAAAGGCTGCACGCAGACAATATTCTTAATACCGCTGCCTGCCAGTTCCAGCATTTCCGAAGTGAGCAGCCAGCCCTCTCCCATTTTGACGCCATTACTGATATAGCCCTCGTTTAACTTTACAACTTGCTCGAAAGGACAGGGTGGGTCAAAGCTGCCTTCTTCTTCCAGCAGGGTGATCAGATCCCGCTTTTTCTTGCAAAGATACCGGTAGGCGATCTTGCTGCCCCAATAGCTAAGACCGCCACGGCCATATAATTTTTTGTCGACAATGCCGTTGTAACTGCAATATGTTAAAAAATCCAACAAACCCGGAGTAGTAACCTCGGCTCCCTCTTTGTTTAGAAAATCTACCAGCTTGTTGTTGCCTAAGGGAGAGTACTTGACATAGATTTCCCCGACAACTCCGACCTTGACCGTATCGCGCTCCTCTTTGGGTATAGCTGCAAAGTCGCTGATCATCTGGCGGTAAATGTTTTTACTGTGCCGCATGATCAGATTGCTGTCTGCACCAATACTCTTGCCCAGACGTTGAATCCATTCGGCTTCCAGAGCATCGGCATCACCGGCATTGATTTCGTAGGGTTTGGTCTGATTAACCAGCAGCCACAGTAAATCGCCGTACAGGACGGCATCGAGCAGTCCCAGCAGCTGCTTGACATTCAGCTTGAAACCGGGATGCTTTTCCAAATTCGAGAAACTGAAGGAGATGACAGGCACATGGGCGAAGCCGGCTTTAGCCAAAGCTTTACGCAGCAGGGAAATATAGTTGGAAGCGCGGCAGCCGCCCCCGGTCTGGAAATAAATCAGAGCAGTTTTGTCCGGATCATATTTTCCGGACAGCAGGGCATCAAGGAATTGACCGATAATCAGAATGGCCGGGTAACAGGCATCGTTATGGACATAGCGCAGTCCCAGCTCAGTGATTTCGGGGCCGTCATTTTCCAAAAGTTCCATGTGATAACCGTAGGTGCTCATGAAATTACAGATCAGCTTGAAGTGAGCAGGCAGCATATTCGGTGCCAGAATAGTGTAATCTTTCTTCATCTCTTCAGTAAACTGAACATAGTATTCATTAGTCGCTGCTGCCATTTTTAGCCTCCAGTGCGCCGATTAAACTGCGCAGGCGGATACGAACTGCACCCAGATTGCTGATGTCGTCAATCTTAATTTGAGTGTACAGTTTTCCGCGATTTTCTAAAATCGAGCGAACCTCGTCGCTGGTGATGGCATCTACGCCACAGCCGAAAGAAAACAGCTGTACCAGTTCCACGTTTTCGTGCTCTGCCGCAAAGAGGGCTGCCCGATACAGGCGCGCGTGATAAGTCCACTGATTCAGTACCCGTGTTTTTATCTTAGGAGCCAGATCGCAGATGGAATCTTCGCTTACGACAACAAAACCCAGCGAGCTGGCGAGACGGTCGATACCGTGACTGATTTCAGGATCTACGTGGTAGGGGCGACCGGCCAGAACCAAAACGCGCAGGTCGTGTTCTTCGGCATAAGCGAGGGCGTCTTTTCCGGCCTGACGCAGCTGGTCTTTATATCGCTTAAAAGCTTGAAAACCGGCTCTGACCGCTTTCCGCACCTGGAACTTACTAATGCCGGGATCGATATTCTGCAGATTGCGATGCAAGGTTCGGGTCAAAGCACGCTCGCTGTTAATATTAAGATAGGGATGGAAAAAGTTTTTTCCTGCCAGAGAATCCATATTCCCCTGAATGGTTTCACCATAATAGGCAACGATAGGGCAGTTATAATGATTATCCGACGCTTTTTCGTCTATGTTATAGGTCAGGCTGGGATAGAAAATCAGATCAATTCCTTGTTCAATCAGTTCCTCGATATGGCCGTGCATCATTTTTGCCGGATAACAAATAGTGTCAGAGGGAATGGAGAACTGTCCCTTTTCGTAGCTGGCCCGGGTGGATAATTCAGTGAACACGACTTCATAGCCAAGCTCGGTAAACAGTGCCAGCCACAGTGGTGCCTGCTCGTAGATAATCAGGGCCATGGGGATCCCGATTTTGCCGCGCGGACCCGGAGTACCCTTCATCTTTCTAAAATAGTCGCGTTTCCATTCATAGATATTAGGCAGTTTCTTTTCGTCTTTAATGCCCAGCGGTCTTTGGCACTGGTTGCCGGAAATAAAGCGGCCGCCATCGGTGAAAGTGTTAATCGTCAGATTGCAGTTGTTGGAACAGCCTTTGCAGATACTGCTTCTGGATTTGTGCGTGAATGCTTCCAGCTCCGCAAGTGATAACAGAGAGCTCTCCTTACAATTTTCCAGAGCGTAGATGGCTGCTCCAAAGGCGCCCATGAGACCTGCTATGGCCGGCCGTACGACATCACGGCCCATTTCCAGCTCAAAAGCGCGCAGGACGGCATCGTTCAATAAGGTACCGCCCTGAACGACTATGTGCTCGCCCAGATCAGCGGGAGAGGCTGCGCGGATCACCTTGTAGATGGCATTTTTAACCACACTGATGGAAAGGCCGGCTGAGATATCTTCAATTTTAGCGCCGTCTTTCTGCGCCTGCTTGATGGAGGAGTTCATAAACACGGTGCAGCGGGAGCCCAGGTCAACCGGAGATCTGCTTTTAATACCGAGTTTGGAGAATTCAGCCACCTGGTAACCCATGGAATGAGCGAATGTTTCCAGAAAAGATCCGCAGCCTGAGGAACAGGCCTCATTTAACATGATAGAGTCGATGGCTCCGTTTTTTATATAAAAACATTTGATATCCTGTCCGCCGATATCGAGAATGAAGTCTACCTCAGGTTCAAAGTGCCGGGCGGCTGTGAAATGAGCGATGGTTTCCACCAGACCAAGATCAGCGTGGAAGGCGTTTTGGATCAGAGCTTCACCATAACCGGTAGTGGCGCTGCCGCAGATTTCGATGCGGTCGCCGCAAAGATGCCGGAGCTTTTTCAGCTGCTCGTGTACGATTTGTACCGGAGAACCCTTGTTGACGTCGTAGTAGCTGTAGAGCAGTTCTTTATCTTCAGAAATCAGAACCAATTTAGTGGTAGTGCTGCCGCTGTCGATGCCAAGCCAGGCTTTGCCGCTGTATTCCTCAAGTGGCTTGCTGCTGACAGTGTCCTGAGCGTGACGGTCACGGAAAAGCTCGTATTCGGTGTCATTTTTAAACAAGGCAGCAATGTGCGCTCTTGCAGCGGTCTTGTTCCGGCTGCCATACAGGAGTTTTTCTACCATTTCCTGATAGCTGATGGCCTGGTTGGCTGCACTGTAGATAGCCGCACCGCGGGCTACAGAAAAACGGGCGCATTCAGGCAGAAAACCCGTTTCTTCAGTCAGTTCCAGTGTTTCACGGAAATAACGGCGTAAACCCTTGCAGTAATAGAGGGGGCCACCGAGAAAGACTACCTTGCCGGCAATAGAGCGTCCTTTCGCCAGACCGGTAATGGTCTGATTGACTACAGCCTGATAAATAGAGGCGGCTACATCGTTTTTAGTTGCCCCCTGATTGAAGAGTGCCTGCACGTCCGTTTTGGCAAAAACACCACAGCGAGAGGCGATGGGATAAAGGCGCGTTGCTTCCAGGGAAGCGGCATCCATTTCAGCTATACTCATGTCCAGCAGAGAAGCCATCTGGTCGATAAAAGCCCCGGTGCCGCCGGCACAAGTGCCGTTCATACGAGCATCGGTGCCGCCCTGGAAGAAAAGAACTTTAGCGTCTTCTCCGCCCAGCTCAATGACCACACTGGCATCGGGTATATCGTGCCGGATAAACTGACCTGTGGCATAAACTTCCTGCACAAAGGGCAGACCGGACGCTTCGGACACACCTAAGCCGGCCGAACCGGAAATGCACATAGTAAAAGGTGCTTCCTCCAGCAGATCCCGGATCGAGCTCAGCATCTCCAGTGTTTTTTCCAGAGCTTCCGAGAAGTGTCGCTCATAACGTTCATATACGATTTCATCATCTACCGTGAAAACTAGTTTGGCAGTTGTTGATCCGATGTCAATACCTAGAGCACGGTTACAATTATAATTTTTGTTCATGTATTACCAGTCTACTTCATGACCGTAATCTCCCCCGACAATTATAAGAGGGCATGGCAGAAGTGTCAAAGAACGGAAAAGCCCTGTCAAAATTTGTTAAATGATGTAGGATATGGGGGTGAGTTACTGGTCATTATTTTTAACGGTTTTTAAAGTAAGTGCTATCACCTTCGGTGGTGGCTACACCATTGTACCTGTCCTTAAAGATGAGTTCTGCAATAAACGACAGTGCCTTACCGAGGACGAGATGCTGGACATTGTCGCTTTAGGACAGGCTGCTCCCGGGCCGATCGCAATTAGTGTGGCATTCTTGCTGGGCTATAAGCTGAAAGGACGCGGCGGTGCCCTTCTTGGTGTTCTGGCCGGAATTTTGCCGCCCATGATCACGATCTCTGTTCTCTACGTCTTTTATGAGGCTTTTGCCAGCAATTTTTGGGTGCGGGCCGCTTTACGGGGGATGAGCGGCGCTATAGCGGCTGTCATGCTGCTGGCTGTATTTTCCATGGCGCGTCAGGTTTTAAAAAAGCATAAGATTTTCACACTGTTTTTACTGGTGGGGGCCTTTGCTCTGGCCTGGTTTACCAAAATCAACACTGCAGTTTTGATTCTTAGCTTCGCCTTGATCGGTATACTGGTCTTTTCCTGGAAAGACCGGCAGGAAGGTGGCCACAAATCATGATCCTATGGCAGCTGTTTGTCGCTTTTTTGGAAGTAGGGGCAACTGCTTTTGGCGGCGGCTACGCAGCGCTGCCCATTATCCAGAATGTGATTGTGGAAAGACACCACTGGCTGACAATGACGGAGATGACAGATGTCTTGTCTTTGTCCCAGGTGACTCCGGGACCGATCGCCATTAATTCGGCGACTTTTGTCGGCATCAAACTCGCAGGTATACCGGGTGCGATCGTTGCTTCAGTGGCTACGGTGCTGCCGCAGATGATTCTGCTTTTTATCCTCAGTGCTATTCTTTTCAGCGGCCGCAAGTTGACCCTGGTTGACCGCGCTTTGGCCGGATTGCGTCCGGGTGTAGTAGGACTGATCGCTGCTGCTGCTCTGACTGTTGTGATCAGTTCGCTTTTTGCCGGCTCTTCTGTGTGGGGAATGGATTTTATTGCTGTTGCGGGTTTTTTGCTGGCTCTGCTTTTGAGATACAAAAAACTGGATGTAATTACCGTGGTGGCCCTGGGTGCGTTGCTGGGCCTGCTGGGCGGCGCAGTTGAATATTTTATACCCTAATGACTGCAAATCATGTAAAATAGTTTATGACTACGGTACTTTGACCAGCTAACATTTGCCAAAGTTTCTACTTATGGAGGTGAAAATGAAAGTTATTTGCGTTGAAAATGAACTTGCAGCGGGACAAGAAGCAGCCCGGCTGATTTCTGCGCTGATCCGTCTTAAACCGAACTGCTGTTTAGGTTTGGCTACCGGTACAAGCCCAATAACAACATACAATGAACTCATACGTATGTATGAAGAAGAAGGTCTGGACTTTTCACAAGTCAATACTTTCAATCTGGACGAGTACATCGGTCTGGCTGCGGATCATCCGCAAAGCTACGCTTATTTTATGGATAAACATCTTTTCAGCAAGGTTAATATAAAGAAGGAAAATACCCATATTCCCGATGGAAAAACTCTCCGGGTTGACCAGACCTGCTCAGCTTATGATAAGAAAATAGAAAACAGCGGCGGTCTCGATCTGCAGCTTTTGGGTATTGGCCGCAATGGACATATCGGATTTAACGAACCGGGGACCAGCTTTGTTGCTGAGACCCATCAGGTCGACCTGACTGAAGATACCATTCAGGCCAACAGCCGCTTTTTCGAATCGGAGGCAGATGTACCCCGTGCTGCCATTACTAGCGGCATGCGCTCAATTATGCAGGCCGGACGGATTGTCCTGATAGCTACCGGAGAGTCGAAAATCGATGCAGTGCATGCCCTGCTCTATGGAGAGATTACTCCTGAAGTGCCGGCATCACTGTTGCAGCTACATCCCGAAGTGACAGTGATTGCTGACCGGGCGGCCTTAGGGGGCAGTAGTCTGGCGGATGCATTGTTCTCTGCTGACTAGGAGGAATGAATGGCTTTAAAAATCCTCGTCGTTGATGACGAACAGAATATAGTTGATATTCTGGAATCCAATCTGCTGCGCGAAGGCTATGAAGTGCTGGTTGCTTATGATGGTGAGGAAGCTGTTGAAATCACGAAGACAAAGAAGCCGGATCTGGTTCTGCTGGATTGCATGATGCCGGGTATGGATGGCTTTGATGTCTGCAAAATTATCCGGCAGAATTCCAATGTGCCGATAATCATGCTGACAGCGAAGAGCGAGGAACTGGACAAGGTTCTGGGGCTGGAGCTGGGAGCGGATGACTATATAACTAAACCTTTCAGCGTGCGCGAAGTGCTGGCACGGATTAAGGCGCAGCTGAGACGTGTGCATATTCAGGAGAGGGAAAAACGGGAAGAGGACGAAAGCATTATTTCAATCGGCGATATTATGATTGATAAAGAAGCTTATCAGGTTTTCTATGCCGGTAAACCCCTTGAACTGACTTTACGTGAATATGAGCTGGTTCTGTTTCTGGCAGAACATGCAGGTCAGGTTTTTACACGCGAAGAATTGCTGAATCATGTTTGGGACTATGAGTACTACGGTGACGCACGCACAGTAGATGTAACAGTGCGCAGAGCCCGGGAAAAAATCGAACCCGATCAGGAAAATTTCCAATATGTCCTGACCAAGAGAGGTGTCGGTTATTACTTTGCTAAGGATGTTAACCCCAGACTCGGCTGAATGAAGCTTCAGGGCTGATAAATGGAAATTTTTCTCTACATTGTAATATCAGTGGTATCGACCATGCTGGTAATGATGCTGGTCTTTCGCTCACTGATGCGCAAGTATTCAGAGAAAAAAGATCAGGAATTCCTGCGGACAGTTAATCAGATAGCAAATGAAAGGGCGGAGGCAAATGCGATTCTGGCCTCTCTTTCAATTGGTATTGTTGCTTACGGCAGCGACCATCGCCTGATCGCGACAAATGATTTGGCTAAAGAAATGTTGGGAAACATACCTGACACAATCGACGCCTTTCTTAATCAGTACGGCAGTGATAATGGTATGCGGGCATCATTTCTGATTCGTGCCAGCGAGGTCAGCGGAATCTATGAGCGAGAGAACAGTGTCTACCAGCTGAGATGTGAACCGCGGCATCTTGACGATTCATCCAGCCGGTTTGCAGGCCATGTAATCATGATTCAGGATGTAACTGAAGCGACGCGTCTGGAAGAAGAGCGCCGCGCTTTTGTGGCCAATGTATCACATGAATTGAAGACACCCTTGACCACGATCAAGTCCTATACTGAAACTCTGCTGGACTGGGGCCTGAAAGAAAAGGACAAACAAGCTGTACACAAAGACCTTAGCCGTATCTATGAAGATTCACTGCGTATGGAGTCTTTAATTGCTGACTTGCTGCTGCTTTCCAGTATTGACAGCAAGGCACACTATATGAAAGCTAAAGTACAGGATATGGGCAGTCTCTGCCGGCAGGTGACAGAAAGACTGCGCCCTTCTGCAGAGGATAAGAAGCTGCAGTTTGAATGTATGGTTCTGCCGGCATTGGCACTTGTCTTTGGAGATGCCAGCTCCATTGAGCGCATTATCACGAACCTGCTGGTTAATGCGATTAAATATACGCCCAAGGGGGGCCGCGTTCAGGTATCAGTCGGCAATATTGCTGAAGACATCTATATCAAAGTTAAGGACAGCGGCTGTGGCATTCCGGCTCAGGAACTGCCTAACCTGTTTGATCGTTTTTACAGAGTTGATAAGACGGGATCACGTCAATACGGGGGCACAGGTTTAGGCCTGTCCATAGCGCACGAATTGACGGACTTGCATCATGGGCGGCTGGAAGTCGAGAGTCAGCCGGGCCGGGGCAGTGCTTTCACCTTGTTTTTACCACGGGCGGACCGCTATTTGGTACAGACTTTCCTCCGCCTTGTGAACAAGGACGATGTCGATGATATACTTGGCAAGGCAGCGGCGCAGACACTAGCCCAAATGCTTAGTGGAAGTGACTGGGAAGTCTCCACCAGACCGGCTGCTGACCGTGAACATTTGTCGCGTGTACTTGAAAAGATCAGGCAAAACGTGAACAATAAGGTGAAATAATTTTTGGTTGAGGAAATAAATTGCGTACTTATCAGATTGAAGGCGGCCATCGCCTGGCAGGTGAGGTGTCCATAGGCGGATCGAAAAATGCAGCTCTGGCTATTATTGCAGCAGCTATGGTTGTCGATGGTCCTTGTGTTATTGAGAACTTGCCGGAAATAAGGGATATAGATACTTTATTGAAAATTTGTTCAGATCTCGGAGCCAAGGTTGAACGCCGGACTAGCAAGTGTGTCAGGATAGACCCGCGCAGCATCAACACACACGAAGCCATGCAGCCTTTGATGCAGTCTCTGCGTGGTTCCTATTATTTGATGGGGGCGCTGCTGGGGCGCTTCGGTCAGGTCAAGCTGCGCATGCCCGGAGGCTGTGACTTCGGCAGCAGGCCGATTGATCTGCATTTAAAAGGCTTTCAGGCTTTGGGGGCAGAGACGGAAGTCTCCTACGGCAACGTCACCTGCAAAGCAGACAAGCTGGTCGGCGGCAGTGTTTTTCTGGACACGGTCAGTGTCGGTGCCACAGTCAACATAATTTTGGCTGCGGTCAAGGCAGAAGGAAAAACAGTGATTGATAACGCAGCGCGTGAGCCACATATCGTTGATCTGGCAAACTTCCTTAATACTATGGGTGCTGATATCCGCGGTGCCGGTACGGATGTTATCCGGATTGAAGGCCGTCCCTATCTGGCTGCGAATCAGGAATACGCCATCATTCCGGATCAGATCGAAGCCGGTACCTATATGATGCTGGCCCCGCTTACCGGTGGTGATATCAGGGTCAACGGGGTAATTCCCAAGCACATGGAGCCGCTTACGGCCAAGCTGAAAGAGATGGGCGTTAAGGTAGAGGAAGGCGAAGAACATATTCGCGTGACTCATATTAACGGCAGCAAGCTCAGCCCGACCAGTTTTAAAACCATGCCTTATCCCGGCTTCCCGACAGATATGCAACCGCAGGCCGTGGTTCTGCTTTGTGTGGCGGATGGTACCGGCCGCATGCTGGAAAACGTCTGGGAAAACCGCTATCAATATATTGATAATCTGCGCATGATGGGCGCCAGTATTCTTACTTCCGGTAAACTGGCTGTGATTCAAGGCGGCAGTCAGCTGACAGGCGCCCGGGTCAAAGCCAGAGATTTAAGAGCCGGCGCAGCCATGGTAATGGCAGCTTTGGCAGCTGAGGGCACTTCTGTCGTGGAAGAAGTCGAGAAAATTGAACGCGGTTATGAATTTTTTATCGAAAAAATGCGCAGCATCGGTGCTGAAATTAAAGTAGTGGAGAATAATAACGCATGAGTTGTTTCAGTGTCTCCTTGCGTTCCGGCAGCAGTGGTAACTCTACTTTTGTGCGCACCGAATCGGCACGTCTGATTGTTGACCTGGGCTTGAACGGCAAACGCTTTGCTATGGCTCTGGAGGAATTCGATGAGGATCCCGACCGGGTTGATGCTATTTTACTGACTCATGAACACATCGATCATATCTCCGGTGTCGGCGTCGTGATGCGTCGCCACAAGATACCTCTTTATACCAGCTTGTCTACTTTTAATAAAGCAGAAGCCCTGCTGGGTAAGATCGATTATGATCTGGTGCATTTGATTGTGCCCGGCAACCCCTTTACAGTTCGCGATACTGAAATTCTTGCTTTTCCCACATCGCATGATGCCGTTGATCCTGTCGGATTCCGGATCAGTTCAAAATATGGTGATGTCGGCATCATGACAGATACCGGTGAAGTGGATCAATCTGCGCGCGATAGTTTGAAAGGCTGCAAGCTAGTTTATCTGGAATCCAATTATGATGATGATATGCTCTGGAACGGGGATTATCCTTATCCGTTAAAAGTTCGTATTGACGGCCGCTCAGGTCATTTATCGAATTTTGAAGCGGGACAGGCAGCCTGCTTTTTATTGGAAAACGGCACTGAAGCACTGGCATTATCTCACCTCAGCCAGGAAAATAATCTGCCTGAACTGGCTTTGAAAACTGTATCAGAGGCGCTGCAGGAAGTCGGAGCTGAGATTGATGTTGATGTGCGCGTTCGTGTATCTGAACGCTGTCACTGTTCAGTTCCCTATATATTAGAATAATCCCGGGGCTTCCGCTAAGCTGTTATTAGTAAATAATGAGTAGGTAATATGACTGATGAACGTTGGTTGATTGCCGGATTAGGCAATCCCGGAAAAAGATATGAGAATACCTGGCATAATCTTGGTCGCATGGCTCTGCAAACCTTGGCTGAGCGCCATAATCTGTCTGTGAATAAAATCCGTTTTAAGGGTTTGACTGTTGAAGGCTTTATTTACGGGTATCCCGTGCTCTTGCTGGCTCCGGAGACTTTTATGAATCTTTCAGGGGAAAGTGTGCGTGCTGCTGCTGAGTATTATAAGATCCCTGATGAAAAGATTATTGTTCTCTATGATGATATTGATCTGGATGTCGGTATGGTCCGCATTAAAGGTCAGGGAGGACCCGGTACTCATAAGGGGATGAAGTCAATTATCTATCAGCTTAGAAGTGAGAACTTTCCCCGTATACGTATCGGCATGGGACCCCGTCCCGCCGGAGATATGGTGGATATAGTTTTAGCAAAAATTCCGGGCTCAGATCATAAAATCGTACAGGAATCTCTGGATGCGGCTGCTGAATCCTGCGAATTGATACTGCAAGGTGAGATCGCCACAGCGCAGGAGCGCTATAACCATAAGAAAGAACTTGACTAATGCAGTCTGCGGAGCAGGACTCTCGTAAAATCCGGAAGCTAATCCTGCGGGAGAAGTCTCTCTTACAGGCCCGGGAATACCTGAGGGCAGGCAGGTCGGTGAACCTTTTCGGTCTGTCTGATCCGGCCAAACTCTGGTACGCTGCAGCTTTGCAGGCAGAGAGCGGCAGACCTCTGGTTTTGCTGGTGCCGGACGAGGCTCGCCTTCGCGTGGCAGAAGAAGAACTAAAGGAGATTATCGCTGCAGGCAAAAGTGAAGGTCAGCCTGTCCTGACCTTCAGGGCGCGTGAGCTGACGCTTTATGACGCACGGGCTGCCAGCCGCGAAGAGGAGATCTACCGGCTGGCGACATTGGATTCGATCCGGCGGCAACAGTTCAGCTTTTTGATTGTGAGTGCGGAAGCTCTCCTGCAAAAACTGATCCGGCCGGAACGGCTGGCCCGGTTCAGCCTGGAATTCCGGCCCGGTATGCAGATTGAGCCGGAAGAGCTGGAGCGACGGCTGAGTCTGGCGGCTTACGAGCGTGTCGGACGGGTGGAGCGGCCGGGTCATTACGCCAGACGTGGCGATATCATTGATATTTATCCTGCGAAGATTAATGATCTGACTGCCGAGACGGATCCCTGCCTGCGTCTTTCTTTTTTTGATATTGAAATTGATGAGATCAAGCGCTTTGATCCGGAGAGCCAGCGTTCCGCGGAACGCCTGGACTCTGCGCGCATTCCACCGGCGCGTGAATGGCTGCTGCTGGCAGAGGAACGTGAGGAATTAGCGCACAAAGTTCTGGCTCAGACCAGGGATACAGTAGTAGAAGCGCGCCGGCGCAGCCTCAGCCGTGACATGATTGCCAAACTGGAGCGGATGGGGAATAACGACGCTGAACGGATCGCCAATGGGATTTTCTTCCCGGCGCAGGATCGCTGGATGCCGTTAATGGAGGAGAAGGCAGCTAGTTTGCAGGACTATCTGAAAACTGCTGACCCGCTCTATCTGATCGATGAGTACAGTGAAATAAAGACGGTCATGCAAGAGTCGCAGGCAGGTTTTTATCTGCGCCTGCAGTCCCTGATCGAAAATGCCGAAGCACCCGCTGCCGCTCATGCTTTGCAGAGGTCAGCGCATGAAGTATTGCAGGAACTGGATGCTGCCGGCAGCTGCCTGTCTCTGGGCAGGCTGCCCATGGATGACAACAAAATACCGGAGGCGGAAAGACTTGATGTAGACTGCCGGGTGGCTGATCGCTACCGCGGCCGCAATGATCAGATGGCAGCAGATCTCAGCCAACAGATTGAGACCGGCGGGAAAGCCTTAATCTTCGCCGGCAGTGACGACCGGCGGGAAAAACTTATCAGCTTTGTGACGGAATATGATCTGCCTGCAGTTCACATCTCAGATCTACGGCTGGCTAAGGGTTTTGTTTTGCCGGGGGCGGGATTATTTCTGCTGGGCACTGAAGATATTTTTGGAGTAAAAAAGACCCGCACCATGCGCCGGCGCCGATCGAAGCGTGAGGTCTTTTACCAGGATTTGACACCCGGTTCCTACGTCGTGCACGAAGAGCACGGTATCGGCCGCTATGAAGGTACGGAGACAATCCGTACCTCAGACGGAGCGAGAGATTACCTGCATATCAGTTATGCAGACGGCGATTTGCATGTGGCGGTAGATCAGTTTGATCTGCTGTCACCTTATGTCCATGTCGGTGAGGGAAAAGCTAAACTCTCGCGTTTGGGCGGCACGGAGTGGACACGGCAAAAAACGCGGGCCCAGGACTCGATCAAGAAGCTGGCAACGGATCTGGTCGCTCTCTATGCCGAGCGGCGGGGCCGCCGCGGACATGCTTTTGCTGCTGATACCATCTGGCAGGAAGAGTTTGAAGCGCTTTTCCCTTATGAAGAAACTGATGATCAGCTGGCAGCTTTGGAGGAAATCAAGGCGGACATGGAGTCGAGCCGGATTATGGATCGCCTGATCTGCGGGGATGTAGGTTTTGGGAAAACAGAGCTAGCTTTCCGTGCCATGTTTAAAGCAGTGGCGGACGGATTTCAGGCAGTCCTGCTCGCCCCGACAACAATCCTCTGCAAGCAACATTATGAGAACCTGCGTGATCGCTTGCAGGGCTTTCCCGTAACTCTGAGGGAAATGAGCCGATTTGTGCCGGAAAAGGAACGCAGACAGACGGTAGCTGATCTGAAAAAAGGAACAGTTGACATCGTTGTGGGGACACATCGACTCTTGTCTCAGGATATTGAATTTAAAAAGATGGGTCTGCTGGTCGTCGATGAAGAGCAGCGTTTCGGCGTTGATCATAAGGAGATAATCAAGGCCAAGCATCCGACAGTGGATGTGCTTTCTCTAACAGCGACACCGATTCCGCGTACCTTGCATATGTCTTTGACCGGTATCCGCGATATATCGCTGCTGGAAGAGGGACCGGAGGACCGGCGTGCCGTACAGACCACTGTTATTGAATATGATGAAAAACTGGTGGTCGACGCGATCAGACGTGAGCATGCCCGGCGGGGGCAGGTTTTTTACCTCTATAATCGTGCGCGCTCGATAGATCGTAAGGTGGCTGAATTATCGGAAAAAATGCCGGGAATCCGTTTTGTAGCGGCACATGGCCAGATGGAAGAACGGCGGCTGGAGAAGATAATCGGAGAGTTTGTAGCCGGAGAACACGATGTGCTGGTGGCGACTACAATTATCGAATCCGGTATTGATATGCCAAATGTGAATACCCTTGTAATCGAGGATGCTGACCGGCTGGGTCTGGCGCAGCTATATCAGATCAGGGGTCGTGTAGGGCGCTCCGGCCGTCAGGCTTATGCCCTGATAACCTACCGTCCGGATCGGGCGCTAAGTGAGCAGGCACAGAAACGCTTGCTGGCTATACGGGATTTTACTGAGTTAGGTTCGGGTTTTCAGATTGCTTTGCGGGATTTGGAGGTGAGGGGGGCCGGCAGCCTTTTGGGCGGAGAGCAGAGTGGCCACATGGAAAATATCGGCTACGACCTCTACACGAAGATGCTGGATCAGGAGATCGATGTTCTGACTGCGGAGGAACCGGCGAAAAAGCGGACGGAGACAATTGTTGAATTGCGTGTGGATGCCGGTCTGCCGCATATGTATATTGTCCAGGATGAAGAGCGGCTTGATCTTTATCGCAAGATTGCAGCAATTGATAATGTTGATGATTATCGCGATGTTCTTGATGAAATAATTGACCGCTACGGCGACCCACCGGCAAAAGCAATGGCTTTGCTGGATATTTCCTTTATCCGGGCCTTCGGTGAACGTGCCGGCTTCACTCGTATCCGCTGCCGCGGCCGTGACATCGAGCTGCTGATAGATGAGGAAAACGGCGCCGATATGGAATTGATTGCCGTGCTTATGGCAGCAGAGCCAGACCCCTATAAGCTGGTTTTTAACGCCGGCAAACGACCCAACATTATGGTCTGGGAAGCGGCAGCCGATGAGAACAAGAGTGCAGAGATTTTGCGGAATCTCTTTGCACAGGCAGACGATAAGTCCTAGTGCATGACATCGTGCCTGGCACCAATTGATGCCTGGCACCAATTGATGCAGGATAAGCGATGGCCAGGGACGGCGCGGGATTTTCAATAGCCGGCAGCCTCGGATTTCTCGAAAATATTACTTCAGCTGTATAGGTCCTACAGCCTCTGCCAATTTAGTGATAGAATTATAAGTAAACTAAGACTATATACCGTTCTAGTATATAAGATATTTTAAAGGAGGAAATATATGTCATTAAAAGGAACAAAAACAGCCAACAATCTGATGATCTCGATGGCCGGTGAGGCTCAGGCGACTTTTCGTTATAATTTAGCAGCCAAACAGGCGAAAGCCGATGGCTACGTTCAGATTCAGAATATTTTTGCAGAAACTGCGCGTAACGAAGTCGAGCATGGCAAGCGTTTCTACAAATTTCTGCGGGAAGACTTTGAACCCGATGAGGCAGTCAATGTTAACTGGGATTATCCGGTGACCTATGCTGACACAGTCGAGAATCTGAAGAGCGCTATCAACGGCGAGCATGGTGAAGCTCATAAAATGTATCCGGATTTTGCTGATATCGCTGAGAAAGAAGGTTTCCCCCAGATCGCTTACGTCTGGCGTGAAATTGCCGAAGTAGAGGAAGCACATGAGACTCGTTTCCGTAAACTGCTGGCCAATATTGAGAACGACCGTGTCTTTAAACGTGACGAGGAAGTTCTGTGGAAGTGCAACAACTGCGGCTATATTCATAAAGGCAAGTCAGCTCCGAATGTGTGCCCGGCCTGCGCCCACAAGCAAGAATACTTTGAGTTGTTCGTCGAAACTTACTAAGAATATTTTACTTTTGTGCTCTTCTGCTTATAGCAGTAAAAATGAAGGCCTTTGGAAACTCCGAAGGCCTTCATTTTGTGTGCCGGACAGAGCCGGATCATAATCATTTCCGGCTCAACCTGTCCTTACTGATGGCCTTATCCAGAACCATGCCAACATAATGAACGGGATCTTTTACTGTGGCATGGAAAGGTGAGTAGGCCAGGTCAAGCTGGAATAAATCGCTGATTTTTGCTCCCAGTGTCATGGCTGTGACGAGCACATCAATGCGTTTGTCGATGCCGTCTTCGCCAATAAGCTGTGCTCCCAGGAGCTTTTCAGTTTTACGATCAGCAATAGCCTTAATAATAATATCCCTGCCGCCAACAGAAGCCGATCGATCAGGTCCTGTGATGTGCACTACTGCAATGTCGTAACCTGCTTCGCGCGCCTGATCTTCACCTAAACCGGTCCTGGCAACGCTGAGGCCAAAGACACGGAAAATTCCGGTGCCCAAAACTCCCCTGAAAGTTAGACTGCCGCCGGTGACGGCATCACCGCAGATGCGCCCGGTCTTGTTAGCTGTCGAAGCCAGCGGGAACCAGGCTGCCTTTTGCCTGATCAGGTCAAAGTGCTCGATACAGTCACCACAGGCATAGACATCAGGGTCAGAGGTCTGCATGTGCTCGTCAACGGCGATCGCCCCGGTCGCACCCAATTTGATGCCGGCATCCCGGGCCAGACTTACTTCGGGCCTGATACCTGTGGCCATAATAACAATATCGCCGGGTATTTTTTCACCGTCGGCGGTCAGCAGATAGCTTGCTTCTATTTTTGCGGCTTGCGTACTTCTGTAGGTCTTAACACCGTGTTCGTTCAGATGCTTTTCCAGGTGAACTGACATGTCAGGGTCCAGAGCGGGGTTGATCTGAGGGGCCATTTCGATCACATGGACATCCAGACCGATACGGGACAGGTTTTCGGCCATTTCCATCCCGATGCTGCCACTGCCGATAATAGCAGCAGTCTGCGGTTTGTTCTTTTTGATAAATGAATCAATCTTGAGCGTATCCTGAATAGTTCTCAGACTGAAAACATGCTCCTGTCCGACACCGGGAATATCTGGAATTACCGCTTTGGCCCCGGTGGCGATAATCAGCTTGTCGTAGTGATCTGTAAAAGTCCGGTCAGTTTCCAAATCCTGAATGCTCAGGCTCCGTGTTTTCAGATCGATTGCCTGGACCTGGTGACGGATTTTTACGTCGACATTGTATTTGTTTTTGAAAAAACCAACACTGCGCGGTGTTAAAGTTTTAATATCCTTAATCAAGCCGCCGATAAAATATGGGGTATCACAACCGGCGTAGGATATATCCGGTCCCTGCTCGTAGAGGACGATCTCGGCTTTCTCGTTATTGCGTCGTGCCTTGCTTGCGGCTGAAGTGCCCGCAGCTACTCCGCCGATAATTATAAGTCTCATCTCAGGCCTCCTTAATTCTCATACTGCTGCTCGAAAAATTGCTGCTGATATTTCCTGCTTTCAATCAAGTGTAGCTATTTCACAAGCTGCAGGTCGTAACGCTTTGTCCGCAGTGCCTGTCAGACCTGTATTATTTGCAGAATAAGGAGCAGCAAAGCTATGACACTGCTTCCGTCCCTTATTTGTGTAAAAAAAAAGAAGCTCACTATAGCGAGCTTCTTCATGGCGTCCCAGACAGGAATTGAACCCGTATCCGCAGCTCCGGAGGCTACTGTCTTATCCATTGGACTACTGGGACCTGTTTTTTTTGCTTGAAGCAAAATTTATTCTAGTACATGGGAGTCTAATTCACAAGTGACTTAGTAAACCGGCTACCAAAAAACTGCTTCTTAGCTGAGAATATCAAACAGGTATCGGGTCCAAAGTAATTTGACCAGTAGTTATCCGGCCTTAACTAATCTTCACACTCATCCTGGTGTTCGTGCTCATGGCAGACGGAACCGGTCGACACCAGGTCACCTAGCAGATAGGACTCAGCTGCAGTTTCTGCCGGACCGCTTGCACCCACAATAACCTCTATATTTTTTTCATTGAAAATATCAACAGCTCCGCCGCCCATACCGCCGGAGATGATCACGTTGACACCAAGATCATTGAGGTAGTTTGGCAGGAAGCCCGGCTTATGACCCGGGTTAGGGATGGTCTCAGTCCTGACAATCTTACCGTTCTCGCTGTCGAAAATCATAAAGTCGGCACAATGGCCAAAATGTTGTGTCACTAAACCATCATCACTTGCTACTGCAATTCTTATCATATATTTCTCCTTAAAAAATTAATTTTATATATTATACGCTTTCAAGTATTGTCTTGTCAGAGATAAAGGCACAGCTTCTGCCTTCATCAGCTGAGTATAAGGTCAGTCGCCATAAAGCAGACGCATGGTCCTGTTAAAAAGTGGCTGCACGGCTCTCCCCGAACTGCAATCAATATCAACGATGCTTTTTCCACTGTTGATGGCCTTGACTGCATACTCGTCAAAGGGGATTTTTCCTACAAGATCCAGATTATGCATCCTGCAGTATTCCTCAATATTTGCCGTTTGCTCCGGATTGCTGTCAAACTTGTTAATGCAGACGGCTGCCTTTATTCCGAATCCGGCTGCAGTTTGCAGCACACGCTTCAGGTCACTGAGGCCGGATACAGATGGCTCTGCTACCAGCAGTACCATGTCCACTCCGGTCAGTGAGGCGATAACAGGGCAGCCTATTCCCGGCGAGCCGTCGATTATAGCCAGCTTCAGATCAGCAGCTGCTGATGTTTTCATCGCATTCTTGACTTCGCTGACCAGCAGTCCTGAGTTGCCGCTGCCCATTTTCAGACGGGCAGTGGAGAAAACAGTATCAGCAGAACGATACAGCATTTTCTCACCTGCCGGTGCGGCTTGCATTTCAATAGCATTTTCCGGACATACATATTCGCAGACAGCACAGCCTTCGCAGGCGAAGGGATCTACAGCATACGTTTCAGTAAAGGTAATCGCATCGAAACGACAGTGCTGCCGGCAGAGATCGCATTCACTACAAAGATCGGAGTTGATCCAGGCCTTATCCATGCCGAAATAATCATTTCTTTCCGGCTCCTGATCCCAGTCGCTGATCAGATGCAGGTTGGGAGCGTCGACATCACAGTCGGCATAGGCTTTGGCTGCGGCCAGCCTGATAAAGGCGCTGGTGATTGTCGTCTTGCCTGTCCCGCCTTTTCCACTAAGGATTAGAAGTTGTTTCAACTTTGGCCTCCTTTAAAACGGCGCTGAGCAGGCCGGAAAATAAGTCATGATACTTGGCACTTTCTCTGACTGCAATTTTGCCATTGGAGTTGATCAGACCAAGTTCAGGATCAAAGGGAATACGTCCGAGAATGTTAACCTTCCTGGCCTGGCAGTATTCTTCGGCAAGATTCTCGTTCTCCTGACATTTGTTGAGGATCACGCCATAATCTTTGTTGAAGAGCTCTACCAGCTCATGGACCATCTCCAGATTGTGAACACCAAAGAGACTGGGTTCAGCAACCAGAATGCAGTAGTCGGCATTTTTAATGCTATCCATAACAATGCAGGAACTTCCGGGAGGACAGTCGATGAAAACATCCCGGCCTTCTTTGTCCATGCTGGCGATGTGTTCCTGTAGCCGATCAATGATCGGAACACCTGAGGCTTCACCGCTATTCATGATACCGCTGATGACATCGACATCCTCTGATTTACCTATTTTGATTTTCCCGATTGCCTGATCCTGTTCGGTCAGGGCCTTTTGCGGACAGAGTAAAACACAGCCGCCGCAGGAATGGCAGATATCGTCAAAAATGATTAGCTTATGGGAATAAGCCAGAGCATTGTAACGGCAAAAATCGACGCAGAGACGACAGCCATCGCATAACTTGTCGTCAACTTGCGGGATCTTTACAGTGACTGCTTCCTCCTTCAGATGATCAGGCTTAAAGAAGAGATGCCCATTGGGTTCTTCCACGTCACAATCAACATAGCCGGCAACTTTCGCAGCGGCAGCCAGATTTACTGCCAGAAGTGTCTTGCCTGTGCCGCCTTTTCCGCTGAGAATCGCAATTTTCATTTGCTATTATTCCCCATGAAAGCCTGCGTGGATTTCATCGAGAGTATCGAGTTTGCCTGCTAAAAAAGCTGTGATATTCTCAGTGACGGTCTTGTCTATTGTTTTATAGATGGGAATTTCTGCTGCGATAATTACATCTGCAGCATTTTTGCCGCATCTGGGGGTCAAAAGGACCTGGGCACCGCTGTCAACCACTATTTGGGCAGCCTTGATGCCTGCACCGCCTGCGCTCTCAGCAGCAGTATTAAGCAGAAACTGCCCTTGTTCGCTTTCACTGTCATACAAAAGGAAATAAGGAGCTCTGCCAAAAGAGACACAAACATTCGAGTCCCTGGATTTTTTATCTACCGGTATTGCTATTTTCATTAAAATTCTTCTCCAATCTGATTATTCTTTTCCAATTATACGCTATATTAATTCAGTGCTGTTCTTCTTGTTCATGTCGTGGACCCTGACCCCGGCCCTGCCCCTGCCCGCGACCATGTCCACACCCATGTCCCGGTCCGCTGCGCCTGCGACATGCCGGACCACAGAAATCTTCAGAATAGTCGCACAGCTGGTATTTGCCGCCATCAATGGTCAGTAACTTACCATTTACCAAAGCATCTGCCAGTTTTTTTCTGGCGTCAGCGTAAATGGCCTGAACAGTGGTACGGCCGACATTCATCTGCTCGGCAGCTGCTTCCTGAGTGAAGGCTTCAAGATCGATCAGTCTGATAGTTTCATATTCATCAACGGTCATTCTGACCTCTTCCTGGTCACCGGGCTTGCCAAGTGGCCCAAAGCTTACATTGTCCGGCAGACTGCATACTCTTCTTCTTTTCATCGGTCTTGGCATATTTTCTCCTTAAGTGAAAAAGATTCGCAGAGCGTCCTCCGCGAAATCCTGATCATTCCTCCAGATTGTCTAATTCATCATCAATGACTTCAAGCCTGCTTTGCAGATAATTTTTGCGTTCTTGCAGGAATTCCTTGCGGGATTGTGCGGGTTCCTGATCCATATAGAATCCTCTGCCGCAAGCATTCCTGTAGCCAAAACCGCGGCCGTAGCCTGCGCCACGCCCCATTCCGCATCCATAAGCAGCTCTGCCTCTTCCGCGGCGGTAGGAGGCAGTCCCGTAATTATCGTCATTGCAAGGACCTAATCCTCTGCCTGTCATTGCTCCGGCACCCATTGGTCCCGTTCCATCTCTTCTTGGCATAATCTTTCTCCTTTCCACAAGTTATTGACATATGTCGTTAACACCAGTATACGCAGAATCTGACATATGTCAATAACCGGCGTGTTTATCTGGTGAAAGTCAAAAAAGTTCCTGATCTGACTTAAAAGATACAAATGTTCCAATAAATTAACTTGGGCTTAGCCGGCAGGGGAAAGTGTTGACCTTAAGTCAGCAGGTGTTATAATTACTTCTGGAGTTACCTTCATCTAACTCACAACAGGGAGGGACTATGACACTTGCAGAATTAAAGCCCGGACAGCAGGCAGAGATTATCGAAGTAAGAGGCGAAGGTGCACTGCGCCGCCGCTTACTTGATATGGGGCTGACTCCGGGAACACGTCTGATTATGGGGACACCGGCTCCCAGCGGAGATCCCCTTTGTATTAGAATACGCTCATATGTGCTGAGTCTGCGTAAAGCGGATGCGGAATTTATAGATGTTGACCGCCTGCAGATGGCAAGAAGCTTTTGTGGTGATTGCAATAGCTGCAGTCACAATTTCCAGCAGAAAGACTGCCATAAAGCCGGACGTGGCAGGCGTGGCAGACGTGGCAGACGTGCCGGAAAAAGAGGTGCCCTGTGATAGTTGCTTTAATCGGTAACCAGAACAGTGGCAAGACCACTGTCTTTAATCAAATGACCGGCAGCAATCAAAAGGTTGGCAACTTTCCGGGAGTAACAGTCAGTAAAAAGGAAGCAACGCTGCGAGGTCATTCTGATTTTACTGTTGTCGATCTGCCCGGTATATACTCCCTTTCTCCTTATTCATCCGAAGAGGTTGTCACACGTGACTTCCTGATTGATGAGAAGCCGGATGTAATCCTGAATGTCATTGATACCACTCAAATAGAGCGATCTCTTTATCTCAGTATTCAATTAATTGAAATGAATATTCCTATGGTAATAGCGCTCAATATGATGGATGAAATACGCCAGCACGGCAGTCACGTTCATGTTGAAGAACTCTGTAAATATCTTGGCGTTCCTCTGGTGCCTATCTCTGCCTCCAGAAATGAAGGAATTCGTGAGTTAATCGATGAAACTGTCCGTGTAGCGAAAACGGGGCAGAAACCTGCAAAACTTGACCTTTGTTCAGGGCCTGCCCATAGAGCAATTCATGCCATAATGTCACTCACTGAAGACCGCGCTGAAAAGGCAGGTTTATCCTCTCGCTATGCTGCCACAAAGCTTGCCGAAAGAGACCCTTTAATTCAAAAACGCTTGAATCTGAAGGAAAATGAACTCGAAGCCATTGAGCAGATTATTGTCCTGATGGAGGATGAGCTGCAAACTGATAATCTGGCAGCTCTGGCCAACATGCGATATTGTTTTATTGATGAAACAGTATCCGCCGGCATACATAAAGGATCCGGCGAGGATCTGTTAACCCAGAGGCTGGACCGTGTTCTGACCCACCGTTTTGCGGCGGTTCCGGTTTTCATACTTTTAATGGCGCTGGTTTTCTGGGTAGCTTTTGGTTTGCCGGGTACCTGGCTCTCTGATCAGCTGACAGATGGCATGAGCTGGCTGACTGCTCAGATTGACAGCGCTTTGGCCGCCAGCGGCTTGAATAATGTCCTGCACTCCCTGATTGTGGACGGCATCCTGGCAGGTGTTGGCTCGGTGCTTTCTTTCCTGCCCCTGATAGCACTCCTGTATCTGATGCTCAGCATCCTTGAGGATAGTGGCTACATGGCCCGGGTCGCTTTTGTCATGGACAGCTGGATGCGCCGCCTGGGTATTTCCGGAGCAGCAATTGTGCCCTTGATTATGGGCTTTGGTTGCTCAGTACCGGCGATTATGGCTACACGTACCCTTCCCAGCAAAAGGGATCGCCGCTTAACCATCTTCCTGATTCCCTTTATGTCATGTTCAGCCAAGGTGCCGATTTACGGTGCGATAGCTTCCGTATTCTTCCCGAATCATGCAGGTCTGGCCATGGTGCTTTTATATTTACTGGGGATTTATCTGGCTGTCTTGCTGGGGCTAAGTCTGCGTCAGCGTCCTGACAGCAGTCAGGCTTCTCCTTTTATTATGGAACTGCCACCCTACCGTTTTCCTTCCTTTATCTCTGTCGGGCGAAATCTCTGGGAAAAAATAAGTGATTTCCTGCGCAGAGCATTCACAGTGATTCTGGCAGTAACGGTTATTATCTGGTTCCTGAGCAGTTTCGACCGGCGCCTGGATTTTGTCACATCCACAGACGACAGCCTTCTGGCCTGGCTGGGGGCAGCCATAGCACCTGTTTTCAAGCCTCTGGGTCTTAGAGACTGGCGTATTCCTGCTGCTCTGATCTCCGGCTTCACTGCTAAAGAAGCTGTTATATCAACTCTGGCAGTGATGAGCGGCGCGACAGTAGAAACACTGGGACCAACTTTGGCGGCTATGTTTACAACACCATCCGCTATTGCTTTTTTAGTGTATGTTCTGGTCTACACGCCCTGTGTCGCTGCTGTTACAGCAGCAAGAAACGAGTTTGGCAATTGGCGGGACACCTGGTTAATGATCATCTTCCAGTTGCTGGCGGCCTGGTTAGCAGCTTTCATCGCTTACCGTATTGCTTTGCTGTGGACAATATCTTCCATCGCGTCAATAATAATAATTATTGTGCTCTTATTGCTGCCGCTGGTATTAAACTACCGGGCAAAACAGAAAGAAGCCCAAAGACGGGCAGTATAGTACTTGAGCAGAGGAAGGGCAGGTGCAGGCCTGTTTTTAAGTGAAGATCATGAGTGAAAGCCAAACCATACATTATCCCCAGGATGAGGTGCATACCTTTCTCCTGCCGGTAACTAATGCCTGTTCATATAATGCCTGTGCCTTTTGTTCCATGTATGCTGGCGAAGAATTCAGTCCGGTAGCCCTGTCTGATATTGAAGCAGAGTTAAAACATGGCGATACTTATACTGAAAGAGTTTTTTTGACCGGTGCCGATCCCTTGCAAATCGGTTTCGACAAGATGAGTCTCTTGCTTGGTCTGATCCATCAATATCTGCCGTATTGTGCCTGTGTTGCTTCATATGCTTCCATCCGGAGTATTTCCAAGTATTCAACAGAAGAGCTTTCGGCCCTGCACAACAAGGGACTGCGGGATCTTTACATCGGCTTTGAGACGGGCAGTGACGAAATTCTAAAACTGATGAACAAGGGGCATACAGCAGCTGATGCTGTCAGGCAGGCGAAAAAACTGAATGAAGCTGATTTGTCTTTTAATACCATTATTATCTATGGCATAGCAGGCCAGGGCAGATCAACAGAGAACGCAGCAGCTACTGCGGAAATGATCATGCAGTTCAGGACCAGGCGGATCATCACCATGAGCCTGACAGTTTTTCCCGGAACGAAGCTGAAGCAAATGGTCAGGAGCGGAGACTTCAGACCTGCCGGCAACAGGGAAAGACTGATCGAAGTAAAAACACTGCTGGAGAATCTGGACCCAATGACCCCCACAATGTTTGATACCACTCATCCGACAAATATTCTCAAGATCAAAGGAAGCTTGCCTCAGGATAAGCAAAAATTGCTTGCAGAAGTGCAAAAACGGATAAGCTAGTATTTCGTGATCAGTGCCGTCAGGACCTTGTAGTTTTGATGCACTACGTGATGCCATAAAGCTTACCCTCTATATCCCTTTTCATGTCCGGAAATACCTTTAGTCTAATTAATATATACTTGACACTAATTTTAGATACAAGTATAGTTAAAAGCAACAAAGTTGAGGCACCAGATCGAGAAAATTCAGGCAAAACATAAAAACATTCATCAAAAAGTAGAAACAGTCATTGCCGCTTTGAGCGGCAAAGCTAAAGGAGCTAGAAATGGAACATTCAGAAATTGAAAGTGGCAGCTATAAGGTTTATGGCTACCGATATGTCGTCTTAGGCTCTTATCTTCTGATAACCGCCATGATCCAGTTGCTATGGGCAACCTTCTTCTCCATCACTACCGATGCCTGGCGTTATTACGGTTTTACGTCAGCGGCTGAGGGTGAAAATGCTATCAGTATGTTGTCCATTATCTTCATGGCCGGTATGATTATCCTCTCCGTTCCCTCCATGATCGCTTTTGAAAAATGGGGTTTCAAGAAAGCAGTAGGCTTTGGCGCCGCCCTCATGGCAGTATGCGGCCTGTTGCGGGGCTTTTTCGGCAGTAACTTTACGGTCGTCATCGCTATGACCGTGGGTTTCGCCATCGCCCAGCCCTTTATCTTGAATGCTCCCGGCCTGGTGGCCGGCAAATGGTTCCCGGAAAGTGAAAGAGCTACAGCCAATAGTGTCGGTCTGCTGGCCAATTATCTGGGTATGGGCATTGGCCTGCTTCTGACCCCGATTCTTCTGGAAGGCGGTATGACCATCCAGACCATGCTACTCGTCTATGGTATCGCAGCGGCCGTAGCTGCTGCTATTTTTCTGATCTTTGCCAAGGAAAAACCGCCCACACCACCCTGCGCAGAAGAAGATGCTCAACGGGCAGACTTTAAGGAAGGTTTCAAAATCGCTATGCGGCGGAAAAATTTCCTGATCTCCCTGATAGTTTTCTTCTTCCTTCTGGGTGTATTTAATACCTTCTTTACCATGATAGAACCCATTATCAGTTCCATGACCGGCGGATCTGTGGATGCCACGGGAGCCGGCATTGTCGGCGTGGCTATCCTGCTGGCCGGCATCGTGGGCAGTCTGGTGATTGCCACCTTCTCAGATAAGGACAAACGTCACAGGCGGCTGCCCTATGTTATTGTCTGCAATATCGTGGGTACTATCGGTCTGGTTCTCTTTATGCTTTTCAATGGATTTCCCGGTATGCTGGCCTCCGGCCTGCTTTACGGCTTTTTTACCATCGGAAGCGCTCCGGTCATCCTCACCTTTGCGGCAGAGGCCGCCTATCCGACTTCAGAGGGTACCAGTGAAGGTTTCCTCATGTTCGCAGGCAATGTGGGCGGGGTAGTTTTGCTGGGAATATCAGCGCTCTTCGGGGCCAACCACTACAGCATCATGATCCTGATGGCCGTCATCAGCGCCCTGTGTATACTGCTTATGGCCATGGCTAAGGAAACAAAACTGCAATAAGAACTCTTGACTAATAAATACCAGCCAGACCTCTGGTGCCAGAACTAAGATATCCGGACTCAAACTTTTAACCGGAGCCTGAAGCTAAAAGTAAAGGCCGCAGTTGCGTCAAGTCAACTGCGGCCTAAGTGATCAAAACAAGTTTTTTCCGGCTTATTTCGCCATCCTGAAAATTTCAGCCATGTCTTTCTGATCCAGTTTTTTGAAAACTCCGATAGTGCGGCGACCCATTAAACAGCATTTATAGGACAATTCATCTATCTGCTCTTCAGTCAGCTCATAACCCAGCTCACTAATGCTGGTCGGCATACCCAGACTCCTGAAGAAGTCCTCCAGCTTTCTGATTCCCGCCAGGGCGGTTGTTTCCTGGTCCCGGAAATCATTGGTGACACCCATCACATTGACAGCAAATTGTGCAAAACGGCTGACATCTTCCTTATAAACATAACGTGCCCAGCTTCCCCAGACTGCAGCCAGTCCGGCACCGTGAGCTACATCAAACATTCCTCCCAGCTCATGCTCAAGCTTGTGGGTCGCCCAGTCTTCTTCGTCGATACCTGCACTCAGCAAACCGTTGTGGGAGAGACAGCCGGCCCACATGATCTGGGCTCTGGCGTTGTAGTCCTGAGGATTATCCAAAGCCAGGGGACCATACTCCAGCATAGTGCGGAGCAGTGCCTCTGAAAGCGAGTCGGTAAGGCGGCTGTCACCGGTGAGGTTGAAGTAGCGTTCCAGGGTGTGCATCATGATGTCGACTATGCCACAGGCTGTCTGATAAGCCGGCAGACTATAGGTCAGTTCCGGATTCAATATGGAGAAAACAGGACGAGCCAGGTCACTGCCGTAACCGCGTTTCAGCCAGCCTTCTTCACGTGTCATTACTGAAGAATTGCTCATTTCACTGCCGGTTGCCGCCAGAGTCAGTATTGTTCCTACAGGCAGTGCGTCCGTCGCCTCTGCTCTGTAGTCATACAGATCCCAGACATCACCGTCATATACTGTTCCGTAAGCAATACATTTTGCTGAGTCGATGACCGAACCTCCGCCTACGGGGAGAATAAAGTCGATGCCTTCTTTCCGGCACAGTTCAATACCTTCATAAGCCAGGCTCATGCGGGGATTAGGCACTACACCGCCGAGCTCAACAAATTCAATGCCGGCCTCGTTTAGTGATTCTCTGACGCGGTCGAGCAGGCCTGAACGTTGAGCACTTCCGCCGCCATAGTGTAATAAAACTTTAGTCGCTCCCTGGTCTTTGACCAGCTGCCCGACTTTCCTTTCACTGTCCTTGCCGAAAATGATTTTAGTCGGCGTGTAGTAGGTAAAATTCTTCATAATAAGTTCCTTTCATTTTTCGAAACAATATAAGTGCTTTTCTTTGAGTTTTATTTGACAAGCAATTCCAGAATATCTTCTGCTTTTTCAACAATGTGATCCGCACCTGCCGCCTGTAGTTCTTCCCGGGAACGAAAACCCCAGCTGACACCGCAGGCTGTCATGCCCGCGTTCTTTGCTGTCATCATATCAACATTGCTGTCGCCAACAAACAAGATCTCACTATTATCCAATCCCAGAGATGCGGCTATAGCTGTGGCTGAAGCCGGATCCGGTTTCAGCGGATAATCTTTGCTGTCCCCGAGTATGCAATCGAAGATGCCGGGGAAAAAGCTCCGGATCAGCTGCTCAGAATACTCCTGCACCTTGTTGGATAAAACTGCCAGCTTTATGCCTCGCTCATGCAAGGAAGTAAGCAGGTCGGGAATAGCAGGATATGGTGCCAGTTCGTAGAAGAGATTTTGCTCATAGCTAATATAATACTGTTTCAGCGCCTCGGCATGCTGGGTTTCCCGGCAAGCCTCCGGCAGCATCTGCCACACCAGATTGGGGATGCCTTTGCCGACCATGAGCCTGTAGTCATCCAGCTCATGCTGGGGATGTCCTAAACTTTCGAGGACGGAATTACAGGCATAAGCCAAACTGGGCAAGGTGTCCAGAAGTGTGCCGTCCAGATCAAATATTACTGCTTTATACATATTTACCCCTCTTAATCATTTCTGCTATACAGCTTATCTTAAACGAGTTATATTTTGAGAACAAATGCTCAGTTCATGGCAAAACAAAAAGACCGGCTTTAACCGGTCTTTTTTGTGCGCTGTTATGATCAATTTGGCCAAGTTTACTTGATGAGCGTAAGCTTGCCGATGACAGGCAGTGGTTTAGCTTTTCCCTGCAGTGTATTCACTATACCGAGGATGGCCAGGGCGGAGATTCCAAGATAGAAGATGGTATAGAGAATGGAGCTGATGAAGACAATACGCCAGCTAATCATCATGAAAACAGCAGACAGTATTGAGAGTACAATGCCCCCTGCAACTGATGTCAGCAGGAGTAAAAGTCCCTGATTGGCATGAAATTTACCATATCTTGTTACCGGTTGTACTACCAAAGGCAGGAAAAAGAGTATACCCAGATAAGCAAGGGCGGAAATGACTTTGCTTTGCTCGATTTCTTCCGTAGAGTAAGCTGCTGCCTGACCAGGCTGTTGCTGCTGATACTGTGGCGGCTGCTGATACTGCTGCTGATACTGCTGCTGATATGGTTCTTGCGGCTGGTGTTGTTGCTGCTGTTGCTGCTCTTGATACTGTTCTTGATCAGGGTCATAGTTTGTCATGGTCAACACCTCTTTTCCGGTAGATTAACGTCTGGCAATCAGTGTCAATTATTACGACGTTGGTTTAGGATTATTTCTCGTTACTTTTAATTTCAACAGAAATAGCGATAAATATCAAGAATTACTAAAAATGTTACGGATGACAAAGTTTGATTTCTTCAGGACAAACGGACTGCCGGTTAAGCTGCAGTTTTTATTCTATTAGAGCTTATAATATTTCCTGATCAGAAAATAAAGGATAAAAAGAGTCCCGGCAAGAGATTCTTGGCAGCTAATGGCGAAACTATAACTATTGAATAGTTTGAACTGTGATAGAATAATCTCGCGCCGTCGTGGTGTTTTACTTGTCAATCCATCTATTAGGAGGCCTCACTTGGAAAAAATAAAGCTATATGGTTTCAATAACCTGACTAAAACACTCAGCTTTAACATTTATGATGTTAGCTATACCAGTAGTGAGCGCGAACAGCGTGAATATATTGAATATATTGATGAGCAATACAACTCAGAGCGCCTGACAGGAATTCTCTGCCAGGTAACAGACCTGATCGGTGCTCATATTTTAAATATTTCAAAACAGGACTATGACCCCCAGGGGGCGTCGGTTAATTTTCTGATTGCTGACCAGACATTGGGCAATACCGAGATCGACAGCACCAATAACCGCGGCATTGATCCGGCGACAGGAGAGACGATACATGCTCATCTGGACAAGAGTCATGTCACCGTCCATACCTTTCCCGAGTCGCATCCGAATGCATCGATATCAACCTTCCGGGTCGATATTGATGTGCAGACCTGTGGCACTGTTTCACCCTTGTCGACACTGGATTATCTGATTTCGAGTTTTGATTCCGACATCATCACGATTGACTACCGGGTGCGAGGCTTTACGCGCGATACCGAAGGTAAGAAGCATTTCATGGATCATCCGATCACCTCGATTCAGGATTATATTGATGACAGTACTCTTGACACATATGATGCAGTTGATTTGAATATCTATCAATCAAATCTCTTCCATACACGATTAGTTTTAAAAGAACTTGAATTACAGAACTATCTTTTTAATATCGATATAAAAGAGTTAAGTTCACGCCAGCGCCTCGAGATCAGAGAAGCCTTGCAGCGTGAAATGATTGAGATTTTCAGCGGCACAAATATCTATGAATAAGAAAGACGCCTTTGATTCCAAGAAGCTGGACCAAAACAAGGCACCCTTGCTTCAGGCTTTAACTGAATATCGCAAAATGCGCATGGTTTCTTTTGATGTGCCCGGACATAAGCAGGGGAGGGGCAACGAAGAACTTACGCATTTTCTGGGCAAAGACTGCCTTTCCGTAGATGTCAACTCCATGAAAATGCTGGACAATCTGATCCATCCGACCAGCGTCATTCTGGAGGCGGAGCAGCTGGCGGCGGACGCCTTCGGAGCTGACAAATGCTTTTTCATGGTCAATGGCACCACTTCGGCAGTCCAGGCCATGATTATGTCCACTTGTCTGCCGGGAGATAAAATCATCATGCCCCGCAATGTTCATCGCAGTGCGGTCAATGCTCTGGTTCTGACCCGTGCTCTGCCGGTGTATGTGAATCCCTCGCTGGATCTGGAGCTGGGGATACCTCTGGGCATGAGAGTAGCTGATGTACGTCAGGCAATTGAAGAGAATCCGGATGCCAAAGCGGTCTTGCTGAACAACCCTACCTATTATGGTGTCTGTCCCCATATCAGAGAAATCGTACAGCTGGCGCATGAGGCCGGTATGAGAGTGCTGGCGGATGAGGCGCATGGAACCCACTTCTATTTCTCCGACGACCTGCCTGTTTCGGCTATGGAGGCAGGGGCTGATATGGCTGCGGTGTCTTTGCATAAGACGGGTGGCTCTCTGACCCAGAGCTCGCTGCTGCTTCTGGGTCCCAAAATGAGGGAAGAGGCCGGCTATGTCCACCAGATTATTAATCTGACGCAGACGACGAGTGCCTCTTACCTGCTCCTGTCCTCTCTGGATATTACGCGTCGCAATCTGGCTTTGCGCGGTAAGGAGACTTATAGGCGGGTCATTGATTATGCGGATTATGCGCGCTGCGAAATCAATGAACTGGAAGGCTATTACGCTTTTGGCAGGGAACGCTGTGATGGTGACGCCTTTTATGCCTTTGATTCCTGCAAACTGCCGGTGCATACACGAGCCATGGGTCTCAGCGGTTTTGAGGTTTATGACATCCTGCGGGATGACTATAATATTCAGGTTGAGTTTGGCGATATGGGGAATTTCCTGGCCATACTTTCAGTCGGCGACCGGCCGGTCGCAATCGAACGCCTGATTGCAGCACTGGGTGATATAAATACCCGCTTTGCCTCGCTGCCGGAGGGCATGCTGGTTAATGAGTATATTGAGCCGATTCTGGCGATGGCGCCGACGGAAGCCTTTTATGCTGATTATGTACGCCTGCCTTTAGAAGAATGCAAAGGCAGAATCTCTACAGAATCAATCATGTGCTATCCGCCCGGTATTCCGATTCTGGCTCCCGGCGAACTGGTAACGGATGAGGTTTTATCTTATATCAGACAGGCCAAAGAGCATGGCAGCCAAATGACAGGAACTGAAGACCCGACAGTTGAACAGCTTTGTGTAGTGAAATAAGTTTAAGGGAGCAGGCAGATGGAACTGTGGTTTGAGGAACATAATACCGATGATGCGTATTTCGCTTTGCGGGTGAAAAAGCAACTTTTTTCACAAAAATCTGATTTTCAACAAATTGATATTTACGATACATATGAGTTTGGCCTTGTCCTCGTTATGGATGGAGCAATTATGCTCACGGAAAAAGACGAGTTTATTTACCATGAAATGATCGTGCATGTGGCTATGGCCGTTCACCCTGATGTAAAAAAAGTGCTGCTGATTGGCGGCGGCGATGGCGGTGCACTGCGCGAGCTTTGCCTTTATCCGGGCATAGAGCAGATTGATATGGTGGAGATTGATCCTCTGGTCATAGATGTGTCTAGGAAATATCTGCCTAAAGTAGCCTCAGCCTTTTCCGATCCGCGCCTGAATCTGATTTTCGCGGACGGTTTGCGTTATGTGCGTCATCTCAAAGGAAGCTATGACCTGATGATTATAGATTCAACCGATCCCTTCGGACCGGGCGAAAGCCTTTTTACCAGAGAGTTTTATGGCAACTGCAGCAAGGGTCTGCGTGAGGGCGGGATCCTGATTAACCAGCATGAGAGTCCATATTACAAGAATGATGCACAGGAGGCACATTCTATTTTTAAGAAGACTAATCAGATCTTTTCAACGGCGAAAGTATATCAGGCGCATATTCCCACCTATCCTTCGGGCCACTGGCTCTTCGGCTTTATGTCGGACAGCCTCGATCCGATTGCCGACCACGATCCGGCTCGCTGGGAAAGATTCAATATTAAAACGCGCTATTATAATTCCGATTTGCATAAAGGCGCATTCCTGCTGCCGACTTATGTCAGAGAATTGCTGGCAGAAGGTAGACTTATAGATGAGTAAGGAGTGACGATATGACCCTATTCGACCATTTGCCGCCGCAGGAGCGTCCTGCGCTTTTAAGCTTCTGTGGCTGCACAGCTACAGAGGAGGAAGCGAATATTGTTATATTTGGTGCTCCTTATGACTCGAGCAGCTCTTTTCGTCCCGGTTCGCGTTTCGCACCTGCGGAAATGCGCCGTGATTCATGGGGGCTGGAAAGCTGGAGCCCTCAGCTGAAACGTGATCTGGAGGAGCAAAAAGTGCATGATGCCGGCGATCTGGAATTACCTTTCGGGTCAACGGAAGAGGCACTGCGCCTTGTGCGACAAAGCTGTACCGCTATTTTACAAGCCGGCAAAATACCGGTGATGATTGGCGGCGAACACACTTTATCGCTGGCAGCTGTAGCAGCTCTTTTGGCATCGTATCCTGATTTGCATCTGCTGCATTTTGATGCCCATACGGACCTGCGGGAGGAGTATCTCGGAGTCCGGAATTCACACGCTTCAGTAATCCGGCGCATATATGAGCTGCTGGGTGACAAGCGCATCCATTCTCTGGGGATTCGCTCGGGTCTGGCTGAAGAATTCGCCTTTGCTGAAGAGAAACTTGATTTTCATCCCTTTGACTTAAGCGGAATTGGAGAGGCAGTGAAAAATATCGGAAGAGCCCCGGTCTATATATCTCTGGATCTGGATGTGCTGGATCCTTCTGTACTGCCGGGGACGGGGACTGCAGAGCCGGGCGGTGTCAGCTATCAGGAGCTGCTGGCGGCTGTCTATCAGCTGGAGGATCTGAATATCGTCGGATGTGACATAATGGAGCTGGCTCCTTTGCTTGATCCTGCGGGAGCCTCCACTGCTGTAGCGGTTAAATTGTTGCGCGAGCTGATGCTTCTGCTTTAAGTTCTTACGTACATCCGAAAAAACAGGTCCAAATTTCCAGTTGAACATGACTTGGCTTTTTTGCATTAGAATGTATATTAATAGTTTTAAAAAAGAAATTTTTATTGAAGATAAGCTTAGGAGGTTTTGTGATGAGTAGAGCGATGATTATCGGAGCCGGAGGTGTAGCCCGGGTTTGCGCATACAAATGTGTTGAGAATAGTGAAGTTTTCAGCCATCTGCTGATAGCCAGCAGGACCAAATCAAAATGTGACCGGCTCAAAGCTGAGTTGGATGGACGAGGAACTGAGATTGAGACAGCTCAAGTGGACGCGGACAATGTCCCGGAGCTGGTAGAACTGATTAATCAATATAAACCGGAGCTGGTAATCAATCTGGCACTGCCTTATCAGGATCTGACGATTATGGATGCCTGTCTGGAAGCCGGTGTTAATTACCTGGATACTGCTAATTATGAACCGCTTGACACAGCGAAGTTTGAGTACAAATGGCAATGGGCGTATCGTGATCGCTTCCGCGATGCAGGGCTGACAGCTATTCTAGGATCAGGTTTTGACCCCGGAGTAACCGGAGTGTATTCAGCTTATGCCCTCAAGCATGAGTTTGACGAGATTCATCAGATCGATATTCTGGATTGTAATGGCGGAGATCACGGTTATCCCTTTGCAACAAATTTCAATCCCGAGATCAATATTCGTGAGGTAACAGCTAAGGGGCGTTACTGGGAAAACGGAGAGTTTATCGAGACGGAGCCGCTGGAGATTAAGCGCAGTTACACTTTTGAAGAAGTGGGCGAGCGCGATATGTATTTGCTTTATCACGAGGAACTGGAATCTCTGGCTGAAAATATTACGGGCATAAAGAAGATGCGCTTTTTTATGACTTTCGGTGAAAGCTACCTGACCCATCTCAAATGTCTGGAGAATGTCGGCATGACTTCAATCGAACCGATCGACTTCCAGGGTCAGCAGATTGTCCCTCTGCAATTTCTCAAGGCAGTCTTGCCGGATCCGGCAACATTGGGTCCGCGAACCCATGGCAAAACTAATATCAGCTGTATCTTCCAAGGTGTGAAGGATGGTCAGGAAAAGCTATACCGTCTCTATAATATTTCAGATCATCAGGAAGCTTATAAGGAAACAGGTGCCCAGGCTGTCTCATACACAACAGGGGTGCCCGCCATGATCGGTGCTTCTCTGGTTTTAAAGGGACAGTGGCGTCAGCCCGGTGTTTTTAATGTCGAAGAGCTTGATCCGGATCCCTTCATGGCAGGAATGAATAAATTTGGACTGGCTTATGTTGAAGATCGCCAGCCGACCCTGGTGCCATAGAATAGCACTGAAATTCCCGGAAGATTTTGTATTTACGGGCCGGGAGTTATTCTTGGCCCGATTTTATGGGAAGTATAGCAAATGAATCGCTGGTAGAAAAAGGAATGAATACGAATAATGTAAGCACGTATGGACAGGATGATGACATTCTAAATCCGCGCAAGTTGTTTAAAGAACTCAACCGTCCGGCAGCGGCTGACTTGCCGCTGTTTGATGTCCCGACACCATATTATTTAATTGATCTGCGCGCGCTCGAAGATAACTTGCGTCTCTTAAAAGCTATCATGAATACTGCTGATTGCAAGATTTTACTGGCTCAGAAGGCCTTTGCCTGCTATCCGCTTTACCCGCTGATCGGCAAATACCTCAGCGGAACCGCAGCCTCGGGTCTTCATGAAGCCCTTCTGGGTCGTGAAGAAATGGGCGAAGACAGCGAAGTGCATGTTTATTCTCCTGCTTTCAAAGACTCTGAATTTGACAAGCTGCTGGGGCTTGCAGACAAGATCGTTTTCAATAGCTTTGAGCAATGGATCAAATATCGCGACCGCCTGCTGGAACACAATCTCTGTGGAGACAGACAGATCTCTCCCGGCCTGCGGATCAATCCCGGCTATTCAGAGGTTGAGCAGGAAATATATGATCCTGCGGCTCCAAGCTCACGTTTGGGTGTTTCAGCTGAACAGTTTAAAAACGGTGTGAAAGAGGGACTGTTTGAAGGGATTGAAGGCATACATTTTCACTCACTGTGTGAACAAAATGCTGATGCTCTCGCGAATACGCTGGATGTGATTGCAGAAAACTTCGGCGCTTTTCCGCAAGGTCTGAAATGGGTTAACCTGGGTGGCGGACATCATATAACCCGGGCGGATTACGATGTTCCAAGTCTCCTGGCCAGCATCAGGCGTGTGCAGGCGGCAACCGGTGCTGAGCTTTATCTGGAGCCGGGAGAAGCGATCGCTCTGGATTCAGGCTTTTTGATAGCAGAAGTGCTGGATCTGGTGAAAAATGAAAAGACAACTGCTATTCTGGATACGTCAGCTGCCTGCCATATGCCTGACGTTCTGGAAATGCCGTACACGCCGAAGTGTTTCCTCACACAGGCGATAAGTCGCAGCGAAGCTTCCCGCAGGTATGCAGCTGCGGCTCCGGGTGAACTTCCCTATGAGATACGTTTAGCGGGACCAACATGTCTGGCGGGAGATATTATCGGCGATTATTCTTTTGCTGTGCCACCCCTGCCCGGTGATAGGATAGTTTTTCTGGATATGGCTATTTACACAATGGTGAAGAATAATACCTTCAACGGCATGCCTTTGCCGGCGATTGGAGTGTATCCTGAAGATAAGTCAGTGCGGACACTGAAAAGTTTTTCCTATCAGGATTTTAAGGCTAGATTAGGCTAAGGAGTTTAACTGCGGATGCAAATTCGTAATGAAAGTTTGACCGAAGGTACTATTTGGAAGCAACTGTTAATATTTGCTTTACCTCTGATGCTGAGCAACTTTCTGCAGCAGCTGTACAATACTGCAGATCTTTTGATTGTTGGCAGATTTGCCGGTACTCAGGCTCAGGCTGCTGTGGGTGCGACCGGAGCTCTTGCTAATATGCTGGTTGGTTTTTTTGTCGGTCTGGCTACCGGCTGCGCTGTTGTAGTAGCACAGATGTATGGAGCAGAAGATGAAGACGGTCTCTATCGCATGGTGCATTCGGCCATGTCGATTGCCCTGATATCGGGTGTAGTCTTATCTGTTGCAGGCTTCCTTCTCTCCACTCCTCTGTTGCAGGTAATGGATACTCCTTCGGATATTCTGGAAGCAGCAAGCAGCTATTTGCGGATATTTTTTGTAGGTGCTATACCTTCTTTGCTTTATAACATGGGTTCGGGAATTCTGCGTTCAGTAGGTGACTCGAAAAGGCCCTTTTATTTCCTTGCTGTTAGTTCGCTAGCAAATGTTTTGCTTGATCTGCTCTTTGTGGCGGTCTTTAAATGGGGAGTTCAGGGAGCTGCCTGGGCAACTATTATTTCCCAGTTTTTGTCTGCAGTCCTGGTCCTGCTCAGCTTAAGCAGAACCACAGGCAGCTATCGTCTCTATCTGCGTGATATCGCCTTCCACGGGCCGGTCGGCAAGCGTGCGTTAAAGATTGGAGTGCCTGCCGGGCTTCAGAGTGTTCTGATTTCCGGATCTAACGTCATCATTCAAACTGCTGTCAATGGTTTTGGAACTCTGGCTGTGGCTGGTTTTGCTTCAGCGGGACGTATTGATGGTTTTGTCTGGGTAACTCTGAATGCTATATCTTTGGCTATAATGACTTTCATTGGTCAGAATGTGGGCGCAGGACAGATTGAAAGAGCAAAAAAAGGTCTGCGTCAGGCAGTTGTTCTGGTGCTGATACTTGCCGGAGGTCTCAGCGCATTTTTCCTGATTGTTGCTAAACCGCTGGCAGCAGTTTTCAACTCCGATCCACAAGTTAACCAATATACAATACAGGTTATGATATCTATTCTGAGTCTATATTGGCTTTTTGGAGTCAATGAAGTGTTTGGTGGCGCCCTGCGGGGAGTCGGCCGCTCAATGGTGCCGATGCTGGTAACCTTGATCTGTATGTCAGGTTTTCGTGTACTTTGGATTTATGGCATACTGCCCTTTAAGTCTACATTTGATTTCATGCTCTTAGCCTACCCGCTGTCATGGATTATTACCTTTCTCGCTTATATCATATATATGAAGAAAGTTGACTGGCTGCCTGTAGCGGAGAAGAGCGAAGAATATAAAGAGGCAAAAAATACAGAAGCCGGTATTTAAAAGGAGTTACTTATGATGGAAAAAAAAGAGGACATATCTGTTTTGAAAAAAGAGTATCGCAAAAAAGGGAAGCAAGTGCGGGCAGCCTTGTCTGCCGAAGAGCGTGCCCAAAAGTCCAGAGAGCTTGAGCGCCGGCTTTTTCAGTGGGAACCTTTTATGATTGCAGAAAACGTAAGTGTTTTTATGAGTTTCCGCGATGAAGTAGAAACCCATCATTTGATTGATATTATGCGGGTTACGGGCAAGCGTGTCTATGTTCCCATTGTTGATAAAGAAAACAATGATTTGCTTCTGTCGCTTTTTCATGGCTACGATGAACTGGAAAAGTCGGATCTCGGCATCCTCGAACCGCGCATTAATCCTTCTCGTATTAAGGAAGTTGACGAATTGGACTTTATTCTGGTTCCGGGACTGCTGTTCAGCAAGGATGGATATCGTCTAGGTTTTGGCGGTGGTTATTATGATCGCCTGCTGGCAAAATTAAGCCCCGATGTGCCGCGGGTCGGCATCTGTTTTGAAGAGCAGGTAGTTGACTTCGTCCCGACCGGATCATACGACGAATCTTTGGATGCAGTGGTTACTGACCAAAATATCTATCTGTTCAAAGAGTTTTAGAGGATAAACTAAGGATATTTATTTTCCTGTATAGAGAGGAGAATACCGTGGACGACAAGGAAGCCATTACAAATGAACTAAACAAACGTGTGGAAGCCTTTCGCTTTTTTGAGTTGAATAATAAGCAGGGGGAAGCCGGGGACCGTTTCCTCCTGCCCTGGATTTATTCTCATATGTTTGGTACCGGCAGGCAGAGCCGAGGCAACAGCAGGCGGGCTGCGAAAGAGATTAATTTATTTTTTAACCAGAAAGAGCTGCTTGAAATCGAGCAGGACGCCGGTGATCTCTGGCTGGAGCTAATTGATAAACACCTGCAGGATTCTGCGCTGAAGTATTTGAAAATCAGCAAGTCTGATCCCAGCTTTGGCCGCAAATTTTTGGGACTGGTACGGATGAATGATGAAGAGAAGGATAACAAAATCTTAAAGGATGTCTACGGCGGCATGATTACTCTGCTGCTTGATCTGCCGGATTTTCCCTATCAGGCTTTGATGGTAAGAGCACTTGACGAGTCTTTCCTGAGTGTTTATCCAGAACGACAAGGCGAGGTGGATCTGTGGCTTCAAACACTTCCAGATTCCGCCATGCGTGAGATATTTCGTCGCTGAACAAAATGTCTGAAAGCGGATATGAGTTGTGGATGACGGCTTGAGACTCAATTGCCGATAATATGGGTGCCAGAGGCAGGTGTAAAAGGTTCATTACCTGAATTGTGCGTTTTATATTGGCGAAAGCGTTGCCGGCCTCAATGGAAGATATTGCTGACATACCCAGACCCAGAACAGAGGATATCCGGCCCTGAGTCAGACCTAGATCTTTTCGCCTTACGCGGATGATATGACTCAGCCACAGTGCTGTCATATCAATATTGTTTGGGTAGACTAAAGTCTCTCCGTTATCAATTGAATCAAGAAGATCAAAATCCATCTTGCCGCCATCCCAGTTTGCTTATGATCTATCATAGCATGAGCTTTGGATAAACATTTCGAACTAGTCGAAATTCCATATATTTGTGAAAGTTGGTTTTATGTCTTTAAAAAATTTCTATGGTGATGAAAAATCTACGCGTGCATATCTGGTTGCTGCGGCACTGCCGGGTGAAGAGGACAGCATTGACCGTTCGCTGGACGAACTGGAGGATCTGGCTGCCAGCTGCGGCTTTGAGGTCGTAGCCAGAGTCACACAAAATGTGAAAAGTATAAGCGGCAGCAGCTATATCGGCTCCGGAAAACTGAGTGAAATCAGCGAGATGGCGGAGAATGCAGACGTGGATCATCTTATTTTCAACACGGAGTTGTCGGCAGCTCAGTTTCGAAACATAGCACAAGCAACGCCGGCTGCCGTACACGACCGTACCGGTGTTATCCTGGAAATATTCTCTGATCATGCTCGTACAGACGAAGGTAAAATTCAGGTTGAACTCGCCCGGCTGCGTTACAAACTGACCAGACTGGCCGGCAAAGGAACGGAGCTGTCCCGGCTGGGCGGTGGTATCGGCACACGTGGTCCCGGTGAGACCAAGCTGGAGCAGGACAGAAGGACGATTCAGCGGCGCATGGCTCAATTGCAGAAAGAGCTCGACCAGCTGGAACAGAGACGCAAACACCAGCGCAGATCACGTCAACGCAAAGATGCTTTGATTGCAGCGGTTGTCGGCTATACCAATGCCGGCAAATCAACGCTGATGAACAAGTTATGCGGCACGAATATACCGGCAGAGAACCGGCTCTTCATGACGCTTGATCCCACAGCTCGCAAACTGGATCTGCGTGATGGCATCAGCTATATCATGATCGATACAGTGGGTTTTATACGGGAAATGCCAAGATATTTGAAGCAGGCTTTTAAAGCGACCCTGGAAGAAGTAGTTGAAGCGGACCTGATCTTGCATTTAATTGATGTGTCGGACAGAGAAGCGGCTATGCACCGGCAGCTTGTGGACGAGCAGCTGTCTGAGCTGGGTGCGGCTGCTATCGATACATTCTATATACCCAACAAAATCGATGAGCAGTCTGAAATTGCCTATCATGACTTAATAACGTCATTACGACGCGATAAGCAAGAGAATATTTTCGCAATATCCGCACTGACCGGGGAAGGCTTGCCTGAATTGACCAAGTCCATGGCCTTGTATGCCGAAAGCAGAATGCTTTCCTTTGTGGCTGAGATTCCTTACAGCTCGTCCGAGCTGGAGGCCTATGTTCGTGAATTCGGGGTAGTAGAGCAAATTGAGTATGAGAGTGAGCATATCAGACTTAATGGTAAATTACAGAAGAGCAGAATGGGTCCTCTGGCTGCCTATGTGCAGGATTAGGAGCGCCGGTTTGCCTTGAGCTTAGCCAGTTCCGGATCTTTTTCAGCCAAAGCAATGGTTTCTTTCGCGTGCAGCCAGCTACTGACAGCAGCCATAACTTCATCTTTTGTCGAAAAATCTCCGGCATAGATGGGTTCGCCGAATTCTATGGTCAAGGGCTTACGCTGCATACGCCGCAGATGTATGGGGTGAGGCAGCGGCATGTATCTGGAGTAAATCTCATAGGCGCCGTTAATATAGGTAGGAATAATGGGAACACCGGTCTTTAGCGCCAGATAGGCAGCTCCATTCATCATTTCACCGATTTTTCCATCGTGTGTGCGGGTGCCTTCAGGATGAATCATAACTATATTACCGGTCTCCAGCATTCTTTTGGCTGCTATCAGGCCACGGATGGGATTGCCGTTGCGGTCTACCAAAATGGACCTGCCAACCCGCAGCATAATCTTGCCGAGGAGCCCATAGTCATCCTCCAGATCTGCTCCGGCCATGCAGGAAAATGAAGCGAAGTGTTCCCGGGGTACTCCGCCCATTAGCCACAAACCATCAAAGAAGGACTGGTGGTTGGCTGCGATTATATAATTGCCATCTGCCGGCAGATTCTCCTGACCCTTATAAGTCAGGCGAACCAGCATTCTGGTCAAAAACATGGCCAGGTGGTAAACTGCTTTTCCCCACCAGGTTCTTTCATACATGGTTATCTGCTTAGGAGTGTTTTTCGTACCCGCCATAGTTTTACTACTTAGCTGTTTCACAATTATTTCTCCGAACAAAGAAGAAGTCGCGTAGTAATTGAGCACATTCTTCCTGTAATATTCCACCCGTCAGCTCAACTCTGTGATTTGATGGTAAATCAAAAACGTTAGCTACAGAACCCGCCATTCCGGATTTTGGATCATAGGCACCAAAAAAGAGGTGCCTGATGCGTGCCTGCAGGATTGCTCCCGAACACATCAGGCAGGGTTCCAGGGTCACGTACAAGTCCGCATCGCAGAGACGCCAGGATTGGATCTTTCGGCTGGCAGCCTCTATTGCGATGAGCTCAGCGTGGCCTGTGGCCATTTGTGAATTTTCCCGATTGTTTCTGCCCTCTGCCAAAATGATACCATCCTGTACTATAACACAGCCGACCGGAACTTCGCCGGCAGCAGCGGCCTCACGTGCAAGCTCAATAGCTCGCTGCATATAGAGATGTACATCTTTGTCCGGGCTCATTAGCTGACTCCAAAACAACAATCATCTGGCATTTTTTTAACAAACTGCCAAAGTTTACTGTAGTATTTCTGATAGAATGTGTTTCTGATATAATACACCATGAATTCATAAATGCTTAGATACAGATGAGAGGAAGATAAATGGCCATTAAAGATGCACGCTGTATAAACTGCGGCTCACTGATACAGGTAGACAATAAAGAAGAACAGTCATATTGCATGTTTTGCAATTGTGTATTCGAAACCAGTGAGGGATTGCGCGCATTGGAAAATCCGGAAGCTTTCGAATTTCCGAATGTAGAACAAGCTGAATATGACGGACCGCTTGCCCAACGGAACAGAGCCCGGACCATCGCTCCCGCGCCTGCACAGGCACCGGTACCACAACAGCGCAAGCAGGAAATACCCTTCGAACCTAAAGTGAAAGAACTGCCTGTTCTTAAAATTCCTTTTCGGCTGAAGCTGCTTGTAATAGTCGTGCTAGTTCTGGCAATCGGCATACTGGCTGCTATCTCCCTGCCGACGATTGCTGCCCGCAATGGACGCCATGAGACAATTGCCGCCAGATTTCTACAAGAGCTGGCTGACAAAAATATCGATGAAGACAATATAAGTATTCAAAATTTAAAAAGCGACTATGTGGTGTTGGTTTTAGATGAAAAAATTACTGAAGAAGAAGCAGTCAGTATTTTTAACCAATATTGTGCAATACGTGCGGATGTGATGAAACTTGATCAAAGTTCTTTCAAAAATACTCACACTGCGGTGACCTTGCGCATCGCCACAACTGAGGGTGGCATAGAGATCGCTGAACCTGAAAACGAAAGTGCCATCGGCGGAGAAGCTTTACGGCTTTTGCCCTAAAACAAGTGTATTTTCGGGTTTTTGTTTTTTGTTTATTCATAAATGCTTAGCAGCTTGTACATTCATGCTAAGTATAATGCAATTGTAATTAGGGTTAGTTATCCTTTTTTCATACTTTTCTCCTCCATTTGAGCGAGCAGATCCGGGAGTGGTGCCTCGGATCTGTTTTAGTTTGGAGACAGATCGGCTTAATGCCGACTTACAGAGGGCCGGCTTAACCGGTCCTTTTTTTTTGCAGAAATATTGCTATTGGTCTAAATATATATTTAATTTGTTTAGTAATTAATTAATGCTGATTTGTGATACAATTATTGAACAACTGCTACATTAATCCTAAAAAAGTACTTCAGATTTCCGTTAACCTGCGTTAGCTGATTTAACGCCGACAGAATAGGCTTTACTGAAAAAGATCCACCTGGGATGGATCGCAAATAAGGCAGATATACTGCCGGGAGGTAGAAGAGTGGATAAATGTAAACGATGTGGTGCTGATTTACCTGCAAATGCGAAATTTTGCACCAGCTGCGGAGAAAAAACCGGAACTGAGATCCCGAATGTGAGTACACAGAATGTACCTGGTGCAGAAAACATACAGGGGAGTCCTTATCCGCCATATGCAGAAGCGGTGCCCAGCAGCCCTGCACCTGCATATACTGCTTACCGGGAGCCTCCAAAAAAGAAACGCTGGTGGATTCCGCTAGTAATTATCCTGGTGGTGCTGGCGATACTTGCGGGCGTCTGGTTTGCATTTGGCAACAGTATTAAATCGCTCTTCCTTTCGGACAATCAGAAATGGCAGAAGGCTGAGAAAGCAGCGGGACTGATTCCTGAAGATTCTTTGCTTTACGAGCTTAAGACTGCATCTACTGATATCCTCAACAGACCCAAAGCGGGCTATGAAACGGAGATCAGCTTCGACATCAAAGCTGACGCTTTACCCGATGACATGGCAGGAATACTGACTGTATTGTCCGGTATGCGTTTTAATGTTCTGGCAAAAACCGATCTTAATGAGACGGATCCGCATTTTTATACCAGAGTTGCCCTGGCTAAGCGTGGAGAAAGTTCGGAGGCACTCAGTGCGGAGATTTTCGACGCCGGAGATTATCTGCTGATAGGTCTTCCTGAAATTTTGTCCAGACCTCTCGCCATTCATAAAGACTTTTTGAGCGAAGCACTGGATGATTCCAGCGGACTGTCTCTCACGATTGATGACAGCTTCGGCTCGATGGGCGAGCTGCGAGCCAGCCTGGGAGCTTTCTTCGACGAGGATTTGGATGAGATCATTGAAGAAATTAAAGAAATTTTCATTACATACGCGAAGGAGGCTGAACTGGTCAAGGGCGAAGAGCTTACTATAGGCAGTGTCAGCCAGAAACTGGACTATTATATTGTATCTGTATCCGCTGACGATACTCCCGCCATGATGAAGGAGATACTGATCCTTCTGCGTGATAATAAAGCCGTTAATGCACTAGTTTCCGAGCTAAGCACGATGGGCCTCTCATTTGAAGACTCATTTGATCCTTCTGAGGAATTTGTCGACGCAATTAATGAAGCCCTTGCTGAGCTCGAAGACTATCCGGAAGATTTCAGAATTGAAATACAGCGCAAACTATACGTGGACAAGAAAAATAATGCTCAGGGCGGTGAGCTCATCCTGAAGAATTTAGAGCTGGATGAAAGCATAAGTCTGTCTTCGCTCCATGTCATTGATGGCAGCAAGCATGCCCAAAAGCTGAAGCTGGTTGATCCCTATGGCATGACAGTTGAGTATAAGAGCGAATATACTCTGAAAAATGAGCTTTATACCGGTTCTTATACCCTCACAGGTTCGGAAGCCGGCAGCAGCATGATGGGAAATTTGAGCGGTTCATTCAGCGACTTTGGTCTGAAAAAGGCCGATAATGAACTCTATCCGGTGGGAACGCTGAGCCTTACTTATGACGATCCCAGCGGCTACATTGATCCTATATCTCTCAAGTATGAGGGGAAAGTTGAAGCTGGCAAACTTACCGCGAGCCTGAGCCTTGGTGCTGATGCAGATGGCTCACCCATTAGCTTTGCCCTCAACTTCAGCCTGAGGTCGCTGCCGGACTCTCAACTTAAATTCAAAAATGAAATGCCTGCGGATTATATCGATTTATCTGACGAAGACGCTTTGATGGGGCTGATGATGGATGAAACTATCATGACAAATCTTATGTCTGCCCTGGAAGATTTAGGTATTGATCTGAATTCTCTGCTGGGATTTGATGATTTCGATGATGACTTTTAGCCTAAAGGTGCGCGGGCTCAGCAAAGCCTGGTCCGCGCACAAAATTCTGGATAATATCTCCTTTGAGCAGCCCCAGGGCAGTATCTGTGGTATAGCCGGAGAAAATGGTGCCGGTAAAAGCACTTTGCTGAAGATACTGGCGTCGGTCCTGCCCCGGGACGGCGGCGATGTGCTGTTTGATGCGAATGACTTTTGCGTATCTCTGGATGATCTGAACTCCTGGCGGCAGCTGATAGCTTATGTACCTCAGGAACTGGCACTGGATGACCGGCTTACGGTAAGAGAAACGCTGGCATTCTGGACGTCTGCACGCGGCCTTTCAGCATCAGAGCGAAAAGAACAGATCCGGCAGGCTGCAGCAGATCCACTGATAGCAGAGTTTTTGGAAAAACCGATCAGAGAATGTTCCGGCGGCATGGCACGACGTGTCAGTCTGATTGTCGGACTACTGGGAGACCCGCAGTTGATCTTGCTGGATGAACCTTTTGCCGGAGCTGATGATCACAGCCGGGAGTTAATGTTTGAGAGGCTGAGTCTCTTGCGCTCGGGAGGGAAGACGATACTTGTAGCAGCACATGAAGGAGAGATTCTAAAGAGACTGAGTGATCGGATATTACATCTTGAAGATGCAAAAGTGAGAGAAACTCTCCTAAACAACGAATAGGCGGAGTTCATGTGAAGAAAAAACTCTCATATCTGCTCAGCATTATGCGCAAGAGTCAACGTGCTTTCCGGGCATTGATGAGACTGGAGCTGCGTGCCGCCCGAACGGCTTTGCTCCTGACTGTATTGGCTTCGATTGCTTTATCCATCTTGATCGTCAGCTTTGCCAAAGAAGATAAAAGAGTTGATGCGGAAAAACTGCCTGTTTTGTCAGTAGCGGGTTCTATTGTTGACGAAGATGATTCGGCTCTGGGTCAGATTTTAGCTGCCTATTTAGATGATCTCCGCTATATTTCAGCTATCTATTACGAAACAATGGATGAGGCTCTGGAGCGTCTGGAAGCAGATGAAACCATAGTCATACTGCGACTGCCGCCCACTCTCTTCGAGGAGACGAGAACCGGGTCACAGCGCGAGCCGGTGGAGATGTGGCTGAATCCGAGGAAGCCGGCGGAATCAGGCCAGGCTAGCTTGATAGTGCGGCAGTATGCCTCGGTTCTGGATTACTTGTACGGAACAATATTCGGATATCAGAAAGCCTATGTTGAGCTTGGCGGCGATGAAAACAGCTCATGGGACGAGGCGACCCGGCACTCTATGAATGTTCTCGTTATGTATTTTGGCCGCTATCGCTATGCAGATTTAGAAGAGTTTCGCCCTTTTAATGTACTGCTTCATACATATTCCGCTTTTTTGATTATATTCGCCTTGCTGCCGGCAATGGGTGTGCTGGCAGGCACCAGCCGTTTGGCAGGGACCTCTTACGAAGACAGACTGCTCTTGTCATGTGGACCGGCTGCAATGATGGCAGCCCGCCTGGCCAGCGGCTTATTATGGTGGCTGGTTTTGCTGGGGCCGCCGCTGCTCGCCCTGAATCTATCGGGCTTTCTTGCCGGGATGCTGCCCATTGCAGTTGTATTACTGGCGGCATATTTTACGACGGCATTGATCATGCTGGCTCTGGGCCGCATACAGGCCCCCGGTATCAGCATTATGCTGACAGGCTGGCTCACATTTTTAATTATGATAGTCTTGGGCGGCGTCATCTATCCGACTTCGATATTTCCGGAATGGCTGCACAAGGGGGCTGCCTTTACCCCCATTTTTCCGATGATGCAGTTCATCTATGACAGCCTCTACCAGCAGGGGACAGCAGGAACATGGAGTTTGCTGTCCGCTGTCTGGCCAGTGCTGCCGGCCACCGTGATTGCACTTGTTTTCGGCAGGAGACGTGTATGAAAAATCTGGCTGCGCTCACAGCGCTAAAACTCAAACTTTTATTGCGACGACCGCTGATTATGGTCTTTTGTATCATTATCCCGATACTTTTATCACTGCTGGCCGGAGCCACAGTGTCAAAAAATAACTGGTCGCATGTCAAAGCTGCCTATGTTGATCTGGCCCGGAATGGTGCTAGTGAAAAGCTCATCCGGATGTTCGGAGAGAGCGGTTTTGACTGGGAAGAGAGAGAGCTGGCGACGATCAGCAGAGCCATTGAGTTGTCCCAGCTGGATGGCGTGATCATTATCCCGGAAACATTTGGTGATCTTGAGGCAGCGATAACTATTGATGACGCTTATACCTGTAAGTTTGTGCCCGGAAAAAATGAACTGGCAGCAGATACGGTACATGAAAATTTTGTTGTGTCCGTGATTGCTCTGGCTCTGGAGGCAAAGCTGAGCCGGGATCTTCTCAAAATGGAAGGAGCGTCCTCACTGTCGGCTGAGGACCTGAGCAGGCAGCTGGAAGAAAAAACTGCAGAAGCACGTGCAGAAGGTGCTATTCTTAAATTGACTGTGCATGATGACGGCATGGAGACGGAACTTCCCCTGATTCAGGTACCGGATGTCGCGATTGAAATACTTTTTCTTTCCATCTTTTTGTTGCTCAGCAGCCTGATGCTGGCTGATGCAGCTACCCAAAGACGCCTTCGTTCAGTGCCGGGAGGCTTCCGGCGTGATTATATTGCCAGTTTAGTTTCGCTGGCTTTGGCAGGTGTTTTGCAGCTCGGTATTATGTTGGGAGTGCTCAGACTACTGATGCCGGAAACGACCCGGCCGGCCAACTATTTCCCCGTAATGGCGATTTTACTCTTATTCATGCTTGCCTTTGGCCAGTTTGCCGCTCTGATCCCCGGTGACCGCCGTTTTGTACCCGCATCCTTATTGCTGTTTATATCGGTTCTGGCGGGCGGTACTTTTCTGCGCCTGCCGTCATCCTGGATGGAAAAGATCGGTCAATTTACAGTGCATGGCTGGGCCCTCGCCAATCTTGCCGGAATGAAAACCCATTTATCTGTAGCTGTGGCTGCTGTTCTGGCGGCCGGTCTTATTGTAATCGCCTATCATTTGCAAAAACACAGCGAATATCTCTCCGGTTCTTAAGCCAGGCCTCTTGTGAGAACAAGTGGCTGGAAATGCCATATTTCAGCCGTTTTTACTATGCTAAGATAACAGGTATATCTTAGATGACCATTGCTTTAATTAAATACTTAAAATCAGGACAGGAAAGTTGAGCAAAATAAAGTATGAGAACAGAACCGATTTTACACGGCTTCAAAGTAAGGCGCAAAAGAGAAATCAGTGAATTGAAAGCAGAGCTCTACGAGCTCCACCACGAAAAAAGCGGGGCAGACCTGATCTGGCTGGACCGGCCGGAGCAGAACAAAACATTCTGTGTTTCCTTCAAAACTATCCCTGAAAATGATACCGGTGTCTTTCATATTCTGGAACACTCGGTTTTGGGCGGATCGAAAAAATACAAAGTGAAGGATCCTTTTGCTGAACTTTTAAAGAGTTCGGTTAACACCTTCCTTAATGCTATTACTTTTAGCGACAAGACCATGTATCCCGTTGCCAGCAGGAATGAAGCGGATTTTTTAAACCTGGTAGATGTCTATCTTGACGCAGTTTTTCAGCCGGCGGTTCTGGAAGATCCGAATATCTTCTATCAGGAAGGCTGGCACTACGCCTTTAATGATCAGGGTCAACCCTTTTATCAGGGTGTAGTCTACAACGAGATGAAGGGCGCGTCCTCTTCACTTGACAGCAAGGCACAAGATGAGCTTGACAAGCTCCTGTTCCCCGATTCCTGCTACCGCTTCAGTTCAGGCGGTGATCCTGAACATATCATTGACCTGAGCTATGATGATTTTAAGCAGGCTCATGCGAACTACTATCATCCCTCAAACGCTCATTTCTTTCTGGATGGTGATTTGCCCATCGAAACTGTTCTGGAAAAACTGGACAGTGACTACCTCAGTCATTATGTGGCAGAGGACCGGCACTTTGAGCCCGGTTTTCAGCTTCCGCGCGCGGGTCAGGCAGAACATTTTTACGAAATAGGTGCTGATGAAGATGCGACGGACAAATGTCGATTTACACTGGCAGGTATTATCTGCAGCTGGGAAGATCTTGAAAAACAGTATGCAGTCAAGATCCTCTGTGATGCACTGGCGGGTTCGAACGAGGCCCCTTTAAAAAAGACCATCCTCGACCGGGAGCTGGCACAGGATTTTGACATGTATCTGCAGAACGGCATTGCCCAAGCCTGGATCGGCATTGAAGCCCAGAATACTTCGGAAGAAAAATTTACTGCTATCAGGGAGACTGTTTTCAGCAGCCTGACGGAAATTGCTGAAAAAGGAATCAATAAAGCCGATCTGCTGGCTTCACTGAACCAGCAATATTTCCGGGTCCTTGATCCCAATGAACCGCGCGGGGTCATCCTGGCTATCGAAGCGATGCAAGCCTGGCTCTACGGTGGTGACCCTGCCCTCTACCTTGCTCCAGCTAAACACTTTGAAGCCCTCAAAGAGAAAATTGATACGGATTACTTCGAAGAGCTTCTCCGTGAAATACTGCTGGACAATGCAAACCTGGTCGAGCTGCATTCTTTACCTTCGCAAAGCTATGGAGAGGAAAGAGACGCCCGGGAGGCTGAAAGGCTGGGAACTGAAAGCAGGCTCTGGTCAGAGGAAGAGAAAAATACTCTGATCCGCCAGGAGGAGAAACTTGAAGCCTGGCAGCTGTCCTCTGACAGTGCGGAAGCACTGGCGACAGTGCCCTGCCTGACTTTGGCGGATCTGGCCCAGGAACCGGAATACCTGCAGACAGCTCAGCTGGAGATAGGGGGTCTGACAGTGTTGCAGCACCCGTCTCCCAGTGAGGGTCTTGTCTATCTGAAACTATATTTTGATATTTCCGACAGCGCACAGGAGGACCTGCCCCGCCTAAACTTCATGACTGAACTGATGGGTAATCTGGGCACAAGCAAGCGGGATGCGGAAGAGATTCAGCGCGAAGTCAAGACCCATATCGGCAGCCTGGATTTTTCTATAAACCCGGTAGCGGATTATGATAATCCTGACCGCTGCCAACTGTTTTATGTTGTCAGCTGCAGTGTACTGAAAGACGAAGTGCCTTATGCCGTGGACTTGATCAGGGAGATTGTGCAGGAAACTGTCTTCGATGATGCTGACCGCGCCTACTCCTATTTGCTGCAAATACGCGAAATCATGCGCCAGGCAACGAATTCAAGTGCCCACAGCTTTGGTATTATGCGTGTGAGGGGGCATTATTCCGCAGCAGCAGCTGCTGCAGAAGCCTCTTCCGGTCTATCCTTTATTGTCTGGCTCAAGGAATTCCTCGCCCAGCTTAATCAGAACTGGGGACAATATGTCTCCTGGGCAAAGGCTTTTCAGGAAAAAATGTTTACCGGCGGGAGGCTTACAGTCAGCGTCAGCGGTTATTCTGCGGAGGCTTTAGGTACTGCCGTCGCAACTGCATTCCCGGTTGGCAGTGGCCAGAAGCTGAGATACGCGGACTATTCCGCCAGCTATCCCGCACACGAGGCGGTTGTTATTCCTTCAGCAGTATCATATGCCTGTATGGCATGTGACACACGCCCGACCGGCGGCCGATACTCCGGAGAATGGCTGGCTGTCAATCGGATTATCAGCCTGGAATATCTCTGGAACAGGATCCGTGTTCAGGGCGGGGCCTATGGCTGCGGCTTCAATATAGATAAGGCTGCAAATTGCTTTTTCTACTCCTACAGGGATCCTCAACCCTGGAATTCACTGGCGACCTATAATAACGCCGCCGCTTTCCTGCAGGAATTTGCTGCCAGTGAAAGCAAGCTCGACCGCTTTATCATCGGTACTGTATCCGGACTTGATCCGCAGCTGTCTCATAAAAAACAGGTAGATATAGCTGATCTCTGGTATTTTACTGATGATTCAGCGGAAAAAACTCTGGTCACACGACGTGAGTTGATGAAAACCACAAGCTCTGACCTGTTGAGACTGTCAGAAGTGCTGGCAAGAGCTGTTCAGGACAATACGATTTGTGTGCTGGGGCCAGCTGACGCAGTCCTGGAAAAAGAACTCACTTTGATCGATATCAGCTAAAGAATACTTAATCCGGAGCGGAGCATAATCCGGACATGAGAAAGGGCCGTCAGCTAACGACCCTTTCTTTTGCTGTTCAGTTAACTTATGGCGGAGGGCAAGAGATTCGAACTCTCGATACCATTTCTGGTACACACGATTTCCAGTCGTGCTCCTTCAGCCAGCTCGGACAACCCTCCGTTTAAGCCATTCCTTCACAGCCTCACGATTGTATCACGTGATATTTGCCAGTGTCAAACGCAGATTAGCCGGCGACGATATTAACCAGACGCTGAGGCACAATAATCCATTTACGTACAGTTTTTCCGTCCAGCCAGCTGTCAAAGTCACTCTGCGAACTGACGATATCTCTGATCTCATCATCGCTGGCAGCAGCAGGTATCTGGATGCGCTCTTTGATGCGTCCATTGACCTGAATAGCAATTTCCACTGTATCCAGACTCAGGGCTGATTCATCGTACTGCGGCCAGCCGGACAGGAAAATGGATTGCTCATGTCCCAGCTGCTGCCAGAGCTCTTCCGCCAAATGTGGTGCAAAAGGAGCCAGGAGCTTTACGAAATCTGCCCAGACATGCAAGGTCAGCTCAGGCTTGGCCTGGGGAGTCTTACTGTATTTATATAAGGCATTCAACAGTTCCATCAGGCGGGCGACAGAGGTATTAAACTGAAAGCGCTCGGCGTCCTTGGTCACTTCTTTGATGCTGTGGTGACGGACACGATTCAGTTCCTTATCGTCTGCACTGAGCTCTGCGGGCAGACCCGGTGTCAGCGAGCTTGTCAGTTCATCTGCAGCGTAGCTTTCGATACGCTGGACAAAACGGGCAATCGCGCGCAGGCCCTCATCGCTCCAGGGGCCTCCTTCCGTGTAGGCGAAGCCGAAAGCCAGATAGAGGCGGAAAACATCGGATCCGTAGGTTTCTATATAGGGGTCGGGAGAAATAGTGTTGCCCCGTGATTTAGACATTCTGTTTCCATCCGGACCCAGTATGACACCCTGATGAATCAGGCGGGTGAAGGGTTCATCAAAGTCAAGGTAACCCAGATCGCGCAAAACTTTGGTGATAAAGCGTGCATAGAGCAAATGCATGGCTGCGTGTTCTGCGCCGCCGACGTAGAGGTCAACCGGACACATCCGGTTGACCTTCTTGCTGTCGAAAGGGGCCTGGTCGTTTTTGTTATCCACAAAGCGGAACATGTACCAGGAAGAGCAGACAAAGGTGTCCAGTGTGTCCGGATCACGCCGGGCGGGTCCGCCGCAGACGGGACAACGGGTATTGATAAAGTCATCAGCTTTTGCCAGCGGGGATTGGCCGTCCGGCTTAAATTCCACATTGTAAGGCAGTTCTACCGGCAGCTGATCTTCGGGTACGGGCACTGTTCCGCATTTGTCGCAGTAGATAATCGGAATGGGGGTGCCCCAGTAGCGCTGACGGGAAACCAGCCAGTCACGCAAACGATATTGAATCGTTTCTTCACCGCAATCCTTCTGACCCAGCTCCCTGACGATAGCTTTTCTGGCGGCGGCAGAGGTCAGCCCGCTGTGGTCACCACTGTTGACCAGAATTCCATCCTGGACAAAGGCTGAATCCAGGACCTGCCACTGATCAGTTTCCTCCTGCGGGCGGATGACTGTGCGAATCGGCAAGCCGAAAGTGCCGGCAAATTCAAAATCGCGTTCATCGTGAGCCGGAACAGCCATGACGACACCGGTACCGTACTGGGCAATGACGTAATCGGAGGTCCAGAGCTCGACCTTTTCTCCCGTCAGCGGATGGACAGCATAAGAACCTGTGAAAACACCACTCTTTTCTCTTGTCACCGACTGACGCTCAATTTCGCTCAGATGTGCGGTTTTCTCCCGATAAGCTTCCACGACTGCCCTTTGCCCGTCAGTGATAAGAGCATCGAGCAAATCGTGCTCAGGCGCCATTACCAGATAACTGACGCCATAAAGCGTGTCAGCTCTGGTGGTGAAAACACTTAGTGTCAGTTCTTCACCGTCGAGATAGACTTTTTCGCCGTTTTTTTCCACACCGAACTTAATTGTCGCGCCCTCAGAGCGGCCGATCCAGTTGGTTTGAATCTTTTTGGTTTTGTCAGGCCAGTTCAGGTCGTCCAGGCCATTCAGCAACTCCTCAGCGTAATCCGTGATGCGGAAAAACCATTGGGTCAGATTGCGTTTGACAACTTCCTTGTGGCAGCGTTCGCAGGTGCCGTCACTCTCAACCTGTTCGTTGGCCAATACTGTGAGACAGCTGGGGCACCAGTTGACAGGTGCCTTTTTGCGATAAGCAAGATTGTGTTTATAAAGTTGCAGAAAAAGCCATTGATTCCAGCGATAATATTCAGGCCTGCAGGTCGCAAGCTCAGCATCCCAGTTAAACAGACCACCTATTTCCTTAAGCTGTCTCCGCATGCTGTTGATACTGTCATTGGTGCTGTCCTGAGGATGGATTCCGGTAGCTATGGCATAGTTTTCCGCCGGCAGGCCAAAAGCGTCAAATCCCATGGGCTGGAAGATTTCACAGCCCTGCATTTTTTTCATACGCGCGTAAGAATCTGACAAGGCATAGTTGTACCAGTGACCGACGTGCAGTTTTGCAGCTGAAGGATAAGAGAACATCTCTAAGACATATAACTTGTTGGCCATACGTTTCTCATCAAAGGCTGCTAAATTGCTTTCATCCCATTTTTTTTGCCATTTGCGGTCGATTTCCTTGGAGTAGGACATAGTGCTTCCTCTTTTCATAATTTTAAACAATATAAAAGTTGATATTTAGCTTTAAATTTTACGTCACTGTTCAGGATATCACAAACAAATAGCGTAAGAGAGCCACAATGAGCAGACTGCAGGGGAAGATAGCGTAGCGCAGGAGTCGCATTTTACCATTGTTGCTGGGTGAAGCGCGGGGAATAAGCACTGCAGGCAGGAAGACCAGGAGCGAATAAAAGTAGGCAGGGTTGGCGGCACTGCGAAAAAGAAAGAGCTCTATCAGATAGTAGACAGCATTAAAGCCCAGCAGAAGCAGAAAGGCGCGCAGCAAATGCTTTTCGTGCTGAAAAACTGATTTGCGGACCAGCTTGACAAAAATCGTCCGATTTACAAAATCATCATCTTCCGGATCTGTGTCGAAGGGATCGATCAGGGCCAGGTAAAAGCAGCTTGTCACAAGAATTCCGTAGACGGAAAGGGAAAAATTCATACGCCAGCTGGCGTAGACAGACAAAGCCATTGTGATGATCCCGAGGCTCAGGCCCAGCCAGGGCGGTAAATTATAGTTGCCCGGCTGGATTGATTTATAGTAGGGTCGTGGATCAGGCGCATTAGCGTTATTGGTTTCCAGACGCATTACCAGCATATAGGAGCTGCCGAGCGCCAGAGTCAGTCCTGTGATGAAACCCAGGGCAGCAGCATAGGTGAACACAACATTGCGTGCCGGAAAATTCATATCCAGGAAACATTCAGCTAAGATCAGCATCAGCTCGACACTGAATGCCGTTAAGGTCAGACGAAGGAAGTATTTGAAAACATTTTGCGTGTAGGTCAGACCCCGGGCCAGAAGCAGGGCGAAGATAGCGAAGGCAACTATACCCAGGATATCAGCCAGATATAAGAAAGCTGCTGGCAGGAGGGAGGAGAGAAAAATTGCAAGAAAATATATAAATGTTAAAATGTGACCGATGACACGAAGCACTTTTTTCCCTCTGACACAACTTGTTTAACCTTTGGATAAGATCTAGAATGTTATAGTATTCCTTGCTCTAAGTCGCGATTTATTGTATCATGACGCTGCCCGAATCACAATTTAGAGCGATTTTCCGGAATTACATTTTTAAAAACAATTCCGCAGGTGTTATGATATTTTTCAAACTGGAAATTTTATGCAGCAGCAAATATAGAGCATTGCGTCATCAGGAGCAAAAATGGGTCTTGGACTTAATATAGGTATTGATCTCGGCACAGCCACAGTTTTAGTTTATGTAGAAGGCCGGGGCATAGTTTTGCGGGAACCCGCAGTAGTAGCAATTAACACAAAAACAGGGAGAGTGCTGGCAATAGGTGAGGAAGCGAGCCTGATGCTGGGTCGGACTCCTGATATTGTTCAGGCGATTCGGCCCTTGCGCGACGGGGTTATTTCTGATTTCAGAATTACGGAACTTATGCTGAAAGAATTTATCGGTCGCGTTAACAGCGGTTTTCTGGCAAAATATTTCAAACCGACCATCGTGGTCTGTGTCCCCAGTGTAATTACGCCGGTAGAGCAGAAAGCGGTTGAAGATGCCTGCCGTCATGCCGGGGCCAAGGAAGTATATCTGATCAGGGAACCGGTGGCAGCAGCTATTGGGGCAGGTATTGACGTAACTTTGGCCAGTGGCAGCATGGTTATAGATATTGGTGGCGGCACCACCGATATTGCTGTGATTTCTATGTGCCGTCCTGTTGTTGATGAATCGATTAAAGTTGCCGGCGATAAGTTTGATGAAGCTGTCATTAAATACATTCGCCGCAAACATAATGTTTTAATTGGCGAGCAGACAGCCGAAGAATTGAAAATAAACATTGGCTGTGCGTATCCCCGTGAAGAGGAACTTTCGATGGAGGTAAGGGGACGCAACCTGGTTACAGGTATGCCGGCAATCTTAACGATAAGCTCCACAGATATGTTGGAGGCGTTGGAGGAACCCGTCAGCTCAATTTTTGAAGCTATCCATTCAGTATTGGAGAGTACCCCGCCCGAATTAATGGCGGATGTATCCCATCGCGGTATTGTCATGACCGGCGGCGGATCCCTGCTTTACGGCCTGGACCGCATGCTGGCGACGCGTGTGGGCATCGAGGTCCTGGTAGCAGAGGATCCGGTATCCTGTGTTGCAGTCGGCACCGGACTTGCTCTGAACATTATGGATCGTTTCAGCGAGATGGCAGACGATTAGAGACTTGTTTTCTCAAATTTTTAGAAAAATAGAATATTAGGAGCATTTATGTCCCAAATCGATTTCAAGGGTAAAACTAAGCAAGACCTTGTCACCATTGCGCACCTGTCTAATTTGCTGACGCCGCGTGATACCAGCAGGATGACAAAACAGCAACTGGTTGATTTTTTGACAACTGTTGCTGATGAAGCGGAAGTCAATCAAGCAGCGGAGCAAGTGCAGGAAGAAATTAAACAACCCGCAGAAAGCAGCAAAGCTGCTAAAACCAAGACAGCTGCCAAGAAAAAAACAGCCCGGGCTGCTGAAGCTGAAACTGTGGCAGAAATAGAAGAAATTGACACTTCTGACGAAAAAAGTGCTGACGGGCAGGAAGAAGCAGCGGCTGCAGCGGAAAGCGTAAGTGAAAAACCCAAGCGCAGCCGCAAAACTACCAAAAGCAGCCCCAAGCGCCAGAAGGCAAACAAAACAGATGAATCTGAAAAGACTATACAGGGTAACAGCCGGGAACTGCTTCCGCTTCCGCTGCCGGAGAATGAGGAAACAGCAATTGTGGAAGTGGAAACTGAAAGCATGCCCGGAGCAGCAGAAGATGCTGCTGCTGATGAAAAGGAAACAGTTACCGGTATTCTGGAAATAATGCCGGAAGGTTATGGCTTCCTGCGAGTAGAAAACTATTTGCAAAGTAATTTCGATATTTATATTTCACCGCAGTTTATCCGCAGGTTTCACCTGCGTACCGGCGACCTGGTTAAGGGACCGGCGCGGCCGCAGCGGGACAATGAGCGCTACAGAGCACTTTCTTTTATTGATACAGTCAACGATATGCCACCCGAACAGATGAAGAAAAGACCTGTTTTTGACCGTCTGACTCCGATTTATCCCAACGAACGCTTTAAGCTCGAGACAGATCGCAGTGAATTATCTACCCGGATTATTGACCTGGTTTCCCCCATCGGCAAAGGACAACGCGGCATGATCGTTTCGCCGCCAAAAGCAGGTAAGACGATGCTTTTGCAGAAGATCGCCAATGCTATCGTGCAAAACAATCCGGAAGTTAAACTGATGGTGCTTCTGATCGATGAGCGCCCTGAAGAAGTTACAGATATGCAGCGCTCAATCGAAGGCGAAGTTGCCTACTCGACCTTTGACCGCACTCCCGAAAATCATGTAAAAATTACCGAGCTGGTTTTGGAACGCGCTATGCGTCTGGTTGAGCTGGGTCATGACGTGGTTATTTTACTTGACAGCATTACCCGTATGGGTCGCGCCTATAACTTAACGATTAATCCTACGGGCCGTACCTTGTCCGGCGGACTTGACCCCGGAGCCCTCTATGGACCGAAACGCTTCTTCGGAGCAGCCAGAAATATTGAACATGGCGGGAGCCTGACCATTATCGCCACAGCGCTGATTGACACCGGTTCACGTATGGATGAAGTTATTTTTGAAGAGTTCAAGGGAACCGGCAATATGGAGGTTATTCTCGACCGTAAGCTGGCTGACAAGAGAATTTTCCCGGCTATTGACATTGTTAAATCCAGTACCAGACGTGAGGAGCTGCTCCTGTCGGAGCGCGAACTGGACGCTGTCTGGTCTCTGCGCAAAGCCTTTGGTCAGCTGGAAACCACAGCGGTAACTGAGACCATGATCAGCCTGTTAATGAAGACGCGTGATAATGATCAGTTTATCTCTTCGATCAATGTATCCTTCAGCGATCGTTCTCTCTTTGAAGCAATGCGCGGAACATCTAAGGGGAACGGCAACTCAAACGGAAACAGCAACAGAAGCTGATCTTTGCCCGGCTTTGAGTCCGATTAGTGCCTGTCGGACTTAAGGACTGCTGCATTTGTTTTAGCTGAGCTTTTGTACTATCATGCATATGTCAGGGGAGTCGTAACGCGACTGAGAGGACTTAGAGTCGACCCTAGAACCTGATCCGGATAATGCCGGCGGAGGGAGTACTGATCAGTGTTTGTTTCCAAAAAGGATGGAGTGTTTAAACAGCGCTTGCAGCATGCCTGTAAGCTGATTTTGCCGCCTGTGATTTTTATCCTGCTGCTGCTCCTGCTCCTGCAGTTTTTAGCTGACAGCGGAATCTTGAAAAGCTTTGTACTGCCGGCACCCAGTGCAGTCTTCCATTCTCTGACTGCAGATATGCCGCTCTTTAGCCCCCATATACTGCAAACACTTAAAATCGCCTGGCTGGGTTTTGTGCTGAGCATCATAGTGGGCATGCTTTTTGCTCTCTTCATGTATCGCTTCACAACTGCATATCGCATATTCTATCCCTTGGTGGTTGCCTCGCAGACGATTCCGACCATGGTCATAACACCGGTAATCGTGCTGATTCTAGGCTACAGTGATTTACCGCGGCTCTTCGTAGTGGTTCTGACTTGTTTTTTCCCGATCACAATCAGCCTTTTCAGAGGCTTGCGTTCCGTTGACAGGGACCTGTTGAAGCTGATGCAGACTATGGGAGCCGGCAGCTGGGAAACCATGCGGCATGTACTCCTGCCTGCGAGTATGCCTCAGCTATTCTCCGGTCTGCGGATTTCTGCCACCTATAGTGTGATGTCAGCTGTGCTGGCTGAATGGTCGGGTGGAGGCGACGGGCTCGGCATCCTGATGCTGCGGAGCAAACGTTCCTTCCGTTTTGACCGCATGTTCGCTGCCGTCATCCTGATTATTGTATTAAGTCTGGTGTTTTACGGAATAGTTATAGTGCTGGAGCGCATCATGATGCCATGGCAGAGATCAGTGAAGCAGAAAAACTGAAGCAGGCTGCCTGCATTAGTGCATGAACTGGTGCCAGGCACGAAAGTATGCTTTAGAAATAAATTTTATAATTATGAGAAAAGAGATGGGGTAATTATGTTTTTTTCCAAAAATAATGAGAAAAGAAAAACCGCGGGCCTTAGGGCACTGCTTGTAATTCTGGTCCTGCTGTTGTTGCCTTTGCCGGCCTGTGCCCAGAATGCTGATACAGATGATGAGCTGCGCGAGTTGGTTTTCGCACTGGATTGGACACCGAATACCAATCACAGTGGATTGTATCTGGCGCAGGAGCGCGGCTACTACGCGGAAGAAGGCTTAGACATCAGCTTCCGCGAATCTGACATGAATTTTATCGAAATGGTTGCAAACGGCACTGCTGCTTTCGGCATAGCGTCACAGGAGCAGGTTCTGCAGGCCAGAGCCTCTGCTGCTGAGATTCCGGTTGTCGCTATCGCCGCCTTGCTCCAGCACAATACTTCCGGTTTTGCGTCACCCGTAAATCGCGGCATTGAAACACCGGCGGATTTTGAGGGTAATACCTACAGTGGCTGGGGTACGGAGCTGGAGCTGGCTTTTATCCGCTCCCTGATGGAAAAGAGCAATGCCGATTACGATAAAGTCGATATTGTTAACCAGTCCGCCTCCAACTTTATCGCCAGTATGGAGACGGAGGCTGATTTTGCCTGGATTTATTATGGCTGGGACGGAGTGAACTGTGAACTGCAGGACTATCCCATAAACTTTATCCTTTTAGGAGATATTGATGAACGCCTGGACTTTTATTCACCGGTCCTGATCACGAGCGATGAGCTGATTAAAACTGAACCGGAGCTGGTGGCGAAATTTCTGCGTGCCAGCCGACGCGGCTATCTGGACGCAATGGCAGATGCCGACGCTGCGGTGGCTGCTCTGTTGAAGGCAGCACCGGAGCTTGATCCGGCTCTCTTGCTGGCAAGTCAGGAGTGGCTGAATCAGGAAAGTGAAAAAACCGCTGGACCCTGGGGATCGATGCTGGCTGAGCGGTGGGAAAACTTTGCTCTCTGGATGCGGGACAATCAGCTTCTTGAAGGAGATTTAGATGTAAACTCTGCTTATACTACTGAATTTCTGCCTGAAGAATAGGGAAGAGCAATGAGTAAGCTTTTGCTGTCCTGTAAAAATATCTACAAGAGTTATGATGACATGCCGGTGCTTGAAGATGTCTCGCTTGAACTGCACCGTGGCGAGATTGCAGCGATCTTAGGCAGGAGCGGCAGTGGGAAGTCGACACTGTTTAACCTGCTGGCCTGCCTTGATACTCCTGACAGCGGTCAGATAGAACACCATGCCCGCGTCGGTTATATGATGCAAAAAGATCTTCTGCTCGACTGGAAGACGGTTCAGGACAATATCGCTTTGCCCTTGCTTTTGCGTTCGGTGCCCCCGGATGAGGCCAGAGCAACTGCCAGAAAATATATGCCGATCTTTGGCCTCGAAGGCCTGGAAAACCGCTGGCCTGCTACTTTGTCCGGAGGCCAGCGCCAGCGCTGTGCTCTGCTGCGCACCTGGCTCTATTCACAGGAGCTGATGCTGCTGGATGAACCCTTCTCCGGACTGGATGCCTTGACGCGTGCAGCCCTCTACAAGTGGCTGCTGGAACATAAGGAAGAATTGGGCCTGTCGATCCTTCTGATTACACACAGTATTGAAGAAGCTATACTGCTAGCTGACCATCTTTACATTTTGCAGGGTGAACTGCCCTCGCGCTTGAGCCCTCCAATTGAAAATTCCCGGACAGAAGCTGCTTCCACGCCGGAGCAGATTCTGGAGCGTGAAAAGCTTCGCCAGCAAATCAATGCCGCTTTAGTTAACTGATGTATATTTTTGTTCCCGGCAGGCAAATCAGGCAGAAACAGGCAGGAAAATAAGTTATATTTAAGTCAGGGGAGTTGAAATGCTTTTTTTTAATTCTGTTTTATTTATTTTTTCGGGTCAAGCTGCCTGGCTGAATGAGTTTGTTATTCTGCTGGTGATCGGACTGCTCTTACTGCTGTTCCAAAATCAAATCAGCAAAGGAATCTGGCATCTTGTCCTTGCCCGCTACCGCAAACGGAGTTATGAGCATTATCTGAGCATGCGCGAACCGCTGGTACGTCCGCTGGGACTATTGCTGCCCGCCCTGGTCTTTAATACTGCCCTGCATCAGCTTAAAGTTATTCCGGATCCCTACTTTACTTTCCTGCTCAAGCTTGCAGATACAGCTACTGCCATGCTTGCTTTCTGGCTACTGCTCAGTGTTGTGACCGCTTTGGGGCTTATCATGATCAAGGAAAGCCAGGAAAAGGAAGCTAAGACTTCGTCCGGCGCCATCAGCCTGCTGGCGTCAACTGTACGCGTCGGGGTTGTGATTGTCGCTGTCTTTGTTATTCTCTCCTTCTGGGTGAAAAACCTTTCCGGCATTATCGCCGGTGTCGGCATAGGTGGTCTGGCTATAGCCCTGGCAGCACAGGACAGCCTTTCAAACGCTTTTGCCAGCCTGATGATCCTCTTCGACCAGCCCTTTGAAGTTGGCGATTGGATTGAAACTTCAGAAGTTTCCGGCAGCGTTCTTTCGATTGGCCTGCGTTCGACCAGAATACGCCCCCTTGACCAGAGCATCGTGACCATACCCAATAGCAAGCTGGCTTCCGCTGTGATCTTTAATGGCAGTCTGCGGGAAAAGCGCCGGGCTGATGTAACCATGGTGCTGCCCTGGACGCTGCCCTTCGAAAGCATGGAGGCTTTTCGTCAGGACGTCATGAAACTTCTGGCGCAGCACGACAAGATCGAGCCCGACAGTTTTATGGTTTATTTTTCAGAATTGCCCCTGACAGGTGTGAATCTGTCACTATATTATTATGGTCCGGCCGACCATGACGAGATGATAAAAGTGCGCAACGACATCAATATATCAATTTTAAAGTTAGCAGAAAAACACCAAATCAATCTTCAGGCTGAAGTTTTGTATCGTCTCCGGCAAGATGCTCCAGAAAAGCCCGGCTTGTAGGCGGCAGGAGTTTACCGGCAGCTGAATAATTTTTATTTCTTAAAAAGTCACGTATGCGTGATGCACTGACTACTTCTCCGTCCTGACACAGCCGCTCTACTACACACAGTTCAATTCCGGCAGGTGCCAGCTCCCGGCTTAAAACATGATTATAAAAATTGGTGAGGGCGGAAAGGGGTTCGCTTCCGACAAAGCGCCTGCTGATGCCGAGATACTCAGCTATCCGGGCGAAAAGTGCGGCATCCAGCTCGGCCTCATCATTGAGGAAAGGTGAACTTTCGTGCAGCTCTGAGGGCGGATAGAAATAGGAAGGAAAGCTGGCTGTGGAAACGGCGTAGGGTCCGCTGGCTGCTGTAAGCACTTGCGGCAGGTCGGCGCAGCCGCGCCGGACCATCTCAAAACGCTGCTCAAAGGTGAAACCGTCCGGGGGATCGTCGGAAAGGACCAGCAGCAAGAGTTGATCACATTCCTGCAGGGCTGACTCGACGAGAAAACGATGGCCCTTACTGAAGGGGTTTGCATTCATGACGATAGCCGCCCGTCGTGGTGGCCTGCTGCCGAAAGAGGGCAGTCGGCTGAAATCTGTTTCCAGTTTTCTTAGAAAATCAGGGAAAAGAGCGGCGCTGTTTTCCATAAGGGTGACACCGCGTCCGGTTTCAGCTAAGGCGGTAAAGCCCACAGCAGAGAAAAGCTTCCTGTCTTTGGGCTGAGAAACAAGCATCAGACGCTCGAGCGACCGCCGCGCAGCTTCTTTTTCCAGCTCGGTGATGAGCTGCGCCATCAGCCCGCTGCCCTGATGTTCTGCTTCTACAGCTATGGAGCGCAGGGTGTAGCGAAAACAAGATCCTGTTGCCAGCATCTCATTATCTGCATAAAGAGCCAGCGACCAGTCGATCAGCGGGTCAAGCCGGATACCTGCAGCTTGCAGCAAGTGCAGCTGAGATGCAATTTGCACTGCATCTTGCGGATCTATCAGCCTAGAATAAGTTTGCATCGTCTTCTCCTTTCACTATCAACTTTTACAGTTTAGAATAGCAGAAAAGGCATGTCTGTTGTGCTAGAATGTCTATTATTTTTATTCAGCACGCTGGCTGATTATAGCGGCGTGAGGAGGAGTTTTGATGCGAATCGTAATTGCCGGTTCGGGAAAGTATGGCCGCAGCATCGCCGGTGAATTGGTAGCTGAAGGCCACGACCTGACTTTCATTGAGGAAAAAGAAGAAATTCTGGACTCTTTGATTGAAGACTTTGATCTGTCAGGCATCGTAGGCAATGCTGCCAACTATGTCACGCAGCTGGATGCCGGTGTTGATAAATGTGATGCATTTCTGACTATGACCGGTTCGGATGAAGTTAATCTTATTGCAGCGATTTTGGCGCAGAGGCTGGGGGCAAAGAAAACCTTTGCCCGTGTGGTAAACAATGATTATTCACCGGAAGTTCCTTTTGTCAGGCAAGCTTTAGGCATAACTGCCCTCATTAATCCCAACCTGGAAGCAGCACAAGAAATTATGCGTATGCTGCGTTATCCTGCTGCCACCAGTGTAGAAAGTTTTTTCAGAGGGAAAGTGCATATAGTAGCTGTGCGTGTCCCTAAGGACAGCTTGCTGACAGGCTTGAAGCTTCTGGACTTCAAACAGGTCTGTGGTGACAATCTGATGGTCTGTGTGATCCAGCGGGATGAAGAGGTTTTTATTCCTGATGGCAGCAGCACGATCAATGCCGGGGACACCATCCATGTGACCGGTGAAATTGATACTTTGCAGGATTTTTATGCACGCACCAACACCCGGGTCCCGACAATCAAGAATGTGATGATTGTAGGCGGTGGTGCTATTTCTTACTGGCTGCTGGGTTTAATGAACAAGAAGAAGTTCCGGGTCAAGATAATTGAACGGGACAGGAAGATCGCTGAAATGGTGTACAAGAACTATCCCTGGGTAGATGTACTCTGCGCTGACGGTACCGACCATCAAGTGCTGGAGGAAGCCAGTATCAGAAGTTTTGATGCTTTCATTTCCTTAACCGGTATCGATGAGGAGAATGTTTTCGCAGCCATTTTCGCTTCGAAAAGTGGCGTAGATAAAACAATTACAAAAATCAATCGCACCCGTTTGCTGGAAATTCTGGATGACGAGGATTTGCAAAATATTCTCACACCCCATCATATTGTTTCAAACGAAATAGTGCGGGCGGTCAGAGCATTGGAGAATGGCAAGGGCTCGGCAGTGGAAGCACTTTATCGTATAGCTGACGGCAGGGTGGAAGTGCTGGAGTTTATCGCCGGTCCGCAGAGCAAAGTGCTCGGAAAAACACTGGCCGACCTGCAACTGCAGCCCTCCCTGCGACTGGCCTGCATCATGCGCGGTCACGATACCATTTTCCCCGCCGGTCAGGACATGATACTTGCGGGAGATCGCGTCATTGTTGTCAGTACCGGAAAACGTCTGTCAGACCTGGATGATATAGTGGGGGGCTGAGATTGAATTACAGTTCTGTCCGTTTTGTTCTGAGCCGGATTTTGCAGATCTGTTCTGCTTTATTTTTGCTGCCGATCATTGTAGCTTTGTTTTATGGCGAGACCGTGCCGGCTCTGAAGAGTTTTGGTGTAGTTGCAGCTGTTATTTTTCTGACTGCGAGCCTGACTAGCTTGCACCGGCCCGTGAAATTGCGCCTGCGTGCCAGCGAGGGCATGGTGATTACCTTTCTTACCTGGGTTCTGATATCTGCTGCCAGTGCCTGTGCCTTTATGCTGGCAGGAGAGATACCCGGTTTCGTTGAAGCTTTCTTCGAGTCTGCCTCCGGCTTTACAACTACCGGTTCAACCATAATTCAGGATGTAGAATCAGTATCACACTTTGTTCTCTTCTGGCGCAGTTTTACCCATTTTGTAGGTGGTATGGGTGTCCTGGTTTTCGCCCTGATTATTTCGTCCGGTTCAGCGGATTCAGTTAATATTATGAAGGCAGAGATGCCGGGACCGAGTTTTGGTAAATTGACTGCCCGGCTGCGTACCACCGCACTGGCTCTCTATGCTATTTATTTTGTGATGACGCTCGTCACAATCTTTTTACTTTATTTAGGTAAGATGCCTTTATTTGATGCGATCATACACGGGCTTGGTGCTGCCGGTACCGGAGGCTTCTCCAGCAAAAATGCGAGCATAGGTTACTACAACAGCTCCTATATAAACTGGGTTCTGACGATAGCCATGCTGCTTTTCGGTGTCAATTTCCAGATCTACTTTGTCAGCCTTACCCGGGGGATCAGACAAGCCCTTAAAAGTGAGGAGCTGCGCTGGTATTTAGGAATATATCTGACGGTGTCACTGCTGGTCTTTCTCAACAACCTCCGCCTCGGCGTCTCGCCCGCTTTTTCTTTTGAACACTCCTTTTTCACTGTCAGTTCCCTGATGAGTACAACCGGCTATGCCATGGTGGACTTTACTTTGTGGCCGCTGGTAAGTCAGCTTCTCCTGCTTCTGGTCATGATGATCGGAGGATCGGCCGGATCAACCGCAGGCGGTTTGAAAGTATCGCGTTTTGCGGTTTACATCAAGTCCATGCGTGAGCAGATAAACAAAACCCGTGAACCTCGGCATGTCTGGTCGGTACGCATGGATGGTGAGATTCTGTCTGATGCTGCCAAACATTCGGTCTTGCGTTATCTTTGCATTTATTTAATGTTTTTGGTCGTGGGTACCTTGCTGGTATCTTTTGACAGCAGTGACCTTATGACTTCCTTTTCCGCGGCTGTGACAGCGCTGAACAATGTTGGCCCCGGTCTGGGAGCAGCGGGGCCTGCTTCTAATTTTCACCAGTTTAATGATTTTACAAAAATCGTGCTCAGCTTTCTGATGATCGCGGGACGTTTGGAACTTTTACCGGTTCTGCTGTTTTTTTCGCCCAAAAGCTGGAAAGCTACTTCTTAAATTAACCGGCAGCTTTGTGACTAAGGAGAACTTCACTTTTTTGAGAGATGGTTCAGCTTTTCGTATGTTAGTATGAAACATAATTCTGTTAAAGTAGGATTGTTTTAGTAAGGAGCGTAGAATTATGAGTCGGTCGCGTGAACCCTTTGAAGCTGAGGGGGAAAACTCACGAGTTAAGAAGGAGACAAAGCGGAAAAATACCAAAGAAACAGCTCTTACACCTGCAGATCAGGGCGGAGAGCAGCGCGCTAAAATTAAGCGAATCTATCGGGTGCTTGTTTCGGTCAGTATGCTGTTGATTCTGGTGTTTTCCTTTCTTCTTGCCAATAAGTTGAAAAAGTCAGGTGCTTTTCTTGATCCTGAAGCAAGTGCAGTAATGCGTATGACTATTCCTAACACGGAAAATACGGAGGCAGCAGGGTCTGAATCCAGTGAAAGCATAGATACGACTGAAACAGATCCTGAGGAAACTGATTTTCCTTTCCCGACTTATCCTTATCCGACTCTTCCGGCTGACTATAATTATGGCGGTGGTGGCGGCGGTGGCGGCGGTGGCGGCGGTGGCGGAAGCACTCTGCCGGTAACACAAAGCACTGAAAGCTCATCAGCAACTGGCAACAGCTCGGAACTTACCACAGAAGACAGTTCGACTGCAGAAACGACTGTTAGTATAGAAACAACAGATCCTGCGACAGCACCCACAGAAGCTGTAACAGATGATGTTCCCGGTACAGATCTTCCGACTGATCCTCCCGCAGATACTGAGGGACAGGAAGGTGAAGGCGAAAGCGGAGAAGACTCCTGATATAGCTCAGGCATTATGCGGGAAAGCCTGTGCAGCTTTCTAAAAAAGCAGAAAGGTCGATACTGATGGCGAAAATTTCGGACCTGATTATACTTACTGTTGACGATCTTGAAGATCAGCTGGGCAGCAGTAAGTACCCAAATTTTGTCGCTGAATCGGAAAAGATGTTTTCTGATCAGGTAAATGCCTTTGCTGAAAAGGTTCTGGCTGATGAAAAGATCAGGGCTATTTTTGTTTCCGGCCCCACTTCGTCAGGAAAAACTACCTCTGCCAGACTGCTGTCACAGCGGTTAATTGCTAACGGCAGACATACTATCCCCATTGAGCTGGATGATTTTTACCGCGACCAGGATTTGCGTTACGACGCGGAAGGACGCCCGGATTATGAGAGTATTGATACACTGGACCTGGAATTACTGGCAGAAACATTGGGACGCCTTTTCCACGATGGAGAGTGCGAAATTCCTACTTTTGAGTTCGCCAGCAGGCGCAGATATTACGAAGATCACAAGAAAATTAAACTGAATGAGGGTGATATTGTAATTATTGAGGGTCTGCACGGTCTTAATGAAACTGTGAGTTCCCATGTTCCCAGGGAAGCCCAGCTGAGTTATTTCATTATGCCCCACGGCCGGGTGCTTGCTGATGCCAGAATGATCTCCAACAGCGATATCCGTATGCTGCGCCGTATCAGCCGCGATGTTAACAAACGCGGCTCGTCCGCTATTGACACGATTGACTACTGGCCGATGATTGACCGGACGGAAAAGGATTTTATCCCGGCTTATCTGGAAGCTGCTGATTACTTTATCAACTCCCTGCTGCCTTACGAATTCACCGTGATCGCACCTTTGGCACGCGAAAAAATCAATGAGTCACTGGAACGTTTTTTCGACGGCACTCTGGTCACGTCAACTTATACCAGAAATACAGACGGCCATTCTAATCTGCGCCTGGCAGTGCAGGAAGCAACGCGCCTGGTCTGGATCTGTGAGCAGCTGCCGGCAGTTTCACCATCTGTCGTGCCGGCCGGCTCGGTTCTGCAAGAGTTTATCTAATCAAGAATCCGTGTTTACTCCTTCAGAGGGCCGGGACAAACAGCCGGTCCTGAAATTTTTCTGCTATCAGCAGGCAAAAGCCGTGAAGGTAACTTTAGACACTAAAGTATAAAAAATACCTAGTACTTATTATCATGTACAGGACAAAAAGTGCCTGGCACTGGATTAAATAAATTTTCTGAAGGAGAAGTACTATGACACTAACATTAACAAAAGCGAATTTTAAAGAAGAAGTTCTGGAGAGCGAACAGCCCATACTAGTTGATTTCTGGGCCAGCTGGTGTGGACCCTGCCGCATGGTCGGACCGATTGTGGAAGCTCTGGCAGATGATTTTGACGGACGGGCCGTAGTGGGCAAAATCAATGTTGATGAAGAAGACGACCTGGCAAGACAGTATTCAATCATGAGTATCCCGACGCTGGTAATCTTTAAAGGCGGCGAAGTGGTTGAGCGTGTGGTCGGAGCCCGTTCACAGGGTGAACTGGCAGCACTATTGGAAAAACACATATAAGTAAAAAAACAGCTGCCGGACCTATAATTATTTTTCGGAGGTGACAAGTGCAAGGCACATATCGTTTAGTGACAAAAGCCGAACAAGAGTTGCTGGACAGAGCTTACACCAAGCTAACAGGTCTTCCTTCAATCCTTCTCATGGAAAATGCCGGCAAGGCTCTGGCAGATGCAGTTTTAAGTGTAGATACAGGAACGCAGGCTGCTGTATATGATTGTCTGGTTTTTGCAGGCAAAGGACAAAATGGCGGGGATGGCTATGTGGCTGCCCGCCATTTGCAGTCTGAGGGACTTAGAGTAGCTGTGGTTGATGTCAGCTCAGGTCAAGCTCATCGCAAGGATGCAGCTGCTAATGTTTCTGCCTGGCTGGAACTGGGCGGAGAGATTATCAGGGATCTGACAAGAGTGCCGACAGACTCGGTTCCGGTCATTGTCGATGCCATCTATGGCAGCGGCTTCGCCTTGGATCGGAAAATTGATGCGGATGCGGTGCACGCTTTTGCTTTGATGAGCCAATTGCAGGAAAGCGGTTCTACAGTTATTGCCTGCGATTTGCCCAGCGGTCTGCTTGCAGATACAGGACAAGTCAGCGCCCTGAGCTTGAAGGCGGATCTGACCGTGACTTTCGGCAGGATTAAGCTGGGGCTGGTAACACATCCCGGATGTCTCTATTCCGGAGAGATCTGGCTGGAAACCCTCGGTATGGACGACGATTTTGTCGACTGCCAGCTGAAGGGAGATCCGGCCTATCTCCTGGATGCCGCTCTGGTATCCGCTCTGGACAGCAAAGTTGCTGATGATGCTCATAAAGGGGATAACGGCAGAGCTCTGCTGATTGGCGGCTCGGAAAATATGCCGGGAGCCATGCTCTTATCGATTGAGGCCTGTGCCAGGTCCGGAGCAGGCTATACCATGGTGAGAGCACCGGAAGAGATTATTCCTCTGCTGGCGGAAGTCATGCCTTCTGCATTGTATTCAGCGATTCCTCAAGGCGAGAGCAGAAAACGGGACCTGCCGGGTCCCATGGACTCGATTGCTATCGGCATGGGGGCTTCAGATGCGGGCTGGATTGCCAAGGCTTTGACCAGCCTGATTCCAAACGAAAAACGTCTCTTGATTGATGCTGATGGCTTAAATGCCTTGGCCAGAATGCCGCAGGCAGATTTGCTCTTGCGGGAAAGAAAGGAAAAAGGCTTAGAACCGCTGATCCTGACTCCTCATCCCGGAGAATTTGAACGTCTGGCTCCTGAGCTGAGCTCTCTTTTACACGAAGATCGTGTTGGTGCTGCGCGTAGTTTAGCCGGCAAAAAGTCAGTCATTGTTGTACTTAAGGGTATGGCCACGGTTGTGGCTTTTCCGGACGGAACAGTTTTTATTAATGAATCCGGGAATTCCGGTATGGCTAAAGCCGGTTCCGGAGATGTTCTGACCGGCATGATCGCCGGCAATATGGCTGTGCTCAGGGACAGCTGCCAGGCCGTCCTGCTTTCAGTCTATTTGCACGGACTGGCTGCTGATATTGCCCTGTCCCTGCACGATGATCCCCGTTCGCTTTTGCCGGAAGATATTCTGGCTAATATCGCTGCGGCCAGACAGACTCTTTAGAGGTCTGAGCAGCTGATCTACTTGTCTGCTTCCCGATTAATTGCAAAGTGAAGCCTGCTCTGATCTTTCTTAGTGAGCCCGGCTTTGTTATAATGGTTAAAATCATTGAAAAGGTTTCTGCCGCTTTAGTGAATAAAGCTGACGGATATTCCTGATCACAGGGGGATTAATTGCCGAGCTTCTTTTCGGAAATAGGTGAATTTTTCAGCGGCATCTGGCAGAGCATGACGGATGGCCTGCTTTTTTTGGGCGGGCCGCTTGATATGATCGTTTCTGCTTTAGATATTCTGATTACAAGTCTGGTCTTCTACTTTATCCTGAAATTATTCCGGGACTCGAGAGCCTGGCAGCTTTTACGGGGTATTCTGCTGATTATTGCTTTTGCATTTGTAACCAGCTTTCTGGGCCTAAACACGATCAGCTTTCTTTTTAACAATACAATTTCCATTTTAGCGATTGCAGTTTTAATCATCTTCCAGCCGGAACTGCGTAAGACTCTGGAAAAATTGGGACGAAACCGTCTGGTTAAGTACATTTCGCCCAAGGACAGGGAGAACGCTGTCGATTCCGGCACCCGCCAGCTGATCGAGTCCATTGTTTCAGCCTGTGAGTCAATGAGCAAAACCAGGACAGGCGCGCTGATCATAATAGAACGAGCTACGCGTCTGGGTGAACTGCAATCACAGGAGAACGCTGTTCAGATAGACGCCGGTGTTTCTACAACTTTACTCAAACAGATATTTTATACCGGTTCACCTTTACATGATGGAGCAGTTTTAATCCGCGACGACCGTATAGCGGCGGCCCGGATTCACGTTCCTTTGTCGGATGCTTATCATCTGCGGCATGAATTCGGGACCAGACACCGGGCGGCAGTTGGCGCGAGCGAACTGGGTGATGCTGTTGCTGTCGTCGTGTCTGAGGAAAGAGGCACTATTAGCCTGGCTATTGAGGGCAGGCTCTTTGAACTGGCTAATGCAGATGCTTTGCGCAGCCAGCTATATCGTCTGCTCGCACCCGCAGGCAGTGGAGCAAAACGCAGCTTCAAAGAATGGCTGCAAGATATTTTCATCAAAAGTGAGGCAGAAAAACTGGAGCAGGATGCAGCAGCTGCTGCCGAAGGTCAGGATGAGGCAGAGGAGGCGGCAGTCAGGAGAATGAGGCGCAGCCACCGGACTAAAAGCGCCGGTTTGCTTAAACAACAGCGTTTCGGACTGGCAGCTTTCTCCTTTGCTCTGGCATTTGTCTTTTGGCTCTATGTGCAGGTTACAATCGATCCGGTCACAACCAGTTCCTTTAATGTACCTCTCACATTTCAAGGTGTAGAAGCAGCTGCTGAAAAAGGCTTGGGCATTCAAGGCTACCCGGTCAGTGATATTCAACTAACTTTAAAAGGGCGTACTGAGCTTTTGAACGATATATCTGTTACGGATCTTACGGCCTTTATCGACGTCAGCGGGGTTGATCAGGCAGGTGTGGTAGAATTACCTGTCGAGATTGAAACGGATACTCTGTTATATACGAAGACTGAAACGGTTTTGCCGGGTTCAGTACGTGTTAATGTATATGAGCTTAAACCCTGAAAATAAGAGGAAATATGTCTAGATTATTTGGAACAGATGGTGTTCGTGGTGTCGCGAACAAAGATTTAACGCCGGATTTGGCCTATAAATTGGGTTATGCAGCTGCCCACGTACTGACTGACAGGCATGTGGGCAGACCACGTGTGCTGGTAGGAGAAGACACCCGTGTCTCCCGCGGTATGCTGGCTTCCGCTCTGGTAGCCGGACTGTGTTCTGCCGGCGCAGATGCCATTGAATGCGGGATTGTGCCCACTCCTGCAGTTGCCTGGCTGGTCAGACATTTTGCTGCTGATGCCGGAGTGGTTATTTCTGCTTCCCACAACAGCTTTGAATTTAACGGTATTAAGTTGTTTGGCGGCGACGGTTATAAACTGGCTGATGAGACAGAAGACTTAATTGAAGCCCATGTGAGAAAGTATCGCGAAAAAGATGGTAACCGGCCCTATGGTGAAGATGTCGGACGCAAGATCGAGGCTTTTGAAGCTGCTGATCTCTACCGCGGGCATTTGGAAGAAGTTTCAGGGCTTGATCTTAGTGGAGTGCGGCTGGGTCTGGATTGCGCCAACGGTGCCAGTTACAAGATAGCACCGCGTCTCTTCCGTGATTTGAATGCTGAAGTTCACAGCATCGGGGTTGAACCCGACGGTTATAATATCAATCATGACTGTGGCTCCATGCATCTGGACCAACTTATAGCTCTGGTCAAAGAAAAGAATCTTGATCTGGGATTTGCCTTTGACGGCGATGCTGACCGTGTCTTAGCGGTGGACGCAGCTGGATCTGTCTGCGATGGAGATATAATTATGACCATCCTGGCCCTGGCTTTGCTGAAAGAGGGCAAGCTGAGGGAGAACACCCTGGTTACCACTGTCATGAGCAATTTCGGACTGGAACAGATGGCTGCAGAGAACGGGATTGTCCTGGAGCGTACTCAGGTTGGCGACCGCTATGTTATGGAACGTATGCGGGAAGGTGACTTCAATTTGGGTGGTGAACAGAGCGGACACATTATTTTGAGGGAGCATTCGACCACGGGCGATGGAATGCTCTCGGCTCTTCAGCTTTTGCAAGCCCTGAATGGTCGCGGCCAGAGTCTGGCAGAGGCCAGACAGGTGGTGAAAATCTGTCCTCAGGTTCTAAAGAATGCTCATGTCAGCAGTGAGTCAGCCAAGAGAAAAATAATGGGCCACAGTAAACTCAGCAGGAAAATCAAAGAAATTGAGGGTGTCCTGGGGAAAGATGGACGTGTACTGGTGAGGTCCTCAGGCACGGAACCCCTGGTCAGAGTTATGTTGGAAGGCAACGACACTGAAGAAATCAACGGCTATGCTGATGAGCTTCTGGCTCTGGTCTATTCTCTGGACAGGGACAGCAGGGAGAACTGAGCAGTGCGCCGCCGGCAAAGTGCCCGTATCGTATTCGTCACCAGCCTGCTATCGATTATCCTGCTGGTCTTGTCTCTTGCCGGTGTTTTGAACCCGCCTATAGCAGGAGCAGATCGTTTTGCTGAAGAACGTGAAGCTGCGCATAATCTCGGCGCTCCGGATTTGACGGATCCCGATGGAGTTGCAAAGAGCAGTGACCCTGCAGAGCAAGGGACTGATTCGTCAACAGATCCGACTGAAGCAAAGGGAGGGGATGAAAGCCCTGACCCGGGGGAAAGCGGGCCGGTTTCCACGCAAGCTTTGGATGTCAGCGGGAATGATCCGTCTTTGCTGGCGCCACGGGAAGACGGGCTGCTCCGAGTCTGGCCACAAGAATCATCCCTGCCGCAGCTGCATGATGTAGATTATGATTATTATCTTTCCCTTGAAAAAGAAAGCAAAGCTCTCAGTGGCATAACAGTAATACTGGATCCGTCTTTCGGTGGCAGTTCTACCGGTGCCAGTGTGGTAACGGATAGTGGCGTTTTAGCAGAAAAAGATATTGTACTTGCCATTGCTCAGATAGCTGAACGCTATCTGACAGAAATGGGAGCTGATGTGATCATGACGCGCAGCAGCGATATTGAACACTCTCTCTTCTATGTGACGGCCTTAACTGCTGATACTGTACTGGAGCGTTATGCCAAGGAAGCCGCAGCTGCTAATTATGATACGCAGCTGATCGATGACCTGCGTCTGCAGATGTCCGACGTCATGCGTATTAACCAAAATAGCGCTGATTCAGGCGGTCGCGGCTTATTTGGCGGAATAGGAACTTCTGCCCGCCTGCGTCTGATCTATGACATACAAGCTCAGTACGGCGATGTGCTTTTTATTAATATTTCTTTGAATCAGGATAATGATGCTAAGAAGTCGGGTGCGGAAATCCGTTTGATGAAACAGGACTTCGTGACAGAAGTGAATAACAGCTATGTTGAAGACCAGGATCCCAACACTTTGTCTCCCAACTACAGCATGATTGACAGTCAGAGCCGGGCAAAACTGGCCTGGCTGCTTTACGGGCACCTTCAGCATCAGCTGCCCTCAATCGCAGCAGAGACGGAACCGCGTCTTGCTGAAACTGATATGGCGGTGCTGCGGCTGAATAATCTGACTGCGGTGTCTGTTGTGCCCGGCTATCTCAGTAATGCAGCTGACCGGGCAGTGCTGGGCTCGGAAGCAGGCCAGCAAAAAGTTGCTTCAGCCATTGCCTATGCGGTTCGCCAATACTACGTTGGTCCCTAGTTGTGACAAATAAAAATGGCTGCTGGAGGGACACTTCTCATAAAGAAGTGTCCCTTGAACTTTGTTAAGACAGTTGGATATGATTAATTGTAGTAATAATTACATAAGGACTGCTTATTTTTAGAGATAGAAACAGCCCTGTTTCCTATAGCTGGTTTTACGTATTTCCCCATTTGATCGTGACGCTCGTTCTAATTCTGAAACTGAATTGGCAATGACGAGAACACTGGCTTGTCACTTGTACCAAGTAAATACACACGATGACAATTGCTCGAGTAAACAAGATATCCCTTAGATCTGTAACATGTATAACTGTGAGACTAAATATGTAAAATTGTAACTCAGCAGCCTAATTATTTCCCGTGATCAAAATACTCTTGACACTAAACCGTATCGGTCGTATAGTACAGTTATAACCGTATTACACATGCGATACGGTAGCTAAGGATTAAATTTGAGTCCTATGATTTCTTTCGACTTATTTTCAACCCAGGATGGGCGTCCGATTTATATGCAAATTATCCTGTTTATTAAGAGGGGAATTGTGTCCGGCATCGTATCGGACGGCGATGAGTTGCCTAGCCGCAGAGTGCTTTCCGCGCTACTTGGTATCAATCCCAACACAGTGCAAAAGGCTTATCGGATGCTTGAGGACGAGGAGCTCATTGAATCGCGATCCGGCGCAAAAAGTTATATGTCGCTTAGTGATACAGCGGTGGAGCGCGTGCGCTCGGAGTTGATGGAAACGGATATTCTTTCGGTTATAAACGCCCTGAAGCAGGCGGGAATGAGCAAAACAGAAGCGCTGCGGCTCATAGATCAAAACTGGGATGGGAGAAACGAAGCAAAGTGAAAAAACATCTATCGGTGCTGATGCTGTTTATACGCAGCACACTCTATAAATTCCTCTTGATTGTACTTTTTATGGCGGTTGTGCAAGGTATGCTTTTCTCTTTTGCTTTCAAAGGCGCCGAAGGTTATTACGGGCTAGATACAGTCCTTGCAGCAAGTCATTTAGAGATTGTGTGCGCTGTGTGTTTCCTGATACTATGCGCACTCCTGTGTTTAGCCGGCTGTAACTTTGGCAGTAAGCAGAGCTATACACTGGCACGATTGCGAGTTTCGTTAAGGTCTGTATTCATCTGGCAGTCTATTCATAATGCGGGAATACTGTTTTTGTTTTGGGCAGCAGAGTGTGGCATAATTCTCGCGTTCTGTAGCATTTATATCACTCAAAATCCCCAGCCGCAGGCGACAATGCTTGTGTTTTATCAAAATGCTTTTTTGCACAATCTATTTCCGCTTGCCGATTGGAGTCGCCATGTTTACAACATAGTCCTGCTTGCATCACTTGCCACGAGCATGGCGTGTTTTCCGATTAGAATCCGCAGAAGGCAAAAGCCTCTAGCATCCTTCGTGATAACCGCCGTATGTATACTGAGTTTCAGGCATGAAATGGGAAGCCTCGGGGTCAATATTTGCTTGTCTTTTATGGTGGCATTTATCGCAGCTATGGCTGTAAGGGGCATCTGGAAGGAGCTTGACTATGAAGGACTTTCTTGAACGTAATCTTCCGCCCGGATATGTCTGCAAGACAGAATTACTTGCTGTAGCATTAGCGTTTTGCTGGACGGTTCTGAGCAGCCTGATAGGCTTTCTCAACGGTTATTTAAACGAAAGACAGGCGCTTTATTTCCGCACAGGCACGGAGTTAATTCTGGATGAAAGCAGAGTTATGCCGGATTTCGTAACGATTCTCGGCGATAAGCTGCAAATCATGATAATCTTTGCACTGCTGGTTTTAATCCTCCCTACCGTCATTCATTACGCATACTACTACAGTGGCGGTAAAAGCATCTATCTTATGCGCCGCCTGCCAAACGGATGGGAGCTTCATCGTCGCAGCCTGTTTATTCCGCTGCTGTACGCTTTGTTATTTGTCATCACAGCGGTCATACTGTTTTTAATTTTCTATACTGTCTATATGAACTTCACGCCGGAGGCCTGCCTGATGCCCGGCCAATGGCAAAAGATATGGAGTGTGTTTCAATGATTGAGATCAACGGTCTGAAAAAGCAATACGGTCATACAACAGCGCTTAAAGACGTGAGTCTGTCACTTCCGCAAGGGGAAATTGTCGGTTTGTTTGGCGAAAACGGAGCGGGTAAAACGACGCTGATAAAGTGTATCCTGGGCTTATTGCGCTACAAGGGCGATATTGCGCTGGACGGCGAAGCGATTACACGCAAAAATATTTCCCGCCTGTCCTTTGCAACAAGCGAACACTCCTTCTTCCCAAACCTCACGCCGGCGGCGCACGCGCAGTTTTACGCCGAGCACTTCCCGCGCTTTTCCGAAAGGCGGTTCAAAGGGCTGATGGAGTTTTTCGAGCTACCAAAGGGACGGAGTCTGTACTCCTGGTCTGCAGGGCAAAAGAATCAGTTCGAGGTTATTCTCTCTCTTTCGCAGGGGGCTGACTATGTACTTATGGACGAACCCTTTGCGGGAAACGACGTGTTCAACCGCGAGGATTTTTACAAAATGCTGCTCGGGATTTTAGAGCCTCACGAAACCGTTTTACTCTCTACCCACCTGATTGAGGAGGTCTCCGGATTTATCAGCCGCGCCGTACTTTTACGCAAGGGAGAAATTATTGGAGATGTGCAGACGATCGATCTGGATGAGCAGGGACGTGACCTGATGGATTTTGTTAAGGAGATGTACCGTTACCGCACCGACCGTGTCAGTCGTGCAATTAACGACATCGCAGAAGAGGAGGAATAGTATGAGAAAAGCCTCAATGCTTTTTGCACTCCTGCTTGTGGTCGGTATGGGCGGGATGCTCTATGCACATTCGGCATTAACCGCCTCACAAACTGAGGTTTCGTTTGTCGAGCTTGCCTCATATGGCGATGTGGCCGCTGCCGCTGGACTTGAAGTGTCGGTTCAAGCACAGCTTGCGGAGCATCTTGCCTGGGATTCAGTTTATACTTTCGGGAAGCAAGCTGCTACAAAAACCGATTTCAAGTTTTCCACAACTGCTCTTCAATGGAGACCCGACAATACGTCGGAACTTCTATCAATAAGCATACCTTCCGATCTTTCTGTCACCACATCCGGCAGTATGCTGGATGACACCGCTGGTGCCTCAGCTCCAGGCCCTGAATTCGATTCGTTCATTGTGCTTTTGCGGGATGTTGCATCACGCACAAATAACGGCGAGAGCCACAAAGAAACCGTAAACTACAAGGATTATTATGACTACTATCCCATTTCTGTAGATCTTTGGACGGAACCGGAGCAGTATTATTCCGCGTACGACGATAAAGGTGAACAATATATTGGACAGATGACAGGCGAAGGCGAAATGAGCAGGGCTTTTGGCAGCTACTTTAAGATTCCGGTTCTTGAGGACGATAGAATCACGGTCGAAATAACAAAAGACACCGCGGGAAATGTTGTCGGGATGTCCACATCGAAAAACAGCCCGGTGTGGCTTAGCACGGTTAGCGCAAAGCACGAGAACGGTATCTATTTCGCACTACAAATGGAGGACGGGTTAACCGACTACAGCGAAATCACCGGGGGCTTCGGTATTTACCTGCTGCCTGCATCCACTATTGAGGATGATGACGGCAATGAGTTGCCAACGCTTGATTACGAAAACCTCAGTACAGTATATTCTTTATCTGAAACAGCAAAAATTTACAGGCTTTTTCTGTCGGAGGACAAAAGCTGCCTGAACCTGATTACAATGGAAAACGATAACCTTTTACTTACGGTTATCGACATGGACACAATGGCAGATAAACAGGTGCTGCCGCTCTTTACGGACGTTGCAAGCGAAGCCGGGCTGCAAACCGCAAGCTATGTGGACGGGCTTTTATTTGTACTTTTGAATGACGGGCGCTTTGTTCTGGCCGGGAAAATGGGCGATAACACCTATCGCACGGCGCTTTCAGGTGTAAGGAATATGGAGCTGCTAAATGAAGATTCTTTCTCTGGAGGATATTTTAGATGGTTTGAACCTGTTTTGGCTTGGGACGGAAAGCGGCTGGCGCTTATTACGGCGACGCAGCGATTTGTTCCGCGACACAACGATGTTTCCATCGGATACAGTTATGACACCTGCGGTTTTATGGTCGAGGTTTTTCGCCAAGATGGCCTTGCATACAAGGGTATTTACCACAGCAGTCTGGATGCGCTGGCAACACAAGATAATTATAACGGCAGGGTTCGCCTGATCGATACAGGAGCTTTGTCCCTTGGCTGGTAGGGCGTAAATATCAAAAACAGGAATTAAGCTACCCTTTTTCAGGTAGCTTCATTCCTGTTATTTTGCTGTTTACAATAATTCTACATGCAAAGAGGCACTTTTGAGTCTTGTTCCAATGCTTCAAAAACTGAAAATGATGTTGATAACAGCAAGATGAATGATGTGCAACAATTTATAGAAGGTGCCAGATACTATACGCATATTAAAGAGCTAAGCCCGGCCATTGTGAATAAATTTGTTGACCGCGTTGAGCTATCTCACAAGCAACTCATTGATGTCCATACAGTTTGTCCAATCGGCATTTTCTATCGTTCAAATAATTATTCTTTATTCTGCAGCCGAGAACTTGGAGAAATTTAAGGCATAGCTGGCAGATACTGACAGAGCATAAGCGGGATCACTCTTATCTAAGGCTCTAAGTATCTGGAGTATCTCCTCCTCTTGTTCTTTTTTGATTACCATTAAAACCATATTTCGCTCAACATCAAAACTTTCTCTAAAAAAACTGCCGGCTTTGCCAGTGTGCCTGATACCGCGCCCGTGCATGATGCTTGCTCCCATATTTCCTGCTGCTTCACAGGCCTGAATTATATCTTTTGTTTTGGGGCGGTTAACCATCACAAAGAGAGCAGTATGAGGGCTGGGAGCCGCAACTGCCCGAGCTCTGCTAAGCAGCTGCTCGGCGTTTTCATGACCCATGATGCCTAATGTTTCTGAGACATAAAGTGAAAAGATTATTCCACGGCCGGGCGTGCTGGTACGAAAAGCAGCTAATAGTGCTTCCTGCAAACTGTCGGCTTTTTCTTTATTGCTGATCAACAGGACCAGGTCTTTGCGTGGATTAATATCAAAATCAAAGATATGGGTACTATGATCAGCGCTGCCCATTGCAGAAATAATAGTGGCTCCGGCAGCTCCGTTTTCCCTTGCAATATCGACAACAGCATGACCCTCACCATTTTCAACGATGGTGATCAGAGCCCGATAGTTTGTTTCTGTAGTCTCAATTTCCCTATTACCGGCTGCCGGATTATCTTTATTCTCCGTAATATCCAGTAAAGGCTGGATAAAGGCGATACCGATGTTTTTTTCGCTAAAATGACCGGTGTCTCTAATTTTATGCAAAAGCTCTGAGGCAGCTTCCTGCTTGCTTAGAGTTATGAGGATAAGTTCACGCCGCACCTCATCTAAACCCAACATGCGCAGGATAGGCTTGGGGACAGTTCCATGGCCGGAAAATACTGTGGCGCTGCCGGCACCTTCTTCCAGTGCAAAAAGAGCAATCGCCTCAGCGCGCCCATGGGGCACAATCAGAAGCAGCATGGCTTGGTTAGCAAAAGCTATATCAGAAATAGTAGTCATTTGTTCCTCCTGGAAAGGCCGTGCCGCAAGCCGGTTTATTCCGGGTCTTCGCTGGCAGCGACTTGCTGTTCTTTGCGTTGACGGTGTTTATAAATCAGGCCCATGCCTTGTATTGTGATCAAGGGGGACATCGCTACCAGTGCAACCACACCAAAACCATCGATAAGTATATTGGCCGCAGGATGTGCTCCCGCAGCTCCCTGGGCAAAAGCAAGTATAAAAGTTGCCGTCATCGGCCCGGATGCTACACCGCCGGCATCAAAGGCGACACCTATAAACAGATCGGGTGTGAAATAGGTCAGGATCATGATGAGAATATAAGCAGGCAGAAGAATATGCCAGAGCATCAGGTCTTCAACATAAATCCTGATTATAGCCAGAACAATGGAAAAGGCAACGCCAATTGCCAGTGACATTAAAGTCAGATTCCGGGGAACCGTGCCGCCTGTACTTTTCTGTACCGAGTCGGTGAGTACGTGAACAGCCGGTTCTGCAATAACTGTGAGCATACCTAGGAAAAAGCCTGCCAGGACTGCCAGAAAGGGTGAATGTTCCAGCACAAGCTGAGCCCCGATAAAGCGACCGACCCGCATAAAGCCTCCATTGACCCCGACCATAAAGAGACTGAGGCCGAAATAGCAATAAAACAGACCGATCATGATGCGGGAAACACTCTGGCGTTTAAGTCTTAGAATTCCGAGATGAATGACAATAAAAACAAGGGCCAGAGGCGCTATACTCAGCAAAGAATCAACTAAGACTCCGGATAAAGATGAGGTAAAAGGCTCCAAAAAGTAAGCGGGGGCAATGTTTTCCGCGATGTCGATTTGTTGATAACTGCCCGGGGAATCAAGAGCACCCTGGACCAGCATAGCCAATATTGCGCCTGCAGAAGCCAGACCTACCATGCCATAGCGATCTCTGGCATCTTCAGCTTCACCTTCGTATAAACCGGCGATTCCTGCGGCGAGTGCGAGCAGGAAGGGAGTAGTGATGGCTCCTGTGGTTGAACCGGAAGCATCAAAGGAAAATGCGTGAAATTCAGGTGAATTAAATAATGCCAACAGAAAGATCAGTCCATAGGTGATCCAGAGAACAGTGCGCAAACGGATACCTTTGACTAAACGCCAAAAACCAACCATAACCATCACTCCGACACCGATAGATACGACCAGAACCATCTGCCATCTGCCGACTATATCGGCAGTAAACTGTTCTACCTGGACAGACAGAACATGCAGATCGGGCTCAGCAATGGAAATAATGAAGCCCAATAGAAGCCCGCCCAGCAGAAGAACGGTTATCTTGTTTGTTTTGACCAGAGCCTCGCCACTCAGTTCACCTATAGGTGTCGCCCCAAGATCAACTCCGACCAGAAATATTCCCAGGCCGACGATAATCAAAACAGCACCTATAATAAAGCGCCAAAAATCATCGGCAGGAATGGGGGTTAATGTAAAATGTAATAAAATAACGAAAAAGGTGATCGGTAAGACCGATGCACCCATTTCTTTTAGTTTCTCAGTGAATAATCCCAAAATATACCTCTCTGATTAAGGATAACCTGATTAGAAGAATGGCGCAAACACCATGGCCACTATGGTCATCAACTTAATGAGGATATTGATTGAAGGACCGGAAGTATCTTTGAAGGGATCGCCAACCGTGTCACCCACAACAGCAGCACGATGTGCATCACTGCCCGGACCTCCTTCATGGCCTTCTTCAATATACTTTTTGGCATTGTCCCAGGCACCGCCCGAGTTGGACAAAGTGATCGCGAGAACTACACCGGTTACGAGTGCTCCGGCCAGCATGCCGCCTAAGGCAACAGGACCTAAAGTCAAGCCTATCAGGACCGGTCCCAAAACCGCCAGCAAGCCCGGCAGAATCATTTCGCGGAGAGAGGCATTAGTGCTGATCTCAATACAACGGTTATAATCAGGCAGTTCCGTTCCGGCTATGATACCCGGCTCATTTCTGAACTGCCGCCTAACTTCTTCTATCATCTGGAAGGCGGCTTTGCCCACCGAGTTCATAGTTAAGGCGGAGAAAAGGAAAGGAAAGGCGCCGCCGATAAATAAACCGATGATAGCGGTCGGATCCAGTAGATCTATAACTGCCAGCTTAGATACTTGTGCATAGGAGACAAACAGGGAGAGAGCTGTCAGAGCTGCAGAACCGATGGCGAAACCTTTGCCGATGGCAGCAGTTGTATTGCCGACACTGTCAAGCTTGTCGGTTACTTCGCGGACTTCATGCGGCAGGTCAGCCATCTGGGCTATGCCGCCGGCATTATCTGCGATGGGCCCATAAGCGTCGACTGAAATCGTCATTCCGACTGTGGACAGCATGCCCACTGCAGCCAGAGCAACTCCATAAAGTCCAACTAATCTGAAGGAGGCGAAGGTGGCTGCAGCAATGAGTAAAATCGGTATAAAGGATGAACCCATACCCAGGGCAAAACCGTCAATTACGTTAGTAGCAGCTCCGGTACGGCAAGCCTTAGCCAGATTTTTTACCGGTCTGTAGTCAGCAGAAGTAAAATATTCAGTTGTTGTACCGATGAGAACACCGGCAATCAGACCGGAGGTAACAGCGATAAAGTGCTGGTAGGTACCAAAGAGCCAGTAACTCAGCCCCAAGGCAGCCAGCATAGTTAACAAGCTGCTGACATAAGTACCGGTATTAAGAAGTTTTGCAGGATTTTTCATTTTCAGCCTGGTTACGACAATAATACCAATGAGAGAGAAAAGGGCTCCGGCTCCGCTCAGCAAGAGTGGATATGAGATAGCTGCTATCCGGTTACCGATCAGCTCAACAGGCAGGGTAACAGCCAGAGTAACTGCCGATACGATAGCTCCGACATAAGACTCGAAGAGGTCACTGCCCATACCGGCGACGTCGCCGACATTATCACCAACGTTGTCTGCAATAACTGCAGGGTTACGCGGGTCATCTTCGGGGATGCCTGCCTCCAGCTTGCCTACCAGGTCAGCGCCGACGTCAGCAGCTTTGGTATAGATACCACCACCGACACGTCCAAACAAAGCCATTGAAGAAGCGCCCAGGCTGAAACCGGTAAGAGCTTCCAGCAAGGCAGTGCCGCTGCCAAAATGAATAATTGCGCTGATGCCGAGCAAGCCCAGACCGACAACACTGAGTCCCATTACTGTTCCGCCGCTGAAGGCAACTCTTAAAGCCGGACCCATGCCTTTTGACTTTGCCGCTTCAGCAGTACGGACGTTGGCCAAAGTTGCTGTACGCATACCAAAAAAACCGGCCAAAACAGAGAAGAGGCCTCCGATAACAAAGGCGATAGCAGTAGGCCAGCCCAGCAGTGCCAGCAGCACAACAAACATGACCACAACGAAAATGGCAATAAATCTATACTCCCGTGAGAGGAAAACCATAGCCCCTTCTCGTATGTATGAGGCTATTTCCTTCATCCTGTTGCTGCCTTCAGGTTTGAGTTTTACTGTACGGTAGATGATGAATGCTGCGATTAGAGTAATTAGTGCAGTGACGGGTAAGATAATTCTGGAAAATATCTCGTAGTTCAACTTCTTTCCTCCACATAGTCAGATTTTTTTATTAAAAACAATACGCTTAAGCGGTTAAGCCCCTCTTCAAAACCGTATTGTTAATCCACAAATCATAAGCTGAAAGTCCTTCTGGCATTTCGTATTAATCAGCAAAATAAAAAAAATAATTTTCCCTTTCTCAGCGGGCGAGGCAGGGTCCTTATTTATTTCCTGGTCTATTAATAGCTATTGGGCAACTTTCTGAGACGCTCTGCACGTTTCTGTTCCGTCTCAATTTATATTAAGTAGTATATTGTATAAAAAGTTAAAAGGCAAAATTTTCTTGCTGATATTATGAATATGTATGAAAGTTTGAAGGAAAATTTGGGCAAATAGACAAGAAACTTAAAGTTTTCATTCTTTTAGTGCATATTGTTTTTGGGCAAAATTACCAATGATATGCTAATATTTAAATGATTTCTTTCTAATATAACTACTATCTGGAGGGGCTACCATGGACAGCAACAGAATATTGGAGCATCCAATATTGGAATTTACTGAGGGTGAGGATCTGCCCTTTAGTTTTGACGGCAAAGAATTCGTGGGCAAGTCAGGTGACACGATAGCTTCGGCCTTGCATGCTGCCGGAGTGCGGGTGCTGGGCCATCATTTTAAGACCGGTCGTCCGCGTGGCTTTTATTGTGCCATCGGCAACTGCTCGTCATGTCTGATGATCGTCAACGGTGTGCCCAACGTACGTGTTTGTGTCGAGCCTTTGCAGGCCGGCATGGTCGTATGTTCTCAGAACGACAGGGGGGTCTTGCCATGATTTCCGTTCCGCTCTTAATAGTGGGAGCAGGTCCGGCCGGCTTATGTGCTGCATACAGAGCAGCACAGGCAGGAGTTGACGTGCTGATTCTCGAGCGCGCGCAGAAGCTTGGCGGGCAGCTGGTGAAACAGACGCACAAATTTTTCGGATCAGAGAAACAGTTCGCCTCCAACCGCGGCTTCGAAATTGCTAAGATTCTGACTGAGCGGCTGGAGGGGTTACCGGGTCATGTCGACTTGCAAACTGACGCGACAGTCCTGGGTTTTTATGAGGATGGTGTGGTTACTGCCGAGGTACAGGGCAAGTTTGTGAAATACCGCCCTCAATCTTGCATTGTGGCAACGGGAGCTTCAGAAAAAACTCTGACTTTTGCGGGAAACGATCTGCCGGGTGTTTATGGTGCCGGTGCTGTGCAGACCCTGATGAATGAATACGGGGTCCGGCCCGGAAATAGAGTTTTGATGATAGGAGCCGGCAATATTGGCCTGATAGTATCCTATCAGTTGCTGCAGGCCGGCGTGCAGGTGGCGGCGGTTTTAGATGCTGCAGACGAAATTGGCGGCTATCTGGTTCACGCCAGTAAGATCCGCCGTGCCGGAGTACCGATTTTAACCCGGCATACGGTCGAACGCGCCTATGGCAGGGAGCAAGTTGAACACGCTATTATTCATGCTTTAGACGATGAGTGGAACAAAATACCGGGGAGTGAGCAAGAGCTGGATGTGGATGTTATCTGTGTAGCAGTAGGACTTTCGCCTCTGACGGACCTGCTGTGGCAGGCTGCAGTTAAGATGAAGTATATTGGCGTTCTGGGTGGCTATGTGCCGCTGCGTGACGCCGACATGATGACTTCAGCAGAAGGTCTTTATATTGCAGGAGATGTTGCCGGCATAGAAGAGGCCAGTTCAGCTATGGTCGAGGGCGAAATTGCCGGCATCGCTGCAGCCCGGCGGCTAGGTTTTTCTACTGAAGAGAGTGAAATTTTGAAAAAGGATTGCCTGAATCAGCTGCGTCAGCTGCGTGCAGGTCCAGGCAGCGAAAAGATCAGGACAGGCATGGCCCTGGCAGGAGCGTATGTTTGATGAATACTGAATTATCACTGTTAAGAAGGGAAGGCCTGGCTAGCGCAGATGATCTGAGGGGACGCCTGCCGGGTGAAGAGGACAGGAAGCGGGGCCCCTACGCGGTTATTGAATGTTTCGAAAAAATACCCTGTAATCCCTGTGTGGTGTCCTGCCGCTTCAATGCAATTTTGCCGTTTGAAGATATCAACGATCTCCCCTATGTAGATTTTTCCGCCTGCACAGGCTGTGCTGTCTGCGCCCGCGTCTGTCCGGGTCTGGCTATCTTTATCGTTGATGAATCCATGGAGGGGGAGATGGGTACAATCATGCTGCCATATGAGTATTTGCCTTTGCCTGAGAAAGACCGGCAGGTACTGGCGAGAGGGCGCGACGGGAAGGTACTTTTCCCGGCCCGGGTTGTGCGGGTGATGAAGGGCGGCAAGGGAAAAACAGCTTTGGTCACTTTGGAAGTACCCAAGGAATATTTGCAGGAGGTGCGGTCTTTTTCAATTCCGGAGGAGCAAGTGTCCGCACCGGGCGTCTGTACAGCAGCTGACTTGCCGGAAGAGTCTCCCATAGTTTGCCGGTGTGAGGGAGTAGATCTGGAAGAGATCCGCGATTTGATCGCACGCGGCTATAAAACTGTAGACGAGATCAAGCATAGAAGCCGGGCCGGTATGGGCCCCTGTCAGGGACGCAGCTGCCGGCAGGTAATTCTATCTGAACTTGCGCGGGATGCGGGGGTTTCACTGGAAGAATTTGAAGCTGGCAGTTTCCGGCCGCCGACGACACCGGTGTCCATTGATGTTTTAGCGAAAGGTAGCGAAGAAGATGCAGAAAACAGCTGATGTCGCCATCGTAGGCGGTGGGATCTCAGGGCTTTCGATTGCTTTTCAGCTCGCTCAGGCGGGTGTGAAAAATATTGCAATCATCGAGAAAAACTTCCTTGGCAGCGGTGCGACCGGTCGTTGTGGTGCAGGCATTCGTATGCAGTGGGGGACCGAGCTCAACTGCCTTCTGTCCAAGTATTCCTGTGAATTCTATGAGCAGGCACATGAGATTTTTCATAACGATATCGACATAGAATTTGAACAGGGCGGGTATTTGATTGGAGCCGGAACGGATGAGGAGCTGGAACAGTTTAAGCGGAACGTGAAGCTGCAGAATAAACTGGGTATTGAATCCGTCTTCCTCAGCCCGGAAGAAGCGGGAGAGATTTTGCCTCATCTTGATATTACGCAGATCAAAGGGGCGACTTTCTGCCACAGGGATGGTCATCTGAATCCTTTCCGCACGGTAGAGGCCTATGCTGAAGCTGCCAAAAGTCTGGGCGTCTCGATTTATGAATATACCGAAGTCAGGGAGATTCTGCGTGACGGCAATACACTGAAAGGCGTGCGGACGAATAAAGGCGACATCAAGGCGCCGATAGTGGTTAATGCAGCGGGTGGGTATTCCGGCCTGATCGCCGGTATGGCAGCTGTAGATCTGCCTGTGTACTCACAACGTCACCAGATCATGGTTACTGAGCCGGTTGAAGCTATGCAGGAGCCGATGTTCATGGGGTTCTCACTGAATATTTATATTCAACAGGTACCACATGGCTCCTTTATTATGGGCAGAAGCGATGACAGTGAACCCAAAGATTTGCGTCTGACTTCGTCCTGGCACTTTCTGGAAGAGATGAGCAAAACCTGTACAACTCTTATGCCGCGCCTGGGCAGGCTGAAAATTATCCGCCAGTGGGCAGGCCTCTACAATATGACAGCGGACGCACAGCCGATTTACGATGAGGCTCCGGAATTACCGGGTTTCTACCATGCAGCGGGCTTCTCGGGTCATGGCTTTATGCTGGCTCCGGTTACCGGTCACGTAATAGCGAAAAGAATCCTGGGAGAGGAGCCGGATATCGATGTCAGTTGTCTGAATGTCAGCCGTTTCAAAGACGGCGGCCTCCTGCCGACAGAAAGTTCGGTTGTCTGATTATTCTGGAGAATACACTATGAAAAAAAAAGGCCGCTGATTGCAGTAATCAACGGCCTTGTTTATCAATGAAAATATCTGTCCGCTTAGCTTTCCTGCATGAAGGGATAGCTGATATCTGCGGAGGGCAATAAGTTTTCCTTAATGGTACGGGGGCTGACCCAACGCAGGAGGTTCAGCACGCTGCCGGCCTTATCATTGGTGCCGGAGGCTCTGGAACCGCCGAAGGGCTGTTGACCAACGACTGCACCGGTGGGCTTGTCATTGATATAAAAATTGCCGGCGGAGTGGGTCAGGGCCTGCTCCATTTCGACAATGGCAGCCCTGTCCTGAGCGAAAATTGCACCGGTAAGCGCATAGGGCGAAGTTTCGTCGCATCGGGTCAAAGTTTCTTCCAGTTTTTCATCCTCATAGACATAAATAGTCAGGACCGGCCCGAAGAGTTCTTCCCGCATCGTGGCATAATCCGCTTTTTTAGCCAGAATCACGGTAGGAGCAATGAAGTAACCGACAGTGTCATCGTAAGAGCCGGTCAGCACTTCGGCGTCATCGGAGATTCTCGCCTGATCAATTGCATTCGTGATTTTTGTAAAGGCTTTGCGGTCAATTACAGCTGAGAGGAAATTTGTAAAATCCCTGACATCGCCGATCTTTAATTTCTCGATCTCCTGCAGCAGTCTGTCTTTCACAGCCGGCCAGATGCTTTTCGGTATATAGGCGCGGGAAGCGGCTGAGCATTTTTGACCCTGATACTCAAAAGCGCCTCTGACCAGTGCCGGCAGCAAATTGTCTATATCCGCTGTAGGATGTGCGAAGATGAAGTCCTTACCCCCGGTTTCTCCGACCAGACGCGGATATTGATGGTAGCTGCCGATATTTTCTCCGACGAGTTTGAAAACACTCTGGAAGACTGCGGTCGAACCTGTAAAGTGGAAGCCGGCGAGATCCGGATCCTTGAGTATATACTCTTCAACATCTTTACCGCGCGAGGGCAGAAAGGAGATAACTCCCGGAGGCAGACCGGCTTCCAGAAGAATCTGATAAAAATAATAATTTGACAGTGTCGCAGTACGCGCAGGCTTCCAAATTACTGTGTTGCCCATCAGAGCGGGCGCTATGGCCAGATTGCCGCCGATGGAGGTGAAATTGAAAGGTGATATCGCCATGACAAAACCATCCAAAGGCCGATATTCCTGGCGGTTCCACACACCGGGAATGCTCTGGGGCTGCTGCCTGTATATTTCTTCAGCACAGGAGACACCAAAGCGAAGGAAATCACAGAGTTCACAGGCAGAGTCGATTTCCGCCTGCATTACCATCTTGCTCTGCCCCAGCATGGTGGCAGCATTCACGCGGTCGCGCCAGGGCCCGGCCAGCAGATCCGCCGCTTTCAGAAAAATAGCAGCTCTATGCTCGAAAGGCATGGCGGCCCAGCCGGCTTTACTTTCCATAGCAGTTTTAACCGCTTCTTTCATCTCAGCCTCTCCTGCCAGATGCGCAGTGGCCAGGATATGCTGATGCTGATGTGGCATCACTAGCTTCTCCGTAAGCGCTGTGAAGATTTCCTTTCCGCCGATAACCAGCGGAATGTCTACAGTCAGCTTGCTCTGGCGATCCAGTTCAAGCTTAAGAGTTTCTCTGGCTTTGCTGCCAGGTTCATAGTTCAGGATTGTTTCATTACGGGCTTCCGGCACTTTAAAAATGGCATTGTTCATGTTACCCTCCGTGCGGCTTAAAGAATTGGCGAAAAGCTGGGGCCGCATTACTATAATGCTAACATAACAAGTGAGTATTCAGCTCTTGCCCTTATCAGAGCTGATTAGATTGGTCTTGCTAATGAATACTGAAACAGAAAACAATTCAGATGATAAATGCCTTGTTTACTTTATCCGCCATGGACTGACTCAGGCTAATCTTGAAAGGAAGTATATAGGCAGCCGCAGCAACCCCGGCCTCAGCTCTGACAGCAGACTGCTAATTGCGGAAAGAGTCCGCAGCGGAGAGGTTCCTGAGATAAATAGTCTCTGGATTTCACCCATGCGCCGGGCTCTCGAAACTGCAAAGCTATATTTTCCGCAGAAACAAGCTCTTGTTTCAGATGATCTGAAAGAACGGGATTTCGGCATTTGGGACGGACTTACCTGGGAAGATCTGAAGGATATCGAACTTTATCGCCGCTTTATTGACACTGAGGGACGGGTTACCCCGCCGGAAGGAGAACCCTATGAAGATTATGCGAGACGACTTGACCTTGTCTTAGAAAAAATAAAAACACTGATCGCTGAAGAACCCGGATACTTTCCCCTGGCGATCGTCTGTCACGGGGGGCCTGTCCGTTACTGGACCGGTAAAGTTTTTGAAAAAGGTGAGGAGTTTCATAATTATATGCTCTCCGGTGCCGGCTGCCTTGCCATAGAAGTGGCTGCTGCCGACCTGAAAATTACTTCCGTATATGATTTTTACTCTAAGCAGAGAGACTGATTATTTGCCCGGATAGCCACAAGATGCGGGTGGTAGCTTGACAGTCTTTTCAGAGGAGTATACAATCTAATTCGGCTTAAAATAGCAAATTCTGGAATCGCATACGAGGCCAAGTTGCTTTCGCGCGATTACCACGAGAGGTGAGAACCATGAAAGAAAATATCCATCCTGATTATAAAGTATGTACAGTACGCTGTGCTTGTGGTGAGACTTTTGAAACCCGGGCAGTAGTAGATGAAATGAGAATTGATATTTGTTCCAAATGCCATCCTTTCTATACAGGTCGTCAGAAACTTGTAGATACCGGTGGACGCGTGGACAAATTCAGAAAGCGCATGCAGCGCGGCGCAGGCGAATAATTGTTCTAGGGGGGAGCTTGCTGCTCCTCCTTTTATTAGGTGCATAAGTTGACAGAAGAAACTAATTTAAACCCAACAAGTGATAGCTATCAGGAACAGAGTGTCGCCAGAAAAACCAGTATTGGCGGTCAGGCGCTAATTGAAGGCCTGATGATGCTGGGACCTGATAAACAGGCAATTGCTGTGCGACTTCCCTCCGGTGAGATTGATCTCGACGTGAAGCCGCGGACTCAGGGCGCCGGAAAGTTCAATGTACCTTTTTTGCGTGGGTCTGTGCGACTGGTAAGTCAGTTACGGGCTGGTGTCAGTGCCTTAATGCGTTCAGCTGATTTGAGTGTGGGTGATGACGAAGAAGAAGAAGTGGAATCAAGTAAAATTGACCAGTTTCTCGAACGTCATCAAGGTTTAGCCATGACTTTGACTGTGTTTGTGTCGCTCCTGATATCGGTGGCAGTCTTTGTGCTGATTCCAAGTTTATTTGCGGATCTGATACGCACGCTGACAGGTTTGGGCCGCAATGACAATTTTGCCGGGGTATTTCTGCTGTCTCTGATCGAAGGCGTTACAAGAATAGCTATCTTCCTATTATATGTGTGGTCAACTTCAAAGATGAAAGAAATCAAACGGGTCTGGCAGTACCATGGAGCGGAGCATAAAACCATAGCCTGCTATGAGGCTGCTTTGCCCCTGACAGTGGAAAACTGCCGCCAGCAGCCCAGACAACATCCCCGCTGTGGCACATCATTTCTCTTTATCTTTATGTTTGTCAGTATTCTGGTCTTTGCCCTGATCGGCCGATATGCTGTCTGGATTAATGTGCTGCTGCGTTTGGCTCTGCTGCCTCTGGTTGCAGGTATTACTTATGAAATAACCCGTTTTGCCGGCCGCAGTGACAGCAAACTGGCCTGCGCTCTCTCTAAACCGGGCCTGGCTTTACAGAATCTGACCACAGCAGAGCCGGATGACGATATGCTGGAAGTATCAATAGCTGCTATGGAGGCCGTAATCCCGGAAAATGCCGGCGATGATGAATGGTAGACCGGCAGTAAACAGATTTCCCCTGAAGCTCAATTTTCTTAAATATAACCGGTAAATACTGATGTCTGATAACATTTCTATTAGTGAAATTCTGAAAAAAATAGAGCAGAAACTTAATGCTTATGGAATTGAAGATGCCTGGCTGGAGGCTTCTTTGCTTGTGGAATCCTGCAGCGGTTTCGATCGGCTGGAGCAGTTGCGGCGCCCGCAGCGCCAACTGACTGATCAGCAGATTACAGAGCTGCAGGCAGCTGTCCGGGAACGCTGCCGGCATAAGCCGCTGGCCCAGATACTGGGAGAGATCTGCTTCTATGGACGCCCCTTTTATGTAAATGCAGATGTTCTGACGCCCCGCGCTGACACTGAAATTCTGGTGGAAGCGGTTATACAGGAAGTAAGAGAACGGTACACGGAGGCGAAAGCGGGGATCAGAGTATTGGACACTTGTACGGGAAGCGGCTGCATCGGTCTTAGCATCAGGCTGGAGTGTGGAGAAGAGGACTTCATCCGGAAGCTGGATCTTGTTGATACATCTGCAGCAGCTTTGGAAGTAGCCCGTCGCAACTCTGAAAGGTATGCCTTGACCGGGAGTCATCTGTCTTTTTACTGCTGCGATTTATGGCCGGATGCAGATACACTGTATGATGTAATAACGTGCAATCCTCCTTACATAAGTCGGAGAGACATGGCAGGATTGATGCCGGAAGTCGCCTGCTATGAGCCGCAAAGGGCGCTATACGGTGGTGAAGACGGTTTGGATTATTACCTGAGATTGGCAGAGGAAGCAGCTGACCATTTGTCTTCCGGCGGTATTCTGGCTGTGGAACATGCTTACGACCAGAGGGAAGCGATAAAAAAAATATTTGCAGCTTCACCCTTGAACTTGCTCAGGGAAGCTGATGATTATGGCGGCAATGCGCGCGTTCTTATCTTTGAAATGACCGGATAAATGCATTTCACGGGAAAGACTTGCCCATCTGGCGTCATAGAGTAGAATAAGTAAAACACAGTTTTGTGCCCGACAGGCTTTGGTGCCTGGCACTGATCTATGCGGAATGTAAGCACGACTTCCTGCTTGATCCTGATAAAGAGAGAATATATGGAATTAGATCTTGATAATCTTGATAATAATAATATTACAGCCAGTGAACAACGCTATGAAGAACTGAACAGGCTGATTATGGATCCTGAAGTAATGCGGGATCAGGAACTTTATAGAAAGTATACGCAGGAACACTCTAATTTGTTGCCAATAGTCAACAATTTGCGTCGTTTACGCGAAGTTGAAGCTGCGCTGAAAGAAAATACCCTGCTCTTATACGAATCAGAAGAATCCGATTTCCGGGAACTGGTCCGGGAAGAGATTTCCGAACTTGAAGCCGAGAAAAAACAGCTGGACCGGGATATTCTACTGGCTATCCAGCCCAAAGATCCGAACGATGATAAAAACGTCATTGTCGAGATCCGGGCCGGTGCCGGTGGAGATGAGGCCGGCCTCTTTGCTGCTGAACTTTTCCGCATGTATACCGCCTATGCCGAAAACAGAAACTGGACAACTGAAATTATCGATGCCAACGAAACAGGTATTGGCGGTTTTAAGGAAATCGTGTTTATGATTGAGGGCAGGGGTGCCTTCAGCCGACTTAAGTATGAGAGTGGAGTACATCGTGTGCAAAGAGTGCCGGTAACGGAATCAGGCGGGCGCATTCATACTTCCACCGTGACGGTTGCGGTTTTACCGGAGGCTGAAGATGTAGATGTCGATATCGATCCTTCTGATTTGCAGATAGACACATACCGGGCTTCCGGGGCCGGTGGACAGCACGTCAATAAAACAAGCTCAGCCATCCGCATAACACATCTGCCTACAGGAGTGGTGGTAACCTGCCAGGATCAGCGTTCCCAGCACAAAAACCGGGATAAGGCGATGCGCCACCTGCGCTCAATTCTTCTGGACCGGAAGCAGAGCGAGCAAGCTAGTGCTATCGCCAGTGAGCGCCGCAGTCAGGTGGGCACGGGCGACCGCAGTGAGCGCATTCGCACATACAACTATCCTCAGGGCCGAGTGACTGACCACAGGATAGGTCTTACCCTGTATCAGCTGGAAGCAATTCTACTGGGCGATTTAGATGAAATTATCGAAGCTTTGGTGACGGCTGAACATGAAGCAGCAATGCGGGAAGCGTAATTTTGGGAAATGAAGACTGAAGTTATCAGAGTAGGAACAGAAAACGCGGCGGAGCTTTTGCAGGCTCCCGCTTCAGCTCTGCGTCACGGTGAGATTGTAGCTTTCCCTACAGAAACTGTGTACGGACTTGGTGCCAATGCTCTGATCACAACAGCTGTACAGCGGATCTTCTTTTTGAAGGGGCGGCCACAGGACAATCCTCTGATTGTTCATTTGGCAGATAAAACAAAAATTGACCGGATCGCGAAAAACATACCCCGGGAGTTTTACCGGCTTTACGAAGCCTTTTGTCCCGGCCCTTTAACTTTTATTCTGGAAAAAAACGACCTGATTCCGGACGTGGTCTCTGCCGGTCTGAAGACAGTTGCAGTACGTTTCCCCGATCAGAAAACTTGTCAGCAATTCCTGCGGCTGGCAGATGTTCCGGTGGTGGCGCCCTCAGCCAATATCTCCGGCAGACCGAGCGCGACGCGCGCTTCCCACGTTCTGGATGATTTTGCAGATAAAATTCCCTTTATTATTGACGGCGGTGCCACGGAGCTGGGCGTGGAATCAACTGTGCTCGACCTGTGCAGTCCCCGACCGCGTATTTTGCGGCCCGGCGTCATAACTGCAGACGATATCAAAGAACTTACCGGTATTGAAGTGCTTTCTTATGGTGAAGGCTTACAGGAGACGGATCTGAGTCATCCTGCTTCTCCGGGTCTGAAATATCGTCATTATGCTCCTGATGCCAGAGTGATACAGGTCTGCAGCGACCATGAGAAATCTTTGGAAGCAGCTGTCTTGAGTGAACTGGAGCAACTGCCGGACCTGAAGCTTGGTCTTTTTATTAATGAAAAAAGTTGGGACAAACTGCGTCGGCAGGCTGATATAGCTGAGAGAAACATTACCGAGTATCTTTTCTCTGCAGAAAATCCGCATGAATCTGCGGCCCATGAGCTGTATGCAGCGCTGCGAGCGCTGGACGCGGCCGGTGTTGATGTTATTTTAGCTGAAGCTATTCCGGGGGCTGAGGCCTACATGAATCGTCTGGGCAAAGCTTCGGCTTCCAAGCAGCCGGATCAACAGGAAGTGAAGAAGATTCTCTTTGTCTGCACAGGAAATACCTGCCGCAGTCCCATGGCAGCAGCTTTATTCAATGCTTATGCTGAAGAAAAACAGCAAGCTTCGAAAATAAAGTGGCAGGCGCTGTCAGCCGGCCTGCATACCAGGGATGGTCTTGCAGCTTCCGAATTTGCCATTTCAGTTTTGCGCGAGATAGGTATCGATATCAGCGGGCACAGTTCAGTGCAGCTGACGGAAGAACTGCTGGCGGAGGCGGACCTTGTCGCTACCATGACCGGCAGTCAGCAGGATCTGCTGCGAGGCTTCCTGCCTGAGCTGGACAGCAAGATTAAAACTCTGGCAGAATGGGCACATGAGACGGCAACAGAATCGGCAGGGGATGTTCCTGATCCCTATGCTCAGCCGGAAGCAGTCTATCGTGCAACGAGAGATCATCTGCAAGCCCTGATCGAATCTCTGTGGCAGCAGATCAATTTATAATCTGCTGATTGACGACAAGAACAATTTTGATCAAATCAAAACTTATAACTTTTGTTCCTGTTATGATTGATCTAGTTTGGCGAATCTTTTACGGTCTTGACGAAACGCTTTGATTCGTGCTAGATTAACGGATGGATTTTAAACATCCTCGCTCTGCCCTTTGCAGAGCCATTTGACCGAGAGGAGGTGAACTAATGAAAAAGAAGTACGAATTGCTTTATGTTCTTAACGGGACATTGACAGATGAAGCACTGAACGAGCAAATGACCCGCGTGCAGGCTGTTGTTGAAGCCGTCGCGGAAATCGAAGAAGTCTTTATCTGGGGCCGTCGCAAACTGGCGTATGAGATTCAGGATCTACGTGATGGTTATTACGTTATCATCCATTTCCACGCTGAACCCGATCAACCACAAAACATCGAACGTCTGCTGAGAATTTCCGACTTTGTATTGCGCTATTTGATTACAGTGTCGGACAATGATTATATGCCCTCAGTTAAACAACTGAGTGAGAAGGAAATCGACGAGCTTTCGGTTGAAGATCCGGAAGAGTTGGTTGAGCAAATGATCGTTGAGAGTGCTCAGGGAGACGAAAAAGTCAGCGATAAAGAGCCTGCTGAAAGTGTCGAAGAAAGCGTTGAACAAGCTTCGGAAGAAGTTGAGGCAGCCGAGACTGTTTCAGACGCTGCTGAAGACGCTGAGCAGACATCTGAAGAAAGGACTGCTGAATGAACAAGGCTATTTTAATGGGACGGCTTACTAAAGATCCCGAGATTAGAACAACGCAGAGCAACATATCAGTAGCTAATTTCACACTTGCCTGTGACAGAAGCTACAAGTCAGCAGATGGCTCGCGCCAGACCGATTTCATTCCCTGTGTCGCCTGGCGCCAAACTGCAGACTTTGCCCATCGTTATTTCCGCAAGGGTGATCGCATGCTGGTAGAAGGTACGATTCAACCCCGATCCTGGGAAGATCAGGAAGGACAACGCCGCTACATCACAGAAATAGTTGTTGATCAAGTTTATTTCTGTGAGTCGAAACGCTCAGATGACGGGCATGGCCAAGGTCAGAACTACGATTATGACAATTACTCAAACAGTTTTCCGAGTGAACCGTCAAAATCCAGTAGCGGAGGCGGTTTCCTGCCGGATCCGGACGAAGACGAGACAGCCTTGCCGTTTGACATGACTTGATAAATAAGTTGAATTAAGGAGTTAATATGAGTAACAGAAGACGCCGCAGTTATGGTGGTGGCGGTCGTGGGCGTAAGAAGTATTGCGCTTTCTGTGCAGAGCATGTCGATGTCATTGATTACAAAGACATCAGCACTCTGGAGAAATATATCTCAGAAAGCAAAAAGATTATGCCTCGCCGAATGACAGGTGTCTGCGCCAAACACCAGCGCGGATTGACCAATGCCATTCGACGTTCGCGTCACGTTGCCTTACTGCCATATACGGAAGAATAGTTCGCTTACCAGAGGACATTCTCCAAAGACTATCTGTTGTCTTTCAGGACAACTGTAAATTACTTGGCTGCCGGTCAGAAATTGACTGCGGCCAAGTTTTTATTATATAAAAAAAATAATCCATGCTAGAATAAAGATTCAGAAATAAAGAATGATAGTAAGGGGGCAGGAGAGCGCAATATATTCAGCCAGACAGATCTGAATCTATTGGGTATTCTCCAGACACATTATGAAAGTAATCCTGACTGAGGGCGTTAAGAAACTGGGGCAAGCAGGTGATGTGATCGAAGTGAAGCGAGGCTATGCAGAGAATTTCCTGTTTAAGAAGGGCCTGGCAGTTCCGGCTACAGCTGCCCATATGAATGAAGTTCAGGCTAAAGCAAAGGCGAAAGCCGACAATGAAGCCAAACAGCTGGAAGAAGCTCGCAAGATTTCTGATGAGCTATCCGGAAAACATATCGAAATGAAAGTTAAAACCGGTTCCGGCGGACGTCTTTATGGCACCATTACAGCTCAGAATATCGCCGGCTTTCTGCAAGAGGACGGCTATAGTGTAGACAAACGGGATATTACACTGGCTGAGAGTGTCAAGACCGTGGGCGTTTACGAAGTCACAATTCGTCTGCATCCCAGTATTAGCACCAAGCTATATATTGACGTTAAATCAGAAGAGTAGTTAAGAACATTAGAGGAGGAAGAAACTTGGAAAAGAAGCCGGCCAAGCTTTCCACCCGCCTGCAGGGCCTGACACTGCCGCACTCCGTACAAGCTGAGCAATCAGTACTGGGGAGTGCACTCTTTGGCAGCGAGCAGCTGGCAGCAACTGTGAGTGAACTGACAGTAGATGATTTTTACGATCCGAAGCATCGGCTGATTTATGATGCGATCCTGGCTCTGACTGAACGCAACGAAGTTTGCGATATTTTGACGGTTACAGATTATCTGGAATCTAATAATCAGATCGGAAATGCCGGTGGTTACGAGTACATAGCTTCCTTACCCGATAAGACGCCGATCCTGGCTAATTATCCGCAGTATATTGAAGTTGTGCTCAATCATTCCGAGAAGCGTAAGCTGATTTTCGCTCTGGACGAGATTATCGGTCTCTGTTATTCCTCCAACGAAGATTCTTCAACCCTGATCCAGCTTGCAGCGCAGAAGATATACCAGATTCGTGAAAGCAGCGATAATGCCGGCTTTGAACGTCTGGGGCTGGTCCTGAGGGAACGCATCCGTGAGCTGGAGGAGCGGGCCAGCGGCAAGGCACCACGTCAGCTGAGTACACATTTGCCCAGCATTGACTCAATTATTGGCGGATTGCGCAAAGGCGGCCTCTATATCCTTGCTTCCCGGCCCGGTGTCGGTAAATCAGCACTGTCACTTAATATCGGGCAAAATGTTGCCAATTTTGAAAATGCCACAGTGGCAATTTTCAGTTTGGAAATGAGTAAGGCTGAAGTAGCTACCCGTATTTTGATTTCACGTTCCAAAATGCCTTTGAAAAAACTGGAAACACTGCGGATGAAGGACGAGGCGAGCTGGCAGGAAATCGGTGCAGCTCTGGGCGATCTTTACAGCAAGAAGATTTTTATCGATGACAGATCGGCCATCACGGCAGTTGAAATCCATGCCCGCTGCCGCCAGCTGCAGCTGCAGCACTCCCTGGATCTGGTAATTGTTGACTATCTCCAGCTGATGGGAAGTGCCAGCCGCCGCTCTCTGGCTGAGAACCGCCAGCAGCAAATTGCTGAAATATCACGAACCCTGAAAGTGATGGCACGTGAACTGGATGTGCCGGTCCTGGCTCTCTCGCAGCTGAATCGTGAAATCGATAAAAGCGGACGTCAGCCCAGATTGGCTGATTTGCGTGAATCCGGATCGATTGAACAAGATGCGGACGTTGTTATGTTTTTGCACAAGCCGCAAGATGGTGAAGACGATTTTGCAGATCAGGAAACAGATGTGGAGTTCATTGTTGAGAAAAACAGACAAGGACAGACGCGCAAGACTATCTTAAAATTCAATCCCTCATTAATGACTTTCTATGAAGCTGAAGACACAATGCTGGAGGCACCTTTCTAGTAACAAGCATGAAATCATATTCAAGACAGAGCTACAATTTACTTAATTCCTTGCGGGAAACAGTTGAGCGGGAAGCTTTGATTTCATCTGCTGATCACATTATTTGTGCTCTTTCGGGCGGCCTTGACTCCGTAATGCTCTTTTACTTTCTGCTCTATTACAAAAAACAACTTGATTTCAAGCTGACGGCCTGCCACTTGCACCATGGCATTCGCGGGCTGACTGCGGATGAAGATGAAAGTTTTGTCCGGGAACTTTGCCTGCAGGCAGAGGTAGGTCTGGATGTCAGACATGCAGATGTTCCTGCTCTGGCAGCAGAAGAAAATCTAAGTCTGGAAGCCGCCGGCCGCATGGCCAGACATGATTTTTTCCGCGATTTGATCAGAAAATATTCGCCGTCGACTGCGGGGGCCTGCCGTATTGCTCTGGCGCATCACGCAGACGACGCAGTAGAAACATTCCTCCTGAATCTGGGACGCGGCTCCGGCAGCAGAGGTGTCAGCTCTATGCGGATAGCGGATGGATATATTATTCGCCCCCTGCTGGAGACACGGGAAGCTGACTTAAGAAAAATAGCTCTGGCGGAGAGTATCAGCTGGCGGGAGGACGAGACAAATTTGTCGCCGGAATTTTTGCGCAATCGTATTCGTCATCAGCTGCTGCCCTTATGGTCTGAGCTTGTTGCCTACGATGTAAGTCCGGTTTTACTGCGCTATATAGGAACAGTCCGTGAGAATGAAGATTATCTGAACAGACAGGCAGAGGAGGCTCTGAAAAAAGCCTGCCTGCCTGATAATAGTCTTTCCTCTGTCATTATTGCTGATTTGGATCCCGCCATCCAAAAGCGCAGCCTGCTCCTTTATCTGGAAAAGTACTACAAAGATGAACTCGACACTGATCAGGCGGATATAAGCAACGCCCACCTGACAGCAGTGTGTGCTTCCATACAGGAAGCTGTCTACGGGGATAAAAAACAGCGGCGGCATTACCTGCCTCAGGCAGTTGTGGCAGAGATTGCAGAAAGCCGTATTTTACTACTCAAAAACGAGAGGCTGTGCTAGAATACCTCAGGTAAACTATCGTTATTCCGGGTATGACTTCTCAGTAAAAAAACTAAAACATCAGGAGGTTTATTATGGCTAAGGTTGTTGATCATTTACTGGTATCAAAGGAAGAAATTGAAGAGTTCTGCGAGCGCATCGGGAAACAAATAACTGCTGATTACGCGGGACATGAGATATATCTGATCTGTGTGCTGAAAGGATCCTTCATGTTCCTGGCCGATCTGGCACGCCATATTGAGCTTCCCTGCATGATTGATTTTATGGCAGTCTCAAGCTATAAAGGCGAAAAAAGTACAGGGGTAGTGAAGATCCACAAAGACCTGGATTATGATATTTCCGGTAAAAATGTCATAATTGTTGAAGATATTGTTGACACCGGACTCACTTTAAGTCATCTCAAGAACATGCTGACGACAAGAAATCCTGCTAGTATCCGTATTTGTACAGCTTTTGATAAACCTTCACGTCGTCTTGCTCCCATTCATATTGATTATGTGGGTAAAGAGATTCCTGACGAATTTATTGTCGGCTATGGACTGGATTTGAATGGACGTTACCGCAATATGTCTGAAGTTGTAGTATTAAGAGATGATGAAGCTGATGCTTAAGAACAAAAAAAGCAATTGGCCAAGATGATTAAAATGTAAGAAGAATTGCTAAAAAGACATAAGTAAAGGATAAACATGAAAAGAAGGTCAAAGGGTACGTCGTTTTATTTGATTCTGATGATCGGGATTCTGCTTCTGACTGTATATATGTCAAATCAAACACGTGAACCAGCGGTCACCCTTGATGAGGTTGAGAGCTATATAGAAAACGGGGACGTTAAGAGCATTGTGCTCGACGGCACTTCCTTGCAGCTTACTCTGACAGAAACAGCTGTTGCAGCAGGTAAACCCGCACAGATACAGAAATCCATACCGTCTGCATCAATAGAGGTGTATCTGGAGAAATTTCTTGATGCGTCGCGGGAAGGGAAAATAGAAAGTTTTGACTATAAACAGCCGAAAGATTACAGCAGTATTATTAATCTGGTGTTTCTGGTACTGCTGATGGTGTCTATCGGTGCTTTCATTTATGTTTCCTATTCGCGCCAGGCAGGGGACGGCAAGTCAGCTATGTCTTTTGGCAGGAGTCGGGCTAAACTGAACGATCCCGGCAAGAACAAGGTGTCATTTGATGATGTTGCCGGTGCTGAAGAAGAAAAGGCTGAACTGCAGGAAGTTGTTGATTTTTTGCGTAACCCGAAGAAGTATTCAGAACTGGGTGCGAAAATCCCCAAGGGAATTCTTTTGGTAGGTGCACCCGGAACGGGAAAAACTTTGCTGGCTAAAGCTGTGGCCGGAGAAGCTCAGGTACCCTTCTTTTCCATCAGTGGTTCCGACTTCGTCGAAATGTTTGTCGGCGTAGGAGCATCAAGAGTGCGCGACCTTTTCAATAATGCCAAAAAGCAGTCACCCTGCATTATTTTTATTGATGAAATTGATGCTGTAGGCCGTCAACGCGGTGCCGGTCTGGGTGGGGGGCATGATGAGCGCGAGCAGACTCTGAACCAGCTTCTGGTTGAGATGGACGGTTTTGGCCCCAACGAAGGCGTAATTGTACTGGCAGCAACCAACCGCCCTGACATTTTGGATTCAGCCTTGTTGCGCCCGGGCCGTTTTGACCGGCAAATTATGATTATGCGTCCTGACATCAAGGGGCGTGAAGCGATTCTGCAGGTTCATGCACGCGATAAACCTTTAGCAGATGACATAGACCTGGGCGAGATCGCCCGTATAACCTCAGGCTTCACCGGAGCTGATCTGGCTAACCTGCTCAATGAAGGAGCTTTATTGGCAGCCCGCAATCAGCAGACAGAAATAACTTACGCGAATTTGAGTGAGGCTGTCTTCAAGGTCATGGTCGGTCCTGAGAAAAAGAGCCGTATCGTCAGTGAACGCGAACGCAAAAGCACTGCCTATCATGAAGCGGGTCATGCTATTGTTCTGCGAGCGGTTTCGGAAACCGACCGCGTGGAGCGGGTTTCAATTATTCCGGCCGGAGCTGCCGGCGGTTATACCGCCTGGCGTCCGAATGAGGATATATATTTCAAAACACGTCGTCAGCTTCTGGGTGAAATCATGACAGGTTTAGGCGGACGCGCAGCTGAAATGATTATTTATGATGAGATGAGCACAGGAGCAGGACAAGACCTGAAACAGTGTAATGCTATCGCGCGTCAGATGGTAACTAAATACGGTATGAGCCAGCGTCTCGGCAACGTCATCATAAGTGATAATGATGAAGTCTTTTTGGGCCGTGATTATGGTCATACCCAGAGCCACAGTGAGAGCCTGCAATCGGTGATTGATGAAGAAGTCGCCCGCATACTGGAAGAGTCTTACAATGAGACAATAGCTATTTTGGAAAAAAATCGCCTGCTGCTGGACAAGTTAACTGAAGCCCTGCTGGCTAAAGAGAAAGTCAATGCTGAAGAGTTTGAAGAAATCTACAGAACTTACGCAGTAGATTTTAAGCCGGCTCCGGGTGATGGGGAAATTGAAAAGGAACATAGTTTCAGTCCTGAAGAAATGCAGGTTCCCCCAGCACAAGCTGAAGGCAGTGTGGAGGAGGGCAGTCAAAGCGGCGAAGCCACGATTAGCTTCTCCGGATGGTTCTTCAGCTCCTGACAGATCTAAAATAGCTTAATACTTGGAACATGAAGGGGGAATTCAGCACAGCGGGATTCCCCCTTGCAAAAAGGAGTGTCGTATGAAGAAAGCCAAACTGCTCTTGCCTCTAGTTCTGCTGGCAGCAATCTTTTTGACCGCCTGCGCCAACCCAGCCACACCGACTGCTGATCCCACACAGCCGTCCCTTCCATCAACTTCCGAGACTGCGGAGACTGCAAGAACGACTGAATCCACGACTTCCACAAGGGAAAATGTCATTACTGCTGTCACTAGGGAGACGGTTACTGAGACTACTGAACCAAGCAGCTCTGCACCGGAAAAAGTACAGATAACTGTCGATTATGCAACAGATGAGATTTTAAGCAACTATGATTCTCTCTCTGAATTTATTGAATCTGAAGAAATCTCTCAGAAGATTATTTTTACTACTAATGTCAGAGTGAAAAAAATTAGCTTCATAAAAGTTGTTTATGAAGAGAAAAATGGTGAGTTTGCATTTTTTGATAACGGGGAATTGCATTCTCTTGAGGACTTTTCACCCGAGAAGCCTTTCCTGGTGAGTTGGATGGATTTCGGGGCTATTCCCCACAGGGGCATATCGTTTGTAGATGAAAACGACATGACAAGATATTTTTACCTTGCGACGAGTGGCGAGGATGGCTCACTTATCCTGACTGAATTTCACAATGAATAGGGTCGGAGCCATGGAGTGGCTTAGTTCTCAGCACGATTTTTGATAAAGAAAACCGGACCTGCCCGCCTGGGGGGATCCGGTTTTTTGCTGGTAAAATTTAAGCTTCTAGATAGCTTCTTTTTTGCTGTAGTCGCGCATAATCTTGCGTGATGTGTTCTTGGGGAATTCAGTATCCCTGATTCGCACTTCACGGATGCCCTGATAGGTGGGGATTGAAGCGTTGAGCGTCTTGACCAGGTCTTTCATCAATTCCATAACCTGCTCGTCTGACGCATTCTTGCCCAGACGCTCTTCGATACCTTCCTTGTCAGGGAAAATCTCGACAACGATCAGATGATCGCCACTTATTCTAGGTTCTGCTGATACTATGCTTTCAGCAATCTCGGGGTTGCGGTTGAGAACTGCTTCCAGTTCTTCAGGGAAGATATTCTTGCCATTTTTGGTAATGATTGTATTTTTCTTGCGGCCGGTGATAATCAGGAAACCTTCATCAGTGATATAACCCATGTCGCCTGTATGATACCAGCCGTCAACGATTGCTTCCGCCGTCAGCTGCGGAGCTTCATAGTAGCCCAGCATCATATTGGGGCCGCGCCCGATAATTTCGCCGATGCCGTTCTCGTCGGGATCAATGATTTTGATTTCCTGTCCGGCCAAAGGAAGACCGGCGGAATCATGGCGGAAATAATTTTCACGGTTAAGTGCGAGAATCGGGGCAAACTCAGTCAGGCCGTAGCCTTGAACTGCGACAAAGCCCCAGTCATAGAAGTCCTGCATAATTTGGGGATCGACAGCCGCACCTCCGGAGATGAAGGTGGTCATCCTGCCCCCAAAAGCTTCATGAATGGAAGCGAAGACTTTCCTGCGGATATCAATACCGATTTTCTTTAAACCGCGTGAAAGTGACATCATGCGGCGAACCAGTTTTTCTTTTCCCTGCCTGCGGATATTTTTCCACACCTGGCGGTGTACTGACTCCAGCAACAGAGGAACGGCCAGGATGGTGGTGACTTTTGATTCCTTCATGTTTTCCGTGATGTAGCGCAGACCCTCCACCTGAGCGATAGTATCGCCTTTGTAAATCTGATAGAGGAAGCCACAGGTGCACTCATAGGTATGGTTCAGAGGCAGGACTGACAGCACAACATCGTCATGGTGGAGACCGATAAAGAGCAGTTGCCCCATTTCCATAATGTTGGCGCAAATTGTTTTGTGGCTGTGCATTACGCATTTTGATTTATCTGTAGTGCCGGAGGTAAAGAGCAGCACTCTGACCGCCTCGGCGTCAATTTCAAACTGACGGAAGCGCTGATCGCCTGCGGCGAGCAAAGTGCGACCCTGACGCAGGAGGTCATTAAACAAAGAAACGGGGACAAGCTGTCCCTCAGTCAGCTTTATTTCTGCAGGACGGTCCTGCGTAAATGCAGGGTTGTCTTCTTCCGTTTTTCCGGTAGCAAAAGATGGATCACTCATCAGTATCAGGTGTTTCAGGGTGGGAACCTGAGAGGCCACTTTCTCAATGCTCTCGGCATATTGAGGAGAATAGATAATACCATCACAGTAAGAACGGTTAAAGAGACTCAGCAGTTCCTCGGAGTGAAGCTCCTTGTCAATCGGTACCATAGTGGCTGCACCGTTCATACCGGCCAGATAGGAGACATACCATTCATAACGACTCTCAGCAACAATTGCCAGACGGCTGTCAGGGCCAAAACCAAGCTCCAGCAACATTGTACCCACAGCCTCAACATCTGCGTGATATTGTTTATAGCTGACAGGGAAGTATGGTTGCCCTTTCACCGGTTTGGTCAGGAAGGCGACATTGTCAGGATAGCTCTCAGCAGCCTGATCCAGCATGTCTTTCAAATCCCTAATCTCATGGTAGGGATGCAGCGGATACTTATAATCAGTCATTGCGACTCCTCCAATTTTCGGTATTAAAAAAATAAATATTAATACACGTTGTTCAGCTTAGTTTACCAAAAGAATCAACAAATAAACGGGAGAAACTTAAAAATCTTTAACTTCTTTCATGTGATCATGACGACCTGTCAAGTTATCGCCGACATTGCGCAGATCCACCCCCATGATCAAAAGCACGTCGCCCGGCTCCAGCAGGGTCCTCAGCTTAGCTTCCAGCTCTTCATTGCTGGGGTAATACTCTGCATTGCCGCCGAGTTCATTAATACGCTCAACAATATCTCTGGAACTAATGGAGCTGTCCCGTTCTCTGTCATCATAGATCTCCGACATCATAATCAGATCTTCATGACGCAGGACTTCAACAAAAGCGTCAAAGAAGCCCCGCACCCTGCTGTGAGTTAAGGGCTGGAAACAAATCCACAGTCTTCGGGCCGGCAAGTGTTTTGCTGCATCAATGGTTACTTCGATGGCGGAGGGATGGTGAGCGTAATCGATGATTACCTGCGCACCGTTGTAATAGCCCGTGCGGGTGAAGCGGCCCTCAGCTCCTTTGAAGCGGAGGAGAGCTGCGGCGACAGAGTCGCGATCTGCTCCCGCCAGATGTGACACCGCGATTGCAGCCAAAGCGTTTTGCACGTTAAACTCTCCCGGGATTCTTAGCGCCATACTAGCCCAGTCCTTGCCGGCGCAACGCACGTGGAAAGAGGGATTCCCCGCCGCATCATATTTGAGATCAGAGTAGCTGTAGTCAGGCTTTCGGCCGTCCGGTGTAAGCTGATCTTCGCGCCCGAAGTAGAGAATATTCAGGCTGGCCAAATGCCCGGGCAGCAGCTCTTCCACTTTTCTCAAAAAACTGTCCAGCCTGGCTTCATAGGAGGGTAAAATTAAGGTTGAGCCGGGAGCCTGGAGCGCAGCAAAGCGGGCGAAGGCGTCGATCATGTCATCCGGTGTGTGATAGCTGTCGATATGATCGTGAACCATGTTCAGAATTATATTGATGTCTCCTGAATAATGGAAAAAACCGCGGCGGAATTCGCAGGCTTCGGACAAGATCAGTTTTTTGCCATGCCCTTCACGTACGGTAGTTTTAAAATTTATCAGTTCAGCGCCAAGATGGACAGAAGGATCTAAACCGGCTTCGATCAGCATAAGAGCGCTCATGGCTGCAACAGTGGACTTGCCGTTAGTACCGCTGATGTTGATAACCCGATCGTAAAGCCGCAGGAGTGAGCCCAGAAAGATTGCCCGTTCAATGCAGGGAATGCCGAGTTCAGCAGCGCGCAGTCTCTCCGGATTGTCATCAAAGACCGCCCGCGAAAAAACGACCAGATCCGGCTGTACCTCATCGATACTCTCCGCGCGATGCTTGTCCCAGATTTTTATACCCAGCTCATGTACGAGATAGGCAGTACGCTGGTTGGGGTTCTGATCAGAACCCCAGCACTCAGCGCCTAGCCGGGACGACATTTCCGCCAGCCCGCACATGCTGATGCCGCCGATGCCGACAAAGAATATTTTCTTGCCCTCAGAAATGAAGGAGGCGTAGTTCTCATAATCGGGCATATTTTGTCCGGTCAGCTGATAAAATTTATTCTCTTTACTATCTGCTTCAGGTATATTTTCTAACACTTTCATCTTGTGCTCCATTGTTAACTTTTTTGCTTTCTTTTGATAAAGAAAGACTCTGTATCTCCATAGATTATAGTACAATGTGCATGCTTTGAAGAAGAGCAGAATATTTCTGTAAACTGCTGAGTCTTGGGTTAATTGAAAACTGAAGTGCTAGTCAAATAATGAGATTTATAAAAAGCCCATA
>ENA-UOOK01000038-UOOK01000038.1-fermentation-metagenome-genome-assembly--contig:-NODE-38-length-125443-cov-9.492966_pt1 | contig 125443 bp, 127 predicted proteins | sample MGYA00245777_ERZ724023 | MGnify/ENA primary metagenome ERZ724023 (study PRJEB28704, sample SAMN03018312) | fermentation metagenome | biome: anthropogenic terrestrial biome; feature: soil... | reverse complement strand
AGACCGCAGGACCGCAGGACTGCAAGACCGCAGGACCGCAGGACTGCAAGACCGCTTGACCCCCAAACTTTCAGACCCTCAGACCTCCTTCTCCATTCACCGTTATAATACCGTAACTCGGCGGCATTTAATAATTATTTGTCAGATAAAACTAGGAAAACTCAAAAAGTTTTCTGAATATTGCGCCCTTATTTCCGGAAACATTATGAGCCAGATGGAAGAATACGATGCCAGAATTATAGCAGGTGCAGCTGAGCTGTTCCGGGTGTACGGCATTAAATCGGTCACCATGGATGCCATCGCTTCCCATCTCGGGATATCGAAAAGAAGCATCTATGAGAGGTTCATTGATAAGGATACCCTGCTGTATGCAGTGATCAATTCAATGGTTGAAAAACAGAAGGAGACGATAGAAGCAATTATCGAAGGCTCACCTGACGTAATCACTGCCATCTTCAGGATCGTCCGGATGGGAAGGGATCACGCCACAACCATGAATCCGCTTATCAGCTCCGACCTGAAGAAATACCACAGCAAGGTTATGCAACAATTGAAGGAAACATGCGGGCATCCTGACTATGAATCAGCGGGCAGGATCCTTGAGAAGGGGATCAGTCAGGGTATCTTCAGGGATGACATAAATGTGGAGATCGTAAGCAGAACCTTCAGGGGAATAGCCTCCCTGACAGGTGACGAGGAGCTCTTCCCGAGGGAACGATTCATAAAGAGGGATATAATGCGGAACATAATGGTCAACTACCTCCGCGGCATCTCAACCGCCAGGGGTCAGGAACTGATTGATTCAATGGGAAATGAAATATAATCTTGAAAACGGAACAGTAATTTGTAAACATATGAAAAGAAGATTAATTGCTATTGTTTTGATTTTTACCGCTGTAGCAGGCATTGGTCTGAGAGCGCAGGAGGTGCCGCAGACCCTTGCGCTGTCTGTGGTCCAGGCGGTGGAGTATGCTCTTGACAACAACCGGAGCATCGCGGCAGCCAGGTATGACCTTCTGGCATCGGAGAAGGGGGAATGGGAGGCGTTGGCCGCAGGACTCCCCTCGATAGACGCATCGGCATCACTGAGTTACAACCTTGCAATCATGACCAGGATAATAGACTTCGGCGGAACGCCAACTCCGTTTAAGTTCGGAACCAATTATGATGCATCAGTAGGAGCATCCCTTTCAACCGTAGTCTTCAACGCCCCGTGGCTTGTGGGCGTCCAGACTGCAAAGTTGGCCTCCACCATCGCAAAGCAGGGTCTCACACAGACAACACTTGACACCAAGGAGAGCGTTAAAAACGTCTACTTCCTGATCCTTACCCTGAAGGAGACGATGAAGGTCATTGAGGGGAACCTGGAAAACCTCAACGCTATCCTGGCCTCAACAAAGGCAATGTACAGCGTCGGCATGGCCGAAGCTACAGACGTTGACCAGATGCAGTCTACTGTTACAATGCTCGAAAATTCCAGGTCATCAATGCTTCGTTCACTCGAGGTGAACCACAACCTGCTCAGGTTCCTCCTTGGTGTGCCGGCTGCCACAGAGCTGATCCTCACGGACAATCTTGATGAGATAACCTCGAAGATTGATGTTGATGCGCTTCTGGCAGATGATTTCCGGATCGAGGATAACATAAATTTCCAGCTTATAGAGAGCCAGCTTGCACTGTCAGAGCTTGCGCTTAAAAGCGCGAAGGCAAGCACACTCCCAAGTCTCGCAGGCACAATCTATTACAACAGGACCGGGATGGGTGACGAACTGAAGCACATGCAGTACTTCCCTTATTCAGCTGTGGCTCTGCAATTACAGATACCGATTTTTTCATCAGGTCTGAGGAGTGCAAAGATCAACAAGGCAAAGATCAACCTGGAAAAAAGCATGAACACCAAATCAATGGTTTCCGAGCAGCTCCTGATGCAGGAGAGACAGCTCAGGTACAGCCTGATCAATGCAAATGAACAGTTCAAGAGCCAGAAGGCCAATATTGAGATCGCCGGAAGAGTGCTCGAGAGCTTCAGGAACAAGTACGACCAGGGAATGGCTTCAAGCCTTGACCTTACACAGGCCAACAACAACTATCTCACCGCACAGAACAACTATATATCTGCATTAATGACACTGCTGCAGACAAAGGTTGAATTTGACAAGCTGATGAACAAACTCTAACAGAAAACAATAAAAAACAGAATACGATGAATCGCACAATTTTTACACTGATACTTACCGGTGGCATCCTGCTTGCTTCATGTGCCCCGAAAGATAAAAAGGCAGGAACCGCTGCAGCCGGGGCTGCCGACACAACTGCAGCCATCCCCGTCAGGGTGATGCCTGTCAGCAAAACCATGATAGCTCGTACAATTGACTATACTTCAACCATCCAGGCATACGAAGAGGTCAATCTCGCCCCCTCAACCCCGGGCAGGGTTGACAAAATCTACGTTGAGGTGGGTGACAGGGTACAGAAGGGACAGAATCTTTTCCTGATGGACCGCACTCAGTATTATGCAAGCAAGATACAGCTAGCCAACCTCGAGAAAGACCTGGCAAGGCTTGACACCCTCCTCAAGGTGGGGAGCGTTAAAGCCCAGCTTTATGACCAGACAAAGGCACAGTACGAGGTGATGAAGACAAACGTCGAATTCATGGAGGAAAACACCCTTCTTGAAGCCCCCTTCACGGGGATCATCACAGGCAAGTATCTTGAAGACGGAGAACTTTACTCGGGTGCACCCGGAATGTCGGGAAAGGCTGCAGTGGTAACTCTGATGCAGATCAACCCGGTAAAAATAATTGTCAGCATCTCCGAACAGTACTTCCCGCAGGTAAAGAACGGAATGAAGGTACGCGTTGTGGCTGATGTCTACCCCGATAAGTCCTTCGAAGGGACAATCTTCAGGATTCATCCGACAATTAATGCCATGTCAAGGACATTCAATGCCGAGGTACGCATCAGCAACGGCAGCGAACTCCTTCGTCCCGGAATGTTCGCCAGGTCATTCATCGACATGGGGCAGGAGGAGACTATAACAGTTCCGGCCAATGCAGTATTGATGCAGGAAGGCACCAATGAAAGGTACATCTTCGTTGTTGAAAACGGTGTGGCGGTGAGGAAAACAGTAACCCTGGGCCAGAGGTTTGATGACCGCTTCGAGCTTGCAGACGGCGAGATCAGGGAAGGTGATAACCTTGTCACTGACGGCCAGGCGCGACTCAAAAACGGCCAGAAGGTCGAGATATCCAAATGATAACCAACGAGAGACAATAACAGATTATGAGTATATATGCCAGTGCAGTAAAGAAGCCCGTTACCACGATACTGATCTTCGTGATCACAATGGTCCTTGGGCTTTATTCTCTGACGCAGCTGCCAATCGACCTCTACCCCGAGGTCGAGATCCCGTTCCTGTCGGTTTACACGACATATCCCGGAGCAAGTGCGGCGGACATTGAAACGAACATTACACGCCCCCTTGAGGACGCCCTTAACTCAGTCTCCGGACTAAAGGAGATGACCTCCACATCGAGCGACAACGTATCGGTCATTTTCATGGAATTTGAATATGAAACAAACCTCGATGAAGCGTCAAACGATGTACGAAGCTCCCTGTCGTTCGTCGAAGGCTTCCTCCCCGAAGATGCCGAAGATCCAACAATCTTCAAGTTTAACTCCAGCATGATGCCAGTCATCTTCTACGCCATCACCGCGGAGGAGAGCTATATGGGGCTCGAGAAGATACTCGACGAGAAGCTCGTCAACCCGCTGAACCGTATCGATGGAGTCGGTAACGTAGGACTTGCCGGCGTGCCGGGAAGGGAAATCTATGTTGAGGTTGACCCGCGCCGGATGGAAGCCTATAATCTTACAATCGAGCAGGTAGGCAACGTGCTGAGGGCTGAGAATCTGAATATGCCGGCAGGTTACCTGGAGATGGGCAAGACTGACTACCCGATCAGAATACAGGGAGAGTTTGCCGAGAGTGACCTCATAGCCAATGTAATAGTAGGCAACTCCAACGGTAATAACATTTACCTGCGTGACATCGCAACAGTCAACGACACTATCAGGGAGACAAAGCTTGTTTCAAAGATTGACGGCAAGCAGGGGATGACCCTCTTTGTACAGAAGATGTCAGGGGCAAACTCTGTTCAGGTTTGCCGTGATGTGGATACCGAAATAAACAAGCTTCAGAAAAGCCTTCCGTCGGATATCCGCATTGAAAAGATCATGGACACATCAGAGTTCATCCAGGGTTCTATCAATAACCTGACTGAAACGCTGATGTATGCGGCTCTCTTCGTGATACTGGTCGTGCTCTTCTTCCTGGGAAGATGGAGGGCAACGCTCATAATCATTCTTACAATACCCATCTCACTGCTGGTGGCCTTTGTCTATATCTTCCTGACAGGAAGCTCCATCAACATCATCTCGCTTTCGTCATTATCGATAGCGATCGGTATGGTGGTTGACGACGCCATTGTAGTGCTGGAGAACATCACCAAGCATATTGAGAGGGGAAGCCGTCCTCGCGAAGCGGCCATCTACGCCACCAACGAGGTATGGCTGGCTGTTATAGTAACCACCCTTACGGTTGTAGCAGTGTTCCTCCCGCTGACTTTTGTCAAGGGACTTACCGGGGTGCTCTTCGCACAGCTGGGATGGATAGTCTCCATCACCATTATCATGTCAACAATTGCCGCCATCACCCTCACTCCGACACTCAGCGCACTCCTGCTCAGGCTTAGGCCGGTGAAGGAAAATGCGCCATTCTGGACATGGGACGGGTCGGTACATAAGTTTCTCGAGTGGCTCGACGGATTTTATGTCAGGACACTGGCGTGGGTATTGCATCACAAGAAATTTGTGATTATCGCTGGTACAGTGATATTCGTCGGTTCGATGATGCTGTTCAAATTCATCGGAACTGAATTCATGCCTTCGGCTGACGAATCCAGTGTTACTGCAACAGTTGAGCTTCAGACAGGAACCAGGGTTGATGAGACTGAAAAGGTTGCAGACAGGATTGATTCGATCGTAAGAAAGCAGATCCCGGAGGTTAAGCTCATTTCATTATCGGCCGGAACTGACGACAGCGGCGGATTCTCAGCACTTTTCAGCTCAGGCGGAACGCATACTATCAGTTTCACTATTGCACTCGTTGATGTTGAAGACCGAAAGCGATCATCAGAAGAAGTTGCCGAAGAGATACGGCAGATAATTGCTCCGATGCCAGAGGTAATCAACTACTCTGTACTTTCTCAGGCAGGGGGGATGGGAGCCATGGGAGGTGGCAATACTGTTGACATCGAGATATATGGCTATGATATCACACAGACAAACCTGCTGGCAGAACAGCTTGCCGAAAAACTCAAAAAGATCCAAGGCGCCACAAACGTGGACATCAGCCGTGACAAGTCGAAACCTGAGCTCCAGATCGTACTTGATCAGGATAAGCTCCTGAGGTACGGTCTCACCACAGCACAGGTCTCCACAGCCATACGCAACCGCGTTGACGGACTGACGGCCACCCGCCTTCGCCAGTATGGAGATGAATATGACGTGATAGTAAGGTATAAAGAATCGGCCCGCAACTCAATCACAGAGCTTGAGAATCTTGGTGTGGTCATTCCCACAGGCCAGGTAATAAGGCTGGGTGAGATAGCCACGGTGAAGGAATACTGGTCACCGCCAAACATCGAAAGAAAGCGCAAGGAACGCGTGGTGACGGTCTCCGTGACACCTTACAAAAGGGCTCTGAACCTGATCGTTGACGACATCCAAAAGGAGCTTGACAGCATAGCATTACCTTCAGGTGTAATGGTAGAGGTATCCGGGGCTTTTGAAGACATGACCGAGTCATTCATGGACATAGGGTTGCTGATGGTTGTCTCGCTGATCCTGGTTTACCTTGTTATGGCCTCGCAGTTTGAGTCACTGAAGATGCCTGTCATAATCATGATCTCGATACCTTTTGCCTTCTCAGGTGTGGCAATAGCGCTCTTCCTGACAGGCACCAACCTCAGCCTCATCGCCGCCATCGGCGCCATCATGCTGATAGGTATCGTGGTCAAGAATGCCATCGTGCTGGTAGACTTCATCAACCTCACGCGTGACAGGGGTGTTGAGCTTTACCAGGCAGTGCTGATATCAGGCCGTTCCAGGCTCAGACCCGTGCTGATGACCTCCATGACCACCATCCTTGCCATGCTCCCGCTGGCCATCAATCCCGGCGAGGGCTCAGAACTGTGGCAGCCAATGGGTATAGCAGTCATCGGCGGACTGGTCTTCTCAACCATCGTCACCATGGTGATTGTGCCTGTGGGATATGTTCTCATCGCACGCCACGGCGAAAGGGACAAGAAGCATAAGGTGGCATTCAGGGATATGAAGTTCCTGGAAGAGATCAGTGAAAACCATGAAAACGGAAAGGTATGAAAGCAGTAATGATAATTTATAATCTCGCCCTTACGGAAAAGGTAGAGTATACGCTTGAACACTTTGGCATCAGGGGATATACACAATGGAATAATGTGGAAGGAGCCGGGTCATTCACAGGTGTGCCACACCTCGGCACCCATACCTGGCCTGAGATCAACGGAGTGACACTCACGTTTATTGATGATGATAAGGTCGCACCACTACTGGAAGCTGTACAACGTATAGACGCCATCAACAAGGAGGTGGGTATCAGGGCCTTCGTCTGGGCTGTGGAACAGGCAGTATAGCCCTTATCCGGACCGGAATTATTTTCGTATGGCAGGAGAGAGAACCTCTTTCCTGCCATTTTTTTATCATGAGACTGTTTGTTTTGATTAAATTTCTACTTTTGGGCTGGAAGAACCTTTAAACTAACCATTCATACCATGCAAAAATCTTTTTTTTCAATTGTAGTTATTATCTCCTTTATTTTCACAACATCATGCGTAACCAGGAATGAAGGAGAGGGAGTCAAAGCATCTGATACCGCAAAGGAAATTTCAGGCAACATATCACTGAATGACAATCTCCAGGCAAAAGTCGGCTCCTGGCTGAAAAAGGATGTTGAATGTTACGGCATTGTTGTAGGATATTTTGCAGACGGCAACACTCTCGGCAAGTCTGTCAAATGCAGGGTAGTGGCAATCAAACCTGACAAGATCAAGATGAAGACCATTGAGAGCGTCAGCCTTCTTCCCGGAGAGGGATGTGATAAAATGGGCCTTGCCTATGGAGACACCTGGTGGGAGGAAGAGGGTGATATATTCAGGACACGCGAGGAAGCCGAGGCTTTTATCCGGGAGAAAGGCTGGTCATCAAAGTAATAGTTTAATTCTCTTTTTCAAGTGAGGACTTTCGAGCTCATCTTTCTGTATACAATCTGGGATGAATGATCAGGAACTGGTAAAAGCCATTATCAGGGGTGATAACTGTGCCATGCGTGATCTGATTGCAAAATATCAGGACCTGGTGCTGAACACCTGTTACAGGGTTTTACAGTCGCGTGAAGATGCAAAAGACACCGCACAGGAAGTTTTCCTGGAAACATACCGGTCAGCCGCCAGTCTCAGGAACGAGTCAAATATCTCTTTCTGGCTTTACAGGATTTCATTAAACAAATCAATAAACCACCTCAAAAGATCTCAGAACATACTCTTCAGGTCTATTCTGCAGATCGAGTCTCTTTTCCATCCCGGCAGTGAGTATAAAGCTTCCTCACTGCCTCATTCCGATGACAATCCGGATGAACATGATGAGGCTGACGAAAGGGAAGAGAGGCTGTCAAAGGCTGTTGCCGCTTTACCGGCCACACAGCAAAAAGCATTTGTCCTGTTCTATTATGAGGAACTTTCCTATAAGGAGATAAGCAACGTACTTGGATTGTCACTTTCCTCTGTGGAATCCCTTCTGTTCCGTGCCAGGGAGAATGTAAAGAAGAAATGCTGTCCGTCAGGTAATGAAAATAAGAAACTTAAAGCATTAGATCATGATATCTGAAAAGTCAAACAGGATTTTGTTATGGTTTAACCTCATCCTGCTCATTGTGATAACATCAGCAGTGGTAACATTTATTGTCATGAAATCAACTGACAGAAGGAAAGCTGCAGATACCGGGGTGATAAATTCAATGGATCTTTTACGCAATGAACTGAACCTGACTGACGACCAGTACAAAAAAGCCCTGATGGAGAATGACAGAACTGTCAGGACCTACAATCTTATCCTGGATATGATCTGCGAAACGAATGTTTCAATGATAGAGGAACTGGCCAGGGAGCAGTCAAATCCTGAGGTGCTTGACAGCCTCGTAAATAAAATAGGAGTATTGAGTACCTCACTCAGGCGTCATACCACTGATTACTTCATGAACCTTAAAAGCATATGTAATGAAGAACAGCAGCAGAAGCTGACATTAATTTTCAAAAGGATGATGCAACTTGAGGAACAGTGCGAGGTTTGCAATAAAAAGGACTGTCCGAGAAAGGAGCGCATCAGCAACCTTGGAAAATAATTTTTCTCCCGTACCGCATGTTTTTACAGGTCCGGTTGTCTTTTTATTAACAGTATGAAAAAATCAACGATGAAGATGCCGGACGATTTATCAGAACTAACCAGTAATCTTAGAAGAAGGAAAATTGAAGTTCCGGAGTCATTTGCAGATGACATCCTGCAAAGAATTGACCAGCGGACCAATGGCGGGTTCAAATCACTTCCCGTTTCTGCACGGATTACACTGTCTGCAATAGTAATTGCACTTTACTGTTCACTCGGGATACTTTTAGGTATCAAAGGGTATGAAAATCTAAGGCCTGAAAGAGAGTCACATTCAAATGAGGCCCTCGTCGACCTGATGAAATCGCACCACATGAATTCTGATTTTATGCAAGACCGCCTCTTCATGCAGATGAACACAAAAAACTAACCTGATATATTTTATTCCTCAATGAAAAAACAAAACTGGTACAAACTGATTTATCAATTTGCAATCATTGGTATACTCTCATTTATGGGATTCCGGCTGCTCTTTGACAAGGCATATGCGCCTGATTTTGAGGCATATTGTCCATTCGGAGGAATCCAGGCCTTTGGCAGTTTCCTGACCATGGACTCACTCTCCTGTTCAATGACAAGTACACAGATCATGATGGGAGGAATGCTTTTTATAGGCATAGTGCTTTTCTCCAGGCTCTTCTGCGGTTATATCTGTCCACTGGGGACGATAGGAGAGTGGATTGGCAAGCTTGGCGACAGGCTTAAGGTAAGGTTCACACCCGGCGGCATTCTTGATTATGCACTGCGTCTCCCGAAGTATGTGCTCCTTTTCCTAACTTTTTATTTTACACTGAAATCCAGTGAACTCTTTTGCAAGAAATTTGATCCGTACTATGCCGTGGCATCGGGCTTTAACGCCGATGTAGTATTATTATGGGCACTTATTGCAATTGCAGCTCTTGTTATAGGCTCTCTTTTCATCAGGATGTTCTGGTGCAAGTATCTCTGCCCACTGGGTGCCCTTTCCGCCATCTTCAAGTTCTCCTGGTGGTTCCTGGGAGTGCTGGCAGTATATGTTGTCCTGCTGCTCCTCGGGCTGAAGCTGTCATATGTCTATCCTCTTGTTGTCATCACTGCCGGAGGCTTTATTCTTGAGGTGGCCCGTATGAAAAAGGTATGGCCTGATCCTGTTCATATAACCCGTAACACCTCTTCCTGCATTGAATGCGGTCTCTGTTCCGCCAGGTGTCCCCAGGGAATTGATGTTGCCTCGATGACCAAGGTAACTCATACTGATTGTACGCTCTGTGGTGATTGCCTTCATTCCTGCCCTGAGAAGAATACCCTTCAGATCAACCGGAAAAACATGAAATGGTTCCCGGCTGCCATGCTTGGAGCCCTTATTGTCCTGGGGCTCACAGCAGGAAAATTGTTCGAGCTTCCCACAATTGACCAGAAATGGGGTACCCCCGAACAGCTTGACAATGCAGGCAGGTTTGAAATGTCAGGACTCAAGAATATCAAATGTTTCGGGAGCTCCACCGCATTTGCAAACCAGATGAGAAGGATGGACGGCATATACGGTGTCTCTACCTATGTTGCAAGCCATACCGTACACATATTGTATGATACCACAATGTACAATGCTGAAAAACTGCAGCAGCTTATGTTCGTACCCGTCAAAAAGATTATTGAACCGGTTGAAAAGGACGTGGATTCAGTGGCCTATTATACCCTTACAATTGATCAGTTCTTTGATCCCCTTGATGCAACATATCTCCAGCACCTGCTTGACCAGACTACTGAGGCTTGCGGCTACCAGAGCGAGTTTGCCTGTCCGGTGCTCGTTCGGATTTATTTCCCGGCAGGCAAGGTTCCTGACAGGGAGACACTGACAAAGGCTATCGAAACGAAAAGACTCACATTTACCTCTAACGATACCGAGTTCAATGTCAAGCTGCCGTACAGGGTGTTAACATTCGTTGATGATCCTGTGATGATGTCAAAGTCAGAATATGCATCTGCAATGTTTATTCCTACAAACTCAAGATTCAACGGTTTCTCAGGATACTCAGACGATATCGTTTCCCGGTATGTCCTGAAGATGGGCGCCAACAGCACACTCAAGGCCCGTTATACATACCTTATAAGCCATCTTTCAAACGATAACGGGGTAATCGGCTTCGAGACAGTGCTTGACTCACTTGGAGCTGAAAACTGTGTCATCCATTTTGTCGACACAATAACCTCACCTGAAAATATACATGCTGCCGTCAATGCTGACACCCTCGTGTTCCATTACTCTGACGGCCGCACAGGCAAACTCGGGAATCCGTTCAAATTCCCGGAACCGGGTACCGTGGAAAAAAACAACTGATCTTTTATTAACGAAAACAGGAATTAACAATATGTATGCAATTGAGTGCAGGAACCTGACTCACTACTATGGCAGGAAACTGGTATATGAAAACCTCAGCTTCAACGTGGAGGAAGGAAAGATCCTGGGTCTGCTGGGGAAGAACGGGACAGGCAAATCGACAACAATCAACATTCTTAACGGCTTTCTGCAGCCCTATTCTGGTGAGTGTCTTATTTACGGTGAAAACTCACAACTCCTTTCCCCGGAAACCAAGAAGCGGATCGGGTTCCTGATAGAGGGACACGTGCAGTATTCGTTCATGAATATACATCAGATCGAAAGATTTTATTCCGGATTCTACCCTGACTGGAACAACGCGCCTTACTGGGAGCTGATGTCAAAGCTTAAAGTCACCCCAAAACAAAAAATATCAACCATGTCATGCGGCCAGCGGTCACAGGTGGCCCTGGGACTGATATTGGCACAGAATCCTGACCTGCTTATTCTTGACGACTTTTCAATGGGCCTTGATCCGGGATACAGAAGGCTTTTTATAGACTATATGCGGGAGTACGCAAAAGCAGAACATAAAACCGTTTTTGTTACCTCTCACATAATACAGGACATGGAGAGACTCATTGATGATGTAATGATAATGGACTATAACAAAATACTGGCCCAGCAACCGGTTGAACAGTTCATGAACACCTTCAGACAGTTCAATATAACTCTTGAATCACCTGGGCAGGAGGTGCTTCTTGATGGTATTGCCGTAAATATTGAGAAGGTGAAGGACAAACTTGAGTTCTACACCTATTCCACAGAGCAGGAGGTGAAAGCATATCTCAGTGCGAAAGGTGTGGGATACACCTCCTTTGAAGAGAAAAAAATGTCACTTGAAGATGCCTTCATCGGACTGACACGTAAGTATTAAAAATAGAATATTACTGGTATGTTTAAATCAATAGCTTATAAGGAGTGGATCAAGATCAGACTGGTGGTCTGGGTAGCTCTGGGACTCGGCCTGATGGCCCTGATAAATATTTTCCTCAAGGTACGTCATGATATTCTCTTTGTCGATGCCGCCAATTACTGGTATTCGTTTCTTTTCAGGGGATTTACCTATTTCGGCATCCTGAAATTCTTCCCCTTTGTAGCAGGACTCGCAATTGCAATTGCCCAATACTTTCCTGAGACAGTGAACAAACGGATAAAGCTTACTTTTCATCTGCCCGTGTCAGAGAATGGCGTACTGATATCAATGCATCTGTTTGGCGCCCTTGTGCTTATTGGTGTGCTTCTTACAATTCTCGGACTTTTTACGGCTGGAAGTGCAATATTCTTTCCAGGTGAAATAATCAGGGCATCACTGCTCACGATGATGCCATGGTTCCTGGGCGGCCTGGCTACCTATTTCCTGGTGGCTCTTATACTCCTTGAACCGATGTGGATCTTCAGGGGGCTCTATACCGCAGTGGCAGCAGGCTTCATAACCATATTCCTCGCCTCCGCACCAATAGGCTCCTTCAGGCCGGTATTGTTGCCCCTGGGACTTATTACCCTCTTACTTGCCGGTGTCGTGTTGTTTTCGGGTTACAGATTCAGGAAAGGAGAAATGTAAAATGATAAAATTCAGCAGATATTTACTCGTGGCGGTTGGCATTCTTGTTGCCTCAATTGTTATACCTTCACTTTACTGGACCATCTTTGAAAAGGTTCCCAGGTCACCGAATACATTTTTTAGTTGTGTAACCGATGACTTTGTTGTGGTTGAGGGCAGTAGCCGGAAAAGCCCTGAGGGTAAGGAATATACAAACGAGGAGTATGAAAAGATCCTTCCCCTTATGTTCTACCGGCAGCTTATAGCAGATGGTACCATGCCTGATTCCTTAAAGGGGGTTAAACTTGAAATGCCGGCTATCAGCAGAGCGTCATCCTTCTACAGGTATACTCCTAAAAAAATAGATACTCCCGTCCCGTCTTTATGGCCGATGTTTGAATCCCAAAGCGGTAAGGTGAACCTTGTCATGCCGGAAGATTATTTCCGTATTGGAAAAAGGATGGAATTTATCGTTGCGAGGACCAACAGGATCAATGAGGAAAAGAGCGTACTCTTCACCGATGCCATGACTGCAGAGGGTTTTGCCTTTCCTGCAGGGATTGTTGCCGGACTGCCAACAACCAGAAAATCATGTGATGAGGGATACTTTGTGACTGACAGCAACGGATCCCTGTTTCATATTAAAATGGTAAAAGGTCAGCCATATGTCGCCAGGATAGAAACACCTGAAGATTTTGATATCGTCTACATCGAAGCAGTTGACATAAGGAGCAAGGAATTTTACTGTTACATTTTTACTGCGAATCAGGGAATCTATTTGTTAATGGACGAGGTCTATGATCTCCAGAGACTTCCGGTTGACGGATTCAACCCGGCTATCCATTCAATGCGGGTCAGTGCCGACCTGTTTAACAAAAGCATACATGTCTACGGGGAAAACTGGTATGAGGCTATTGCTGTGGATGACAGGTACGAAGTTGTAGGAACCCATGGTGACAGGTGGGAGAACCTGTATGAGAGAAGTGAGGGCAAGATGTTTGCTTCAATCTTCCCCTTTGAAATAAGAACAAAAGATGATAATTCTGCCCATGTAAGGTTCTATTTCCTGCCGTCTCCGGGATACAGATGGGTGATTGTCAACCTGGTCGCTCTTGCCATAGCATTCTTAATGATACGAAAAAGAGGATGGCCGGTAAGGTCAAACATCCCCGACCTGGTCATCACCGGTCTGACGGGGATATACGGACTGATAGCTACTCAATTCTTTCCCAATAAGTTCAATAAGTTCAAACCACCGGTAAAAAAGTAACACCTTGAAAAAGCTGCTTTCCATTCTGGTACTGTTTTCTGTCAGCCTGGTAATTTTCGGGCAGGGCAGGCCGTCAATGCAAGGCAAAGTTATCTGCCGGACTACCGGTGAGCCCGTGATGATGGCCACCGTGGTTGTCAGGGAGCTCAATATCTGGGCAACAACCACTGATATTGGTGAATTTGTGCTAAGGAACGTACCGTCCGGCAACTATACCCTGGTAGTTTCATGCCTTGGCTACATTCAGCACGAACTTCCTGTCTCCTTCCCGGTAAAGGAGAACAATGTAACGATCCTGATTGATGAGGCTACTCTGGCTATTGAGGATGTGGTGGTGACAGCAAAGGAGGGCAGACGAATTGCATCAGGGTCAGTGATCGAACAGTCAGCCATTCAGCATGTTCAGCCCACCGATCTCTCTGATGTTCTTCAACTGCTTCCTGGCCAGACCGCTCTCAATCCCGACCTGTCAAGGCCAAAACAGTTGACAATCAGGGAAATTATCAGAAAGGATGGCTATATAGGTGATAATATGGCGAGTCTGGGAACCCTCCTTGTTGTTGACGGTGCTCCTGTCTCAAATGATGCCAACATGCAGTTCCTGAAGACAACAGGTGCATCCGGTACAGGAGTGACTGCAGGATTTGCCACAACAGCCTCAGGAGGTTCCGATGTGAGGCAGATTTCTGTTGATAATATTGAGACTATCGAGGTGGTAAGGGGCATTGCAGGCGTCGAGAACGGTGACATGCTAAGCGGTACGGTCAAGGTTACCATGAAAAAAGGAAGGACACCGTTTACTGCCAAGATAAAGACAGACCCCGGCATCAAGCAATTTTATGCCGGTAAGGGTCTTGCCCTTGGAGACAAAGCCGGTACTCTGAACCTTGATTTTGATTACACCAGGTCATTTGATGATATCAGGGTCAAATATCAGACATTCAACAGGCTCAATGGTGGTTTAATTTACAGCAACAATTTCCTCCAGGACACAAGACCATTGTCGGTGAGCTTTTCCGCCAGGGCTTCGCAGACACTTGACGTAAATAAGAGAGATCCTGATATGCTTGATATCGAGGACTATGAAGCCCGTGACCAGGGATTGATGCTCAACCTCAGCTCCAAATGGGCGTTGAACTCAAAGATACTGACCAACCTGAATTTTATGATCTCGGGTGATATCCAGCACCAGGTAGGTCACGAAGTCAAGCTTCAGGAGATCCCGTCCGGCGCACAGCCACAACCGGTCGCCCTTGAACCTGGCGAGAACCAGGTGCCCATTCTTCCATCATCCTATTTAAGCGATCTGAAAATCGACGGCAAGCCTTATTATTATAATGCAAAAATATCGGGCAACCGTTCATTTAATATAGGAAAAGCATTGAATAACGTCGTTGTGGGTGTGGATTGGAAGCTCTTCGGCAACAACGGACTTGGAAGAATCTACGATCTGTCGCGCCCGCCGGTACCGACCGGAGGTACAGATGCCCGGCCGAGATCATACAAGGATATACCTGCCCTCGGACAGATATCATATTATGCCGAGGAGAACCTGGGCCTTCCTGTCGGGACAACAAGACTTGATATCCAGGCAGGTGTCAGGTTTACGAATGTCCAGCCTGAGAGTGTTTTCAGTTCCGCAGAGGGAATCACAATGCTTGATCCGAGGGTTAATCTCAGATATACAATTGCTGATGACAAGAGCAAAACTGTCTCCCACTTTGCCCTGAGGGGAGGTTACGGACTATTTTCAAAGGCTCCTTCCCTGCTCTATCTCTATCCTGATAAAGCATACTGGGACAAGACGGGATTGAGCTATTACGACCCGGTTGCTCAGAGAGGCACCTTCGTCGTCACAACCAAGATTTTCGAGAATCCGCGTAATGAGAACCTTGTGCCTGCCGTGAACAGGAAACTGGAAGCAGGCTTTGACTTGACTGTCAGGGACATTGATTTGAATGTCACCATCTATTCAGAGAAGATGGAAAACGGGTTCAGTTTTGAACAGTACTATGATAACTTTATCTTCAACAGGTATACACCTCCTTTACAGAATGGCCTTGACCTGAATTTTGTGCCGGGATCGGGCGTATCCTATAATGATCCTGTTAGCGGTGAGGAGGTTCAGTTGCCTGTTAGCCAGGATACGGTATTTGTCAGTTTCAGCTACCCTGCAAACAGCAGCATGACTACCAAAAGAGGCCTGGAATTCACCGCTGACCTGGGAACGGTCAGGGTCCTCCGGACATCATTCATCGTTGACGGCGCCTGGATGACGGTAAAGAGACAATCCACGATTGATTACCTCAGCAGACCTTCAACAGGGAGCATCGGCGGAAAGGAGTATCCCCTTGTTGGTGTCTATCCGGCAGGGCAGGGGAGTGTCGACAGCAGGCTGAATACCAATATCCGTACAATTACACATATCAGGGAGCTCCGCATGGTTGCCAGCGTTACCACCCAGATAATATGGATTGACCATGACCAGAATATATGGGATGATCCGGAGGGCAGTCCCATATTCTATTCAGCCAATTCTGTTGATGATCCTTACCTGGATAAAACGAACCCGAAGTTTGTGGACCCAGTAGGCTATTATGACAGGAAGCTTGTATATCATGTTTTTGACAGGTCGCTTGCCATATCCAGACCATATTCTGATCTTATAAAGCGTTATAATACACCATGGGCCTTCGCTGAAACAAGTTATCCGCCATATTTTGTCATCAACTTCAAACTCACGAAGGAGATAACAGACAAAGCCAATTTCTCATTCTACGCCAACAACATAACCAACCATAATCCCCTGCTGAAACAGAAAGGAGGAGCACCTCAGGTATATTCCCGGAGAAATCCTCCGCTCTATTTCGGGGCTGAAGTAAAAATCAAATTCTAACCAATTAACCAAAGCAATGAAAAAGTTTCCGTTCTTATTGGCAATCATTATTGCAGGGGTGATCGGATTCACCTCGTGTGAAAAGGGTGCGCAGCTCTACGATGCAAACATCAAGGTTTTTTATCCCCAGGGATACGGTGAGGAACTGGCAGTCGGTGTGAATGTTCAGGTTCAGAACACCATCTCAGGCCAGGTCTTTGATATCGTTACAAACTCATCCGGGCTGGCAACAGTATCTCTTGAAGAGGGTATTTATAAAGTATCCGCAACACAGGAGACCGATGATTATTATCTCAACGGTATTACCGAGAACCTTACAATCCTGACAACAGGGGAAAACAACTGGGAGGTTCACCTCGTAGCCTCATCGAAGAAAGGTGGCCTTGTCTTTAAGGAGATCTATTACACAGGATCCAAGACATCGGCAGGCAGCAACTACTATTCAGACCAGTTCCATGAGATCTACAACAACAGTGACGAGGTGATTTATCTTGATGGCCTCTGCATAGGTCTTACACTGCCGTTGGGATCAACTGCCACCACATGGGTAAATGGAGACGGATCAATCATGGACAGGATTCCTCTTACCTTCCATGCACTCATGTTCCCCGGTACAGGCCAGACGTACCCGTTGCAGCCAAGGACAAGTGTTGTACTTGCAATGGATGCAATAGACCACAAGACTGACCCGTTGGGTAACCCGCAATCCCCGGTCAACATGGCAGGTGCCCAGTTTGAGACCTTCATCGAGGCACCAGGCAAGGATACGGATGCTCCCCAGGCTGCCAACCTGACAATAATGTATACAACATCTGCAACCATGGTTGACTGGCTTCATTCTGTATCCGGCCAGGGTGTTATTCTTTTCAGGCTCCCGACGGGGCTTAACTGGCAGACATTTGTTGCCGACCCGGCCAACTTTATGACTCAGCCGGGTTCAACCTCAGCCACCTTATATATGATGGTACATAAGGACTGGGTCATCGACGGCGTTGAATGCAATCGTCCCGAAGAAGACAAGAGATTCAAGAGACTCCCGACATCTGTTGATGCCGGTATGACCTGGAGCCTGGCTACATATAACAGCAAGAGCGTAAGAAGGAAGGTAGAAAAGATACTTGACGGCAAGGTCATTTACAAGGATACAAACAACTCCACAAACGACTTCCTGAACGACCAGACACCGACACCTTTTGTACATCCGACTGCAGTTGATCTTTAATGAATTAATGACAGCGGGAGTGCCGGACGGAATTTTGTCCTCCGGCGCCCCGCTTCAAATTGTTCAATCATAAAGCCCGATGAAGAGAGTTAATCCTGTGAAAATAATACTGGCAGCAGCCATTGCAATCCTTAGCTGCTCGGCTTTTGCTTCAGACACTATTCCCGCACCGGCCGGTTACGGAAAATTTGAGCTTCTGCAGGTAATTTTACCCTGGACGGGCACTTCTAACCCGGGTTCGCTTTTTGAGTACAACATGCCGAAAACCGGCCTGATCCAGGCCGGCTATAGTCACGATAACAGCAAGATCAGGCTTGTACAGCAACCTGAGACTGCATCCTCATATAATGCAGCAACAAAAGGTTATATGAAGGTTGGTGATCTCTCGCTCTTCGGTTCCTTCAGTTATTCAAACAGTCGGTTTAACGGATCCGAATACAATGGCACCCTGATATTCAATTCCCGTAATCCTTACCTCCTTGGTGACACTGTACCTGCCATGCAGGTCAGGGAACAGTTTGACATGGAAGGGGTGGTAAGTTACCCTTTGAGTGACCGGCTGGCCCTTGGAGTAAGTGCCACATATGTTTCAGCTGTCGGTGCCAAGCAGAAGGACCCGCGTAATAAGAATAACATTTCAGCCCTGAACATCACTCCCGGGATAATCTATAACATGGGAAAAACGAAGGTAGGGCTCTCTGGTTCATGGTATTCCACTAGCAATGAGATCTCATACTCGGTTGAAGGCAACTGGAACCAGACCCTTTTCATGCTTCTCGGCCTGGGTTATTACAGGCAGGAAGTAAATATATCGTCATATTCACAGTGGTATAAGGGGGATGGCTATTCCGGCGCCCTCCAGGTATCTCATGAAAACAATGGCCTTTTCATGCTGGCCGAACTTAAATATGACCATTTTAAGGAAGAAGCCCGTAACGGAAGCTCTTTCAGGCTTATAGACGGCATCACCGGTACCGATGATTTCTCCCTGCAGGGCCTGCTCAGGCTGGCGCGGGGCAGGGCGTTGCATTTTTTTGAACTTGATGCATCAGTTATGACTGTCAGTTCTGACGAGATCCTTCAGAGATCATATACTGTAAATAAAGGCACTTACTCGTACGACTCACTTGCCACAGTCAGCTGGATTGAAAACAAGCACATGGTGACTGACATCAAGGGTGCATTAAACTACTCCTTATTGGTTTTCGATGACAACCACAACCTGGATTTCAAGGCTGGAGGATCTGTCGCTGCCAACTATTTCTCCACTGACCACTATCCGGTTCAGAGTTATGGTTACTATAATGTACTTAACCTTGAAGCTACATTGTTTGCCGGTAAGCTGCTGCATCTCGGAAAAATGAACTTCACACCGGAAATAGACCTGACATACCGCGCCAATCTCGCTTCTGACATTTCATATGTAACACAGACCTACAGCCTGCCCGAAATGGTATATCATGATTTCTACATCAATAAAGCAAATATTTTCGGTGGCGCAATCTCACTGAAGCTTGAGAAACAGCTGGACCAAGGCAAGGTTATCAAATCCCTGTTCCTGATTCCTGAGGCACGCATTGCATTGGCTCCCGGCACTGAGGCCGGAGACCTTTCCGGTTACATGGTAAGCGCTGTGGCCGGCATCATTTTCTGATAATTATGAAAAGACACCTTATTATATGCCTGGCGGCACTGGCCGGATTTTCTCCGTTGCTTTCCCAGCCGCAGAAAGCTGAGTTCGCAATCATTGCTGACACACATTCAGTCGCTGTGGCTGGCCCTGAGATGGAACAGTATGCGGAGGCTCTCCGTGCAGAAGGACTCGATGCGGTGATAATAGAAGACCGCTGGCATCACCCTGACTCCATACGGCTTTTGCTGAAAGAGATGTATAACGCCGGCGAAAGCTTCGAAGGTGCAGTATTCATTGGTGACGTACCAGTGCCTATGCTTCGCGATGCCCAGCATCTCTCATCAGCCTTCAAAATGGACCAGGACAGGTATCCATGGTACAGGTCCTCCATACCGTCAGACCGGTATTATGAGGATTTTGACCTTGAGTTTACATTCCTGAAGGCAGATACAAATAACCTTTGTTTCTACTACAGCCTAAATCCCGGTTCACCCCAGGTGCTTTCACCTGATATTTACAGCGGTCGTATACGTATACCAGGTGATGATTACGACGGCACAAGGCTGAAAGCCTACCTTGAAAAAGTTGTTGAAGCTCACAGGCATCCTGACACCGTGGACGAACTGCTGTTTTTTGCCGGCCATGGATATAATTCTGAATCAATGACTGCACGCATGGATGAGAAGGTATCCCTGCTTCAGCAGTTTCCGCAGCTGAACAGGCAGGATAACGGGCTTGAATATATTGATTACACTTTTGATGAGCACATCAAAAACCGCCTGCTCTCAACCATGACCAATGAAAAGGTTGATATCGCCCTTCTCCATCACCACGGGGCTGCAGAAGCCCAGCTCGCAGGGGCGGAACAGGCAGCTAACGGTGTCCAGCAGAACATTGAGAGCATCAAATACTATCTCCGGTCAAAGGTCAGAGGCGCAAAGGACACAACAGAGGCAAAGAATAAATACATAGACTGGCTGGGTGTTCCCGAAGAGTGGTTCCACGGAGCAAATGACAAAACACAGTCCGAAAAGGATTCCGCATGGTTTGCGGATATGGATATTATTGCAGCGGATGTTGAAAAATATGACATCCAGGCAAGGTTCATCATGTTCGATGCCTGTTTCAACGGATCATTCCATACTGATGAGTTCATCTCCGGGGCTTATGTCTTTGGCGACGGGCGAACGGTGACGGCACAGGCGAACACAGTAAACTCACTTCAGGATAAGTACCCTGATGAAATGATCGGCCTTCTGTCCTATGGCTTGAGGATAGGGGAGTGGAACCGGATGGTTTGCTACCTTGAATCACATATCATAGGTGACCCCACTTTCAGGTTCGCTCCTTCAGGCCCGAGGCTTGATGCAGAAAAGATGATGAAGAGCGCCGGCAGTAACAACAATCTGTTGAAACTGGCTTCATACCCTCATCCTGACGTGCAGAGCTGGGCGTTGTGGCATCTGCATCAGAACGGTTACCAGGGAATCAGCGATTTGCTGACAAATAAATATTTCAACTCACCCTACGCAGCAACAAGGGTCAGTGCCATGAAGTTGCTTGCAAGGCTCCGGGATGACAACTTTGTAAGGGTTACCGGAGCTGCACTGGATGATTCCTATGAACTGGCAAGGCGACTTGCCGCCGTCTACTGCCAGGAGTCGGGCGATCCACGCCTTGCCTCTGCACTGATCAGGGCTGTCACAGATCCCAATGTTTCAAAGAGGGTGAACTACCAGGCGCAGGATGCACTATCCTATTTTGACCCTGAGCTTCTTAAAACCGAACTTGAAAAGAGGTTTAAAGGTGTCGACACTGCAGGCAATTTCCTTGGGGTGATATACAGCCAGACCGCTGGTAATATTGACAGGAAGGCAAAATCATGCCTGGAAACTGTGGACATAATTACCAGTACGAATTCAACAGAGAAGGAAAGAATTTTTGAGATAAGGTCGTTACGGAATCTCACCTATCATCCTGCTGTCAGGCCTTTGTGTGGCTACCTGATGACAGCCCCGGGGGAGAAGACTGAGACAGCCCTTGTCGAAGCCCTGGGCTGGTTCAGCCACAGCTATGACAAGCAGTATATTATTGACACCTGCTACAATATTATCGGGGACCGGGACCGGTTTTCTGAACCGGTTCGCCAGGAAGCAATCCGTACCATAACGAGATTGCGATAGATATTATGTTGATATAAACGTTAACGACAGGTCTGAGAATCGCCTGTCTGAACTGATGACGGTACGCCCGAACCACACCCACACTTGAGCTTAGACGGGTCAGTTATCAGGATGAGCGGGATCGTTACTATGTTTTTCTGACTAACAACTTTGATATACCGGCTGAAGAAGCTGCATTCCTTTATAAGAGGAGATGAGGTTTCGGGATACTGTTCAAGAAAATGAAGCAGAACTTCCAGCTTCATTACTTTTTACGGTGAGGAGGAGAACGCAATCTATACCCAGGTCTGGTGTACGCTTAATTCTCAGCTGTTGCTGACAGTAACTCAGAAAATAGCGCAGGTAAAGAAAGCTTTCCAGGCTGTTGCTTCATTGATCAGGATACATGTGATTTGTTTTTAAAGTATCTTTTATTTAGCTTGGTATAAAGTTATTGTCAATCGATTTAGTTCAATTTATTGTCATAAATGTTAATCCCTTAAGACTTGGCTCCAATGATAATTAAGGCTGGCTCCTCAAAAAGCCAGGGGAGGTCAGAACAATGTTATTTTAGTTACCATAATCCTTTTATCCGTTGTGGTCCTTGTGATAATAATGATACTCATGACATAATCTATGCAGATTCAGAAGGAATTCCATGGTTCCGAGTTGAAATTAGTAATTATTCCAATTGCAGGGGATTAAGTGATTGGGAACCAGAAGTGGAGTGGTATGACTCGATAGTTGATTCTTATCCTGTAGCAGCAATAAAAAAAACATATGATAATCAATTATTGACTATATGAAGGTTAATAAAAACCTTTACGTAGACACTATTAAAATCGACTGGTAACATCGTTTAATAATCTTCTTAAAAATGGGATTTGAAATTGATAAGCAATCTATTAGGGATCTGGAGTTATTTAATATCAATAGAAATGAGAAATCCGTATTTGATTTTTTCAATTATACTGAATCAAATGGAGGGAATGATCTGCTTCGAAAGTTTTTTACTTCACCATCAAACGATTTGAATCAACTTAATGAAAGAGTAGAAGCCATTAAATTTTTTATTGATAATCGACCTGCTTTCAGAATAGAAAAAGAGAGATTGGATTTTATTGAATATTATCTGACTAGACCCGTATATTCAGGGCCTTTTAAGTCCCTTCATTCGATCTGGATGGCATTGAAAAATTTCTTTAGGCAAAGCAACGATTATTATGTTTTATTAAAAGGGACCAAGGACATTATTTATTTTCTAAATGAGTTACGAATATTTGCTTCATATGAAAACAAGAAATTTCCGGATTCACAGCTTATAAAGAAAAAAAAGAGTGAAATCAGTGAAATTATTGAAAACTCAGAACTTAAGGTAATTAACAAGTTAAAAGGGAAGGAGACTTTCTTGCCGTATGAATATCTATCCCTTTCTATCATTTTTAGAAAAACTGAAGTTGAAAATCTCCGCAAGATCCTATATCATGTATACGAGATTGATGTCATAAAAGCGCTTGCATATGCGGCAAATAGGCACAGGTTTACTACTCCAGATTATTCAGAACAGAAATCCTATATTTCTGCGATGGGTGTTTTTCATCCTTTTTTAAAAAACCCGGTTGTCAATGATATTGAGTTTAATTCGCGCAAAAACCTATGTTTTATAACAGGACCCAATATGGCTGGCAAATCCACCTTTCTAAAATCAATTTGTATCTGTATTTATCTATCACATATAGGATTTCCTGTTCCTGCTCACAGATTTACCACTTCTGTTTTTTGTGGATTGATCACAACCATAAACCTCCCTGATAATCTCAACAAAGGTTATAGCCATTTTTATAACGAAGTTCTTAGAGTAAAATATGCCGCAGAAAAAGTAGCTCAGTTAGAAAATGTTTTTGTAGTCTTTGATGAATTATTTCGTGGTACAAATATAAAAGATGCGTACGACGCCTCCTTATTAACTATAACCGAGCTCTCAAAGTTAAATAAAAGCGTTTTTGCAATATCTACTCATATTGTTGAAATTGCAGATCAAATTAGGAATATGCCATCAGTTTTCTTTAGATACTTTGAGGCAAACCTTGTGAATGAAAGCCCCCAATATAATTTTAAGGCGAAGGAGGGAGTAACTAATGAACGGATTGGGTTGTATATTCTGAAGAAGGAAAAAGTAATCGACATTATCAGGAATGCACAGTAATTAATTCTAATGTAGCAGCGAGTGATTATTCCGGACTACGGTCCAGAACGGTTTTCTGCCCTGCCATAATTTAGGTCTCATAACAATCCAATTCAATAAATAATTATTGAATTAATAAGCTTATCCTGATTTTGGGTCTCTTTCGAACAAAACTGGAAGAAATGAACAGTAATCCTAAAAAGAGAGGGTGCCCTTTTGAGACACCCTTCTACCTGCTTTATATACAGATATATGGATCTGTTGTTGTCTATTCTTCCTCCTCTTCGGATTCGTATGCCTTGATGACGGCATCCTGAACCTCGCCCGGAACCTGCGAATACTCTGAGAACTTCATGCTGTACATAGCGCGGCCGCCGGTGAGCGAACTCAGTGCCGTTGAGTACTTGTTCATCTCGGCCAGGGGAACCCTTGCCTTGATGACCTCGAATCCCTTCTCGCTTGACATGCCGAGAACCATGCCGCGGCGTCCCTGCAGGTCACTGATCACATCACCCATACGGTCTGACGGAACCCAGATCTCTACATCGTAAACGGGTTCAAGGATCTTCGGACCGGCGTTTTTGAACGCTGTGCTGAAGGCGTTACGGCCTGCAAGACGGAATGAGATTTCATTTGAGTCAACCGGGTGCATCTTGCCGTCATAAACATAGACCCTGATGTCACGGGCATATGAGCCTGTAAGAGGACCAACCTCCATCTTCTCCATGATACCCTTCAGGATGGCTGGCATGAAACGTGCATCAATTGAACCTCCGACGATACAGTTGACATAAACCAGCTTGCCGCCCCACGGAAGTTCAATCTCCTCCTTGTCGCGGACACTGAGCTTAAGCTCTTTGCCGGCTATTTTCATCATGTTCTTCTCGGTGGAACCCTCCTCGAACGGCTCGATGATCATGTGTACCTCACCGAACTGGCCGGCGCCACCCGATTGCTTCTTGTGACGGTAATCGGCCTGCGATGCCTTGGTGATGGTTTCGCGGTATGGGATCTTCGGAGCAAGGAACTGGGTCTCTATCTTGTAAGTATTGTCAAGATGCCACTTGAGAATGTTAAGGTGGTATTCACCCTGTCCATGGATGAGGATCTGCTTGAGCTCCTTGGAGTACTCGACGAGGATCGTTGGATCTTCCTGGTGCATCCTGTTGAGAGCCTCGCCCATCTTCTCCTCATCGCTTTCGCTGAGAGGCTTGATGGCTGCACGGTATTTCGGAGCGGGGAACATCATCTCCTCATATGTCCAGTCGTTTCCCGGAGCGTTGAGAGTATGATTTGTCTTTGTGTTCTTCAGTTTAACGAAGCCTCCGATGTCACCTGCATGGATCTCGGGTATACGGGTACGGTTCTTGCCGGCGCAGGCGAATATCTGGGAGAGACGTTCCTTGGTGCCGTTGCTGGTGTTCACGGCATCAAAGTTCTCAGTGATCTTGCCTGACATCACCCTGAAGTAGTTGATCTCACCAATGTGTTCCTCGAGGGTTGTCTTGAAGACGAAGACTGATGCAGGGCCTGAGGCATTGCACTTCACCTCGGTGCCCTTGGCATTCTTCACAGCAGGCATGTCAGCGGGGGAAGGAGCGGATACTGCTACAAAGTCGAGCAGCCTGTCAACGCCGATGTTTCCCTTTGATGATACACAGAATACAGGGAAGATACCCCTCTTGAGAAGGCCTTCGCGGAGCCCGCGGCTGATTTCCTCTTCTGAAAGCCTGTCGTTTGCGAAGAAGAGTTCCATCAGTGCCTCGTCGCTCTCGGCCACCTTTTCTGTGAGTGCGGCATGAAGCTCATCGGCTTTGGCCTTGTGTTCAGCGGGTATGTCAAGCACTTCGGCCTTGCCGCCGTCTTTGCCGTAACGCAGCATCTTCATGCTGATGACGTCGATGACGGTGTTGAAGCCGAGACCCTCGTTCACCGGGAACTGGGCCAGGGTTACATTGGTGCCGAACCGCTCATGAAGCATTTCAACTGATTTTTCAAAGTTTGCCTTCTCATGGTCAAGACCATTGACGGCTATGATCAGGGGTTTGTGGAACCTCTCGGCATGCCTGAAGTGTATTTCGGTTCCCACCTCAACACCGTTCTGTACGTTGATCACCAGCATGGCGGTGTCAGCAGCGTACATTGATGATATAACCCCGCCGGAGAAATCGTCAAGACCCGGGGTGTCAAGGATGTTGATCTTCTTGTCCCTGAACTCGGTGTAAAGTACTGTTGAAAAGATGGAGTTCCGGTTCTCCTGCTCAATAGGTTTGTAATCAGAGACGGTGTTCCTGGCTTCTACTGTACCCCGTCTCTCGATAACCCCTCCGTTGAATAGCATTGCTTCCGCGAGGGTGGTCTTACCTGAGCCAGAGTTTCCCAGCAGAGCAATGTTTCTTAGGTGGTCTGTTGAGTATGTCTTCATTTTCGGCTGTTATTATATAATATATTGTAATTCGTTCAGATGGGAGCGCAAAAATAACAAATTTTCAAAAGATTGCATATAAAGTGATGGTTGTTTGAAAAATATTTACTTATCTTTGCCGCGGTTTTTTGAAAACAGGAGTACCGGTCTCTCCGTCAATATGTAAGTTTACAAAAGATGTCGGAAGGAGCGGTCGGGAAGAAAATCCTGGAAATAACTTACAAACCATAAGTTACATCTTCAGAAAACTTTACCCCGGGGCACTGTGGCGGCTCTTTGTCGTTATAATGCACAGGTTGTGTGATCCGCTCTGAGGCGGCGTTCGCGAGGTGCGGAAGAGCAGTATTGAACATAAATTTTTGAAGACCAGAATAAAAAGGAAAATTAATTAAGAAAGAATTATGCCAACAATTCAGCAGTTAGTAAGAAAAGGCCGCAAGAAGCTGGTAGACAAGAGCAAGGCACCTGCTCTTGACTCATGCCCGCAGCGCAGGGGAGTATGTGTTCGCGTATATACTACCACGCCCAAGAAACCTAACTCAGCCATGAGAAAAGTAGCCAGGGTAAGGCTGACCAACCAGAAAGAGGTCAACGCCTACATTCCGGGTGAAGGACACAACCTGCAGGAGCACTCGATAGTGCTTATCAGGGGCGGAAGGGTCAAGGACCTCCCGGGTGTCCGCTACCACCTTGTCCGTGGCGCACTCGATACATCCGGTGTTGATGGCCGCAAACAGAGAAGGTCAAAATACGGAGCAAAAAGACCAAAGAAGTAACAGTTAAAGGATTCAAGATATGAGAAAGGCAAAACCAAAGAAGAGGATCCTCCTACCGGACCCGAAATTCAACGATCCGTACGTTACCCGTTTCATCAATAACCTGATGTACGATGGTAAAAAGACCGTTGCCTTCAGGATATTCTATGACTCACTCGATATAGTCGCCGAGAAGATGAAAAACGCGGAGAAGAGCCCGCTTGAGATCTGGAAACAGGCTCTTGACAATATCACTCCGCATGTCGAGGTTAAAAGCCGCAGGGTTGGTGGTGCCACCTTCCAGGTGCCCCTCGAGATACGCCCTGACCGCAAGGTGAGCATAAGCATGAAGAACCTTATTCTCTTCGCGCGTAAGCGCACCGGTCACAGCATGGCCGAGAAACTTGCAGCAGAGGTGATGGCAGCCTACAACAATGAAGGCGGCGCATACAAGAAAAAAGAGGATACCCACCGTATGGCTGAAGCCAACAAGGCTTTTGCCCATTTCAGGTTCTGATAACCGTTAAGTGTGGTTAGCCAGCAGCAAAGGATGAACAGCGATCTTAAAAATACCAGGAACATTGGCATAATGGCCCATATTGATGCCGGGAAGACTACCACTTCCGAGCGCATTCTCTATTACACGGGTCGTACACACCGCATCGGCGAAGTCGATGACGGTAATGCCACCATGGACTGGATGGTGCAGGAGCAGGAGAGAGGGATCACTATAACATCCGCAGCCACTACCACTTTCTGGAAATACAGGGATCAGCTCTTTAAGATCAACCTCATTGACACACCCGGGCACGTGGACTTCACCGTTGAGGTGGAGCGGTCGCTCAGGGTACTTGACGGCGCTGTGGCGGTCTTCTGTGCCGTTGGAGGGGTTGAGCCGCAGAGTGAAACCGTATGGCGCCAGGCTAACAAGTACAACGTGCCGCGCATAGCATTCGTCAACAAGATGGACCGTGCCGGCGCCGACTTCCTCGGAGTGGTGCAACAGATGAAAGACAAGCTAGGGGCTCACCCGGTGCCTGTACAGATACCTGTCGGATCCGAAGAAAACTTCGATGGCATCATTGACCTTGTCGAGATGAAAGCAATCATCTTTGAGGAGAGCGATGACCCGCTCATGAACTTCACCATCAAGCCAATCCCTGATTTCATGATGGAGGAGGCAACCGAGTGGAGGATGAAGCTGGTGGAGGCATGCGCCGAAATGGATGATTCCATCCTCGAACGTTACCTGGAAGACCATGAGAGCATCACTGCCGATGAACTGATGACAGTCCTCCGCCGTGAGACCGTGGAAGGGGTGATTGTACCCGTTTTCTGCGGAGCGGCATTCAAGAACAAAGGCATACAGCGCCTCCTGAACGGAGTGGTGGCATACCTGCCATCCCCGGTTGATGTGGGTGCCGTCAAAGGCAAAGACCCGCGCGACGACAAAGAGGTTGAGCGCAAACCTGAAGCTGACGAGCCTTTTGCCGCTCTCGCCTTCAAAATAGCCACCGATCCGTACATGGGACGGCTGGCCTTCATGAGGGTCTATTCCGGTACCCTCAATGCAGGCGACACCGTTCTCAATGTCAGATCCGGAAAGAGGGAGAGGATCAACCGCCTCTTCCAGATGCATGCAAACAAACAGAATCCCGTAGAAACCGTCTATGCAGGTGACATCTGCGCAGGCGTGGGATTCAAGGACCTCAAGACTGGAGACACACTCTGTGCCATAAACAAGCCTGTGGTGCTTGAATCAATGGAATTCCCGGAACCGGTTATCTGGATTGCCATTGAGCCAAGGACGCAGGCTGACATTGACCGTCTGGGCGTAGCACTCGGCAAGCTTGCCGAGGAGGATCCCACCTTCAGGGTGAAGACCGATCCTGACAGCGGACAGACAGTCATCAGCGGCATGGGTGAACTGCATCTTGAAATTCTTATTGACCGTCTTAAGAGAGAGTTCAATGTCGAATGCAACCAGGGCAGACCCCAGGTGGCATACAAGGAGGCCGTCACGACCTCCTACACACACAGGGAGCTCTTCAGGAAACAGACAGGCGGCAGGGGCAAATTCGCAGATATTACCGTGGAAATTATGCCTGCCGATGACAGTGTTTCCGGACTGACCTTCGTGAACGAGATCAGGGGAGGAAATGTGCCGAAGGAATATATCCCTTCAGTGGAAAAGGGATTCCGCGAGGCAATGATGAACGGCCCGCTGGCCGGCTTCCCGCTCGACAGCCTAAAGGTTATCCTCAAAGACGGTTCGTACCATCCCGTTGACTCAGACTCGCTCTCGTTCGAGATTGCGGCCAGGCAGGCTTTCCGCCATGCGGCGGCCAAATGCCACCCGGTGCTGCTCGAACCGGTGATGAACGCCGAAGTGGTTACCCCCGAAGAATACGTGGGTGACGTTGTGGGCGATTTCAACAAGCGGAGAGGCAAGGTGGAAGGTATGGAATCGAAAGCAGGTGCAAGGGTAATTAAAGCAAAAGTACCTCTGGCAGAAAACTTCGGATACGTTACAGTACTGCGTACCCTTACCTCCGGCAGGGCTACATCTACGATGGAGTTCTCGCATTTTGAAGAGGTGCCTGCAGAATTAGCGAAGAAAATTATTGAAGTAACAACAGGAAAAATTCTTTAACAAAGATGAGTCAGAAAATCCGCATCAAACTGAAGTCTTACGATCATAACCTGGTCGACAAGTCGGCTGAGAAGATTGTCAAGACGGTCAAATCGACGGGTGCAGTTGTCAGCGGTCCCATACCGTTGCCTACCCATAAGAAGATCTATACGGTGCTCCGTTCACCGTTCGTGAATAAAAAATCAAGAGAGCAGTTCGAACTGTCTTCGTACAAGCGCCTGCTTGACATATACAGCTCAACACCCAAAACCATCGATGCTCTGATGAAGCTTGAGCTGCCCAGCGGAGTGGAAGTGGAAATTAAAGTGTGAAACCGGAAAAATACTGAATTATGCAGGGATTAATAGGAAAAAAGGTTGGAATGACCTCCGTCTTCAATGAAGACGGGAAGAGCATACCATGCACAGTCCTGGAAGTGGGCCCGTGTGTCGTGTCTCAGGTAAAGACTGTGGAGAAAGACGGTTATTCGGCTTTGCAGCTCAGTTTCGACGACAAGAAGGAAAAGGCAAGCAACAAGGCTGAGATAGGTCATTTCAAGCAGGCCGGCACAGGCCCGAAGAGGAAAATTGCCGAGTTCGTCGGATTCGAGGAAGGCAAATACAAGAGAGGCGATGTCATTACAGTCGATCTCTTCAATGATGATACATATCTTGATGTCAGGGGCTGGACCAAGGGCAAAGGCTTCCAGGGCGTCATCAAGCGTCACGGCTTCGGCGGCGTGGGCGGTACAACCCACGGCCAGCACAACAGGCTCAGGGCTCCCGGTTCAATGGGCGCATCTTCATGGCCGTCAAGGGTTATGCCCGGAATGCGCATGGCAGGACAAAAAGGCGGAAAACAGCAGGAAACAGAACTGATGATCGTTAAGATCTTCCCCGAATCAAACCTGCTTCTCGTCAAGGGTGCCGTACCCGGCCCCAAAGGTGGTTACGTAATAATAACAAAGTGATGGAAGTAGCAGTAATTAACATAGACGGCAAAGAGACCGGAAGAAAGGTCAACCTGAATGAGGCCATCTTCGGCATTGAACCCAATGACCACGCTATTTACCTTGATACCAAACAGTATATGGCCGGCCAGAGACAGGGCACACACAAGACCAAGGAACGCGCAGAGGTCATGGGCAGCACACGCAAGCTCAAGAGACAGAAAGGCACCGGAACAGCACGTTTCGGCAGCATCAAGAACCCTCAGTTCCGTGGCGGCGGCCGCATCTTCGGCCCCAGACCCAGATTCTACGGCTTCAAACTCAACAAAAAGGTAAAGGAACTGGCCAGGAAATCAGCCCTCTCATACAAGGCAAGAGAAAACAAAATCATCGTCCTTGAAGACTTCTCACTCGATGTTCCGAAGACTTCAAAAATGGCCGGGATGAGCGCAAACCTCAACCTCCCGAATAAAAAATCAGTCATTGTTTTACCGGAACAAAATAAAAATATATATTTGTCATCTCGAAATTTGCAGGGAGTTGAAGTTGTAACTATCAGTGATTTAAACACTTATACAATTATGAAAGCTTCAACTCTGGTGCTGACAGAGAGCGCAGTTGATGTTTTGCAGTCAACATTATAAACCAGGAGCAGAGATATGGAAATACTTATCAAACCCATAGTGACCGAGAAAATGACCGCCCAGGGCGAGAAGTTCAACCGGTATGGCTTCCTGGTTGACCGTAAGGCAAACAAGCTTCAGATAAAGAAGGCTGTTGAAGAACTTTACGGGGTCAATGTTGAGAGCGTCAACACAATCAACTACGGAGGCAAGAGCAAGACCCGCTACACCAAATCAGGTGTAATGGCAGGCCGGACGGCAGCAACGAAAAAGGCTGTTGTCACTCTCGCCAGTGGAGAGACCATAGATTTTTACAGCAACATTTAATATAATATGGCAGTCAGAAAGATCAAGCCTGTAACACCAGGCCAGAGACATAAGATCACGAGTACCTTTGACGAGGTCACCCGTGAGACGCCGGAGAAATCCTTGCTCGCGCCGCTGAAAAAGACAGGAGGAAGGAACGTTAACGGCAGGCGGACCATGAGGTACATTGGCGGCGGCCACAAGAAGATGTACCGTGTGATCGATTTCCAGAGGACCAAGGACGGCGTTGCCGCGAAGGTCACATCGATCGAATACGACCCGAACCGTTCGGCACGTATTGCTCTTCTTACCTATGAAGACGGAGAGAAGAGGTATATAATTGCCCCCAACGGTCTGAAGGTCGGCCAGGAGCTGATGTCAGGAAAGACAGCAACCCCCGAGGTTGGAAACACTCTCTTCCTTGAAGACATACCTCTCGGTACCATAGTTCACAACATAGAGCTGAAGCCCGGAAGGGGTGCAGCCATGGCCCGCAGTGCTGGTACTTTTGCACAGCTGGCTGCCCGTGACGGCAAGTATGCAATCATCAAGCTTCCTTCAGGAGAGACAAGGATGGTGCTTACCGCATGCCGTGCAACGATAGGAACCGTTTCCAACACTGACCACAACCAGGAGAGATCCGGAAAGGCAGGTCGCAAGCGCTGGCTCGGCCGCAGGCCAAGAACCAGGGGCGTTGCCATGAACCCGGTTGACCATCCTATGGGTGGTGGCGAAGGAAGAGCCTCCGGAGGACACCCGCGCTCACGCAGCGGGATGCCTGCCAAGGGTTTCAAAACCAGGAGCCGTACCAAGTATTCTAACAGGCATATTATTGAAAGAAGGAAAAAATAATTGATACGATGAGCAGATCTATTAAAAAAGGCCCATTCATCGATATTCACCTGGGCAAAAAGGTGGACACAATGAATGACAGCGGAAAGAAAACTGTGATCAAGACCTGGTCGAGAAGATCAGTTATTTCCCCCGACTTTGTGGGTCACACCCTGGCAGTACATAACGGAAACAAATTCATACCTGTTTACATTACCGAGAACATGGTTGGTCATAAGCTGGGTGAGTTTGCCCCTACCCGCACCTTCCGCGGTCATGGTGGAAAACAGAAGTAGGTAATGTGGCATAAAAACTGAAAAAGAATCAGAAATGGGTGCAAGAAAAAGAATAAGCGCAGGCGTCAGGAAGGAAGCCGCAAAAGAGAAGGCTCAGGCTCTTCTTCGCAATGTCCCTACCTCACCGCGCAAAATGAGGCTGGTTACCGATCTTATCCGTGGCCAGGAAGTGAACAAGGCTCTTGATATCCTGAAGTTCAGCAAGCAGGAAGCTTCACGCAGGCTGGAAAAGCTCCTCCTCTCGGCTATCGCCAACTGGCAGGCCAAGAATGAAGGGGTACGCCTCGAGGAGAGCAACCTCTACGTGAAAGAGGTTCAGGTTGACGGCGGCCGCATTCTGCGCCGTATCCAGCCTGCCCCCCAGGGAAGGGCTTACCGCATACGCAAGAGATCAAACCATGTAACCCTTGTGCTGGGTAGCAGGAAACAGGAAGTTGAAAATATTTCAGAGTAAACAATGGGACAGAAAGTAAATCCGATAGGCAACAGAGTAGGAATCATCAAGGGATGGGACTCAAACTGGTATGGCGGCAATGACTTCTCAGGGAAGCTCGTTGAAGACACCAAAATCAGGGAATACCTGAATGCCAGGCTTGCCAAGGCAAGTCTTTCAAAGATCGTCATTGAACGTACCCTCAAGCTCATCACCGTAACTGTCAATACAGCCCGCCCCGGTATCATCATTGGTAAAGGAGGACAGGAGGTTGACAAGCTGAAGGAAGAGCTCAAGAAGATCACCAGGAAGGAAGTCCAGATAAATATCTTCGAGGTAAAGCGCCCCGAGCTTGATGCTGCAATAGTTGCCGGCAACATAGCACGTCAGGTTGAAGGAAAGATCTCATATCGCCGCGCCATAAAGATGGCCATTGCCTCAACAATGCGCATGGGCGCCGAAGGTATCAAGGTTGTTATCTCAGGCAGGCTCGGCGGTGCAGAAATGGCTCGTAACGAGACTTACAAGGATGGCAGGATTCCTCTCCATACTTTCCGTGCAGACATTGACTATGCCCTTGGCGAAGCTCTCACGAAGGTGGGCCTCATCGGAATCAAGGTGTGGATATGCAACGGCGAAGTCTATGGCAAGCGTGATCTCAGCCCCAACATTGGCGCGAAGAACGTCAAGGGAGGCAAGGCACCTGCAGGCGGCTACAGAAAGAAGAGCGACCGCGGCGATCGTGACCGTGACCGTGACCGTGGTGACCGCGGTGACCGTAACCGTGACCGCGGTGATCGTGGCAGCAATAAGGAATCGAGATAAGTATATAACTGTTTAATATAATATAGCGATGTTACAACCGAAGAAGACCAAGTTCAGGAGGAGCCAGAAGGGCAAGATGAAAGGCAATGCCCAGAGAGGCAATCAGCTGGCATTCGGATCATTTGGCATCAAAACCCTCGAGGAGGCATGGATAACCGGCCGTCAGCTTGAGGCTGCACGCCAGGCTGTGACCCGTCACATGAAACGTGAAGGCCAGATATGGATCCGTGTCTTCCCTGACAAACCGATAACCAAGAAACCTGCAGAGGTCCGTATGGGTAAAGGTAAGGGTGCACCTGAAGGATTCGTGGTTCCCGTTACCCCCGGCCGCATCATCATTGAAGCCGAAGGAGTTCCCTTCGACGTGGCAAAGGAAGCCCTCCGCCTCGCAGCTGCCAAACTGCCCGTGGCAACAAAATTCGTGGTGCGTCATGATTACGCAGAGGAATAAAAAAACAGAGCAATGAAAAGTTCAGAGATAAGAGAATTAAGCAACCAGGAGCTTCTTGAACGTATTGACAACGAGAAGACCGCACTCGTGCGCATGAAACTCAACCACGCAATCTCTCCCCTTGAAAATCCCCAGAAAATCAAGGAGAGCAGGAGAACAGTTGCAAGGCTCATGACAGAGAAGCGCAAGAGAGAGATCAATGAGAAATCAAAATAGCCGTATCAGCATGGAAGAAAGGAACCTTAGAAAAGAACGTACAGGTGTTGTCGTCAGCAACAAGATGGACAAATCTATCGTCGTTGCCATCCACAGAAAGGTCAAACACCCGATCTATGGCAAATTCGTCAGCAAAACAAAGAAGCTTATGGCTCACGATGAGGAAAACAGCTGCAACATCGGTGATACGGTGCGCATAATGGAAACCAGGCCCCTCAGTAAGAACAAGTCCTGGAGATTGGTTGAAATAATTGAAAGAGCTAAGTAATCATGATACAGCAGGAAAGCAGGTTGAATGTAGCCGATAACACCGGGGCAAAGGAGGTACTTTGCATCAGGGTGCTCGGCGGAAGCAAAAAGAGGTATGCAAGCGTCGGTGACAAGATTGTAGTATCCGTCAAAAGCGCTCTGCCCTCAGGTGAAGCAAAGAAAGGCTCTGTCAGCAGGGCAGTGGTTGTAAGAACCACCAAGGAGATAGGCCGCCCTGACGGTTCCTATATCCGCTTTGATGACAACGCCGTGGTGCTGCTCACCAACCAGGATGAAGTCCGCGGAACCCGCATCTTCGGCCCTGTCGCCAGGGAACTGCGCGACAAGTACATGAAGATTGTTTCACTTGCACCTGAAGTGTTATAACTGTTAATCTGACACCCGATGCAGAAAAAATTACACATTAAGAAGGGAGACACAGTGGCTGTCATTGCCGGTGAATCCAAAGGACAGAAAGGACGCGTCCTCGAGGTTGACAGGGCCAAAAACAAAGCCCTGGTGGAAGGAATCAACATGGTATCAAAGCACACCAAGCCCAATGCCAAGGCTCCCCAGGGAGGTATTCTCAAGAAGGAGGGCCCCATTCATATCTCGAACCTCATGGTCATTGATCCGGCAAATGGTAAACCCACCCGTGTCGGCCGAAAGCTGAATGACAAAAACAAACTAGTGCGTTATGCCAAAAAATCAGGAGAGGAGATCAAGTAATGTACACGCCTGCTTTAAAGACCAAATATAAGAATGAGATCACACCTGCCCTGGTGAAACAGTTTAATTATACAACTGTAATGCAGGTGCCCCGTCTTGAAAAGATTGTAATCAACCAGGGACTTGGTCAGGCTATCGCCGACAAGAAACTGCTTGAAATGGGACAGAAGGAGGTATCAGATATAGCCGGACAGAAGGCGGTGCAGACCATCTCCAGGAAGGACATATCGAACTTCAAGCTCAGGAAGGCCATGCCAATCGGTGTGATGGTCACCCTGCGCCAGGACCGCATGTACGAGTTTCTCGAGAGGCTCATCTCGGTAGCACTGCCGCGCATACGTGACTTCAAGGGTGTAAATGCAAAACTCGACGGCCGCGGTAACTATACCCTCGGCATCACCGAGCAGATCATCTTCCCCGAGATAGACCTCGACAAGATCGCCAAGATCATGGGCTTGCAGATCACATTCGTCACAACGGCCAGGAGTGATGAAGAGGCTTATGCCCTGCTTAAAGAATTCGGAATTCCCTTTAAAAACAAGTAAACAGATCGGAATATGGCTAAGGAATCAATGAAAGCCCGCGAAGTCAAACGCGCTAAACTTGCCAAAAGGTATGCCGCCAAAAGGGCCGCTCTCAAAGCAGATGGCAACTACATTGCCCTGAGCGCCCTGCCGCGCAACTCAAACCCAATCAGGCAGCGCAACAGGTGCAAACTCACCGGCAGACCGAGAGGCTACATGAGACAGTTTGGCATCAGCAGGATTACATTCAGGGAGATGGCTTCAAAAGGGCTCATCCCGGGCGTAAGAAAAGCAAGCTGGTAACAACCGAGATATAAACAAATTAATCATACGATAAGATGACAGATCCAATAGCAGATTTTCTTACCAGGGTAAGGAATGCCATCAGAGCCGGCCATAAAGTGGTTGAGATACCGGCTACCGGTCTGACGAAGGACATCACACGGATACTTTACGACAAGGGATATATCCTCAGCTATAAATTCATAGATGATAACGTACAGGGCAAGATAAAGATTGCCCTCAAGTATCATCCCAAGACAAAGCTGCCTGCTATCAAACAGATACAGCGTATCAGCCGTCCGGGCCTCAGAAGATATGCCGGTGTTGATGAACTCCCGCGTGTTCTTAACGGGCTGGGAATAGCCATTCTCTCAACCTCCCGCGGTGTTATGACTGAAAAGGAGGCAGTGAAGGAGAATGTCGGTGGTGAAGTAATATGTTATGTTTACTAAACAGGAGGAAATCAAATGTCACGTATAGGAAAATTACCTGTAAACCTGCCATCTGGCGTCACCCTTTCAGTGAGTGACGACAATGTGGTCAGCGTTAAAGGCCCCCTGGGAACCCTGTCACAGAAGGTTGACAGTGATATCAAAGTGGAGGTGGAAAACAATACAGTCATACTGGCAAGGCCCAACGACGAGAAGCGCATTAAATCGCTTCACGGACTCTACCGTGCACTCATCGCCAATATGGTGGTGGGCGTTTCAAAAGGCTACCGCAAGGACCTTGAGCTGGTAGGTGTCGGTTATCGTGCAGAAGCCAATGGTCAGCGTCTTGAAATGAGCCTCGGTTATTCACATGATATTGTGATGGAACTGCCGCAGGAGATCAAGGTTGAAACCAAAACTGAAAAGAGGAGCAACCCGGTCATTACTCTCTCAAGCATTGACAAGCAGCTCATAGGCCATGTCGCTGCAAAGATCAGGTCACTGCGTCCGCCTGAGCCGTATAAGGGCAAGGGTATCAAATTCGTGGGCGAACAGCTCAGGAGAAAGGCCGGTAAATCGGCTGGTGTGTAACATGATTAAATATTGAAGTCATGGCTTTATCAAAGACAGAAAAGAGAGAAAAAATTAAACTGAGAATCCGTAAGCGGATAAAGGGAACGGCCGAAAAACCAAGGGTAGCGGTCTTCCGCAGCAACAAACAGATATATGCCCAGGCTGTTGACGACGTCAATGGTGTGACACTGGCTGCAGCTTCCTCCAGGGAGAAGGAGATTGCCTCCGTCACCGGGAAGAAGAAGAGTGAGGTGGCTGTCCTGGTAGGAAAGCGTCTTGCCGAAGTATGCAGGGAGAAGGGCATCGGGACCGTTGTCTTTGACAGAAGCGGATACCAGTATCATGGCAGGATTAAATCATTAGCTGACGGAGCACGCGAAGGCGGCTTAAAATTCTAATCAGTATGGCATACGGAATAAAGAGAGTAAAGAACAGCGATCTTGAACTTACCGACAGGCTGGTAAGCATCCAGAGAGTAACCAAAGTAACCAAGGGAGGACGCACCTTCAGCTTCTCAGCCATAGTAGTTGTGGGTGATGAGAAAGGTATCGTCGGACACGGCCTGGGAAAGGCCAGTGAAGTGACCACCGCCATCGCCAAGGGCATTGAGGACGCCAAGAAAAACCTCATCAGGGTACCGGTACACAAAGGCACCATACCCCATGAACAGTATGGGAAGTTCGGCGGAGCCTATGTCTTTATCAAACCGGCCACAGAAGGTACAGGTATTAAGGCGGGAGGCGCCATGCGTGCTGTGCTTGAGAGCGTGGGAGTGAAGAACGTGCTCGCCAAGTCAAAGGGCTCTTCAAACCCGCACAACCTTGTGAAGGCTACCATAGCCGCCCTGCTTGAACTGCGCGATGCCAGCACAGTGGCAGACCACAGGGGCGTTACCCTCGAGAAAGTGTTTAACGGTTAGTAAATATTCAAGTATCATGGCAAAAATCAAGGTAACCCAGATTAAGAGCAAAATAGGCCAGCCCGAGTCACAGAAAAAGATCCTCGCGGCACTGGGTATAAGAAAGATGCACCAGACTGTTGAACACGAAGACACACCCCAGATCATGGGCATGGTCAACAAACTGAAACACCTGGTCAAAGTTGAGAAACTCTAAGGTATTAACAGCATTATATATTTCGCTATGGATTTAAGCAATTTGAAACCGGCCCCCGGATCGGTCAAAAGAGAAAAGCGCATCGGACGAGGTGAGGGATCAGGACACGGTGGCACATCAACCCGCGGTCACAAGGGCGCCAAGTCACGCTCCGGCTTCAGCAGGAAGATAGGCTTTGAAGGAGGCCAGATGCCACTCCAAAGAAGAGTGCCGAAATCAGGTTTTAAAAACATCAACCGCGTTGATTTCAAAGCCATCAACCTCAGCACACTTGAGGCCCTGGCTGCAAAACTTGACACGGACCGCATTGATTTTGAAACTCTGCTTACAGCAGGGCTGGTCAACAAGAATGCACTGGTGAAGATACTCGGCAAGGGTACACTTACAAGGAAGCTTGAGGTTCATGCCCATGCTTTCAGCAAGTCGGCACAGGCAGCAATCGAAGCAATTCAGGGAACCGCAGTTAAACTGTAAGGCATGAAATTCATTCAGACCATTAAGAACATTTTCAAGATCGAGGATCTGAGAGCCAGGATCATCTTTACCCTTGGTATCGTTGCACTATACCGCCTGGGCAAATATGTAACACTTCCCGGTATCGATCCTTCCATGCTTGAGAACCTCAGAAGCCAGACCTCTTCGGGTATTATGGGCCTTCTTGACATGTTCTCGGGCGGCGCCTTCTCGCAGGCCTCAATCTTTGCCCTCGGGATCATGCCCTACATCTCCGCCTCAATCGTTATCCAGTTGCTGGGTATCGTTTTCCCGTACTTCCAGAAACTGCAGAAGGAGGGTGAGAGCGGCAGGCGCAAGATGAACCAGTATACAAGGTACCTTACTGTTTTTATTCTTATACTTCAGGCACCTACATATCTGGCAAACCTCCATGCAATCCTGCCTCCGGAAGCATTTGTGCTTCAGGGCTGGTTCTTCAGGATCTCTTCTGTGATCATCCTTACGGCCGGAACGATATTTGTTATGTGGCTCGGTGAGAAAATCACCGATAAGGGTATCGGGAACGGTATCTCACTGATTATCATGGTTGGTATCATTGCCCGTTTCCCTGTGGCATTCATCTTTGAAGCCGGAACGCGCAGCAGCGGCTCGGGTGGATTTGTGGCCCTTCTCATTGAGCTGGTCTTCCTCTTTGCAGTGATACTCGGTTCAGTGCTCCTGGTACAGGGCACACGCCGCATACCTGTCCAGTATGCAAGACGGATCGTTGGCAACAAACAGTATGGTGGTGTAAGACAATATATTCCCCTTAAGGTGAACGCAGCCGGCGTTATGCCCATCATCTTCGCACAGGCGATTATGATGCTGCCGGTGATTTTAGCCGGATTCAGGGAATCAGGCTCAGGATTCGTGGTTGCATTTACAAATATGTACGGATTCTGGTACAACCTGGTGACCGCCATTCTCATCATCCTCTTTACCTACTTCTATACCGCAGTTACTATAAACCCGGTGCAGATGGCTGAAGACATGAAGAAGAATGGTGGATTCATCCCCGGTATCAAACCGGGACGTAAGACGGTTGAGTTCCTGGATACTATCATGTCACGCATCACCCTTCCGGGTTCAATATTCCTCGCTATAATTGCCATCCTCCCCGCCTTTGCCGTCAACTTTGGCGTCAGCGGTGAGTTTGCACAGTTCTTCGGAGGCACTTCGCTCCTTATTCTCGTGGGCGTTGTGCTTGATACTCTTCAGCAGATCGAAAGCCATCTGCTCATGCGCCACTATGACGGCCTAATGAAGTCAGGCCGTGTTAAGGGAAGGACCGGAGCCGTGACGGCTATTTAATGCGATTTCGTTCTTTGATGATCTATATTAAGACGGATGCAGAAGTAGAGTTATTGAGGGAAGCCAACCAGCTGGTCTCAAAAACTCTTGCAGAAGTAGCCGTGCATATCAGACCGGGGGTGACAACCCTCCGTCTTGATGCGATTGCCGAGGAGTTTATCCGTTCACACGGTGCCCTCCCTGCCTTCAAGGGGTATGCAGGATTTCCGAACACCCTCTGCACATCTGTCAATGAAGAGGTGGTACACGGGATACCGTCAGACTATGCACTCAGGGATGGCGACATAATATCCGTCGACTGTGGAGTGATACTGAACGGTTACTATGGTGACAGCGCTTTCACCTTCCCGGTGGGAAAGGTGAAGCCTGAGATACAGCGCCTTCTCGATTTCACCAGGGCCTCTCTGGAGGACGGAGTGAAGCAGGCAGTTGCCGGTAACCGCGTGGGAGATATCTCCTGCGCCGTACAGACAAAGGCTGAGAGCGGAGGATACTCCGTGGTGCGTACACTGGTGGGACACGGCATAGGGAAGCACCTTCACGAAGGCCCCGAGGTTCCGAATTTCGGGAGACGCGGCTCTGGCACGAGACTTGAAAGGAACCTGGTCATCTGCATAGAACCGATGATCAATATGGGTACCAAAAACACACGTACTGACAGTGACGGGTGGACAGTCAGGACAGGTGACGGCAAACCGTCAGCACATTTTGAATATGCTGTTGCGGTCAGGGAGGGGAGACCCGATCTGCTCTCGACATTTGAATATATAGAGGAAGTATTAACAAAGAGGTAAGTATATGGCCAAACAACCATCAATAGAGATTGACGGAACGATCATCGAGGCGCTCTCAAACGCGATGTTCAGGGTCAGGCTCGAAAACGGACATATCATCACCGCACATATCTCCGGGAAGATGAGGATGCACTATATTAAAATACTCCCCGGTGACAAGGTGAAGGTTGAAATGTCGCCTTATGACCTTACCAAAGGAAGAATAACGTTCAGGTTTAAATAGAAAATAAGACTGCGATGAAAGTAAGAGCATCAATAAAGAAGCGCTCAGCCGACTGCAAGATTGTAAGGCGTAACGGGCGTCTGTATGTGATAAATAAGAAAAATCCCAAGTTCAAGCAGAGGCAGGGATAAATTTGATTAACTTTGCACTTCAAATTAAAAGAGGTATATGGCACGTATTAATGGGGTAGATCTACCAAGGAACAAGCAGGGCGAAGTAGCTCTCACCTATATCTATGGCGTCGGGCGGAGCACCGCACAGAAGGTGCTTGACAAGGCAGGCGTTGACCGTCAGATGAAGGTCGAGGAATGGAATGACGATAACATAAATGCTATCCGTCAGATCCTCGCTGAGAATTACAAGCTGGAGGGTGAGCTTCGTTCTGAAACGCAGCTTAACATAAAGCGACTGATGGATATCGGTTGCTATCGCGGCATTCGTCACCGTATCGGACTGCCGGTAAGAGGCCAGAGCACGAAGAACAACGCCCGCACCCGCAAAGGACGCAAGAAGACCGTGGCAAACAAGAAAAAAGCTACTAAATAAGTAATATATGGCAAAGAAGACTGGGACATTAAAGAAGAAGGTCGTAAAGGTTGAACCCGTGGGACAGGCTCACGTTCATTCATCATTCAACAATATCATCATAAGCCTTACAAACAGCACCGGCCAGGTGATCTCCTGGGCCTCAGCAGGCAAGATGGGATTCAAGGGTTCGAAGAAGAACACCCCCTATGCCGCTCAGATGGCAGCAGAAGAGTGCACCAAGGTTGCTTTTGAACTTGGCCTCCGTAAGGTGAAAGTTTTCGTCAAGGGACCCGGCTCAGGCCGCGAGTCAGCTATCCGTGCCATCTCAAACAGTGGTGTGGAAGTGACTGAAATCGTAGACGTTACACCAATGCCTCACAACGGATGCCGTCCGCCTTCACGCAGGAGGGTTTAAAAGGCTCATAATAACATTTTTCAAAACGATAAACATCTCATTCAATGGCAAGATATACAGGACCCAGATCAAGAATCGCCAGGAAATTCGGAGAGCCTATTTTCGGCCCTGACAAATACCTCGACAGGAAGAATTTCCCTCCCGGCCAGCACGGTCTGACCAAAAAAAGAAAAAAGACATCGGAATACGGTGTTCAGTTGCGCGAAAAACAGAAAGTGAAATATACATACGGCCTGCTTGAGCGTCAGTTCCACAACACCTTCGAGAAGGCAGTAGCTGCATCAGGAGTCACCGGCCTGGTTCTCCTCCAGTTGCTGGAGTCACGCCTTGATAACGTGGTATACCGCCTCGGCATAGCACCCTCAAGGCCGGCAGCACGTCAGCTGGTGACACACCGTCATATCACTATCAACGGTAACGTAGTAAATATACCTTCAATGATGCTTCGTCCCGGCGATATCATCGGCGTCAGGGAAAAGTCAAAATCACTTGAAGTCATTACCGAATGCCTTGGCGCAAACCGCCGCTCAAAACTGGCATGGCTCGAGTGGGATGACACACAGATGGCCGGAAAATACATGAGCGTCCCTGAACGTACCGAAATACCTGAAGATATCAAGGAACAGCTTATAGTTGAACTCTATTCCAAGTAATAAAGTAATAATATTCATATGGCCATATTAGCATTCCAGAAACCTGATAAAGTAATATTACTGGAAGCGGACGACCAGTACGGAAAGTTTGAATTCCGCCCGCTTGAACCCGGCTATGGCATCACCGTGGGTAATGCCCTGAGAAGAATACTCCTCTCCTCACTGGAAGGATTCGCCATCACCACCGTCAAGATAGAGGGCGTTGACCATGAGTTCTCAACCATCACCGGTGTGATGGAGGACGTAACCGAAATCATTCTTAACCTGAAACAGATACGCTTCAGAAGAATGGTTGAGGATACTGAAACTGAGAAAATTGTGGTTAAGATCTCAGGACAGGAAGCATTCAGGGCAGGTGACCTCAATAACTCTCTCAGCAGCTTTGAGGTGCTGAACCCTGACCTGCTCATCTGCCGTATGGAACCCGATGTCAAACTGCAGTTCGAGATCAATATCTCCAAAGGCAGAGGCTATGTACCGGCTGAAGAGAACCAGCCTGCAGAAGCCGAATTCGGACTGATTGCCATCGATTCAATCTTCACACCCGTCAGGAACGTCAAGTACTCGATCGAAAACTACAGGGTTGAACAGAAAACCGACTACGAAAAACTGATCATCGAAATAACCACTGACGGCTCAATCCACCCGAAGGACGCCCTCAAGGAGGCAGCAAAGATCCTCATTTACCACTTCATGCTCTTCTCCGAAGAAAAGATCACCATAGACTACGAAGACAAGATGGCCAACGAGGAGTTCGACGAGGAAATACTCCATATGCGCCAGCTGCTCAAGACCAAGCTTGTTGACCTTGACCTCTCCGTCAGGGCACTCAACTGCCTCAAGGCAGCAGAGGTTGAGACACTCGGAGACCTGGTCAAATTCAATAAGAATGATCTCCTCAAGTTCCGCAACTTCGGCAAGAAGTCGCTCACTGAACTCGATGAGCTCCTTGAAACTATGAGCCTCTCATTCGGGATGGATGTGACAAAATACAAACTCGACAAAGATTAATAACAGGTAAGGATAGAGAGAAATGCGACATTTAAATGCTATAAACCACCTTGGAAGGAAAAGCGCCGACAGGAAGGCAATGATGGCCAATCTGGCATCATCACTGATCCTTCACAAGCGTATAAGTACAACAACAGCCAAAGCACGTGCGCTGAGAACATACGTTGAGCCCCTCATCACCAAATCAAAGGATGACTCAACCCATTCGCGCAGGGTTGTATTCAGTTATCTTGAGAATAAAAACGCAGTTGCCGAACTCTTCAGGGAAGTAGCACCGAAGATCGCCAGCCGCCCGGGCGGATACACCCGTATCCTCAAAACAGGATCACGCATCGGTGATGCTGCTGAGATGTGCATAATCGAACTGGTTGACTTCAATGAAAACATGCTTGCCGGTGAAGGTGTAAAAGCCAAAACTTCACGCCGCCGCCGCAGCCCGAAGAAAAAGACAGCAGAAACAGCTGCAGTAACCGAAACTGCCTCAACGGTTGAAACTCCTGCCGAAGAAAAGGCACCGGAAACCGAAGAATCAAAAGAATAGCAGCTGATGCTCATATACAGAAGGGATATTGTCTTGATGGCCGTATCCCTTTTTTTAATATATTGCATATTAATATAACAAAACATAAATTACAATGAGTCAGATAGTTAGTATTCACGCGAGAGAGATTCTTGATTCAAGGGGCAATCCGACAATCGAGGTTGAAGTTATAACATCCAGCGGCGCATCAGGCAGGGCAGCAGTGCCTTCCGGTGCATCAACCGGTGAAAACGAGGCACTGGAGCTGAGAGACGGCGATAAGTCGCGTTATCTTGGCAAGGGCGTGCTCAAAGCTGTTCATAACGTCAATAATGTTATAGCTGAGGAATTAATGGGAATGGATGTGACTGACCAGATAGCCGTTGACCAGAAGATGATTGAGCTTGACGGAACACCCACCAAGAATACCCTCGGAGCCAACGCTATTCTCGGCGTGTCACTGGCGTGCGCAAAGGCTGCAGCAGCATACCACGGACTGCCTCTGTACAGGTATATCGGCGGAACCAATGCCCACATTTTGCCGGTCCCTATGATGAACATAATAAATGGTGGTGCCCACTCTGACGCACCTATAGCATTCCAGGAATTCATGATCCGCCCCAAAGGCGCAGGGACATTCGCAGAGGGCCTCAGGATGGGAGCCGAAGTGTTCCATTCACTGAAGAAGGTGCTCAAGGAGCGCGGCCTCAGTACCGCAGTGGGTGACGAGGGTGGTTTTGCACCTGTGCTCAGGGGAACCGAAGATGCACTTGACAGCATTATCCAGGCAATAACAGCTGCAGGCTACAAACCGGGTGTCGATGTGATGATAGCACTCGACTGTGCTGCAAGCTCATTCTTTGAGAATGGCATTTACGATTACACCAAATTCGAAGGAGAGAATGCCAAGAAGCTCACCCCTGCACAGCAGGCTGATTATCTCACCGCACTGGTTGAAAAATATCCGATCATTGACTCCATTGAGGATGGTATGAGTGAGGGCGACTGGGAAGGATGGAAGCTGCATACCCAGCAACTTGGATCAAAGATCCAGATCGTCGGTGACGACCTTTTCGTGACCAACGTTGAGTATCTGAAGAAGGGTATCAGTCTTGGCTGCGCCAACAGCATCCTCATCAAGCTGAACCAGATAGGAACCCTTACTGAGACCCTTAACTGCATAGAGATGGCTCACAGGGCAGGATACACGACCGTAACATCACACCGTTCAGGAGAGACAGAAGACTCTACCATCGCAGATGTTGCAGTTGCAACAAACTCGGGCCAGATCAAGACAGGTTCACTCAGCCGCACTGACCGTATTGCCAAATACAACCAGCTGCTCCGCATCGAGGAGGAACTGGGAGGTAATGCCGTTTACGGCTGCAGGTAAGCCCCTGGCACCGTAACCAAAATGAAAACTCCGCCATCGCGGAGTTTTTTTTATATTTGTAGAAATCTCTTGTTCAATGTCATTCAACGGTCTGTCTCAGTTTGTATCATTTCTGGAATCACGTGGTGAGCTGATACGTGTCACGTCCCCGGTTACCCCTGTTCTTGAGATTACCGAGATAGCTGACCGCCTGGTAAAAAACGGGGGGAAAGCTGTGCTGTTTGAGAAGACAGGCACTGACTTCCCGCTGCTTATAAACGCTTTTGCCTCTGACACGCGCATGGCAGCGGCTATAGGCCGTAATTCGCTTGATGATGCAGGTGATGAGCTGTTTACCCTCGTGGAGTCACTGGCCCAGGCCCGCGGCCTGACGGGCAAACTGGCACGTCTGCCGGGGATGCTGCGTCTGCTCACCCTGTCACCTAAGAGAAAATCAGGCAAGGGTGAATGCCAGGAGGTGGTAGAACAGGCACCTGACCTTGAGAGGCTGCCCATACTTAAATGCTGGCCCCATGACGGCGACAGGTTTATCACCCTTCCGCTGGTGCACACCAGGCACCCTGAGACCGGAAGCCCCAACCTCGGCATGTACCGGATGCAGGTCATGGGCCGTGACATTACCGGCATGCACTGGCACAGGCACAAGACCGGGGCCCGTCACTTCGAAGCATGGAAGAAGAGAGGAGGGCGTATGCCCGTCACTGTGACCCTCGGAGGCGACCCGGTTTATACTTATGCTGCCACCGCTCCGTTGCCGGAAGATATCAATGAGTATCTCCTGGCAGCATTCCTGCGCCGTAAAAGAGTGACCCTGGTCAAATGCCTTACAAACGACCTGTGGATACCGGCTGACTCCGATTTTGTCATTGAGGGATATGTCGATACGACAGAGAGCCCGGTTACCGAAGGACCGTTCGGCGATCATACAGGCTTCTACTCACTTGCCGATCTCTACCCGTTATTTCATATCACATGTATCACCCACAGGAAAAACGCTGTCTATCCCGCTACAATAGTGGGAGTGCCTCCCATGGAGGATGCATGGATGGGAAAGGCAACAGAAAAGATATTCTTCGCACCCATAAAACTTGCAATAGCCCCGGAGATACGTGATCTGCACATGCCTGTTTCAGGAGTGGCCCACAACCTGATTATTGTGAGCATCGAAAAGACCTACCCCGGCCAGGGAATGAAGGTACTGAGTGCCCTGTTCGGTGCAGGCCAGATGATGCTCAGCAAGTATATAATAGTCGTAAGCAGCAACGTTAATATCACCGATTACCGCGCAGTGGCTGAGGAGGTCTTTGCCAACGTCAGGTTTGATTCCGACCTTCTGCTTACCCGCGGCCCGCTAGACGTGCTTGATCACTCCTCTGACCGGTTCAGCATGGGAGGCAAGCTCGGCATTGACGCTACAGCGAAGCTCTCGGAGGAACGGACAGATGAATATCATTCAGTTCCGCTGATACTTCTCACCGGTGAACAGTTCAATGAGAAGATCATTACAGGGATGAAAACATTGGCTGATTATGCTCTTCCGGTGGCAATACTGACAATAACCAAACCGGAGGACGGGCTTGATATGCATCGCCTGGCAGCCTCACTCCCTGCATCGCTTACCACGCCGGGCACAGTCATCATTGCAGTGGATGAAGGGGCTGATGCCGATGACCCGGCTATGCTTACATGGCTGGTGACCGGCAACAGTGATCCGGCACGCGATCTCTATCATCTCGAAGGCGGCGCCATATTTATTGATGCCACCTCAAAAACCCGTTCCCTGCCGGCTTTCCCAAGGGAGTGGCCGAATGTAGTCTGTTCAGACCCGGAGACGATCGAACTTGTCAACAACAGGTGGCAGGAATATGGCCTCGGCCCTCTAATTGAATCACCGTCACTCAGGCTCCTTCCCTTGCTCAAACCGGGTGAAGCTTCAGTGGAGACGGTTAATGCAACCGCCGGGTGACAGGCTTACAGTCATTAGCCCTGTTTACTGCCTTTGTGCAGGGACTGAGAGACAGCCCGGCTCTCAATTACCTCATTGTGATCTTCATCATAGCAGCTCTGGTCTACCTGGTAATGCTCCAGTCCTGGGTGCTGCTCCGTACCAGGAAGCACCTGCGTGAGATACAGGGTGCATACAGCGAGATAGAGGTGCAGAGATCTGAACTGCAACTGCGAAACAAGGACCTGACAGACAGTCTCAACTATGCCTGCAGGATTCAGGCAGCCCTTCTTCCGGCCGGGCACCACATCAGGAAGATCTTTCCGGAACATTTCATTTACTACAGGCCGAAACATATAGTAAGTGGTGATTTCTACTGGTTCAGCGAGCGTGACGGAAAGTATTTCATCGCAGCGGCAGACTGCACCGGTCACGGGGTGCCGGGAGCCCTTATGTCAATGATCGGGCTGGAACTCATCCATAAGATCATCAATGAGATGAAGGTTGATGACACTGACCAGGTGCTGATCACAATGAACCGCGAGCTTGAATCAGCCTTCTTCAAGGAGGAAAGCGGCAAAGCCATCATTAAGGACGGAATAGAGATGGGTATTTGCATAATTGACAGAAAGACGAAGGTGTTGGAGTTCTCCGGGGCGTTTTTGCCCGTCTATATAGTGCGTGACGACAAGCTGATAGAGATAAAGGGCGACAAGAAGAACGTGGTGCAGTCGTTAGCCATGGTATCATTCAACCGGAGCACATTCACACTCCAGGAGGGAGATATCCTCTATCTCTTCTCCGATGGTTATGCTGACCAGTTCGGAGGGCCGGAAAACAAGAAGTTCATGTATCGCCGTCTGAGGCATATCCTGCTGACGATAAGCAAATATCCGCTTACCGACCAGCAACGGATTCTTGATGAGACCATCAGGTCATGGATGGGAGGGCATGACCAGATTGATGATATGATGATCCTGGGGGTTAAACCTTTCTGAGGTCAGATAAGAGCTGTTATCTTCTCAATAAGCACCTCAGGCTCGATTGGTTTGCTGATGTAATCATCCATTCCGACAGCCAGGCACTGCTCCCTGTCACCCAGCATAGCGTTAGCGGTGATGGCTATGATGGGTACGTGTCCGCTGGAGCTCATCTCCAGTCCGCGGATCTTCTCTGCTGCCACCAGCCCGTTCATCACCGGCATCTGCACGTCCATGAGTATAAGGTCATAGCGCGATGTGCCAAACATATCAAGCGCCTCCTTACCATTACGGGCAATCTCGAGCCTCTTTACAAGCGGTTCAAGCATAAGCTGGGTTATTCGCTGGTTGATGGGATTGTCTTCCACCAGAAGTATGTTCAGCTCTTTTATTTCCTTGTGACCCTTGTGTGTTTCCATTTCCCTGATAAGGGTGCTTGCGGCCGCGGGGCGTGTCAGCTTGTCGGCCCTGCGCAGGAAGATATAAAAGACGAAGTAGGAACCGGTTCCGGATGTTGCCTCCTGCCAGCTACCCCCGCAATCGCGGATCAGTCTTCCAGCCAGCGGGTAAGGCTGGCGTCCCTCACCGATGAAGACTACCTGGTTATTCGATGACAGGGTGAATTCCACTTTATGTGACCCCTCCCTTTCACCGGCTACCCTTGCCTGTATCTTGATTGTCACCTTACCTGCAGGTCCTGAAATGGCAGCACTGAGAAGATCGATGAGTATCTGCTTGATGATAATCGGGTCACCCCTGTATTCCTTGTCCCCCTCGCCATGGTCATCATAGACCACCACACTCTGGTCATGTCTCCTGCTGAGTTTCATCAGCCCGATGGTATCATGTATGATGGGCCCCAGCCTGAACCGTATCTCACCTCGCCTCTCGAAGGTGATGTTACCGGCAGTCTCCATGGTGAGTTCGTTGACCACCTCCACCATTGATCCGGTGGAGGCAATGAAGGTCTCCACAAGCTCCTCCTGCTTCGGTGATGAAGTGGTCTCACGGAGCATGTTGCCCAGAAGCACGAGGTTGTTGAGCGGTTCCCTGATCTTGTGCGAAAAGGAGTTGATCACCTCTTCATTCTTTTCTGCAATTGAAGCCAGCTCCCTGAGAATTTCCCTGTTGTCTGCAATAAGCTTGCGCAGTTCTGCTATCGCAAGCACAAGTGGTATAATAGCAATGGCACCTGCTGCCACCGGCACATACACCAGCCCGGCGAGAGCGGTGACAAGTCCTGTGACCAGCAGGAGAAGTGCTACGGCAACCGGCAGCAATATCCGGTTCCGCGTCCATCGGGTCATCAGGTCTGAGTGAGGAATGGCGGATGATCTTGATCTGTTCGGCATATCGTGAACGCAGTAGATTAACGTCATTCAAAGATACATCAATTTCAATAAAGATAAAGAGAGCCCTGTTCTCCGTGATGAGAAAAGATTATTTTTGCCTTACGGTATAATTTTTGAAGTAGAATCTGAAAAAGAGTGTGATGAAAAAGGCAGCATTGACACTGATCGCAGTCCTGTTTGCCACAGGCTTCACCAGGGCACAGCAGGGTGATACTCTTGTTCAGTATACTCCTGACTTCAAGTTCAGAGACGGCATATACCTGAACTTTGACATGGTTAAGACAAACAGTCCGATTCCAAAGGCTAAACTCTTTACGTCTGTAGACTACAACGACAAGGATTTCTTTGACCAGGTGATCTCCTCTGAGAAGATCTATTTCTATGATAATATGGGCGTCAGGCAGGAGATAGAAAAGAATGCCATATGGGGCTTCGCCCGCAATGGTGTCCTTTATGCCAAGGTACAAAACAACTTTAACCGCATCACCTTCTTCGGGGCGATAATCCATTTCGTGGCAGATGTCACAACCCAGACCGATTACAATCCTTACGGGTACTATGACCCCTATTACTCACCCTACAGGTCATTCTATTCGCCCTATTATTACAGTCCTTACTCCTCGCGTTACTATAACCCGTACTACGGCGGATACCCATACAGCCGCAACACATCACGCACTGACCTCGAAATGTTCATGATAGATTTCGAGACTGGAAAGACATATGAGTATAACCTTGAGAACCTGGAAGCACTCCTTATGCGTGACCCGGAGCTGTACGATGAGTTTGTATCAATGCGCAACAAAAACCAGAAAAAAATGATGTTCGTATACCTGAGGAAGTTCAATGAGAGACACCCGGTTCTCCTTCCTTCAGGCAAATAATTGCTTAATGAAGAAAATCACATTCCTCGCCCTGTCTTTTCTGTTTGCCTCAGCCATATCCGCTCAGCAGAGGCCCTACCCGACATTTGATGACGCTGCAAAATTCAAAAAATCAGTAACATGCGTTGTCAGGGAAGATGATCCCTTCTCTTTTTACAATGCTGAGATAAAGGCTGCGGTTGACAAATACTGGAAGGTAACCCCTGTGAAAAACATAACCACGGAGGAGTTCAACCTCATGCGCAATGACCCTGCTTACTCCTTCCTGGTGCTTACTATAACCAACTTCAGCAATGACAGGTCAGGTTCCACCTATGACTTCCTGAACCTGCTGCTGGGCGCCGACGTGGATGAACTTGATCAGCTGCCTGAATTCTGTGCCATACCACTTTGCTTCTCAGGCGCCCCGGAGGAGGAGTACAGTTACAAGCTCGGACTAATCATCCGGTTCATGGAATACCACGCAGGACTGGTGGTGAAGAATCCCACACTCTCAGCTTTGCGGTACCTCAAATACTATAACAAAAATGTCCCTGAAATAAAAAACAAGACTATTCTGGTGAGGCAGGCTGACCTGGCTCCTGAGGTGAACACCCTGGAAAGGATTGCAGCATATTACCCCTACAAGGTCAGGATTGTGGAAGAAGAGGAAATCATGCGCGCCATCGATGAGAAGCAGAAGGATGTCCTCGTAGTGCACAAGGTGGGCCCCGAAGGTGTAAAACAGACCGGCACCTGCATGAAAACCCTCATAGGGACAGATGATGCGATAATGTATTACTATGACAGTCATATGGTTGACAGTAAAAACGCGAGTGGCCTGTTGATTACAGATCTGAAGAGGCTTGCACGCTTCTGAGGATGCAGCATTTTGAACTGTGAACCGTCTTTAAGAAAAAAGCAATGGAAGAGACTAAAACCTACACACAGTCAGAGCGCGACTGGGCAATGTTCTGTCACCTGTCAACCTTTGCCGGTTATTTCTTCCCCTTCGGGGGGATTATCGGACCGCTTATCTGCTGGGTTTCAAGGAAAGACCAGTCTGAATGGGTCGATATGAACGGGAAGTCTGCCCTCAACTTCCAGATTTCCATCTTGCTTTATTCTATTTTACTAATTCCGCTCTGCTTCATCATTGTGGGAATTCCGCTGATAATTGCGCTCGGCATACTTGAGGTGGTGTGCGTCATAGTGGCAAGCATCAGGGCCGCAAAGGGCGAGGTCTTCAAATATCCTATTTCTATTCCTTTCATCCAATAAATAATTTATCATTACAATACGGTAAAGGCAGGTCTCATATCTGCGGCTACGTCATAATGATGCAGAACCTGCATATGTGAAAAATGGCCAGTGCCATGAGATTATTCTGTGTGATGCGCTAACGCCAGGTCTCAGACCTGTCGAAACGTCATAATGATACACAACCTGCATCCGCAGGGATATGATCCCCTTCCGTCATTTTTTCCTATTTTTGCCGGGAAACTATTTCCAGTCATGGCTCAGAAACCTTCCATCCCAAAGGGCACACGCGATTTCTCTCCGGTTGAGATGCTACGCCGCAACTATATCTTCGGAATAATCAGGAAGATCTTTTCGCTCTACGGCTACCTGCCGATAGAAACCCCGGCTATGGAAAACCTCTCAACCCTTCTGGGAAAGTATGGTGAGGAGGGTGACAGGCTCATCTTCAGGGTGCTCAATTCGGGAAACTTCCTGGCCGGAGTGACGCCATCGGTACTCTCGGCTGCAGATACATCCTCCCTGACCCGGCAGATCAGCGAAAAGGGACTCAGGTATGACCTTACCGTTCCATTCGCCCGGTATGTGGTCCAGCACCGCGACGAGATCACATTCCCGTTCCGCAGGTACCAGATACAACCGGTCTGGAGGGCTGACAGGCCCCAGAAGGGGAGATACCGGGAGTTCTTCCAGTGCGATGTGGATGTGATCGGCAGTGACTCTCTGCTCAATGAGGCTGAGCTCGTAAGGATAATCGACCGCATCTTCGGGGAACTTGGCATCAACATCGTAATCAAGATCAACAACCGCAAGATCCTGGCAGGCATTGCCGAGATAGCCGGTGCAGGGGAGAGGATCACAGATATCACCGTGGCTATTGACAAGCTTGAAAAAATAGGCAGGGACGGAGTAAGGCAGGAACTGGCCGGGAGAGGCATTACTCCTGAGGTGATTGCAAGGCTCGAACCGGTCATGGATCTGAGCGGCTCAACGGAACAGAAACTCACTGAGCTGAGGAAGGTGATGGCCGTATCGGCTTCAGGATTGAAAGGGATCGGGGAGATGGAGGAGCTGGCTGGTCACCTGGCTGTCGAACCGGTGCAGGCGGCGGTTGAGCTTGATCTTTCGCTTGCACGGGGGCTTAATTACTATACCGGTACCATAATCGAAGTTAAGGCGGCAGATCTTCCGTTCGGAAGCATCTGCGGCGGGGGACGTTACGATGATCTTACCGGCATCTTCGGCATGCCTGGCGTATCCGGTGTCGGTGTCTCTTTCGGTGCTGACAGGATTTATGACGTGATGATGCAACTCAGCCTCTTCCCGCAGCAAACCGGCTCGTCCACACAGGTGCTGGTCATCAATTTCGGTAGCGGGGAACTGCCGGCACTGATGAAAGTAGCCGGTGAGCTGAGAAAGGCCGGCATCGCCACCGAACTGTACCCTGACCCCGTAAAGCTTAAGAAGCAGTTTGCATATGCTGATTCATGCATGATTCCCCTGGTAGTAATTACCGGAAGCAATGAGATAGCCGCCGGACAGGCTACTGTTAAAAACATGAAAACAGGAGAACAGACAGCTGTCCCGCTCCCTGAACTCCCGTTATTTATAAAAGAAATTAAGAACTCCTGAGCAATCAATCAGTAATCGCAGCAGGCCTTGCCTACATGCTCCTCCTCATGCCCTGTTGTGCCTGACCCTGCCTTCTCTGGTTCAGCTCGCGCAGCAACTGTTGCTTGTACTGGTGCTCAACCTGGTACAGTTTGATGACCTTGGCCGGCGGAAGCACCTTCTCCAGGTTCTCATTGAATGATACCACCATGGCTGCCTCGTCGGCAAATGACCGGGTCAGCTTGTCAGCAGTCGATGCAACCTCCTCCTCAGTCATGTTAGTCTGGTTCTGTGCAGCATAACGTATCAGGAGCAACCGGTCAGCCTGCAGTTTGCTCTTCCTTGCCGAATAGTCGTTATAGACCGGCCAGAATTTTTCCGCCTCAGCAGGAGTAAGATCCAGGTTCTTTGTAAAGAAGGCAATCTTATAGGCCGTGAGCTTCACCCCGTCGTCCTGCATTGCACCCTTACCCATCCCCTGACCCTGCGCCCGGAGGGTCATGACTGCGACTCCTGTAAGCAAAAGTGCAGCGATGGTTGTAATAAATCTCTTCATAGTATTATTATAAAAGTTCATATATGTCATCAAGGAGGATATCTTCTGTCATCAGGTAATCAATGATGGCCTCTGAGGAGATTGCCTCCTCCGTTATCTCCGGGATGACAGTTTCGGTCATATTCAGCTCATCTTCAAGCATATATATATCTATCTCTTCAGCGGCGAGGTCTGCAAAGAGGCTGTTTGCGGCATCGGATACCCTGCCCGGACGGTCAGCATTGATCAGTCTGGTCAATGCGGTTGCGAGAATGGCGAAGCCCAGTATGGCAGCTGCCAGCGCAAGGAAAGGTTTCAGCCTTACAATCCTGCCACGTTTCCCGGAACCGGCATCTCCCGGTACAGCCACCGGCTGTTTTGAGAGCTGACCGACTTCCTGACCTGCGGCCTCCGCTTCCCTGATTGTGGCCATGGTGCGATCAGCCAGCGTGGCGAAATAATCTTCCGGCACCCTGAATGGATTCTCTTTTCCTGTTTCTTCGCTGAATTTCATGATATCTCTTTGACACCCTTGACGGGAATAGGTTTAATTCCTGTCAAGAAATTGTTCAATCTTTTTCACGGCATGATGATATGATGCCTTAAGAGCCCCCACGGATGTTCCGGTAACGGCACTTATATCTTCGTAGGTCATCTCTTCAAAGTACTTCATATTAAATACCGCACGCTGTTTCTCCGGCAGCTTCAGGATGGCATTCTGCAGCTTAATTGTCGCAGCATCGCCGTCAAACCACGTGCTTCCTTCTGCTGAGGAAGCAATGATTCCTTCAACATCATCGAGTGCAACACTGTTCTCACGTGCCCTCCTCCTGATCAGATTGAGGGCCTCATTGGTGGCAATTGACCATAGCCATGTTAATAGCGAGCTCTCAGACCGGAATGATCCGATGTTTTTCCATGCATTCAGGAAAGTGTTCTGCAGGGCGTCATCAGCGTCGTCATGGGTGATTACCAGACGGCGGATGTGCCAGTAGAGCTTTCGCCCGTATAGATCAATGATCATCCGGAATGCCTTATCGGCATCCTCAGAAAGAGTTTTCCTGATATCATCTTCAGTAAATTGCGACATTAACCTTCCGCGGGTGTTTTAGTCAGTCAGACGTCCGAAAGAGCCATTGGTTTAATCCGCACCTCAAACTTAGCCTCTTTTTGGTAACTTTGCAGCAACAGAATAATGAGATATGGCATTGAAATGCGGAATTATAGGGATCACCAGCGTGGGCAAGACCACCATCTTCAACTGTATATCAAATACCCGCGGTGAGACAAACACGTATGGTACCGGCGTAAAAGCGAACCTCGGTGTAATCCAGGTCCCGGACAAAAGGCTTTATGAGCTTGAAAAGTTCCAGCCCACCGAACGGATTGTACATACTACGGTTGATATCGTTGACATCCCGGGACTGGTCAGGGGGCAGGGTGACAGCTCAGGGGCACGCCTCCTCGGTGAGATACGGAACACTGATGCCCTGATACATGTTCTGCGATGCTTTGATGATGACAACCTCCCGCATATAGACGGTTCTGTCAACCCGGTCCATGACCTTGAAAACGTTGAGTTCGAACTGCAGGTCAAGGATGTGGAGTCAGTTGTGAAGAAGATTCAGCGGCTTGAGAGGGCGGCAAAGACCGGAGACAAGGAGGCTAAACACGGTGTTGAGATTCTGAACCTGTATAAGACTCATCTCGAGAGTTTTCAGAACGCCTCCTCCCTTGAGCTGAAGCCCGAGGAAAAGAAAGTGGTCGATGATATCTTCCTGCTGACCATGAAACCGGTGCTCTATGTGTGCAATGTTGACGAGGCTTCGGCAGTGGACGGAAACAGGTACGTTGAGGATGTAAGAAGTTTCCTTTCTTCAAGGGGTGCTGAGCCGCTGGTGATTGCCGGGGCACTTGAGGCTGAGATTGCCAATCTCACCGAAGAGACTGACAGACTGGAGTTCCTCGGGGCATCAGGACTGACTGAGCCGGGGGTGAACAAGCTCGTCAGGGCTGCCTACCGGATGCTTAACCTGCAGACATTTTTTACCGTGGGGCCGAAGGAGATAAGAGCATGGACCATTACTGCCGGCATGACCGCACCCCAGGCTGCAGGTGTCATCCATTCCGACCTCGAGAGAGGGTTCATCAGGGCGGAGGTGATGAAGTATGATGATTTCATCAGGCTCGGCTCCGAGCACGCATGCCGCGAAGCCGGCAAACTAATGGTGGAGGGCAAAGCCTACGTGGTTGCTGATGGTGACATACTCCACATACGGTTTAACGTATAACCATCAGGTTGAAACTCCGCAGAGTCATACCGGTAATCCTGCTGCTTGTCTCAATGCAGGCAGTTTACGGGCAGGAGAGCCCGGCCGGGGATGATATCAGGAATGCAGTGAACAGGTATGGCCAGGCCGAGGTGGTGATCAGTTATCCCGGATATGATGCAATGACCAGGCTGGCTTCACGATTCTCCGTCTCATCCTGCGACGGGCTTACAGCGAGGCTCTGCCTCTCTGCCCGCGACGCCACGGAGTTCATTGCGGCAGCCATACCTTACAGACTGATTGTGCCGGAAGAGCGAAAGGGGTTTTATACTGCCTCATCGGTAGCAGAGGCAATGCTCTGGCAGTCATATCCCACCTGGAAGCATTATGACACAATCATGCATAAGATTGCTGACCAGTGGCCCGACCTCTGCCGGCTTGATACAATAGGTTTCAGCCTTCAGGGGAGGGCGGTGCTGGCATTGAAGATCTCTGATAACCCTGAGCAGGATGAGCCCGAGCCTGAAGTGATGATCAGCTCATCAATCCATGGTGATGAGACAGCAGGTTTTGTTCTTCTGATGCGCCTCGCCGGGTACCTGGCTTCCGGTGGTGGCAGCGGAGCGAATGCGGCAGGGTTGGTGGCAGACCTGGTGTCAGGACTGGAAATATGGATCAACCCCCTTGCCAACCCTGACGGCATGTACCGCAACGGCGACACCCTGACCTATCCTATTCGCGCCAACAGCAACGGCTATGACCTCAACCGCAATTTCCCCGACCCCGAGGTAGGCGCGCCTGAGCCACTGCAGAAGGAAACCCTTGACATGATCAGGTTCATGGAAGAGAGACGGTTCGCTCTCTCCGTCAACCTGCACAGTGGTGCAGAGGTTGTAAACTATCCATGGGACAAATGGACAAGAGACCATCCTGACGATGATTGGTTCAATGCCATCAGCAGGCGTTATGCTGACACCGTTCACCTGAATTCCGGGCCCGGTTATATGACATTCCTTGACAACGGTGTCACAAAAGGGTGGGAGTGGTACCAGGTAAGGGGAGGACGGCAGGATTTTGTCACCTGGGGCCTTGGAGGACGCGAGGTGACCATAGAGCTCGATGATATCAAAATGACTCCGGGATCAAACCTGGAACTCTTGTGGCAGTGGAATTACCGTTCATTGCTACGCTACCTGGCCGAAGCTCTGACAGGAGTAAGGGGTACGGTCACCGATGCCGGAACAGGAGATCCGCTTAGCGCGAAGATTTTCATCGCCGGACATGACCTCGACTCATCACATGTCTGGTCAGACACTACCACCGGATTTTATACCCGTTTCCTTAGCCCCGGTACCTGGAACCTCACCTTCTCCTGCCCGGGATATAAATCAGATACCATCACCGCGGAGCTTACCTCATCCAATAACATTCAGGTCAGTGATATCCGGCTTGAAAAGGACGACCATGATTATCCTGTACCGCCGGAATCAGGGCTTCTGGTGTTCCCAAATCCGTCGGACGGAAGCTTCAGCGTCTTGCCTCCCGTGGCTGTTACAGGCGAGGTGACGGTCACTGTCACTTCAACTTCCGGCGCCCTCATGAAACGATACAGGGCAACCGCACGGCCTGGCATCCCTATTGAATGCGACTTCACCGGTCTGCCGACCGGATTATTCCTTGTTTCCGTCAACAGAGAGCCCAATGGTCCCATGGTAAGGGGCAAAGCGGTCATCACACGGTTGATAAACCGGTGACCGGTGGTGATATCTTTTACCGACCGGGTTGCAGATAAAATCAAAACTGGTATTTTTGGGACTTATTTCCAGGAGGGCTTTTGAAGATGAAAAGGGTAATTACAGTATTATATCTGCTTATTTTTACATTCAGTGTTACAGCTCAGTCAGCTTATATACCGCCTGACAAACCGAAGCTTGTAATAGGTATTATCGTGGAACAGCTGCGTTATGACCAGCTTGAACGAATATGGGAAATTCTTCCTGACAATGGATTGAAGAGGATGGTAAGCGAAGGCACCTATTACCGAAATGCATCAATTGATTACCTCTCCACCCAGGCAGCTCCCGGTTTTGCGACCATATCCACCGGTGCATCTCCTTCAGCTCACGGTATAACCTCTGACTCCTGGTTCCATCCGTTTAATGATGAGATGATCTACTGTGTTCAGGATGCAACCGCCAGCCCTGTCGGAGGTAGTTTCGAGACCGGTCTCTTCTCGCCTGTCAACCTGCTCTCCTCGACCTTCGCTGATGAACTTCAGATGGCTTCATGTGGTGGATCAAAGGTCTATGGAATAGGAATGAAGGAGATGTCTGCCATCATCACGGCAGGCCATGCTGCTGACGGCGCTTTCTGGTTTGATGACCGCACCGGTTCCTGGATGTCAAGCACATATTTCATAAAGACACTCCCTCCATGGCTCATGGACCTCAATGCCATGATGATGCCTCAGCAGTATCTCAACCAGACATGGCAACCACTGCTTGATCCGGCAACATATCCCGGATGCCAGCCCGACTCGAGCAGTCTCGAGAGGGGGTTCAACGGCCAGACATGGTTCCCATATGATCTCAAAGCCCTTTCAACCAAAGGGAAACTGCTTAATGTCACACGTGATTTCTCCGTTCTGCGAGATACTCCCTTCGCAGACGATTTTACCACTGAACTGGCGCTCAGGCTGATTGACAATGAGCAGATGGGTCAGGATGAAATCACTGATTTTCTTGCAATTACCTATTCTTCGTCAGACTATGTGGGTCATCGTTTCGGACCCTCTTCCGTGGAGGCTTCGGATGTACTGGTGAGACTTGACAGGAACATCGCCAGGCTTGTCGAAAAGATTGACAAGTCACTCGGCAAGAAGAATGTACTTGTTTACCTTGTGTCGGCTAACGGGGTGTCAGAGATCCCGGCAGTACTCGAACAGAGCAGGGTACCTTCGGGTTATTTCAGGCTGAACCAGTCACTGCAGCTGCTCCGCAGCTATCTCAATGCCGTTTACGGCCAGGGCGACTGGGTGCGGGGATTCTTTGACAGCCAGATATATCTTAACCGGGGCCTGATTGAGGGTGCAAAGATCAACCTGGAGGATATGCAGAAGAGGGTAGCCCGTTTCATGGTACAATTCTCCGGTATCTCAGCCGCCGTGCCCACCTCTGCTTTCGAGATGAGTGATTTCTCCGGCGGGCTGTTGCGCAAGATGAGCAATAACTACAACCAGCTGCGCTCGGGTGATGTCATGATAGCCCTGAACCCCGGCTGGGTGGAGAAGACTGACGATGTAACAGGCCATAATTCGCCCTGGGAGTATGATAGTCATGTGCCGATGATCTGGTTTGGATGGACAGCCAGCAGGGCTTCCGTCACCCGAAGTGTAAGCACCAGGGATATTGCCACCACCCTCTCGGTGCTGTGCAAGGTACCGCTTCCCAACTCATCGAGCGGTGACCCCCTTCACGAATTGTTCAGATAACTGTTGCCCGGACCGCCACCCGGGCAATGTCAGATAATTACAGCACCGCGGTTGAAGCTGTCCCTGACGCGGCATACACCTCTTATCAGTGCCGGATCCTGTTCGCAGCCGTTGCCGATGACAACCATGTCAGCCCCGGCAGTAAAAGCCTGCTCCACCTTTTCATCTGAGTCTATTCCTCCACCGGTAATGATCGGGATGGTCAGCTCCTCCCTTACAGCCCTGATCATGGATGGATCAACCGGTCTGGCAGCACCGCTGCCTCCCTCCAGGTAAATGGCTTTCATGCCAAGCATCTCTCCTGCGAGTGCCGTGGCAACGGCAATATCGTTCTTTCCTGACGGAATGGGGGTGGTCTGGCTCATATACTCAACGGAAGTGCCTCCTCCGCAGTCAATGAGCATGTAGCCCACAGGGATAACCCTGTCCCTCATATTTTTAAGGATAGGAGCTGCAATTACATGGCTGCCAATGAGAAGTTCGGGATTCCGTCCGCTTATGAGTGACAGCAGGAAAACGGCATCAGCTTCAACAGTAAGCTGTGTGAGATTTCCCGGGAATAGCACCACCGGGATGGATGACAATTCCTTCAGCCTCCTGACGACGTCAGCCACAGGCACAGTTGTAAGGCTGCCGCCTGCCAGGAAAAGATCCACACCAGCTTCCTCAGCCAGCCGGACAGCAGTTACCAGCGTTTCCTCTCCGGCCCGGTCAGGATCTATCAGCTGGGCCACAAGTTTCCTCTTCTTCCAGGGTATCTCAACTTTCATGCTTCTTCTTTGTCCAGACAATGGTGTAATTGTCGTATCTCGAATAATACAGAGTGAACCGGTCACTGATCCTCTCATTCTCCACAATGCCCCTGATCTCTCCAGACTCTTTCACCACAAAAGGTTCAATGGTGATATCATTGACAATGTTTATTCCCTCCTTGTCACAGATCTTATAAATAGCCTCTTTGGCACACCAGTGTATATACAGGTGATAGGTACGGTCAGACCACCTGCGGGTTACCTTCTCCCTTTTGTTCATGAACTTCGAGGCAAAGGCATTGATGTTCACCCTCATGTACTCAAGGTCAATGCCTACACGCTCGGTCTTGCTTAAAAGTATCGCTGTCAGCTTGTTGGAGTGAGTGATGCTGATGAAGTGGGAGCCGTCTTTGATAAATGGCTTATTGTTCTTGTTGTAAACTATCCTTGCTTCATTTCCGAGCATCTCCGCAAGCAGAGCCCTGACACTCAGAAACTCCATCTTCCTTGAGTTGCTCCGGAAGAACTCGTATCTTTTCCTGTCTTCAGGGCTGAATTCCACCATTGAAAGGAGCGTATCGATATCCTCTTCGATTTTCCAGACTCCGATAACCGTCTCCTTGTTCAGATAGTGCTTGGTAATGCAGCCCATATTCTACCGCCAGTTCAGCGTCTCGATAAGGTGAATGATGTCCTCCCTGATGAATGAGATCACCGGCATGAGTGAGTCTTCATTGGGCTGGGCTGTGAAATAAAGGGATCCCCTCAGGTAATGGCGGGTGCTGTCGGTTACGAAGAATTGCACCGCTGAAGCCGTGTTCCCCTTAAGGTCATATAGCATCCCGTAGACCCTGGAAGATTCATCAGCCCAGAGCTTCTCCTCGATGGCCTCTGCCCTGATAGTGTGTTTATAGGCCATTTCACGCGACAGCTCGGTCAGTGATGTGAGGTTGTCGTGTATATCGAAATAGGAGAGGTGTATCTTCGCCTTCAGCGAAGGGAATTCGATGTCCATCCAGCAGGTGTCAGTGGCAGCCGCGGGGTGCAGGTTGATGATGGCGTAGTGAGGGTATTCGATGGAGTAGGAGCAGGGGGAGTCAAAATGAACATAGCTTTTTTGCGGCAGGTCGATCCTGAAGTACCCTTTTGGCTTTGGTACCGGTGGATGGCCACAACCCGCCAGAATCAGTGCCGGGGCCAGCAGTGCGGCCGCAATTACTTTTTTCATACGTCTTCCCCTTTCTTTTCAGCAGAGATCTCCCTGATCCGCCTTTTCTCAATACTTTCAATTGTGAACCTGAAGCCTCCTGCAGTTATCTCCCTGCCCTTGACAGGTATCTCCCCGAGCAGCTCCAGCAGTAATCCTGCCAGTGTTTCAGAGTCGCCCCTCACCTCCCCGAAGGGATCATCTTCAAGCCCTGTAATACGGTAAAAATCATTCAGCAGTATCTTGCCGTCAAATACCCATTTTCCTTCACCTGTCTGAGTGTAAAGCGGCACCTCCTCATCTGTCTCATCGGTGATCTCACCTACAATCTCCTCCAGCACATCCTCAAGTGTCACCAGCCCGCTTGTCCCTCCGTACTCGTCCACTACAATAGCCATGTGTATCTTTTTTGCCTGGAACTCCTTAAGCAGCTCGCTTATCTTTTTCGTTTCCGGCACCACGTAGGCAGGGCGGATGAGTGATTGCCACCTGAAGTTGTCAGGTTTGCCGAGATGTGGCAGCAGGTCCTTGACAAACAGGATGCCCCTGACGTTGTCAAAGGTTTGAGAATAGACCGGGATGCGGGAGAAGCCTGATTCGACCACCTCATGCATGATGGTATGGAATCCATTGCTTATGTCGAGGGCAGTGACGTCCATCCGGGGGCACATGATAGCACTTGCGCTGGTGTTACCGAACCGGACAACCCCCTTGAGCAGGTCCTTGTCATCCTTGATCTCCGCAGAGGTCAGGTCAAGGGCCACCGACAGGTCATCAATGCTGAGGCCCGCATCTCTTGACTTCTGCCTGCGCCTGACAAAGAACGAAGAATAGGCCAGGAGGGAGGCCAGGGGTTTGAACAGCTTTGTGGTGAAGGTGAGTGCCGGAGCCATCATCAGTGCGAACTTCAGCTGGCTTCTCGAAGCCAGAACCTTGGGGATGATCTCGCAAAAGAGCAGCAGTATGAAGGTGATGACCACCACTTCAATAATAAAGGAAAGGACAGGGTTATTACTCAGGTCAAAAAGTCTTGAGCTGATGAACGCCGCCAGTATTATGATTGCAATGTTAATGACATTGTTGGCTACAAGGATGGTGCTCAGCAGCCTGTCAGGCTTTGCAAGGAGTCCCATCGCGGCTGATTGCCTCCTGCCCCTGCGGTGCTGGATCTCCTCCATGTCATTTGGGGTAAGTGAGAAGTAGGCCACCTCTGAACCGGAGATGAATGCAGATGCTATTATAAGCAGAATGAGGCAGATTATCTCTGCTCCCATGGCAAGTGGTGATCCTGTAACAGCGGCAAGAACCATTATTCCGGTTAATGTACCTGAGAGTAGCGTCTCCAAAATCATCCGGATTGGTTACCTAAAAGGGCAGGTCATCTGCAGTGTCATGGGTGGAGAGATCTTCACCCAATCCCTCGCCCGCTGAAGGAGATGACGGCCGGGAAGGGGAAGTATAACCCTGACTGCCGCCCTGGTTGTTGTTCTGGTATCCCTGGTTGCCCTGGTAACCCTGGCCCGGCTGGCCTGCGTTGTCAGGCTTACGGCCAAGCAGCTGAATCACATCGGCTTCCACCTCCACGATGTATCTCTTGTTGCCGTCACGGTCATCATATGACCTGTAGCGAAGCTTGCCCTCAACGAGTATCTGTGATCCCTTGCGTATATAGTTCTCAGACAGTTCGGCAAGCCTTCTCCATGCCACAATGTTGTGCCATTCAGTCTGTGTCACCTTCTCGCCACCCCTGGGGGTGTAGGTTTCACTTGTTGCGAGTGAGAAAGAAGCTTTGATATTGTTCTCAAAACGCCTGATCTCGGGATCTTTACCGACGTTACCCACCAGTATTACCTTATTGAATGACATAGCTTTAGTATTAATTATACTTCTCTAAAAGGATGTAAAGTTACGAAAAATATTGCTGTGAAGGCCAGGAGACAGTTACTCCCTTGCGGGAGCCGCCTTCCGGGCTTGCCCGTAAAGCGTGTTTTTACACCGTATATTTTATAGGTATCAAAAAATCAGCAATTTCGGACTGAAAAAAAAGTTTTGTCGCCTGTTATTGATAAATAATATTTTATATTTGCACATTGAAAAAACAGAACATCAAAATAATTTGTTGAATTTAAAATTCTTGCAACATGACAAAAGCAGACATTGTTAACGAAATTGCCAAGAACACTGGAATTGAAAAAGTGACCGTTCAGAAAACCGTTGAGGCTTTCATGGAATCAGTAAAAGACTCAATGGTCGCCGGCAATAATGTTTATCTCAGGGGATTTGGCAGCTTCATCGTGAAGAAGCGCGCGAAGAAAACAGCCAGGAACATCTCGAAGAATACCACCATTATCATTCCTGCTCACAATATCCCGGCATTCAAACCTGCCAAGACTTTCATCAACAAGGTAAAATCACACGTTAAGAAATAATAATATGCCAAGCGGTAAAAAGAGAAAAAGGCATAAGATGGCAACCCACAAGCGTAAAAAGCGCTTGCGGAAAGACAGGCATAAGAAGAAGAAGTAGCATAAATGCATAGTCTGTAGCTCTTATATCTAACCTAAAGATCCGTAGATCTTTAGGTTAGTTGCATTATAAAGCGACTATAGGCTGGCAACAAATTCCGGAATGTGAATAAGGATTTAATTATCAGCGTAAATGATGCTGAGATATCCATTGCACTACTGGAGGATAAGCAGCTTGTCGAGTTAAATAAAGAAAAGCGGAATGTAAAATTCTCAGTCGGCGACATTTACCTGGGAAAGGTAAAGAAGATCATGCCGGGGCTTAATGCAGCGTTCATTAACGTTGGGTTCGAAAAAGATGCTTTCCTGCACTATCTTGATCTGGGAGCCCAGTTCAGGACCCTCCACCGTTATTACCAGCTGGCCACACAGAACAAGGCCAGAATGACGACAGTGTCAAAGTTCAAGCCTGAGGCTGACATTGACAAGGATGGGAAGATAGCTGACGTACTGACAGCAGGACAGACAGTTATCGTGCAGATAACCAAGGAACCCATCTCCACAAAGGGGCCAAGGCTGGCCTCAGAGGTGAGCATAGCAGGACGAAACCTCGTCCTCATGCCATTCTCAGACAAGGTATCCGTCTCTTCAAAGATAGAGAACGCAGAGGAACGAAATCGCCTCAAGCTCCTGATACAGAGTATTAAGCCGAAGAATTACGGCGTCATTGTACGTACCGTTGCCGAAGGAAAGAAGGTGGCAGCCCTGGACGCTGAACTTAAGGAACTTATCAACCGATGGGAGACAGCTCTCTCGGGAGTACACCGTGACGTAAAGTCGCCACGACTGCTCCTGGGTGAGATGAACCGCACGACAACAATCCTCAGGGATATACTCAGTACCGACTTCAACAGCATCATCGTGGATGATGAGGTTATTGCCGGCGAAGTGAAATCATACATCAGGGAGATAGCCCCTGAGAAGGAAAAGATAGTAAAGGTATATAAGGAGCAATTTCCCATCTTTGACCATTATGGCGTCAGCCGACAGATCAAGGGACTCTTCGGACGCACCATCTCTTTCAAGGGCGGTTCATACCTTATAATTGAGCATACTGAAGCACTGCACGTCGTTGACGTCAACAGCGGCAACAGGTCAAAATCAGGCTCTGACCAGGAGTCAAATGCCCTCTCCGTCAATCTTGAGGCGGCAAGGGAAATAGCCCGGCAGCTGCGCCTCAGAGATATGGGCGGAATAATCGTGATTGACTTCATTGATATGCAGGCTAACGATAACCGCCAGGCCCTCCATGACAGGATGAAGGAACTGATGAGCGCTGACAGGGCCAAACATAATATACTACCCCTCAGCAAATTCGGGCTGATGCAGATAACAAGGCAGAGGGTACGCCCCGAAACGACAATCGTCACTGATGAGAAATGCCCTGTCTGCAGGGGAGAGGGGAAAACTGCCCCTGCTATATTGCTTACCGATGAGATCGAACGGACACTCTCTTCAATCATTGAGAAGGTAAAGACCACAAGATTCATCCTCAGGACCCATCCTTTTGTAGCTGCCTACCTGCGGGAAGGGCTCTTTCCCAGGATATCCAGGACAAACAAGAAGTACGGCGTCAGCATAAAGGTGCAGGGAATCGAATCTTTCCATTTCCTGCAGTATCAGTTCTGCGACAGGCAGGGTAACGAGATTGATCTCACCTGATTTTCCTGTCATTAATCGTATTCTGTATTTATGCAGGTAGCGGCAGGTTTCAGACCTGCCGCTGCTGTATGATTATGGTCTTTATCCGCTGTGCAGGCAGCGAAAGGCCTCAGACCTGCCGCTGTATGCAATATGCAGATATTCTTTACAGATGGATGACCCTGCCCGAACCTGTGCGGGTGAGGTTAATATCCGGGTCGCCCACGATATAGATGTTGCCGCTGCCGCTGATAACAGCATCAAGCTGATCATTGACCGTGGCATAAACTGATCCTGAGCCTGATAATGTGAATGTGGCTGTGCTGCTGGAGCAATCACGTGAGAAAATAGTACCTGACCCTGTGACCACGAAGCGGCACGTTACCGCTGAACCTGACATCGTCAGGTCGCCTGAACCTGACAGGGTGGCCTTCAGTGAGGTGGCATCAATCTCTTCTGTAATCACGTCTCCTGACCCTGATAAGATTAATGAGACCTCGTCGCCTGAAAGGGTTTCTGCAGTGATATCACCCGAACCACTGCTTACAATCCTTACATCACTTCCAGACAGTGGCCCAGCAACAAAGTCGCCTGACCCTGAATTTACTATCTCACTGATCTGAGGAGCTGTTACGGTGATTACCGGGTGCTTTGTATAGTTAAGACAGTGCGTGCCCCTGATAGTGCCTATCTCTAGCGCACCTCCCCTTACCTCTGTCTCTATATAAGGCAGAATATTGCTCTCAGCCTCAACTGTGATCGTATATTCCTCACCCTGGATGTAATTCACGTGAAATGATGCTTCATTGGCAATGGCCGTAAACGGTACTGCATCCCTCAATTCGGTGTCCACATCCCCGTTGCCGTCAATACAATCCACGAAGAAACTGCAGGAGGCAAGTGTTGTCATGGCCATTATTAAAGCCGGAATTAGTGTTTTCATATTATTATCCTTTTACTGTTTCCTCTTAAGGACATAAAAAAATCTGGTCAGTTGCATTTCTGCCCAAAAATCTACTTCTGCAATAACCTGATTTCACCCCTTGTGGCTTCTATCCTTATCTGCGGACGACCGGCACCGGTGCCAGCCGAAGCTCTTGTCAGAAAGACCTTGTCTTCAGCGTTTATCTCCGTCTTCTCCGGCTCAGGGGTGAATCCCGGAAGGGAGACGAAGGCATTGGTATGTCTTATCTCCAGGTCATAGGCTGAACCCTCTTCCAGAGCCATGTCAATGTCAGCATATGATGAGCGTATATCTGTAAGCCTTAATCGCCGGTCAACATTCTCGAATGAGAGGTTCCCGTATTTCACTGACATGTTTATTTCGCCGGTAATCCGGTCAGCAATGATGTCACTGAAGTAGCTGGTTCCTGTCATCACCTCCACGGTGCCGAAATGAAGGTCATCACGCTTGGAGTCGAGGTCAACTGTACGGCAGGCGTCAACCCATGCCTTTGACGAGACAGAGGCAAGCTTGATTGTTCCGGCTTCACGGGCCCGTAGTTCGCTGAATGAAAGAGTCAGCTTTCCCTCTCTGACGCTTCTTACATTCGCCTTGCAGAAGGTGAGCTCCATCATCTGGGCATTGCCCACAGCTGCTGCATCCAGGTTGCCGTTTGACAGCTTTAGCGCCAGCACCGGAGTTTCATCACCGATATACACATCACCATAACTGTTGGTGATCCGCAGCACTGTCTCCCGTGGACACTCAATACGATAGTCTATCTTGAGCCGTGAATCGAAGTTGACCAGGTTTTTTGTCAGCCCCTTGAGACTTTCGAAGAGGGGAGTGATCCCCTTCCGGAATGATGTTACTGCCCTGACCGCTGTCCCTGACTGGGTGATACTCACATCGACGTCTGACATCAGCGCATCAATCTTGTCACCGGTATTTGACGAGGCGGTGATCTCAACCTTTACGGTGATTGAGTCATTGTCTGAATGGGTGACGTGTATGTCACCGTACTTGTTAGTCACCTCCAGGATAGCGTCGCTGCCTGCCCGGAATGATTGCCTCAGGACCTTGCTGTCAGAAATCTGCTGGCCTGTAAGTGTCAGTCCGGCCGGCATCAGCATGATCGCAATTAACAGAGTTTTATAGTTCATTGCCTGGTTTTATTTCTGCTTCAATACCTGTCTCCTTCATAAGGCTGAGCATGTCTTCAAGTAGCTCTATGCGGAGCCTGTAGTTGCCAATAAGGGCTTCAATCACCTCACTGCTGGCAATGTTATCATCCAGGTCACGGATTATCTGTGCTGACAGACTGTCAAGCTCGTTCAAGCCCAGGGTCAGTTCGGTGTTGATATCAGGATTGGCGGTAAGCAATGGCTCTGCCTCCTCGTATAGTGTTCTGATCTTTTCGTCATAATACCTGTAGGTCTCCCGTACCGCTGCCACCTGCGGGTCATTCAGATTCTGAGACCTGAGCAGCATGCCTGCTAGGACGGTGATGGCCACTCCGGCAACTATCACAGCCACCGCCGCACGCCATATCACACGGTGCATATGTATCCGCCTGCCCGGAAGGCCTCTCTTCCCACTTTGGCCGCTGTCTCCCGCCTCCTGCCTGTTAATGCCGCCTTCAGGCGACTCCTCATTACCGGAAAGATCCTGCCCGATCCTTTTCCACAGGTCAGGGCCGGGTTCATGTATATCCAGCTCATTCCTGACGCTCCTTATATGTTTCTCGAGTTCATCCATCTCTTTGCATTTCTGAGAGTATCTTTTTTAATTTTTCCTTTGCCCTTGAATACTGTGTCTTGGAAGTTGATTCCGAGATGCCAAGTATCTGTGAAATTTCGGTGTGATCATAACCCTCGAGCAGGTAGAGGCTGAATACCACCCTGTACCCGTCAGGAAGCCTTTCCACAGCCCGGGCTATTACCGCCGGGTCAGGCCATGTCATCTCCTGTGGCTCATCCTGCTGCATCTCATGGCGGCTATAGTCATCAATGAGCACCAGTTCAGTTTCCTTCTTCCGAAGCCTGCTGATACAACGGTTTATTACTATTGTTTTTAGCCATGCCCCGAAGGTGGAGTCAGTGCGGTATGACCCTATCTTCCTGAAGCAGTCAGTAAATGCCTCCTGTAGCATATCCTCGGCATCCTCCCTGTTGCCCATTATCCTGTGGGCGGTGTTGAACATCGCCTTTGAATAAAGCTCATACAGCCTGAACTGTGCTCTCCGGTTTCCCCCGCGGCACTCATCAATGAGCCTGTCATGTATGTGTATATCCGGTGTGGCCAAGTTCCAGGTTGTTCTTGATCAATGACGCATTAAAGTTAAATTAGTTGCATGAATAGTGCCATATCCATTTCCCGAACTCTTTTTTTGATAAATATTAGGAGCAGGATCACATTTTAATTATATTTGCGTTTGTTAAAAGACTGATCAGACCGGTACAATATACTGGAGAGGAAATTTAAGATGCTTTTTACTGTCCAAAAGCAATTTTTCCATTCTTTTCATGGCTGCCCCGCTTTTTTCAGCGGGGCTTTTTTTTAGCAGGATCACTGTAGTTCAACGGCTATTTATTGCATAATCTCTGTGATTCACTGACTTTTAGTTCAGAAAGTCACATGGGCCCGCCGGCTGCAGAGCACCTCCCTCTCATTCATAATCACATATTTAACCTTTTTTATGACTTTAGCAGTTGACTGGCACTTATAATCAGCCTTTGATATTTATATCTTAGCACTGACATCTTAAATGAATACAATGCATATTAAATTCCTGGTAATGACTCTCTGTCTTTTCGCGGTATCATGCAAGCCGGGAGAGGAGCAGATCAGCCGCAAGGCTGAGAGGATGCATGATGACATCCTTTCTGTCGATACCCACTGTGATACACCCATGCGGTACTTCAGGGGCGGCTTTGATCCCGGAGTTCGCAATGACAAGGGATGTGTCGATTTTCCGAGGATGAAGGAGGGGAGACTTGATGCCGAATTCTTTGCCATTTTCATCGGACAGGGACCGCGTACCCCTGAGGCTTACGAAAGGGAGCATGGAAGAACCCTTGCCATTTTTGACTCTGTCAGGGCAAGCGTGGCACGCAACCAGGGCATAGCCGGTATAGCCCTCAATCCTGATGATGCCCTCAGACTGAAGGCTGAAGGCAAAGTGGCAATATTCATGGGGATAGAAAACGGCTACCCTGTGGGTACTGATATCTCAAAGATCAGCCAGTACTATGATCTTGGTGCACGCTATATCACCCTGTGCCACTCATCCAACAACGATATATGCGACTCTTCAAGCGACAAGGGCGGTCCTGAGCATAATGGTCTTTCCGCCTTCGGCGAAGAGGTAGTCAGGGAGATGAACCGCGTCGGAATTATAGTTGACGTGTCACACATTTCTGACGAGTCATTTTATGATGTGCTGGCCATAACGAAGGCGCCGGTGATAGCATCCCACTCATCATGCCGGGCGCTGTGTGAGAGCCCCCGCAACCTCAATGATGACATGCTTCAGGCCCTGAAGAAGAACGGAGGCGTAATTCAGATATGCATCCTGAGTGATTATCTCAGGCAGCCGGTACCAAACCCGGAGTATGATGCAAAGGTCAGGGAACTGCGCGACAAATGGCGGAACATTGGCCAGGAACTGACCGAGGAACAGCAGGAGCAGCGATGGGAGGAGCTCTCAAAACTCAGGTCGGAATATGTCAGGCTGGCAACAATTGAAGATGCCGTGAACCATATTCAGCATGTGATTGACGTCATCGGGATCGACTATGTAGGCATAGGATCTGACTTCGACGGTGGCGGAAGTATTGAGGGGTGCACTGATGTCTCTATGATGAAGAACATTACAAAGGAAATGATCCGCCGCGGATACAGCCGCGACGATATTGCCAAGATCTGGGGAGGGAACTTCATGAGAGTCATGAGGGAAGTTCAGGCAGTAGGCAATAGCCATTAGGCAATAGTGTTAACATAATCTGTGTAGAGACTGCCTGGTTTCCAGCATCTTTACTATTGCCTATTGCCTATTGCCTTTTACCCTTGAGAACCTCAATGACTTGATCATCCATGACGGCAGTGGCTTGTTAGGGTCACGGCGACGCATGTCAAGGTACCAACCAAACTTTTTTAAGATGGGCACCTTATGTGTCTCTACGAATTCGATAAGGGTGCCGTCAGGATCCTCGATATAAGCGAAGTAGCCGGCTGCCTCGCCCATATCAAAGCTGCTTCCCTCATGGCTCTGTTTGCTGTCGACAGTAAACGGGAAGCCCGTTTCGCTGCAGTATTTGCGAAGGTTATCCATGCCGCTGATGTCATAACAGAGGTGAATGAAACCCGGATCGCCCCATAGCCTCCCCTCAAAGATCCGGGTCGGCTTACGATCAAGTGCCTGTACAAGCTCAATGACACTCTGGCCGAAGATGGGGTTGAAGCCGCCATGGAATGGTCTTGAGGGTGCCAGGAGCATGCGCCTGAATTGACCGCTGCCGCCGGGTACCGGCGCCAGGTCATCAAAGGTGCCAGTGTTGTCAAATACCACCCTGTCATATCCAAGTATATCAGAATAGAGTCCCAGTGCCCGGTCGATGTCTGATACACCGATAATGGCTCCGTATGATCCGCCCGAGATCTTCTTCAGGTTCATGAACCAGTCGGTGGCTCCCACAATGTGGAACAGGTTGCCGAAAGGGTCTTTGACGAAGAAGCTCTTCCTGCCTGCCGGGTCAGCCAACGGTTTACCAAGCACATCCACATTATTGGCTTTCCAATAACTCCAGGCGCTGTCGACATCTTTTACCTTCATCTTGCAGGCGAAGATGCCCAGGTCACCCAGTTTTGTCTCGTGGTCACGGTATTTCGGTTCCCTTCCCTTGTGCTGCCACACCTCGAATCCGCCGCCGCTCTGCAGGTTCATCGCCAGCACGGCATGCCTGCTTCGCGGCTTACCACCGGTGTATGGCAGCATCAGCCTGGCCTCTGCTTCATCCTCGAAGATACGGCAGTCCATCCCGAATGCCCTGATGTACCATTCCCATGCTTCACTGAGGTCGTAAACCCCAACACCCATCTGCTGTATCCCACTGATAATGTAACCCTTGATCTTCATGACTCCTTTTTTACATTGGTTTAATCCGTCCCGCTATCCTGAAGAAGAGCGATGGTAAATATTTCCTGATTTTAAGCATCAGCAGCTCCCTGCTGCCAACAAGTATCTCCCTTTTGTTTCTCTGAAGCCCCCTGATGATCTGTTCAGCAGCTCTTGACGGGGTTACGCCGCCCTTTTGCCCGTCGTCCATCTTGCCGTGTTCCTTGCCGGCAGAAGTAAGCGCATGAAGCGAGATGGCTGTCTGCACCCTCCCCGGAATGAGCACGGAGACCCTTATGTTGTCTTTGCCGTGTTCAATCAGCAGGGTCTCGAAGAAGCCATGCAGCGCCTGCTTTGAGGCTGAGTATGCTGAACGCAGCGGGAAACCGAACCGGCCTGTGATGGAGCTGGTGGCAGCTATATGCCCGCCTCCGCCGGCAATCATGTGAGGAAGCACTGCCTTGGTGATGGCGATTGTGCCGAAGTAGTTGATCTCCATGATTTTACGGTCAAGCCACAGCGGTGTCTCAATCAGCAGCGCCCTCTGGCTTATCCCCCCGATATTGAGAAGCATGTCGATCCGGCCTTCCTGCCGGGCTACCCCATTAACCAGGTTTTCGATGCCGGAGGTATCTGACAGGTCGAAGGGCACGCATATGATACTCCCCTTTAACCCGGAGCACTCTCCGGCTACCCTTTCCAGCCCTGTTGTGTCATTGGATGATGCTATCACCCTGCTTCCGCCCACGACGAAGGCTTTCACCAGGGCTTCGCCTATTCCCGAGGAGGCCCCGGTGATCCAAACTACCTTTCCGGTAAAAAAATCTTTCATTATCAAAGAGAAGCAACGCGTTTGATGAGTTTATTGTACGTGTCCACCAACGTAATGAATACAGGATTCCCGGTGCGACGGAGATTCCAGATCCTTATCCCCCCTATTGTGCGCAGCAGCAGAAGAAACCAGTTCCATGCCAGTATGCCCAGCACCGGGATAATCATGAAGGCCATTATTGCCACCCACCACGGCTTGATTAAAATAAGGGCAAGTATCAGGTACAGAGGCCCGAAGATGAAGCTCAGCCCCAGGAAGAAACCGTATCTTGCAGTGCTGATGAATGCCGGATCCTTTGACTTGATGGCCTGCTGGTATGCCACCTGGTAAGTCAGTATATTGAACAGGGCGCCGGCAACAAAAACGGGAAGGGTGACAAGCAGCAGAAGTGATGACAGTGTAAGCCATACAAGCCGGTGGCTCTTCTTTCTCAGGTGACGGTATGTGACATTAAGCTCTGTTGCCATGTCACGTACCGCCAGTGACCCCTCACATATCTCCCGGTAGCTCCCCTGATCAGCCAGCCTCAGTTCGTTGAGTTTGCTTACAAGTCGCTTGTCACGGAAGAGTTTCGGGTACCTTATCTTGTCACTGTACTTCTCGTTGATGATGCTGCGCAGTTCATTGACAGCCTCATAGTTCTCCTCATCCTCGATGTGTACCATCACCTTCTTCATCTCATCCGATAGCCTGTCACGCAGTTCGGCCATCGCCCTGTTGGGATTCTCCCGGTATGAATCATAATACTCCGAGACATGGATCGGATGCCCGTACACAACAGTGAGTACCTGCCTGAAACGCCAGTAATGGGAGTATTCAAGTCCGACCGGAACCAGGTTTATCTCTCCTTTAAACTCCTTTGCTTCAGCGGTCTGGAAGGCGATGCGGCAGATACCCTTCTTCAGTTGCCTCAGCTTCCTGAAAGTGGCATGATTACCTTCGGGCAGGATAACCACTCCGTTGCGGTTTTCCATCACCCTCAGCGTGTCATGGAAAGTATCATCATTCTGCTTCACGGCATCGAAACCATCCCTGATGCGGTAGACAGGAAGCATCTTGAGGAAATAGAGAATCTTTGCAACGAACTTCTTCCTGAAGATATCAGCCCTGGCCAGGAACACAAGCTGACGGTCAAGGGTGCAGAGCACAGCCATTGCATCCATCAGCGCATTCTGGTGATTGGGCGCCAGGATTGTAGGCACGGAAAAATCAACAGTATCCTTACCCAGAACTATTACCCTGCGATAGAAAATATAATTGTGCCAGAAATCGACATACTTCTTTAAAAGCTGATAGAAAATATCAAACTTCTCAATGTTCTTCTTACCCATTCCGCAACAAGGTTTTTACCTTCCTTTAAAGAGTTGTGAAGCCCCCAGACCTCACATTTTACGAAGTTATTAAAAGTTTATCCGCGGACTGAAAAAAATGGCGCAGTTAACAGGTATCACCTATATTTTAGGTATTTATACCACCATGGCGGGAGCTGTGTGGATGCATGCAACGGATACACTCCGGAGGGAAGCCCTGGTTTTATTCCAGGAAGTCATCGAGCTCCCGGCGTTCTCTCTTGGTCGGGCGGCCGCTGCCGCGCGGCCGGTATCCGCTGACCATCCTTCCCGGGATAAGCTTCGTTTTCTCCTCTTCAGGGGTGATGTCAGTGATGTAGCTGCTGACCAGCGGTGCCCCGACCCTTCCCCTGGGAATGGCGGTAACAGCGTAGGTGTAAGTAACCGGTGGTTTCCTGACAGTGATGATTGCGCCCGGGGCAATCAGGGACGCCGGCTTGGCAGGATGACCGCAGACTATGATCCTTCCTTTCCTGCATTCCTCGGTGGCTATACTGCGTGACTTGTACAGCCTTACGAACCAGAGGAACTTATCGATCCTTTCACCATTTTCCGCTTTCATCGGTTATTGTCTTGCGGGGGGCAAATGCCTGTCTTCGGTCATTGTCTTGCGGGGGGCAAATGCCTGTCATCGGTCATTGTTTTGCAGGGGGCAAAACGCTGTCATCGCTGAGGGTTTTGCCCTTGCGGTTATATGCTGTCATGGTGAGTTCACATCCTGCAACGGCAAAAGAAAGCATCATTTCCACCGCCAGCGGGATTCTTTTCTCCATAATCAGGAGTTCTTCAGTGCTCCACTCTCCGAGCACATAGTCAACCTGCCTGCCCCTGGGGAAGTCACTCCCAATGCCTATCCTCAGGCGCGCATACTGGTCCGTACCCATGACTTCACTAATGCTGGTGAGTCCGTTGTGCCCGCCGGCGCTTCCGGCGGATCTGAGTCTGATGCTCCCGGTGGGTATGGCTATATCATCTGTAATGACCAGGAGATTTTCCTGTGCGATTTTTTCCTTCTGAAGCCAGTATCGTACCGCATTACCGCTGCGGTTCATGAAGGTGGATGGCTTAAGTAATACCAGTTCGGCGTTTTTGTGCCTGAGCCTGGCAATATATCCGTAACGGCTATCCTTAAAAACGATACCGGATGCTGCAGCTGCAGCATCCAGTACCATAAATCCTACGTTATGACGTGTGTTCCTGTACTCGTCGCCTATGTTGCCAAGACCGGCGATAAGATGTTTCATTACGCACCCTGGAGAGGTTATTCCTTAGCAGAAGCCTCAGCAGCCGGAGCCTCAGCTCCCGGAGCAGCTGCTTCTTCCTCCTTGAGGGAAACCCTGGAGACTTCAACTGCAACAATCATTGCGCGCTTGTTGTCAATGATATCCAGGTTCTCATATTTGAGATCACCTATCTTGATTGACTGTCCGATCCCGATGCCGGTAATGTCAATGGTAAGATGATCAGGTATATGCTTTGTGAGCCCCTTAACCTTGAGAGTTCTGCGCTTGACGCGAAGCTTGCCTCCGGCCTTTACACCTGCCGACTCACCGGTAATCTTCAACGGGATTTCTATTGTAACAGGCTTGTCTTCACTTACCTGCATGAAATCGATATGCTGTAACCTGTCTGTAACAGGATGGAACTGGATATCCTTCATCACTGCTTTATAGCTCTTTCCGGCAACTTCAAGATTCACAAGAAACACGTCGGGAGTATATACCAGTCCGCGGAACGTGTTCTCATGTGCATAAAAATGAAGATTCTCCTTCTCCATGTACATTACACATGGTACATTATCCTCTGCCCGCAGGCTGTTGGTACTCTTCTTGCCGAAATGTTCACGGGGGAAGGCTTTGATCTCAATAGTTTTCATCAGTCTTTAATTTGTTGTGCTACTCAAGGTTAATGCCATTTAACCTCCCATCACACGTTTGACGTTTTGTTGGAAAAAATTGGCGTGCAAATATAGCTAAAAAGCTCAGAAAACAAAACCGGAACTGATAGAGGTATTTGTATAGACTGCTTTTATTGCTTCGGCGAAGATATCGCCAATGGAAAGAATCTTTATTTTCGGCGAATGGCAGACGAGCGGAATACTGTCTGTGACAACGAGTTCCTCAAGGGGTGACTTGTCAATCTTCTCCACCGCATTTCCTGAAAGCACAGGATGGGTGGCCACAGCCCTGACGCTTAATGCTCCGCGGTCCTTCATTACTGTAGCGGCAAATGTCAACGTTCCGGCAGTGTCAACCATGTCATCAATGATGACCACATTCCTCCCCTCCACTTCTCCTATTATTGATATTTCCTCAACCACGTTTGGCTTTTTCCTGAGCTTATAGCACAGCACCATTTCAGACTGCAGGTAGCGTGCATAGGCATTGGCCCTCTTTGAACCGCCCATGTCAGGGGCGGAGACGGTCAGGTTGGGAAGATTCAGGTTCCTGATATAAGGGGCGAAGAGTGCTGACCCGAAGAGGTGATCGACGGGTACGTCGAAGAATCCCTGTATCTGGTCCGCATGAAGGTCCATCGTAATTATCCGGTCAACGCCGGCCTTGGTCAGCATGTCGGCAGTGAGCTTGGCTCCCAGTGACACCCGGGGCCGGTCCTTGCGGTCCTGACGCGCATAACCGTAATAAGGAATTACCGCATTCACCTTGTAGGCAGAAGCCCTCTTGGCAGCGTCAATCATCAGAAGCAGCTCCATCAGATTCTCCGCGGGAGGATTGGTAGACTGTATAATGAATACATGACAGCCCCTGACAGATTCGTCAAAACAGGGCTGGAATTCGCCGTCACTAAAGCTCAGTAGTGAGCTCTTGCCAAGTTCAATGCCGAGGTGGTCGGCAATCTTTTCTGCAATTGTCAGTGAAGATGTGCAGGAAAATATCTTGAAGGGGGCCCGGCTGGTCATAACAGAAAATTGGTTTTGGTTTCACTCAACGATGCCCCAAAAATAATATTTATGGGTTAATCATTTCCTCCCGGTGAAAAATATCATACTGTTTTCAATATAATCGAGTACCTCTTCCCTGCCTGTACCCCTTGAAGCGGATGTGACAAAGGTAGGAGGGAGGCTCTCCCAGGTGCGCAGCATGACCTTGTCATGGATCTCCCTGATCTTTGCTGCTTCGGCAGCCGACAGCTTGTCGGTTTTGGTGAAAACCCTGGCAAATGGTACACCGTTCAGGGCCAGTCTCTCCATGAATGCCAGGTCAGATGCCATCGGTTCATGCCTGCCATCAATCAGGGCAAAGAGAAGGATAAGGTTCTCCCTCAGCGTGACATATGATGTAAAGAGCTTGTCCCATTGCTCGCGCATCTTCTGTGATACGCGTGCATAACCATAACCGGGCAGGTCTACCAGGTACCAGCTCTCATTGATGATAAAATGATTGATGGTCTGTGTCTTGCCCGGGCTGCCAGATGTCTTTGCCAGCCCTTTTCTCGAGACAAGCATATTGATCAGTGATGACTTGCCGACGTTTGACCTGCCTATGAAAGCATATTCCGGACGGTCAGGCGGTGGCAGCTGACTGATCTTCGCGCTGCTGGTGACAAAGGAGGCTGACCTGATGATCATTACCCGTTCAGCTTTTCCTTGAATCTCCGGTTATCAATAATAAATCTCTCATGGTGTCCTTCGCCAATCTTACCGGTCCCGTCATCTGCCTCTACATGAAAGAGCAGCCTGTTTCCGTTAACCTCCTGCAGGGTGGCGGTACAGGTTATGGTCCTGCCCACCGGGGTAGCTTTAAGATGTCTTATGTTAACTTCGGTCCCGACGGTACCCTCTCCCTCGTCGAGGCAGGCTTCGACAGCCTTCATCGCTGTCTGTTCCATGAATGCGATCATGGCCGGCGTGGAAAGCACATCATGCAGTCCTGATCCGTATATTGCAGCCGTATCACTGCTGCTGACCGTTCTTGTTGTGGTGAGCCTGATGCCAGGTACTATTATCTGTGACATATCATTCAGTTTAAGTCTTTATAAGGTAAAGGTATTGCCAACCTGTGATAGAGCCTGTTGCCAAACCGCGTCAGGTATGATGCTGTTACCACCACTGAATCGGCATTGTGGCCGGGTTTCTTCTGCATATCGAGATACCCCGTTGTGGCTGTCTGCAGTAGAAGGGTCAGTGAGTCAAGGTCAACCAGGCCGTTGACGTAGTCACCCCTGTAAAACTTGCCATTTTCAGCCATGTCTGTGAACTCGATGAATATCTTGTACAACCCCCTCTCCGCGTAACGGTCATTGACCCTGTACCTCACCCCGGGATAACTGGTCACCTTCTCTCCGTTCATCATGAACTCTTCCAGACCAGGGTGACGTTTACCGTCTGTATAGCGGAGCCGTGCCTTTACCCCTCCGTTCTTGTAGTACTGCACCTGGTCACCATGAATGGTATCATTGACATAGGGAGTTACCCTGAAGAGCTTCCCGTCAGGGTAAAACCATTTGGCTTCACCGTTTTTACTGTCACCCGAGTATGGTATCTCCTGTTCCACTTGCCCGCCCTTGTAGAAGGTACGGGTCATACCTTCACGAATGCCGTTTTTAAAGGAAACCTCCTTCATGATGACATTATCCCTGACGTAGCTCCTGATGCCTGTATAACCCGTATCGGCCACCTGCACTTCCTTATTCCTTCCTCTCCCTTCCTGGCCGGCACCTCCTCCGCAGGCGGAGGCAAGAATTATGATCAATGATGCTGTCAGAATTGTAAGCTGTTTCATTTGGCTGTGTTTTTTTGTGGTACGAATACTTCAAGCAGCGTGGCTGTTCCCCGGGGTATTATGGCAACGCTGTCGGCCGATGCAGGAATGAGTATGGTCTCGCCGGCCTTTAATTCCTCACTGTGGCCGTTGCATTCCACTACTGCCATACTTTGTGTGCAGATGTAGATTATGAAGGAGTCAGTAAGGCTGTAATCCTTTATGATTGGCCTGTCAAAGGTTATCAGGCTGGTATGGAAATATTGACTTTCAGCCAGCAACACTGTCCGGTTGAGTTCCGGCACAGGTCTGATGAGGTTATTGCTGTCAAGGCTGAAGTTGATGGCATCGAGGGCAAGTGAGGTGTGCATTTCGCGAGGCCTGCCTGATGCATCAACACGATCCCAGTCGTAGATGCGATAGGTGACGTCAGAGGTTTGCTGTATCTCTGCAAGAAGCACCCCGGCTCCGATGGCGTGCACAAGGCCGGCAGGAATAAAGAATACATCACCGGCACTGACAGGGGTCACATTCACCAGGTCAGCAAGCTTCCTGGCTCCCAGGTAATCCAGATACTCTTCCCTTGTGGTCTTCTTCCTGAAACCCGTGTAGATGACTGCCCCGGGTTTCACATCAATTACATACCACATCTCAGTCTTGCCCCAGGCATGGTGTCTCTCGGAGGCAAGCCTGTCATCAGGATGAACCTGTATTGAGAGCCTGTCGGCAGCATCAATGAACTTGACAAGCAGCGGGAACTCGGTTCCGAACTTTGCGTAGACGGATTCACCCAGCAGCTCGTCCATGTAGATCTCTGCAATCTCTTCAAGCCTGTTTCCTTTCAGGAATCCGTTGGCCACCACCGAGCTGGCCCCCGGCATGCCGCATATCTCCCAACTTTCGCCAACTTTAGTTCCGGATCCTGCTTTCCTGCCGAACCGCTCCCTGAGAGCGCTTCCTCCCCAGAGCGTCTCCTTGAGCACAGGCCTGAACCGGATAGGATATAGTGCACTCATAAGCTTCAGAAGGTATAATCAACAACCAGCTTGGCCTTTTTAATAATTGAAGCTGCCGCCACAGCCTCCCGATGCGGCTCACTTGACTGGTACCGCCTCAGATCATCCAGTGTTGCAAAAGTGGCCTCAATTACAAAATCCCCGGCATGGTCCACATCAGTGATATTTACCCCGGTCCGGTATTCAATGATGTACTTCAGCCTGTTGCCCAGCGGCCCGAAGATCTCCTTCAGCTTCATTACCGACTGGATCCTCTCTTCGGGAGTGACCGGCGAGGTAAGCTTAAAGATCACGATGTGCTTTACCATACAGTTGTTTTTGTTACTTTTGGTACAAAAATAATCATTTTATGCTTATTGTCGGGATCGCCGGAGGCACAGGTTCAGGAAAGACGACCGTAGTACGAAAACTGATTGAGATGCTCCCTCCGGGGGAGGTGGTGATACTGCCCCAGGACAGTTACTACCGTGACAACAGCCACATACCTGTTGAACAGAGGCAGAACATCAACTTTGATCATCCTGACTCGGTAGAGTGGCCTCTGTTGATAGCCCATCTTGCGGAACTGAAAGCCGGCAGACCTGTAATGATGCCCATCTATTCATACCTTACATGCGTCAGGTCAGAGGAGACTATCCCTATCAGACCGGCCGAGGTGGTAGTGGTGGAGGGAATACTTGTTCTTGCTGACCCGGGTCTGCGCCAGATGCTTGACATAAAGGTATTCGTCGATGCAGATGCAGATGACAGGCTGGGAAGGGTGATACAGCGTGACATTGTTGAACGTGGCCGCTCAGTGCTGATGGTGCTCGAACGGTATAACAAAACGGTGAAGCCCTCACACCTTCAGTTTATTGAGCCGTCAAAGAGATATGCGGACATAATTATCCCCGGAGGAGGTGAGAACCTGGTGGGGATTGAGGTCCTGAAGACCATAGTGGAGAAGCACCTCCGGTAACAGTCCTGCCGGCTCCGTCAGGGCATCATTCATTAAGACATGACCCGGAGCCGGCTTGACGGTGATCATGTCATGTATTGTCAGTCCCGGCGAAGCTCCCGCAGGTACATCTGAATAGTATTCTCGAGCCCGTAATATAAGGCGTCTGCAATCAGCGCGTGCCCAATTGAGACCTCCATCAGCCATGGAATCTGTCTATGCAGCCATGCAAGATTGTGAAGGTCAAGGTCATGTCCTGCGTTTATACCCAGTCCGGCTTCACGTGCCGCGATGGCTGCCGTCACGAAAGGTGCAACTGCTGCATCCCTGTCAGCGTGATAACCCGATGCATACGGTTCGGTATAAAGTTCGATACGGTCAGTCCCGGTACGTGCTGCATACTCAATTATCCCGGGGTCAGTACCGGTAAAGATGGAGGTGCGAATCCCCTTATCGTGGAAACGGGCAATCACGTCGGTAAGAAAGGCGAGGTTCTTCCTGGTATCCCAGCCTGCATTCGATGTGATGGCATCGTGGGCATCAGGCACCAGGGTCACCTGGTCCGGCACCACGTCAAGTACCAGCCTGATGAATGGCTCCTCAGGATTGCCTTCGATGTTGAACTCGGTGGTGACGATATCCCTTATATCATATACGTCACTGTAACGGATGTGCCTCTCGTCAGGCCTTGGGTGAACGGTGATCCCCCCGGCGCCGAAAGCCTGGCATTTTACGGCAGCCAGCTTCACATCCGGTACATTGCCGCCACGGGCATTACGCAGGGTGGCAACCTTGTTGATATTTACACTCAGTCTTGTCATGGCTTTCTTCAGCTGATTCTACCGGCAAAGTTATAAAGATCCGCAGTTTTTTGTACTTTTATTCGCCAAAGAGCCCCTGAATGCTTGCCAAAGACATGATATCCGATGTGGTCCCTGCCCTGAAAACTTCTGACACAGCGCAGACTGCACTCAACTGGATGGAGATATTCAGGGTCTCACATCTGCCTATCGTGAACGAGAGCGACTACCTCGGCCTCATCTCTGACAGTGACATCTATGACCTTAACCAGCCTGAAGAACCGATAGGAAACCATCCTCTGTCATTGCCCAGACCCTCAGTGAAGATACATCAGCATATCTATGAGGTGATAGCACTGGCGGCACGCCACAGGCTGACTGTGGTGCCGGTCATCGACAACGATAACCACTACCGCGGTGTCATCACCTACAATGAGATCATAAGCGGTATCGCCTCGATCTCAGCCATTGACCAGCCTGGCGGAATCCTGATCCTGAAGGTGCTTCAGCGAGACTACTCCATGAGCCGGATATCACAGATAGTGGAGAGCAATGACGCAAGGATACTCAGCATGCACATCACATCTGACCCTGATTCAACCAGTCTTGAGATAACCCTGAAGGTGAATACTACCGACCTGGTTTCAATAATAAGAACATTTGAGAGATACTCGTACGAGGTCACAACCTGGGTGACTGACAATGACGAGCTGGACCGTTTCTATACCGACAGGTACAACCTGCTCATGAAGTACCTGAACATGTAACTTCGGATACCGATGGACAGAACCATTGCACTATATAGCAAAAGCCTAACGGAAAAGACCACTGCAGGCCTGATGAGGGTCATTGATGCCCTGTATGAGAGAGGTGTGACTATCTACCTGAACATCATGGACCCTGATGGGCGCCATTTCAACCATGACCACAGGGTGATACTCTTCAGTGAGTTATCAGAACTCCCTGCAAATGTATTCATGATACTGAGCGTTGGCGGTGACGGGACTTTCCTTGAGACGGCCCTGAGGGTGCGTGCTGCCGGCATTCCGGTTGCGGGAATCAATACAGGGCGTCTTGGTTTTCTTGCCAATATACCTGATAATGAAATAGGTAAGTCAGTTGATCTCCTCATCTCAGGGAGTTTTGAGGTGATCAGCCGTTCAATGCTGGAGATAACCTCGCCCCCGGAGCTGGCAAATAATGGTAACGCAATGGCACTGAATGAGATAACCGTACAGAAGGGTGACCAGAGCATGATCACCATTACCGTTGAGGTTGACGGTACTTTCCTGAATACTTACAGGGCTGACGGACTTATCATCTCAACGGCCACAGGATCAACGGCATACAACCTGAGTGTGGGTGGCCCGATTCTTTATCCGACGGATGACAGTATAATTATCGTTCCAATGTCGCCCCATAACCTTACGGTAAGGCCAATAATTGTCTCCGGGAGCAGTGTCATCACCCTTGGCACCGGAGGTCGGAGCAGCCATTGCCTGGTTACCATTGACTCAAAAGCAATAAGAGTGCCCTCGGGAACCGTTCTCGAGGTGCGCCGGTCGGCCTCCCGGCTCAGCACAGTGACAATCGCCGGAAACGATTTTTTCAGTACACTCAGGAATAAGCTCATGTGGGGGGCTGATCCCCGTAACTGACAATAATTAAGGAATATTTAAGTTTTAAATCTTGTACATTCCTTATATTTGTAGCCGCAATTACAATGTGACTGATGGTTAAGCGTCTGATAGTGATGTGTATGGTGGTGTCTCTCACTGCACCATTCGTATCAGGTCAGCTGTGGAAGATGAAAAGATATGAAGCCACGGCAGCTGTCGGCACATCACAGTTTTATGGAGACATCGGAGGCTTTTCCCCCGGAGAAAATGCGATGGGACTGAAGGACATCACCTTCAAACAAACAAGATTCAGTGTAAACGGCTCTTTCAGGTATTTCATTACAGACAATGTAGCGGCAAGGTTGTCAATGTCTTATGCTTTACTCCACGCCACAGATGCCAGAGGTTCGAATCCGGGAAGAGACTATGAAGCCGGAACCTCACTTTTTGAACCTGCATTGCTCGGTGAATATTACTTTGTGAGGAACAGGGGACGCAACAGCTTCCTGTTTCAGAACTATAGAAGTATGGGCATAAACAGGGCGAAGGACTTCTTGAACAGTATCGATGGTTATCTCTTTACAGGAATAGGCGGTGCAGGATTCGATGTTTATAAAAAAAATGACAAATTTCTGTCAGAAGTATCAGGAATGACAGAAAACGGATTTACTGCCGTCATTCCGTTCGGATTGGGTGCAAAAATAGCCCTTGATCCTAACATTCTAGTCGGAGCTGAGTTTGCCATGAGATATGTATTTTCAGATTATCTTGACGGATATGACGCCGATGAAAAACCTGATGCCGACCCTGAAAAGAATCTATCCCATAGTAAGGACGTATACCATACATTCATGCTGACATTCAGTTACAGGATAAAAACAGCCCGTAACGGATTGCCAATGTTCAAATAACTGTTTACAGAAATGATGAAGAGATGCCTCATGATAATCGCCCTGGCTTGCGCCCTGACTCCCGTTATGGCGCAGCGCAGCGCCGATTACGGCGTCTCTGCCGGGGTGGTGACATACCTCGGGGAGCAGAATCCTCTAAGCGCTTTTTTCAAGCCCGGTCCTGCCGTGCAGTTGTTTTACCGGTATAATTTCAATCCCAGGCAGGCCGTGAGGGCGAACCTGCTGGGAGGTTACATGACCCCGCTGAATTCCTTCCTGGGAGAGCTGGGTGCTACTTATGAATTTAACTTCTTCCCATATTCCACATTCAGAAGCAGGCATATTGACTATACACCATATATTGCCGGAGGCGCAGCCTTCTCCATGATGAGCCAGGCCGGCCCGTTCCTCTCTGTTCCATTCTCTGCCGGTTTCAAGGTCAACGTTGCTAACCAGGTTGGTGTTGAAATCGAATATGGATTCCGCAAGACTTTTACTGATAAACTGGATGGCCAATTCGACATTACTAATTCCGGTGACGAACCAGTTGACAGAACATGGACCCACAATAATGACTGGTACAGTTTCCTGGGGGTCTCCGTCACATGGAAGATTTACAGCAAGCTTGCAGGCTGTCCGGCCTTTGCAGAGATGGGAAAAGATAAAACTAGAAAGAGGAGATAGCATTGACGTTTAAGGATCAAATAGACATGAGCAGGCTGCCCGGGCATGTGGCCGTCATTATGGACGGCAACGGCCGCTGGGCGCACAGGAGGGGAAAGGAACGCATCTACGGTCATCACCAGGGGGTGAAGGCAGTAAGAAGAACCGTGGAAGCTTCTGCCGAACTGGGAATCAGGTATCTTACTCTTTATGCCTTCTCCACCGAAAACTGGAACAGGCCTGACGATGAGGTCTCTGCCCTCATGGACCTGATGATCGAATCAATTAACAATGAGACCAAAACCCTTCTGGAGAAGAATATCTCCCTTAAGGTCATCGGTGATCTCTCACGCCTTTCCGAAAAAGTCAGGAACAGGCTGTTCGAGACAATGAATATTACCTCGAAAGGAACACGGATGACCCTCGTGGTGGCCCTCAGCTACTCATCACGCTGGGAGATCTCGGAGGCATGCCGCCGGATAGCCGTTGAAGTCAGGGAGGGACGAATGAGCCCGGAGCAGATTGATGAGAATACCGTCAGCGCAAGCCTCACCACATCAGATATTCCTGACCCTGAACTTATGATACGTACCAGCGGGGAGAAGCGCATAAGCAACTTCCTCCTCTGGCAACTTGCTTATACTGAACTTTATTTCACGGAAAGACTTTGGCCCGATTTTGGTAAGGAGGACTTTTACAAAGCAGTGGCAGACTTTCAGAAAAGGGAAAGGAGATTTGGTAAAACCAGTGAGCAGATCACTGAAAACATTTGAGATGAAAAAAATAAAACCTATGCGGATATTCTCCCTTTTTGTCTTGCTTCTGACAGGACTGATTGCCACAGCCCAGACAGAGGAAAAATACGTCAGTTATGTCTACCCCGAAGAGTACACTATTGCCGGCATAACTATCTCAGGGGTGAAATTCCTTGAGCCCAATGCCCTCATAGGCATCTCCGGCCTGAGGATCGGTCAGAAGATAGATATACCCGGCGAGGTGATTTCGGCAGCAGCCAGGAAACTGATGGATCAGGGACTCTTCTCGGATGTTAAGATAACCGTCACCGGGAAAGAGGGGGAAAACATCTGGCTCGACATATATCTCCAGGAGCGCCCGAGGCTCTCCTCACTAAGGTTCGAGGGCATCAGGAAATCGGAAGAGACCGACCTGACGGAAAAATTAAGCCTCCCTGCAGGTTCACAGGTAACGGCACACCTGCTCAACAGGGCCGAACGCACCATCAAGGATCACTATATTGAGAAGGGATTCCTCAACACCGATGTGAATATAGTCCAGAAGGATGATCCTGATCTGCCCAACAATGTCATACTCAATTTCGTCATTGACAAGAAATCAAAGGTAAAGATCGAACAGATCGTTTTTGAAGGTAATGACTTCTTCGAGGACAAGCGTCTGCGCCGTGTGATGAAGAACACCAAGCAGAAGGACCTCAATATTTTCAAGGGATCCAAGTTCATCGAGGACAAGTATGAGGAGGACCGCACCAAGCTTGTTGAATTCTATAATGAAAACGGATTTCGTGACTTCCGCATACTGGGTGACTCCACCTATGCACTGGAAGATGGCAAGATGGCCCTGGTGCTGAAGGTCAATGAAGGTAACCAGTACTACCTTAGAAATGTGGACTGGGTGGGCAACAGCATCTATACAAAGGATCAGCTCTCACGTGTCTTCAACTTCCCTTCAGGTGAGATATACAACCAGACCCTGATAGATAAACGACTCAATGTGGATGATGATGCAGTAAGTTCACTCTACCTCAACTTTGGCTACCTGTTTTCAAGGCTTACTCCTGTAGAAAAAAAGATCGAGGGTGACTCCATTGACCTTGAGGTGCGTATATACGAAGGTGAACCCGCAACTCTGAACAACGTCATTATTACGGGTAACACCCGCACAAATGAGCACGTAGCCAGGCGTGAGCTGTTCACAATGCCCGGTGACCTCTTCAGCAAGGATAACCTCATCCGTTCAGCCAGGCAGGTGGCAGTACTCGGCCATTTCGACCCCGAGAAGATCAACCCCCAGCCTCTCCTAAACCAGGTTGAGGGCACCGTTGACCTGCTCTATGCACTCGAAGAAAAAGCCAATGACCAGTTTGAAATATCCGGGGGATGGGGTGCAGGCATGCTCGTGGGGACGGTCGGGGTGAGATTCAACAACTTCGCCATACGCAACTTCTTCAAGTGGAACGAGTGGAGACCATACCCCTCCGGCGACGGACAATCACTCCAGATCAGGGCACAGTCGAATGGTAGTTTCTATCAGTCTTATAATATCTCATTCATCGAACCATGGCTCGGCGGCAAGAAGCCCAACACCCTCTCCATCTCTGCATTCCGGAACAAGATGGGTGACAGCGGGAAGGTGAATGAAGAAGACAGGCAGTTAATGCTCATTGACGGAGGTTCGGTCGGTTTTGGCAAGAGGCTGGAATGGCCTGACAACTTTTTCTCTGTATACTATGAGGCAAGCTATCAGAGGTACGACCTTAAAAAGTTCGAGATGTACCAGTTCCTTTTTAAAACAGGTACGGCGAATCTTGCAACTCTGAGCGCCAGGATAACCAGGTTCTCGGCAGGGCCGAATACTATCTTCCCCCGGACCGGCTCAACGTTTTCGCTTTCGCTTCAGGCCACCCCGCCATTTTCGGCCATCAGCGGAAAAAACTTCGCCGGTGCTTCTGACCAGGTGAAGTACAGGTGGATTGAGTTCTACAAGGCGGTTTTCAAAGCAGATTATTTTCTTCCCCTTGACACCGAACAAAAGCTTATCCTCAATGCCAAAGCTGCCTTCGGGTACCTGGGATACTACAACAAGGACATCGGTCCCTCACCCTTTGAAAACTTCTACCTTGGAGGTGATGGCATGACCGGATACAGCTTCTACGGACGTGAAGTGATTGCCCTGCGTGGCTACACCAACGGGTCACTCACACCAAGAATAAATAAGATTGAGGAAGACGGAACCCTGAGGAGTGTAGAGGCCGGTAACGTCTACTCAAAGCTTACCATGGAGCTGCGCTACCCCATCTCCCTGAACCCGCAGGCAACCATTTATGCGCTTGCCTTCCTCGAGGCAGGCAGGGCATGGTATGATATAAAAGACTTCAATCCATTCCGCATGAACCGTTCGGCCGGAATAGGTCTGAGGGCCAACCTGCCAATGTTCGGGCTCCTCGGTATTGACTGGGGCTACGGATTTGACACAGCTGTCTCCGGGAGGTCTGAAGATTCGGGAAGTCAGTTCCACTTCGTAATAGGTCAGCAATTCTGATGAAAACAAGACAAAATACAGCAGCTATGAGAAAGATCATTATCATGACAATCATTGTGTTTGCCGCCACTTTAAGCGGTATGGCACAAAAATTCGCTTTTGTCGACAGCGAGTATATTCGTAACAACATACCCGCTTTTACCGCAGCACAGCAGCAACTTGATAAACTTTCCGAGGGATGGGAGAAGGAGGTTGCTGACGGGTATGCCGCAGTGGAGCAGATGTACAAGGACTACCAGGCAGAGGTGGTGCTGCTTTCACAGGATCAGAAGAAGAAAAGGGAAGAGGCTATCATTGCCAGGGAGAAAGAGGTGAAAGACCTTCAGAACAGGTATTTCGGAATGGAGGGCGAGCTCTACAAGAAACGCGAGGAGCTGGTCAAACCCATCCAGGATGAGATACTGAAAGCCATCAAGGAGATCTCCGTCGAAGGGAGCTATGCAGTGATTTTTGATACCTCCTCAGGGTCAAACATCCTCTTTGCCAACCCGAGATATGATCTCTCCGACCAGGTTTTGCAGAAAATGGGTTATAAGAATTAAATAATTACATTTGCACGTTAAAATTTGAATAAGAAACAATGAAGAAAGTATTTGTGATACTCCTGTTTGCTGCACTGGTTTTCACAGCACAGGATGGATTTGCGCAGTCGTTCAAGACAGGTCACATCAATCGTGATGACATCATTATGGGAATGCCTGATTATGATACTGCAATGAAGAAGTACAATGCATTCGGGCAGGAGTTGACAAATGCCCTGGAGCTGATGCAGGTAGAACTGAACAACAAGTATGATCAGTTTACGAAGGAGGAGAAGAATCTCACTGATCTTGTAAAGGCAAACAAGGCGCAGGAGATAACGGACATGCAGACACGGATAACCAACTTCCAGCAGCAGGCCCAGGTTCAGCTGCAGGAGAAGCAGGCTGAGCTGCTGAATCCCATCATTGAGAAGGCAAACAACGCTATCAATGCCGTTGCAAAGGAGGGCGGTTACATTTATATATATGATGTCCGCACACTCGTTTACGTAGACACGGTAAAGAGCACCGACATTGGTCCGCTGGTAAAGACGAAGCTGGGAATCAAATAATTAAGATGAAATTAAAGTACTGCCCGCCCCCGGCGGGCAGTCTTACATTATAAAGCCATGGAAGCAAGCAACCGCCCGATCGGGGTATTTGACTCAGGTGTGGGAGGGTTGACGGTGGCACAGGCCATCCGCCAGATCCTGCCCGGGGAACAGATTGTCTATTTTGGTGATACAGCCCACCTCCCTTATGGCGATAAGTCTGAGGAAGCTATCAGGGGATATTCAAGGAAGATTACCGAATTCCTGCTCGGCCATGATGCCAAGGTTGTGCTCATTGCCTGCAACTCGGCATCTGCTTCAGCATATGAAGCCCTCCTTGCAGAATACGGCAGGAGGGTCATAATCCTCGATGTGATCAATCCGGTGGTTGAATATTGCGCATCACGTAACTTTCAGAGGCTGGGGGTTATAGGCACAAAACTGACTGTTAACTCAGGCACATACACAAGGAAGCTGAAGGAGGCATCCCCTTCCACCAGCGTGGTCTCGCTTGCAACACCGCTCCTCGTGCCAATGATTGAAGAAGGATTTATTTTTGATGACATCAGCAATGCCATCATACGAACATATCTCTCAGACCAGAAGCTGAGCGACATAAACGGCCTGATACTGGGATGCACGCATTACCCCATCATCCGTAACCAGATAAGCAAGTTCTTTAACTTCAACGTAGAGGTGGTTGACTCCGCTCGCATTGTGGCTGTAAGGCTAAGGGAAACCCTCGAAAAACATGACCTGGTCAACAGGGGCAAAGCAGGTGAAGACCTGTTCTTCGTATCAGACTTTACTGATTACTTCGAAAAAATTGCAAGGATGTTCTTTGAAAGTTCAATTAACCTCCTGAAAGCAGACATCTGGTCGTGACCCACCAGGGTGGAGCTTCCGCAAACATGCCGGACAGCACAGGCTGCAGGTATATTCCGTTCTGTTAAAGTAATTTGGGCAGTCATGCAAACATGACCAAAATCATACAGTTGTATCAGGTTAATAGTGAACTTAGCTTCATAATTTACTGTTACTTTTTAACCCAGGTTTTTACTTAAAATCAAATACGTTTCAATCATCATGGGAAAAAGATCAAAGGTCATTGAGAAGGATGCGGTGGTGATCAGGTTCTCAGGCGACTCTGGAGACGGGATGCAGCTTACAGGCACCCTCTTTTCCAATACGTCAGCCCTGTTCGGACATGACATATCCACCTTTCCTGACTATCCAGCCGAGATTAGGGCTCCGCAGGGTACCGTTGGAGGCGTTTCCGGTTTCCAGGTACACATCGGGCACAAACTGATTAACACACCGGGTGATTTCACCGACATTCTTGTGGCAATGAATCCGGCGGCCATCCGCGCCAATTCAAGGTGGCTGAGGAAAGGTTCCACAATCATTTATGACTCAGATAACTTCACTGAAAAGTCAATACAGAGGGCCGGTTACAAGGCTGATCCGTTTACAGAAGACAAGCTTGACTCGATGAATCTCATTGCGGCGCCTATCACCACCCTGGTGAAGGAGGCTCTCAAGGATATGGAAATCGATCCCAAGACCGTACTCAGGACGAAGAACATGTTTGCGCTGGGGATGGTTTACTGGCTCTTTAACAGCAAGCTAAAGTACACTGAGGACTTCATTGAGGAAAAATTCGGCAAGAAACCGCTCGTAGCCGAGGCAAACAGCAAAGTACTCAGGGCAGGCTATTACTACGGTGAGACCATTGAGGCGCTGACACCCTCATACAGGGTAAGTCCCGCACCAATAAAGAAAGGTACTTACCGCAACATCAACGGCAACCAGGCCACTGCATGGGGCGTGCTTGCAGCAGCAGAGAAAGCCGGACTGAAGCTCTTTATCGGCTCCTATCCCATCACCCCTGCCACCGGGGTCCTTGAGGAACTTGCACAGAGGAAGGACATGGGTGTCAAGAGCCTCCAGGCTGAAGATGAGATTGCTGGCATCTGCACCTCCATTGGAGCCAGCTTCGCAGGGCGTCTGGCTGTAACCTCCACATCCGGCCCCGGACTTGCTCTTAAGTCGGAAGCCCTTAACCTGGCCGTGATGACTGAGCTCCCACTGGTGGTAATAGACGTGCAGCGTGGCGGACCATCCACCGGGCTGCCCACGAAAACCGAACAGGCTGACCTGTGGCAGGCTCTGTTTGGCCGTAACGGCGAGAGCCCGGTACCGGTCATTGCAGCCGGCACACCCTCAGATTGCTTCAGATTTGGATTCGAAGCTGCAAAAATTGCCGTCGAACACATGACTCCGGTGATACTGCTTACTGACAGCTACCTGGCCAACGGTTCAGAGCCCTGGAAGATTCCTTCAACGAATGACCTCCCGCCTATCACCGTACCATACGCAGTTAAAACAGACAAGGAGTTCCTCGCATACGAAAGAGATCCTGAGACACTGGCACGCAAATGGGCCATCCCCGGCACGCCGGGACTTGAACACCGCGTGGGCGGACTTGAAAAGACAATCAAGGGGAGTGTATCATATACCCCTGAGAACCATGAATACATGGTGAAGGTCCGTGATGAAAAGGTTGAACGTATAGTAAGGGAAGTGCCTAACCTGAAGGTTCATGGCAGGAAATCAGGCGATCTGCTCGTAATAGGATGGGGCAGCAGCTACGGACATATCACCACTGCTGTGGCTGAGCTGCAGGAGGAGGGATACAGTGTTTCTGCAGCCGTATTCAACTACATCAGGCCCCTTCCGAAAAACACCGCAAAGGTATTTGCAGGGTTTGACAAGCTGGTGGTCTGCGAACTGAACACAGGACAGTTTGCCAACTACCTGAGAATGAAGCACCAGAAATACACGTACAACCAGTACAACAAGATTCAGGGACTCCCCTTCACTGTCAAGGAGATTAAGGACTATTGTATTAAATTGCTTAAGGGTAAGAAAAATGGCTGAAACAAATCATAACCACTACGCTGCAAAGGACTTCAAAAGCGACCAGGAAGTAAGATGGTGCCCGGGATGCGGTGACCATGGAATACTGGCATCACTTCAGAAGACACTTGCTGAACTTGATATACCGAAGGAAAAATATGTCTTCGTATCAGGTATAGGTTGCTCTTCAAGGCTCCCATACTACATGAGCACCTACGGCTTTCACAGTATCCACGGCAGGGCGGCTGCAATAGCCACCGGCATAAAAATAGCCAACCCTGAGCTGATGGTATGGGAGATGACCGGTGACGGCGACGCACTGGCTATCGGCGGAAACCACTATATTCATGCCATCAGGCGTAATATAGACATCAAGATCATCCTCTTCAACAACGAGATATACGGACTTACCAAAGGACAGTATTCTCCCACTTCGAAAAAAGGCCTCACAACAAAGACTTCGCCGTATGGCACTATCGAGGAGCCTTTCAAGGTCGGGGAACTGACAATAGGCGCCAACGGTCGTTTCTTCGCCCGCACGGTCGACTATAACCTGCAGCTCTCAAACGAAGTCTATAAAGAGGCGGCGAAGTTCCACGGCACTGCCGTTGTGGAGGTCATCCAGAACTGCGTAATCTTCAATGACGGGACTCATGACGCTTTTACCAGCAAGGAAAACCGGGATGACAATACCATCACTCTGCGCCATGGCGAAAAGATGATATTCGGGAAGAACCGCGACAAGGGTATCATCCTGAAAGATCTCAAGCTGAAGGTGGTAAAGATTGGTGAGAACGGTATTACTGAGAAGGATATCCTTACCCATGACGCCCATGAGCCCAATCCGGGCATTCACTACAGGCTCGCAGGAATGTCGCTTCCCGAGTACCCTGTGGCGCTTGGCGTGATAAGGGCTATAAACGCCCAGACCTATGACGCCGCCATGATCGAGCAGCACGAACGGGTCCAGGCCAGATCGAAGATCAGAACAGTGGATGAACTGCTCAGAAGCGGATCAACCTGGGAGGTTAAGTAATTACCACTGAATCAATACCGTTGCCGGCAGTTGCCCGGTGATAATTAACAGCCGGTTCCTAAATGCAGGGGACCGGCTGTAATATTCTATTCTCTTTTTGTTTATTTTGGTATCCGACATTTCCTGATACCCAGATGAATGATAACCCTGAACATGACCCCGGTTTCACCCGTGACGTACATGACCAGCAGGAACGCCTGAAGGAGCTTGCATGCATCAACCGTGCAACACAGATTATCAAGGAGAGAAAACCTGTTGATGAGACACTGACCAGCCTGGTACTCGGGCTGCCTGATGCTCTTCAGTACCCCGGGTACACAGTTGCCAGCATAAAATTCCAGGGCAGGACATTTGAAACTCCCGGATATGCCGAAACGGAATGGAAACTGGAACATGACTTTGAGACAATTGCCGGAAAAGGTACTGTGACAGTATGTTATACACGCCAGTTTCTTCCTGAGGATTACGGGCCATTCCTGAAGGAGGAAGATGAACTACTGGGCAGGTTCGCAATCCTTATCACCGGTTATGTCAACAGCATGCTGGCTGACAACGTCCTGTCACATGAGGACAAGGCTGAGCTGAAAATGCCCTATGACCATGAAGGCAGGTCAATCAGGAAACTGTTGCAGCAATTCCTTGACAGGCATAATGCCGAAAGGGATGTCTTCCATGATCTTATGCCATTTATGGTCAAGGAGATACTGCTGGTTGCCAGCCTCTATGATGCCTATTCCATTGAGGGTGAAGGGCGATTCTCTGACTACATGCTCGGTGAGTACTACCAGATGAGCCTCACTACTATTCCCCGGATTACCGGTGTATCAGGAGAGGACGAGGCATTCTCGCGCCTCGAGGCCCGCCACTATGACATGATTATCATAATGGTAGGGGTAGACAAGAGCAACCCGATGAACCTCTGCCGCAAGATCAAACAGAAGTACCCCTATATTCCCACCTACCTGCTGCTCAATAACCCCGATGACATCCCCTTTGTCCAGGAGCAGAAGAGACACGGGGTGCCATTTGACAACCTGTTCGTCTGGACAGGCGAGTCGCGTGTCTTCTTCGCCATGGCAAAGCTGCTGGAAGACAAGGTGAATGTTGGAAATGACACACAAAAGGGACTTACCGGGGTGATACTGATTATTGAGGACGCCCCTGACTACTACTCAACTTACGTGCCGATGCTCTATACACTTGTCCTTGAGCAGACACGAATCCTCATCGAGGACGTCTCCTCCGATGAGCTTTACAAAGTACTGAAACTCAGGGCCAGGCCAAAGATACTCCTGGCTACCACATGGGAGGAAGCCATGGCAATTTATACCAGGTACAGGGATAGCCTGCTCGGTGTCATCTCTGACATGCGCTTCCCGCGAAACGGTAAGCTTTACGAGACAGCCGGACTTGAAATGCTCCGGCTCATCAGGGAGGAACAGCCCAACCTGCCCACTGTGCTACAGTCGTCGGACCCTGAAAATGCCCGTTATGCAGCTGAACTGAAAGCCAACTTCATCAATAAGAATTCCGAGACACTGCTCCAGGATATCAAGTCATTCATAACCTATTATCTCGGGTTCGGCCACTTCGTCTACCGCGATAAAAAGGGAAAGCAGATAGCCGTTGCCAGGTCGATGAAGGAGTTCGAAGCATTCCTCAAGACTGTCCCTGAAGACTCCCTCGTGTATCATGCTATGAAGAACCATTTCTCCCTCTGGCTGATGGCAAGAGGAGAGGTGAAGGTTGCCAAGCTCATTAATCCTGTCAGGATATCTGACTTCAACAGCCTCAGGGAGATGAGGGAGTTCCTTATCGACATCATCAGGAAAAGGCGACGGGAGATGAACAAGGGCAAGGTGGTGAACTTCGACGAGTCAGTAATGTTTGACGAGTCAAACGTCGTGAGTTTTGCCGGCGGGTCACTGGGAGGCAAGGGCCGCGGCCTGGCATTCATCAATACCCTTATTTACAGCTTCGAGCTGGGGCGCCTCCTTCATGGTATTAACATCAGGACACCCTTCACCACAATCATCGGTACGGATGAGTTTGACCAGTTCATGGATACCAACCAGCTCTGGGAAGTGGTAAACCACGAGAAGGATTTCACCGCTCTGCAGAAACAGTTCCTGGCCGGCACGCTCAGCGATGAGCTCGAAAATAAACTGAGGATATTCATCAGGCTGAATACCAGGCCGCTGGCGGTGAGGTCGTCAAGCCTGTTTGAGGACTCGCTGAGCCAGCCTTTTTCAGGTATCTTCGGCACTTACCTGCTGCCCAACAACCACCCTGATCCCGAGGTGAGGCTTATGCAACTCATCGGAGCAATCAAGCTCGTCTTCTCCTCAATCTATTCAGACAACTCACGCATCTATTTCGAGGCAGTCAAATACAAGATAGAGCAGGAGAAGATGGCTGTGGTAATACAGGCAGTTGTGGGAAACAGGTACGGAGATATCTTCTATCCCCATATCAGCGGAACGGCACAATCGTTCAATTTTTATCCTGTGGCCAGCATGACTCCGCATGACGGATTCGCCGTGGCGGCAGTGGGACTCGGACAGTATGTCCTTGACGGCGAGAGGGCTTTCAGGTTCTCTCCGGCTTACCCCGCCCTTGATATTGTCTCCATCAGAGATCTGACCAGGTATTCACAGACAGAGTTTTATGCTGTTAACCTGGCACACAGTGAGGTTGACCTTCTCAGGGGTGAAAACGCTGGACTGGTTAAGCTTGATATCTCGAGGGCGGAAAGTGATGGTACCCTGATTCATTCCGCATCAGTATACAGTATTGATAATGAAACACTTGTCCCAGGGTTGGCCATGCCCGGTCAGCGTGTTGTCAATTTTGCCAATATTCTCAAATATGATTACGTACCGCTGGCAAATGCGCTGAAAACGGTCCTTGAGGTTGTGAGGGAGGCTTTCGGGGCGCCTGTGGAGATAGAGTATGCCATTGACCTGAACAAGGATGAGGAGGGAAGGGCCACCTTCTACCTCCTTCAGATAAAGCCCCTGGTGGGAAGCGGTGCCGGCTACTCCATCGATCCTGAGAGTGTCTGCACCGATGATATGCTGCTGGTGTCAAGAAAGAGCATGGGCAATGGGCTTGTGGAGGGAATCACGGATATCATATATGTGGAACCTGAAAAATTTGATAATCTGAAAACCAACGAGATGGCTGCCGAGATTGATGCCATCAACCGGCAGATGCTGGCTCTGGGAAGGAAATATGTGCTAATCGGCCCGGGCCGGTGGGGTACGAAAGACCGGTTCCTCGGGATACCTGTTGAGTGGCCGCAGATCTCAAACGCAAAGATCATAGTTGAGGTAAGCCTGCCCAACTTCCATATCGATGCTTCCCAGGGTTCTCACTTCTTCCATAATGTTACCTCAATGAACATTGGTTACCTTGCTGTGAACGAAGCCACGGCTGAAGGGGTCATAATGTGGGACAGGCTGAGCAGGGAAAAGGAGGTTGGCAAAGGCACCTGGTTCAGGCACATCAGGTTCTCCAAACCCCTGGTCATAAGAATGGACGGCAGGCTGGGGATGGCAGTGATTTCATCGGGTGCATGATAATCATGTTGTGTCGGGTCTGATACCCGGCGCAACGTTATGGCATGGCAGATATCCGGATATTATCTCGTAACAGAGGGTCTCAGACCCCCTGGTACATCAATACATGGCAATTATCCGGATATTATTTCAATAGATGATACGGCGACATTTGGATTAATCTTCCTCACCAGACCCTGCAGCACGTTGCCCGGTCCTGCCTCAATGAATTCCGTCGCACCGTCGGCAACCATCATCTGTACGGTCTGTGTCCATTTTACCGGAGAGGTCAGTTGTGCAATCAGGTTTGCCATAATAATTTCCGGTTCTGTCACCGGCATGCCTGTCACATTCTGGTAGACGGGGCAGAGCGGGCGGCTGAAGTGGGCATTTCGTATTGCCTCTTCCAGCTCCTGGCGGGCAGGTTCCATGCATGGAGAGTGAAATCCGCCGCTTACTGACAGCGGCACGATCCGTTTTGCACCTCTCTTCTTCAGCTCTTCCGTGGCCGCAGCCACCCCTTCCATGGTACCGGAGATCACTATCTGGCCGGTGCTGTTGTAGTTGGCCGGCACCACAGTGTTGTTCAGCGAGGCACATATCTCTTCCACCACCGCATCATCCATGCCCAGCACGGCGGCCATGGTCGACGGATTGATGCCACAGGCCCTCTGCATCGCCGAAGCTCTGCCGGCAACAAGCATCAGCCCATCCTTAATAGAAAGGGCTCCGGCAGCTACCAGGGCAGAGAACTCACCCAGTGAGTGGCCGGCAACCATTGCCGGCTTAAAAGCGGTTCCGGCCACAGCCGTCAGAACCACCGAGTGAAGAAAGATGGCAGGCTGAGTCACACGGGTCTGCCTCAGCTCCTCGTCGGTGCCTGCGAACATGATGTCAGTTATCCGGAAGCCAAGAAGCGCGTTGGCCTTTTCGAACATGTCATGCGCTACGGGATATTTCTCATACAGATCTTTTCCCATGCCGGGGTACTGTGCGCCCTGCCCGGGGAATACATAAGCCTTCATTTTTTCAGGGGTGTGTTGTGAATTAATACTTTTAGTGAAGCCTGCTGGCAATCAGGTGCATGAACTCCTCCCGGGTGTTCAGGTTCGAGAGGAAGCAGCCGGTGAATGCCGAGGTGGTGGTAACAGAGTTCTGCTTCTGAACACCGCGTATCTGCATGCACATATGATGTGCCTCAATGACTACGGCCACACCAAGAGGTTTCAGATTATCCTGGATGCAGTTTCGTATCTGCGTGGTCAGCCTCTCCTGCACCTGGAGCCTGGCAGCGTAGGTCTCGACCACCCTTGCTACCTTGCTCAACCCGGTGATATAACCGTCGGGAATGTATGCCACGTGCGCCTTTCCGTGAAACGGCAGCATATGATGCTCGCACATTGAGTATATGTCTATGTCCTTTACTATCACCATCTGCCGGTATTCTTCCCTGAAGATGGCGCTCTTGAGTATCTCTTCAGGATCAGACTGGTATCCGCGTGTCAGGTAACTGAGCGCCTTGGCAACACGCTCAGGTGTCTTCAGCAGGCCTTCCCTGTCTGGATCTTCTCCCAGGAGCCTGAGTATCTTATAGTAATATCCTGAGATCTCCTCTATCATCTCGGGATTCCATATCTCTATCTTGTTGTATCCGTCAGACAGCCTTCCGCTGCCGTCATTGAGTTTTTCCATGGTTATCCGTAATATTCAACATAATTGTTTTCTGTCTCTTCAATCCTTATGCAATGCAGTGTGGCTCCCTCCTCTGCCAGAGGAGCCTCGAGCTCACCCCATATCGCCATGGCAAGGTTCTCGGTAGTGGCTACCTTTCCTGCCATGAAATCTGTCTCCACGTTCATGTTCTTATGGTCAAGCTTCACGATGATGCGTTCAGTAATTATATCCCTCAACCTGGTGGCATTCATAAAATACCCGGTATCCGTGTCGGGTTCGCCCTTCACAGTTACCTTGAGCACGTAGTTATGCCCGTGCCACAGGGGATTGGAGCACTTGCCATAGATGATCATGTTCTCCTTGTCGGTGAGTTCAGGGCGGAACATCCTGTGTGCGGCGCTGAACCGTTCTCTTCTCGTCAGGTAGATCATATCCGCTAAATTAATTGGTTGACAGGATAAGGGGCTATTTTGTTCAAAAATAATATATTTATCGCTCCAACTTAAGCTGGCTATGAACAATGCATTCGGAGATATTCTTATTGCTGTGGCGCATCCCTCCGAGGAGGAGGCAGTGAGAATGGCAGCATCGCATGCCGGCTGCCGGTGTGAGATAATTGTCACGGGGGTAGGAGGGGCTGCAATGTCGTGGGCATTGCAGAAGAGGTTTGCCACCGGCAATATCCCCTCCCTGGTGATTGGTGCCGGCATTGCAGGCAGTTACGTGGAATCAATCCAGCCCGGCACCGTTGTCACCACCGGGTCTGACTGTTTCGCTGATATGGGTCTGGATGATAACGGCAACTTCGTCCCCCTTTTTGGTGCAGGCCTTGCCGACCCTGACACACCGCCTTTCAGCGGCGGACGGATACCCTGCAAAGGGAGGTGTTTTGATCTGGCCGCCGGAATGATGCCTGTCGTAAGGGGAGCAACGGTAAATATGGCTTCCGGGTCACAGTCAGTCATAGAACGGATCCGCAGGTCATGGGACCCGGAGATAGAGACAATGGAGGGCGCATGGCTGGCATATACCTGTGCAATGTCCGGGATACCCTGGATATCAGTAAGGTCCGTTTCAAACATCGTGGAGCCACGTAACATGAAGAACTGGAAGATAACCATGGCCCTTGACAGTCTGGAGAAAAAAATGAGCCTGCTCCTGGAACTGCTCGCCAGAGAGGCATGATCCACGGAAACAAATTGCAAATGATGAAACAGTTACCTGAAGATTCCTAAATCATGCTACCATGCAGTAAATCTTTAAACTGAAAACAAATCATGAAACTGACTCTTGGTTTTTCCCCATGCCCCAATGATACTTTCATCTTCGAGGCACTTGTGCACGGGAGGGTAGATACAGAGGGGCTGGAATTCGACTGGTTTCTCGCTGATGTTGAGGAACTTAATCACAGAGCTGTAGATGGTGCCGTTGACATTACCAAGATGAGCTTTCACGCTTATGCCCGGACTGCGGAAAAATACCTGATACTCGATTCCGGCAGTGCCCTGGGACGCAACAACGGCCCGCTGGTGATAAGCAAAAGAAAACTATTGCCTGACGAGCTTGACAATGCACTCATTGCAATCCCCGGAAAATACACCACCGCTAACCTCCTCTTCAGCATCTTATGGCCCAATGCCACACGCAAACGCGAATACCTCTTCTCAGATATACCGGGGGCGGTACTTTCCGGAGAGGCCGATGCAGGGCTGATCATTCACGAAACCCGTTTCACTTACGGTTCTATGGGGCTGACGATGGTTGCCGATACAGGCGCCATGTGGGAGAAGATGACCGGGCTGCCTGTTCCGCTGGGCGGGATAGTGATCAGCCGGAAAATTGATGGCATGGTTGCATCAAAAGTGGAGAGAGCCATCCGGCGAAGTATTGAATATGCCCGGACCAGCCCCCGCGAATCGGTTGACTTCATCAGGCAGTATGCCAGCGAGACTGATGCTGATGTGACCCGCGAACACATAAAGTTATATGTTAATGACTTCAGCCTGTCACTCGGGGAGGAGGGACGACGGGCAATTGAGAAGCTGTTTGCAGTGGCTGTGGAAAAAGGCGTCGCAGACCCACTCCCGGCAAGCATTTTTCTGAAATGACCCGGCAAAAATCAAGCTTTTTTAGTATATTTACAGGTAATTCTAAAATCTGTCCGGATTATGAAATTTGAACTCCCCCAGTTGAAGTATGAAGCAGGTGACCTCGCTCCTAAAATAAGCGCAGAGACCCTTGAATATCATCATGGCAAGCATCATCTTGCCTATGTCAATAACCTCAATAACCTTCTTCCGGGTTCCCCCTTTGAGGAGGCTACACTGGAGACGATGATCCGAAAGGCTGAAGGCGGTATTTTCAATAATGCTGCACAGGTCTGGAATCATACTTTTTACTTTGCATCACTCTCGCCCACAGGCAAAAGAGCACCATCGGGAACCATAGCAAAAGCCATCGATGCCGAATACGGCTCTTACGAAGGATTCCGGGAGGCATTCACCAAAGCCGCCACAACCCTTTTCGGATCCGGATGGGCATGGTTATGCATGAAACCTGACGGACGCCTGGTCATTACACAGGAGTCAAATGCCGGTAATCCCATCAGATCAGGCCTGATGCCGCTGATGACATGCGATGTATGGGAGCATGCCTATTATATTGACTACAGGAACAGGCGTCCTGACTATATCAAGGCTTTCTGGGAACTGCTCGACTGGAAGGTTATAGGAGAACGGTACGACGAAGCACTGAAGAAATAGACTCTCGGGAGGCTGTCACCACTCATTTTCCGGCAGCCTCTTTTCAGGGATATCGGGCAGCCCCGGCGCGGGGCTGCTTCGTTTTAAAACCACTGCCTGCTTTTTTCCCTATCTTTACTCAAAATTCCGACTATGAACTTCAATACCCTGATTGAAAAGACACGCACCTACCGACGATTTGACGGGAAACATGAGATCACTGCCGATACTCTTACCTCTCTTGTCAACCTGGCCCGCCTGTCTGCATCCGGCGCCAACCGTCAGCCACTAAAGTATATTTTTGTCACTGATCCTGCACAGCGCGAAACCCTTTACCCTTGCCTCGCATGGGCCGGATATCTCACCACCTGGGAGGGGCCGGACAATGGCGAAAGACCAACAGCATACATAGTTATACTGGGTGACAAGGAGATATCAGAATCCTTTGGCATTGACCATGGCATAGCGGCACAGAGCATCATGCTCGGAGCAACGGAAGCCGGTCTGGGAGGCTGCATCATTGCATCAGTAAAGAAGGAGAGGCTGAGAACCGCCTTTGACATCCCGAAGCAGTATGAGATCCTGCTTGTTCTGGCTCTCGGTAAACCAGTGGAAGAGGTAGTCATCGAGACCATACGCAATAACGATGTGAAATATTGGAGAGATGATAAGAAGGTTCACCATGTTCCTAAGAGGACACTTGACGAGATTATTCTGCGCAGGTAGACCCTTAAGGTCATTCCTTCTCCTGTCAGTTATCTTTACCCTTAATCTGCAGGGTCTGAACGCCCGGCAGCGTGAATCAATACTCTTCCATGGTATTGTCTTTGATGCCTCTACCCGCCAGCCCCTGCCTGACGCACACTGGATCATCAGAAGCCGCTCAGCCGGCGCTACTGACAGCAGAGGCATGTTCTCATTTTATGCCCACTATAATGATACCATAACTTTTAGCTGTATCGGCTACAGCCATTATAGCATGATAGTGCCTGACACCCTGAGGGCAGAAGAATACACCGCCGGCATATATCTTGCTGCTGATACTACAATGATCCCTGCTGTGGTCGTCATACCCCGGCTGGGTAACATCCGGGCTGAGATAATGGCTGAACGGTCATCACCAAACCAGGATGTCATTAATGCCACCAATAATCTGAGGATGGCCGTTTACCAGGGTCTGGCCAATCCCCCGGCGCTGGGTGACCCGGCAACAAATTATGAGATACTCAGGCAGAGACAAAGGATGGAGGCTTATGACAAGGGACAGATCCCGTCAGACAGGATGATCGGGCTGAGCCCGTTAACACTGATACCTTTTATATATATGATAGCCACCGGCCCGCCGGAAGATCCCGAACCTCCCGCCCCGCATATCTCGGCACGTGAGCTGGATTTTCTGAGGCAGGTACATGATTCACTCCTTATAAGGCATCAGGCAGTAGGCAATAGGCAGTAGTGAAAATACTTGATGATCTGCAGTTTACGTAACGATAATTTCAACACTATTGCCTAGTGCCTCTTGCCTACTGCCTGACCTCAACCTTTCACAAAGAGTGCCTTTATGATATGACTGGCTATCTTCGGATTCTCCTTAAGCCTCCTTGTTGAATAGCCGAACCACTTCTCCCCGAACGGGACATATACCCTGATGCCGTGACCACCGTCAACGATGCTCTGGCGCAGCTTCGGGGTGACTCCGTAGAGCATCTGGAACTCATACATGTTACCGGGAACATTATATTTCCTTATCAGCTCATATGCCCCCTCAATCAGAGGCTTGTCATGGGTGGCAATGCCGACATATATTTTATTCCGGAACATGAACTCGAGGTCCCCGAGATAGTGTTTGTTGATCTCCTCATACTTCTTGTAAGCTATCTCAGCCGGTTCTATATAGATACCCTTGCAGAGACGGTAGTTGGTGGGTATCTCAGGAGTATTCATATCAAGCATCTTCTCCAGGTCACTGTATGTCCGCTTCAGGTATGCCTGCACCACCAGCCCCACATTACGCGGGAACTCGGCATGGAGACGCCTGTAGAGTTCAATCTCCAGGTCAGTACAGGGAGAGTCTTCCATGTCTATCCTGCAGAAGTTGTTATAAGAAGCTGCTTTTGCCACTATCTCGCGCATCAGCCGGTAGCATGCCTCGCTGTCAAGCAGCAATCCGAAGCTTGTGGGCTTGAGAGAATAGTTACCGTCAATCCCGTTTTTCTGGGTCTCCTCTATAAGATTAAGATACTCCTGCTTGTTAGCCTCGGCTTCATCAATTGATTTGATAAACTCTCCCAGCACATCGAGGGTCACCCTGACACCCTGTGCATTCAGCTCACGTGAGACCCGCATGGCATCAGCCATGGTCACACCGGAGATGTAGGCGCGGGAAAAAATCCATATGAATTTCTTAGGGAAGTATGGCAGGATGGAGGCAATGAATTTATTGAACATCTTTGAGCGCTTTTATTTTTTTTGGCGCTCAAAGATATGAAAAAGCATAATATGCAAGTCAGGACTCTATTTGAATGCCTTTTCAGGCAGTCCGTCGCCCTTAAGTGACAGCCTGCTGAAGTATGCTGGCACCTCACGCCCTGTCAGCTTGTCGACGTACAGTTTCGCCAGGTATTGACCTAGCATGAATCCCTGTCCGCGCAATCCGAGGAAGAGGCCGTGGTCCGGATCGATATACATGCGCGGCTCAGTGTAATAACCGCTCCAGAGCGACTGGAATCCGGCTGTTGAGAGCTCGGGGAGCCATAAGGTGAAAACCTCTGATACTATCTCCATGAACTCCCTGCTGTTTATCTTCAGGTTTCGTCCCGCTTCTGCGGGGTCGGCTGCCGGCGATGCACATCCTATTATCTGCCCGGTTTCCCCCAGCTGTTGTCCGTATACTGCAATGAATCCCTTGTAGTTTCGGCGGTCTATGAGCATCGGCAGAGGTGTGTTGCCCGGTCCCATCATCGGCAGGCGCCTGGTGATGAAAGCCTGGTGCCGTACACCATAAGTGCCGGTATATATTCCGAGGCTGCGGGCGAACTCCTCACCCTGAGCGCCCAGGGCATTTATGAAGACGGGGGTCTCATACTCCACATATTCACCACGGTGGTTCTGAACGGTTACGGTGTAATTGCTTCCGTTGAAGGTAACTCCTGTGACGGTGCTGTCCTCCTCCACGGTTCCTCCTGCCTTGATTCCCAGGTGCCTTATCAGATCAATGACCCTGCCGGGTGTTGCCTGCCAGCAGTCGTTGGTCAGCAGAGCACCCCTGTAAGTCTTCTTCATCTCCGGGTTGATGCCAGGGGCAATCTTCGCTGCATAGTCACCCGGCATTACCATCTCACCGTCAGACCATGCCAGTGAGGCCTCGAGCTGGCTCATCATGTCATCATCATGGGCGAAGGTCACATATTTGGTCTCCCTGTAGTTGATCTCGCTGATCTTCTGTAACTCCTTGAATATATTATGGTTATGCCTTGCCAGGTCAGTCAGTTCCGGTACGCTGAAGTTTGGTCTTCCGCCGGCAATATTACGCCATGATGATCCGCGGTCATGGTTGATGAGAACGGGCTTCATCCCGGCCTCGGACAGGTACCGCATCAGGGCACTTCCGGTAATGCCTCCGCCGGCAACCAGCGCTCCCACCTTCACCTTCTTGTTATCACCCTGGGTGACTATTATCTCAGGTGTCTGCTGCGGGCAGAGCTCTCCCATAGTGATCTGGTTAGAGAGAGGGGCCCTTGGTGTGGCGTCGCCGACAATCTCTATGCCCAAAGGCCTTAGAAGCATCGAGAGCCTCTTAATACACCTCTTGCCACGGCACGGACCCATCCCGAGTCGTGTTGTGTGCTTGATCTCATCAACCGATATGTATTTCCTGTCGCCGATGACTGCCATAATCTCTTCCAGCTTAACATCCTCGCAGTGACACACATACTCCTTCGCCTCCATGTTGTCAGCCGGGGTGAACGTCACAGGCACAGGGTAGTTCTCCTTTGCGATGAAGCCCCTGGCGCTTACAATAGCGCTACCTGCCGGGGTGATAGCCCTCACCCTCGCAACATTGGTCCTGTTAGGCTTCATCATCACCTTTTCTATCACTCCTTCACCGACTTTCGACCCGTTATTGTCAACAAGCCAGACCTCGCTGCCCTCTTCGACGAAGTATTCCACCGGCAGGAACAACTGGTTCTTGGCGGGGTTGTATCCGAAGATTGCCAGCCCCGGGCATTGGTAGACGCACGCCAGGCATCCTGTGCACCTGTCATAGTCTATTGCCGGCACGGTGTCTGGCGACACTTTCGTTATCGCCCCGTGAGGGCAGGCGAACTGGCACGGGTTACAGGCAAAACTGTAAAGACAGTCAATTATCACGAACGGCCTGGCTTTCATCCTGGCCTCATCAGGCATCCACGGGCTCTCTATGACTCTTGTCGGATGCTGCTGCGAATCAATATATTCCTTTGATAATGAAAGATATTCACTGTAGTTGCTGTGTACACCCATCTCCTGTATGATCTCCATGGCAGCCTGCTTTCCGCGAAGCACAGCCGTTGTTCCCTCACCGATGCGCATGGCATCGCCTGCGGCAAACACCTTCGTGCCGAACACCTCACGACCCTTGATCAGGAGTTGGTTGTCAGGTATAAGACCTGTACATATGTTAATGGCATCAATACCATCGATGATCTTTTCTGTTCCCGGGACAGGGGTGAAGTTGCGGCTCTCAGCTATCACAGCCCCGCAGATACCGTCATTTGTGCTGTTGGGAATAGCCCTGACCAGCGTGTGCGACAGTATGACCGGAATGCCGAGCCTCCTTACCCTGTTGGCCTGAACCGGGAATCCACCCTCGTAAGGCATTGCCTCTATGATGGCTTTGACCTTTGCCCCGGCCTGCATGAGCTGGTAGGAGGTGAGGTATCCGATGTTACCTGCACCCACGGTAAGAATGTTTTTGCCCAGAAGGGTGAACTCCTGGTTCATCATCTTCTGTATCACCGCCGCAGTATAAACCCCGGGCAGGTCATCATTGCCAAAGGCCGGCATGAATGGCACCGCACCGGTGGCGACGATCATGTATTGTGCGTCAACGTAGAAGATCTCCCCTGTACGCATGTTCTTCGCAGCTATCCTGTTTCCCTCGAGAATATCCCATATTGTCGAGTTGAGCATGATACCGGCGTGTGATTCACCTGCCAGGTTTCTTGCGATGTCAAATCCCCTCATCCCTCCAAATTGTTTTTCCTTCTCGAAGAAGAAGAACTGGTGTGTCTGCATCAGGAACTGACCGCCGATGTGATCATTGCTGTCGATCACCAGGTTAGGCACGCCGTGTTTGTTCAGCATCTCCCTGGCCGCCAACCCTGCCGGACCGGCTCCTGCTATTGCCACGGTGGTGTGATAGACCTTCCGCGTGGCGCTGTTGGACTTCACCGGTGCTGCTGAATGATATCCTGAAGGTATCTCGGCCACCTCCCTGACGCTGTCAACAGGGGTGATGCATATGCGCCTTACCACACCGTCAACAAGCATCTCACAGGCTCCGCACTTGCCAATACCGCACTCCAGGCTCCGGTTGCGGTTGTCAAGACTGTGCGTATGAACGGGATAACCTGCCTGATGCAACGCAGCCGCAATGGTAAAACCCTTCATCCCCTTCACAACAGCTCCGTTATATTTAAAGGCTGTCTCCTCATTACCGGGTATCTCAAGTATCGGGTGCTGTAATATTCTGGTCATATGATTTGCTTTTACATTAAAATTCAACCCACAAAAATAACCCGAATCATACCCTTATTTCAATGATGTATATCAGAAGCATTCCATGATTTAATACATTTTTTTCCTTATTTTGAAAAAAATATTACTGTTTGCAACCATTCTTAACTCTTTCTTGTCTTCTCAGAGCGCTCAGCTGATGATGAGTGAACAACATATCATTGATGGCTGTATCAGGCACAACAGAAAGGCGCAGCAGGCACTGTGGAAACAGTACTCAGGATACCTGCTGGGCGTCTGTATGAGATACGCCACTGACAGGCCTGAGGCCGAGGATATGTTGCAGGAGGCATTTCTGAAGATCTACTTCAACGTCAGCGAGTATTCTGGCACTGGTTCTTTCAGGGGATGGCTCAGGAAGGTGACGGTAAACACGGCAATAACGTACTATCACAGAAACCTCCGGTACAGGCACCAGGTAGACATTGATGAGTACATCAGCATCGAAACGGGAACAGCCGGTTTCGAAGAGGATTTCTGCAATGCTGAAGATCTGTGCCGGGTCCTCGCCGAACTGTCACCAGGTTACAGGATGGTATTCAACCTTTATACCATTGAGGGATATAAGCACCATGAGATAGCAGAGATGATGGGAATAGATGTTAATACCTCAAAATCACAGTACAGCAGGGCCAGGGCAATTCTCAGGAAGAAGCTCGAAGGCCTGGCACGAATGAGAGGAAAATTTACTTGAACAGGAGATAGCAGAATCGCAGGATATATTTAAGGAGATAACAGAGAAACAGGCTACAGTTTAGTAAATGACAGAGGAACAGAGAGATAACAATCTGGAGGATCTCTTCCGCAGCAAGCTTGAGGAGAATGAGATGGTGGCAGGAAGCGACCTGGAAGGCCGGGTTATGCGCCGACTGGAACGTCGGGAGTTCTTCCGTTTCAATATCTCACGGTTCAATTTCTATTATCTCACCGCAGCGCTTGCCGCCCTGACTGTTGCCGGAGTGATTCTCCTTTCTGGACATGACAATGAACAACAGCCTGCCGGCACAGGGATACAGCAGAAAGCAGTGACTATGGTACCTGGAGAGGCTGTTAGTGCCGGAAAATTGGATGATTCGATCAGTGTCGCTGTAAAATCGTCACTTGTCAAGGTTGCAGACACGGCATTTAAGCCGGCATCAGTAAGCACATCCGGTGACAGCCAGCCGGAGCGCGAACCGGAACTGACATTCAGGCGCCCGGAAGCGGAGACTGTCAACGTCAGTACCATCGGCACCGGCCGCATCTCCGTAATCTCACCGGCAGCGATTCTGTCAGTTGAGGCATCTGTCGCCTCCGGGTGCGTTCCGCTCCATGTGAGCTTCGCGTGCAACGCGCAGGAGAGTCAGAAGATCTCATGGGACTTTGGCGACGGGGGAACATCTTCACTCAGGAACCCTGACTATATCTTTAACCTGCCCGGCACCTACACGGTGACACTCACCACTCCCGGCCAGGGAGGACTTTCATCCCCGGCCGCCGTTGAGATCGACGTGTATGAGAGACCTGAAGCCGCATTCGAAGTACGAAATAAGGACCCATTGGATGAGGGTGACAGGGTGGAGTTCGTGAACCGGTCAACAGGTGCGGTTGATTACCTCTGGGACTTCGGTGACGGGGTCTTCTCAACACTCTCAGATCCGTCACACAGGTACAGGGAGATGGGCGGATATAATGTCTCGCTTGTTGCCTGGTCCGCTGAAGGATGTGCCGACTCTGTCACGGTGAGCGACCTCTTCAATGGCAGGGGGATGTACATCAGGTTCCCCAACGCGTTCGTTCCCAATGAGGGAGGTCCTACAGGAGGAAACTACAATACACGAACTGATGAGGAGAGTTCCGTGTTTCACCCTGTGGCTGCAGGGGTCTCAGATTACAATCTAAAAATATACAGTAAGGCAGGTATGCTGGTCTTTGAAAGCAATGAGACCGGCCTGGGCTGGGATGGCTATTACAAGGGCGGATTATGCGCTCCCGGAGTCTATGTGTGGAAGGTCCGGGGCACTTACCGGAACGGGCAGAAATTTATTATGGCAGGAGATGTGACACTTTTAAAATATTGACTGTAAGTTGTTTGAGGAAAGTGAGTTAATATCTTGCCCAATATACGGGCGTACTGTCGATATAATTTGATGTAACCTTCCTGAGGTTTGGCCGTATAATTAGCTACTTTGTGTAAATAAAATCGGATCCGGTTTGCCATTACGAGCTAAATATCTGACATGTCTGCTCCTCACAGTCTCACTGTTTGCGAATAGTCAGGACCCACAGTTCTCACAGTTCTATGCCAACCAGCTATACCTTGCACCCTCTTTTGCAGGAGCAACGGAAGACTACAGGCTGGCACTCAACTGGCGCAACCAATGGCCTTCAATTCCGGGAGTTTTTCACACCTATTCCGTTTCATTCGACAAAGCGGTCCCCAATTTCAATTCCGGGATCGGGTTCCTGGCAACATATGATGTGGCCGGTTCAGGCGACCTGAGCACCACCAACCTTGGACTACTCTATTCCTATGACATCCAGGTAAATGATGAGTGGCATATAAGACCCGGTGTCAACTTTAAGTTCACCTATCTTGGCCTTGACCTCACCAAGCTGGTATGGAACAGCCAGATAACAACAGGCGGGACACTACCGCCTATCACACCGCCTCCCTTTGACAATGTTGCAGACATCGACTTCGCCGTGTCGGGACTTGCCTATAACGAGAAGATATGGGGCGGTTTCACCGTTGACCACCTGCTCAGACCAAAAACATCATTCTGGGGTGAGAATACCACAATCCCGATAAAGCTCGACCTCTTTGGCGGATTTCAGATTATCAGCCGCGGGAGAATGAAGAAAAAGCTCGAGGAAGTTTTGTCAGTTGCAGCCAATGTAATGTTCCAGGCCGACTTCATCCAATCGGACATCGGCGTTTACTATTACAAGAATCCCCTGGTGTTTGGCGTATGGTACCGCGGTATTCCTTTTGCCACTTCGAAGGATGTGTCAGCCCAGGCGGGCGATGCTATAATCGGCATGCTGGGCATCAAAACCGATCAGTTGAACATAGGACTTAGTTATGACTTTACAATATCAAACCTCATCACCTCCTCCGGTGGTGCATATGAAATCTCGCTGATCTACTCGTTTACCTCATCGCAGGTGAAGCGTGGCGCAAGGATACATGCAATCCCCTGCCCGGAGTTCTGATGCCGGCTCAGCTGTTTCTCCCGATTTTTGGTATTTAAAATTTATGTATGTTTGTGCAACAATTTGTTGAACCTTAACCTAATTTCTGAAATGAATAGAATATCTGTTGCAAGGAACACCCTGATAATAGCAGTTATGGTGGCCTCGGCGGCGCTTATGGCTTCCGGATGCGGCAAAAACAAACCGGCCGGTACCAATGAATCCGTGGATAAGAAACACAATGGCGGAATAGCTTACGTTGAGCTTGATTCGGTTATCGCAAACTTTGACATGGCAAAGGACAAATCAACCGAGCTGGAGGAGAAGACGAAGAGTTCAGAGGCTGAACTGACATCCAAGTCGCAGGCATTTGACCGTGATGTGAGGGACTTCCAGAACAAGGTACAGAAGGGGCTGGTTACCAGGGCTACTGCTGCGGAGATGGAGCAGACGCTGCAACAGCAGCAGCAGACACTGCTGGCAAGACGTGACGAGATGGCATATAACCTCAATGAGGAGAGCATGGTGGCCCAGAGGCAGGTGCTCGAGTACATCAACTCTTACCTGGTTGAGTTCAATGCTGATCGCGGATTCCAGTATATCCTGGCCAAACAGTTCCCCGGACCGGTCCTTTACAGCGATACCACCCTGGATGTTACTGCTGATGTCATTGCCGGCCTGAACGCCAAATACAACGCAGAGAAAGCTAAGAAATAACGATTATTTACGCGAATCCTTTTCCGGAGCCTGCTTGCGAGCGGGCTTCGGTGTTTTTGACACCTTCCGTTCACGCCTGATCTTCCGTTCCTGTTCCGGTGTGACGATGATGAAGAGATCCTCGTCAGGCTTTTTCATACGATACTGTTCACGAGCATATTTCTCGAGGTTCTCGTTGCTGGTCCTCAGCTCGTTGAGCTTGCTGCGGTCTTCCTCGATGCGGCTCATGTAGTATTCCTTCTCCTGCTGCAGCCTGTTGCGGGTTTTTATCTCGCGCGCCCGCGAAATCAGGTTGTTGGGGTCAAGCAGGATGATCCAGACGATGAAGATGAGCAGGGTAAGGATATACTTGTTCTTCATCCATGGCGGCATTCTTTCTGTCAGGGCTGACAGGGTGAACCGTTGCCAGAAATCGCCTCTCCGGTTTTTGCCTTTGTTTTCGCTCTCCTTTGCTGTCATCCTCCGCTCATGAGGTAGATCACCTGTACTGTATCACCATCACAGATCATCTCATGCGCATAGCTGTCACGGTCAATTATCCGCCCGTTGATCTTCACTATCCTCAGCCGGAACGTATATTTCTTTAGCTCAAGCAGTTTCTCCACGGTAACGCTGGCGCCGTCAATGGTCATCGGTTCATTGTTAAGTGTGATCTCCATGCATGCAAAGTTATCATGCGGATCGGAAATGGCAAATAAAATCAGTCAGCGCTCTGCAATCTGCAATCTGCAAACACAGTCGCAAATCGCACATCGCATATCTTCACCCGTCTGGCAATTGGCTGCATATTGACTATTATCATTAGATTGTGGATATTTATACATTATTTTTGTAAATATCACTGGAAACAATACAAATACATATTATGGATATCAGCGAACTCAAGGCGAAACACAGGCTTATCAACAGGTGGAACTATACATGGACTCCCCTCGACAAGGGCTATACTGACAAAACCCTCCATATCAATGTCGGCACGGGCGAGATAAAGGAAAAACCGGTTCCACCGGTGATGAAGGAAAAATTCATCGGAGGCAAAGGCTATGGTCTGAGACTCCTCTGGGATGCCACCAAGCCGGATACCAGATGGGATGATCCTGAAAATGAGATAGTGATCTCATCAGGCCCCATCGGCGGTATCACCCAATACTCAGGCTCCGGCAAATCACTGGTGGTGACCATCTCACCGCAGACCGACTCGGTGATGGACAGCAACGTTGGAGGCTTTTTCGGACCTTTCCTGAAGTTCTCGGGCTTCGATGCCATTGAACTGCAGGGCAAGGCTGCCAATGACGTCATTGTCTTCATCAATGGTGTGGAGCATTATATCGAAATATTTGAGGCTCCGGCAGAAGCAATTGACAGTCATGTGCTTGCCGAGCAGCTCACAGACATGTTTGCCAGTGATGAGTCAGACAGGAAGAACATCGGCATTGTTTCAACCGGCTCAGCTGCCGACCATTCACTCATCGGCATGCTCAACTTCACTTTTTACGACAACAAGCGCAAAAAGATCAGGTTAAAGCAGGCCGGCCGTGGCGGCATAGGAACTGTCTTCCGCAATAAGAGGATCAAGGCTGTCGTCTGTAAGATCCCTGGCGTCAAGGGTAACCTTAACAATGTTGTTGACCTAGAAGCAATCCAGGAACGCGGACGCCGCTTCAACCGCGAGATGCGTGAGCTTGATGACAAGCAGTGCCGGATGCGCCAGGTGGGTACCGCTCACCTGATGGAGATCATGGACGACCATGACCTTCTGCCGACACACAACTACAAGTTCGGATCTCACAAGGATGCCCCGAAGATAGACTCCGCAGTATGGACTTCCTTCTTCACCCAGGGCATTCCTGACGGCTGCTGGATCGGATGCAACATGGCATGTGCGAAAGCTATTGACGACTACGAAATAACCACCGGACCCTATGCTGGTCAGAAGGTAATCGTTGACGGTCCTGAATATGAAACAGCTGCCGGTCTTGGGTCCAACGGCGGATTTTTTGATCCGCGCTATATCATTGAAACAAACTTCTACTGCGATACATACGGTATCTGCACCATTACCTGGGGCACCAGCCTGGCATTTATGCAGGAGTGTTATGAGAATGGCATTCTGAACAAGGAACGCACCGGTGGCCTCGAACTTAAATTCGGGAACATACCTGACGCACTTGAGCTGCTTCACAGAGTGGCACGAGGTGAGGGTTTCGGCCTTATTGCCGGTCAGGGCATCCGCCGGATGAAAAAGATCTTTGCCGAAAAGGGATGGGGTGACCCGCAGTTCATGCAGGATATCGGGATGGAGAACAAGGGTCTTGAATATTCCCAGTACATGTCGAAGGAGTCACTTGCCCAGCAGGGTGGCTATGCCCTCACCAACAAAGGGCCGCAGCATGATGAGGCATGGCTCATATTCATGGATATGGTCAACAACCAGATCCCGACATTCGAGAACAAGGCCGAAGCGCTTCACTACTTCCCTATGTTCCGTACATGGTTCGGCCTGGTAGGCCTCTGCAAACTGCCATGGAACGATGTGGAGCCGGAATCCAATGCCCAGACGGATGAACCGGCAAAGGTGCCCGAGCACGTAGACAACTACGTCACCATCTACAAGGCCGTGACCGGAAGGGAGTTTGACAAGCACAGGCTGATCGAGGACTCCGAAAGAGTGTACAACTTCCAGAGAGTGTTCAACATACGGCGCGGATACGGCAGGCGCAGGGATGATGACCAGCCTTACCGCGCGTGCGGACCTGTCACCGTTGAGGAGTACCTGTCACGCCAGGAACGGTATGACAAACAGCTGAAGGAAAAGATTGGAGTTGACCCTGAAGGCAGGAGCACCGAAGAAAAGATAAAGGTGATGAGGCAGTACCGTGAAAAGCAGTATGATCTGCTCCGCGATGCGGTCTACAAGCGCCGCGGATGGAACAACAACGGTATCCCGACCATCGAGCACCTGAAGAAAATCGGAATGGATTTTCCGGAGGTGATAGAGGTGGTGAAACCGCTGCAATAAAGGCACCATCTGCCCCTGATCCGGTGTATCTGGTTTAGATGATGTAGCGACGGGTCTCAGACCCGTCGCTACGTGGTATAATTCATATTATCAGGTCATGAGACGTAGCCTGACCTGAGGAAGGCAGCCTCTATCTTATCGTATGCATCCACCGGGTTGGTAAGAGGCATCTCGAGATTGAAGAGTTCATAATCAAGCAGTTTTGCCTTCTTGCTCCTCTCAAAGGTTGGAAGCCTGGTCCTGTTTGTTGTCTCCAGATGATTGCCATTTTTATCCACTATAATTATCCTTGGCACAAAGACCCCCTTACGGCCAATGAACCGGTCCATGATTCTGACAGCCTTTTCGTACTCCTCCCTCGTCGCTCTGCCCAGGGCTTCGTATTTTACTATCTTCTTATGATCCCAGGTAAGGACATTGGCAAAACTCTCGGAGATCTTGTCATCGATGTTCGTATCCAGGTTCAGGGTGTCATGCCCTGATGGCATCAGCAGCACTTTTCCTCCTCCGCCCTCAATGTTGACAGCATAACGTGGCACAGTTATACCGCTGATCCATCCCTGCAGGTGCTTCATGTAAATCTTGCCCACCTGTATAGGAGTGATGAAGTGAACTATCCCCTTTTCCTTGTGGCACTGCAGCAGGTAGTATGGATGCACCCCGATCCAGAACATCCGCCTGAATGTCTCTGCCAGAGTCCGGTAGTGGTCATTGACATGGTTGAGCAGAACTGTCTGGTTGCGAATGGTAAATCCATGTCTGGTGATCTTCTTAACGGCGACAGCCAGGTCAGCCGTCACCTCCTGGTAATGGTTGATATGGGTCATGAAGTAAACATACTTCTCCGGCCCATTGCTGTACCTGTTTGACTCGGTCCTGATCATTGTCAGGAGCTCGTCAGTGATGAGCATCGGCAGAACCACCGGCACCCTGGTGGCTATCCTGATGACCCGCAGGTGTGGTATGCGGCTCAGCTCGCCAAGTATGTACTTCAGCTGTTTGGTGCTGATCATCAGCGCGTCACCTCCGGTGACCAGCACCTCGTTGATGTTCCTGTTGTAGCCAATGTAAAAAAGTCCCCTGTCCACCTCCCGGCTGTTAACATCGGCAGTGGTGTCCAGCGACTTTGCCCGCTGGCAGTGAACGCAGTATGATGCACAGCTTGTATTCTCTGCAACAAAGAGCGCCACCCTGTTCGGGTAGCGCTGGTAAGCCGCTCCGTAGCTGCGTGATCCTTCACTCATGGCTCCCTCAACACCGGCATCAGGAAACATCAGGTTGGCAGGTGTGGGCACGCTCTGCCAGAAAATGGGATCAAGCCGTTTTTGCGATTTTTCTCCGAAGAAGACCGGATTGAACGGATCCTCCTGCATAAGTGAGGCATAGTATGGTGTTATCCTCAGAGTCTCCTTCCCCTGCTGCCGCAATGTTCCTATAGTCCTTCTTATCTCTGATTCCTGGTGTTCAGTGAGCCTGATCACCTTTTTCAGCTGGTCAACTGACCTTATTGAGTTCTTCCTTTGCCAGGCAGGATCATTCCACTGCTCAGGCGTCACATCTTTCCATAGTTCAATAGTATTATACTTCCGGGGATGATAAAAGAAATCCTCGTTGAAAGTCATCAGCACCTCCTTTTTTATTTGTTACTACCAGGTTATTCCACACCTTGAATGACAAATATAGGTTTTTTGTCCTTCTTTCAAAGGGAAATCGGATAGAATGGAAGGCAAGGAGGGACAATGGGGCAGAATATGTGGAAATTATTACGCAGCGGCGGGTCTCAGACCCCCCGCTGCATACCTGTAAAACAGAATTTTCTACCTGGATCCGGCCCGGATACTGTCTCTCAGCTCCCGGAACTCATCCCACCGGCCGTCATCAAGCAGGCTGGCCTGATGGGGCCAGCTCTCAGGATTGTGGATGCGGTAACGCTCTCCGCCGTCCTTTTCAAGTATCTCCTGAATGTAAGCGACCGAGGTGTCAGCCAGTGCTTTCCAGGTGGTTATACCACGGTTAATCAGAAGCCTTGCTATCTTAGGCCCAATGCCTGTCACCACCTCAAGATCGTCAGGCCTGAACTCCTCATGTGCCACCGACTCTTCGTGAACCATGGCAGCCAGTGGAGTATTATGGACATCGTGAGTCCGGACTGCATTCTGTTCTTCGGTCTGCTCTGCCTTGAGAGCCATGACCTCTTTCTCCAGTCTGTCTATTGTCAGTTTGAGGCTGGTGATCTCGTCGTCCATTCTGCGAACCTCACCGGCCAGTTTTGCCTTGTCCTCTTCCAGGCCGTTAATCCTGGTGCCAAGGGTTATTTTTTCATCCTCCGCCAGCTTTAGCTTCGCGTCAAGCGCTGCCTTTTCCTCCTCCCGTATGCGTATCCTGGTTTTCAGCCCTTCAATCTCCTCATCCAGTACGGCTATCCGTCTCCTGCAGCGACCTCTTTCAGAGAGGTAACCTATCAGGAAACCGATTAATGCTGCCACCAGCAGCACAATTAAAATGAACAGCAGATCTGCTGTAAAACGTTCTGCCATGATGTTTAGATTATTACTTTGATTTCACTTCTTCTGTTCGCGGCTCTCCCTTCAGGCGTGCTGTTTGACGCAGCAGGTTCGGATGAACCCTTCGATGATGTCACAATCTGTTCCGCTTTTATGCCTGCGTTTACCAGGTATGATTTAACGAATTCAGCCCTTCTGAGACCGAGCTCGTTATTGAAGGAAGCGGAGCCCGTGACGTCGGCATGGCCGGTCACCTCAACACGGGCAGCCGGGTTATTGTCGAGAACGAGCTTCAGCTTCTTCAGATATTCATCGCTTATGCCGCTCATGTCACCATCGGCGGATGAGGTGGGGAAGAATCCTTTCCCGGCTCCTGATTCAGAGAGATACTGTTTTGCTTCATTAACGGAGGTGAGGAGAAGCTGTTCAGGTGTCTGGGCAGTTGTATCTGCGGCAGCCTGGATTTCAACGGAAGGTGCGGCCGCATTCCTGCAGTCGCACCTTATCTTGCATACATACCAGTATGATGCACCGGATATCCAGAGTACCAGGAGAACAGACAGGAAAAGTATCGGCTGTTTCATGGTGACGCGGTTTACCTGCGGCGGGTGATCCCTCCGAGAATTGAGCCTAGAAGGCCGCCACCCCTTGACTGGGATGCACCTCCCTTCATCAGGAATCCTGCCACATCGTCAAGAATACTGCCGTCGCCGTCAGCATCCAGTAGAGAACCGACACCGGAGATGCCGGCGCCACCAGTGTCACGTTTCTTCGACAGTGCTCCCAGTACAAGCGGTGCAAGAGCCGGGATCATCTTCATGATGACGGAGGGGTCAATGTTCATCCGCTTTGCCAGTGCCTGTGCAGCCTGAATACCGCCTGCATCACCCAGAAGCCCGCCCAGGTTAGGATCAACATCCTGTGCCTGTGCCTTGTTGGAGATCAGATCCTTAATGTTGTTGAGCGCCGAGGCGTCACCATACTTGTTGAGGATGTGATCTACCCTCGCATCCCCTCCACGTGTGTCCTTCTGCCTCTTCAGCCCTGCAAGGATCAGCGGTGCCAACTGGGGAATGAGCTTTTGAACTGTGCCCTTATCAACGTTAAAGTTGTTCGACATCTGTTTTGTCACCTCAGGGCCATAACTCTTAAGGAATTCATCAACAAATCCTGCCATAGTTTTTGTTTTAGAAAGTGTTAATTATTTGCGTTAATAAAATCCGATCAGTTAATCACTAAAGTTAAACACCTGGTTACTAAAATCAAAATCTTTTTTTGCTGGACAGATGCCAATAACCAGCCGGCAAAATCTCCGCCAAACCGCCGCAATCCGCCACAGACTACCTCCAACCTCCCAACATCCCAACCTTCAGACACTCAGACTTTCAGACTTTCAGACTTTCAGACTCTCCGTCCCTCCGTCCTTACCACTCCAGCCTAACAACCATTCCATCCATGGAGTTGACAAGCAGGCTGCCATCTTTAAGTGGTACGATGTTATTAATGAGACATGATGAGATCCTGTGACTCCAGAGCAGCCTCCCGTCTTCGCGCGATGCTGCATGCACAATGCCCTTGTCAGAGGGAATGAAAATGATTCCGTCATGGCCGGTGATCACTCCGGGGGCGATATCATATCCTATGTTGAAATCAGTCTTCCATATAATCTCCGGCCTGTCACCGGATGCACTGACACCTATGACTCTGCCGTCCATCGTTTTGGCCAGCACAAGCTTTCCATCCTCCGAAAGCCCCATCGACTCCCTGACGGTTGCCCCGCCGAGGTTGGAATGCCACAGCAGATTCCCGGTATTTACGTCAAGACAGGCCATTTTCCTGTCAGGTGCCACCACGAACAAACGATCACCAACTGCCACAGGCACGCATGCCGCTGGTGAAAGCATCCTGTTTGCATACCCGGTGTTCCAGACCCACCTTGTTTCTCCTGTTGAGGTGTCAAGGGCATAGAGCCGGTTGTTCCATGTGCCAAAGATCAGCATGCCCCTGTATATCAATGGTATGGTCTCAACGAATCCGTCAATGCCACTGTTGCTCCAGAGCAGTGAGCCGCTGGTAATTTCAAGTGCATGACAACGGCCTGACGAGCCTGCTATGAAGACAATCCCCCCGCTGATGACAGGGGAAGCAACCACCGGCTGCAGCGCGTCATAACTCCATAGAAGCCTCCCCTTCTTCAGCGTGAAGGCTCTTACCATTCCGTCGGCTGATACGGCTATTACTCTCTCCCCGTCGGAAGCCGGAGTACCGTAAATCTTGGCCCCGGCAGGGAAAGACCATTTCACACGTCCGTTCCTGAGTGAAAGTGCCTTCACCTCGCCGGCGGTGCTGGTGATTATTGCCATCCTGCCTGTCACCAGGGCACCGGCGCCGATGTCAGCTTTCTCCTGGTAACGCCATACCTCGCGCACCCCGCTGTACAGCTTATTCATGGAGTAATCAGGTCTTGGCCATATGGTGGTGTCTGCATTGAAATCATGTTTCTCCAGCCTGACCGAGGCCCAGGCAGTCATTGTGGCCGCACTGTGGCCGGCGGTATCCTCCGGCCCTTCGTCTGCTTCCGGATGCCTTACTGAAGCCGTAAGCAGCGTGTCACCGGTGATTGTCATGATGTTGTAACCACCCTGCGGCTGGCCAGCACGCAGGTTAGACCGGCCCATGAGAGCCGGGATGCCCTCGAAATTCATTAAGCGGTTCGAATGACCATGACCGCACAGGGCCAGCCTCGTATCAAACTGTTTCAACCTGCCGGTCAGCTCATACCAGTTGTTCAGACCTTCGTCAAGCGGATAGTGGTTGACTGAAATAATTTTCATCGCCCTGTTAGCCGGTACGCTGAGAACAGAATCAAGCCATACAATGTTTTCCCTTGGTATCTGTCCCGGTCCCATCCTCATGTTCGGACCGGAGTTGGTTCCGATAAAAAGCCATCCGCCGTGACTGAAGGCAAAGGCCTCACCGCCGAAGACAACGCGAAAGCTGTTGGCGCCGCTCTCAGACCATTTCGTGTCATGGTTTCCGGGAATGATGTACCAGGGCTTCTCAAGCCTGTCAAGAATTTTTTTTGCGAGACGCAGCTCGACATCCGAACCGAATTCTGTCACGTCACCCGACACTATCACAAAGGCAACGGAGTCAATTCCATTGATATCTTCAACTGTCCTTTTCAGGTCTTCATCTGCACTGCTGCCGCCGATATGGGTGTCAGTGACCAGCGCGAAACTGAACCTGCCATCCTGCCCGCTTAGAATCAGGGTGCTCAGACACAGACAGAGTGAAAACATGTATGTAAGTTTGTTCATCAGTGTTCCTGTTTTTAAGGCAAGATACCATGAAATCATTATTTCTGCCCGCCATGCCCGGAAAAATTCAGACTGACAATATTATTTCATAGTTTTAGGGTTCATTGTATCCAATAAATTCACCGTGAAGAGATTCTCAATTCAGGTTAAGATCGGATTGCTGATGGTTCTGGCGGTTGCACTGCTGGCAGCCACAGGCTACCTGGCCTACAAGAACCTCTCTTCTATTGTCAGCTCAATTAATGTTGATGTTGATCCGGGCAGAAAGCTCCTGACAATACGCGAGATCTCCATGGATCTGCAGAAGGCCGAAAACAGTTTCAGGATGTACTCAGTCACCAATGACGAAAAAGACCTTCAGCCCTATTATTCAGTTATTTCCGGGATTGACGAAAAAGTCAGCAGGCTCAGGGAGGAATGCAGTGACTCACCGCTCCTTATTGCACAGACCGACACCATTACAAAACTCATTGAAGAAAATATCTATATCTGGAATGAACTGCTTTTCCTGAACCAGGACCATCGCGTAATTGAATACCTCATTCAGTTGCCTGACAGGCTGAACATCAGGGCGGAGGGAGAGCAGGAGGCTGAGAGGGGGATTTTAAAACGAGTCTTCAGCCGCTCTGAAAAGAACCGGATCGATGAGCAGGCTCTGCTGACTGACCTTGACAGGTTTGAAAAAGAGGATCAGGCAGTCAGGGAAAAATTGAAGCAGCAGGAGCTCCAGCTGGCGGGCACCAGCACCCGGATCAGGGAGCAGTTCTATGACCTCACTGCCAAGATGGAAAATGAGGTATCGGAAATTCTAAGTACCAAGGCATATGAGGCAGACCTTCTCTCCGGGAGAACATATCGCTGGCTTGCCATGTTCCTGATCTCGGGGATTCTCCTGGCCTCGCTTGTGGTTTTTACAGTCACCAGGTATGCCAACAGGTCTGAAGCCTACCGTGTTGCCTTGCAACGTTCCAGGGACGAAGCCGAAAACCTGGCAAAAACCAAGGAACAGTTCATGGCCAATATGAGCCATGAGATACGCACCCCGGTGACCTCCATAACAGGATTTACCGAGCAACTGCTTCATGAGCCGCTGGATGAGAACTCCCTTGGAAGACTGAAAATAATAAGGTCATCATCCCTCCATCTTGAAAAGATTATCAATGATATTCTCGATTTTTCAAAACTGCAGGAAGGGAAGATGGTGCTGGAGGAGATTCCATTCAGCATTGGACGGATAGCAGGGGAGGTGCATGCCATGTTCCTTGACCAGGCCCGGAAAAACAATACTGTAGTGTCGTTTTTCATTGACCCGGAAACCCCTGCGGTTTTATTTGGTGATCCCTACAGGCTCAAGCAGGTTATGATAAACCTGGTCAGTAACTCCGTAAAGTTTACGGCTGGCGGTACTGTAAGATTTTCGATTTCCGGCATCGCGAAACAACCCGGAGAGGTATTGGTGGTGATGGAGTTCGCTGATACCGGGATCGGGATAGATGAGGATAAGATCAGCTTCATCTTTGAGGATTTTACCCAGGAGGAGATGAGTACTGCGCGTAGATATGGCGGAACCGGACTTGGCCTCTCAATTGTCAGGAAACTGGTTGACCTTATGAACGGAAAAATTGAGTTCCGCAGCCGGAAGAATGAAGGTACAACGGTGAGGTGTGAGATCCCGTTCCGGGTCGGAGAACCGGAGGATTTGCGCGAGGAGACTGAGCCTGTTGCAGATGTACCCCCTGAGCTTGGAAACCTGAAGGTGTTGATAATTGACGATGAGGAGTATAACCGGGTGCTTTTCAAAACCATTTTCAGGCGGTGGGGTGTGGAATGCTCCGAAGCACAGGATGGCAGGGCTGCCCTGGAGATACTGGGAAGGGAAAAGTTTGACCTGGCTCTGATGGATATGCGAATGCCGGACCTGGACGGGGTGGAAACTACAGGGTATATACGCAATGAGCTGAAGATAAGTGAATCAGAAATGCCTGTGATCTGCGTGAGTGCCGGTTTTTCCGAAGAGGATATCAGTCGCTACCGCAAATCTGGAATAAACGGTTTTCTCAGGAAACCATTCTCGGAAAAAAGCCTCGCAGAGGCTATTATGAGTGTTGCCGGCCGTAGCAGCGACCTGCCAAAATCCATTTCGCCAGGGATTGATCTCCGTGATCTTCGCCATATTGCCGGCGGAGATGAAAAGTTTTTAAGGGAAATGCTCGTCGTGTTAATTGAGGAGGCAGACAATGGAATCGCTGAAATAGCCGGAATTTTGCAAACCGGGGAGACCGGAAGGATAGCGGATATATCTCATAAACTTATCCCCAAATTCCGTCATATTGGCGCCGGAAATATGGCTTCCCTTCTGATCCGGATTGAGAAATCTGCAAGGGAAGGAGGCGACGTAGTACAGCTCGAAATCCTTGTCAGATCACTTGTCAGAAGCTTCCCGGAGGTACGGAAAGAGATCCAGAATTACCTTTCTGAAAATGGCTGAAACGTTGCTGCAGTTGTGAGGAAATTTTTAATTTGCACCGGTATGCAGGGACCAGTGAAAACAGGGGAAACAAATGACTGAAACACATCTGAAGATCTTCGTTGTGGAGGACGATGAATGGTACAACAGGCTCCTGGTTCACACCCTGAGCCTGAATGTTGATTATGAGATCAGAAGCTTTGATACTGCTGCCGGTTTCCTGGAGGCCCTGCATGAAGCACCTGACATTGTAACCCTTGATTACAGGCTGCCGGACATGAACGGCCTCGATCTCCTGAAGAAAATCAGGGAGGAGAACAGCGATGTACAGGTTGTCCTTATCTCCGAACAGAAAGATATTGAGACTGTAGTCAGCCTGCTTAAACTTGGCGTCTATGACTATATAGTCAAGACGAATGATATCCGGGACCGGCTTCTACTGACTGTACAAAACATCAGGAACGGTATCGGGCTGAAGCGGGAGATAACCTCTCTTCGCCAGGAAGTGCAGAAGAAATATTCGTTCCGCAATACCATCATGGGTGAGAGCCAGGCCGTCAGGGCTGTCTATGCTCTTATAGAGAAGGCTCTTGAAACGAACATCACCGTTATACTGACGGGCGAAACAGGAACCGGTAAGGAACTGGCTGCAAAGGCGATTCATTACAACTCAAAGCGGAAGGACAAACCGTTCGTGCCTGTCAACGTGGCAGCAATACCTTCAGAGCTTATTGAAAGTGAACTATTCGGTCATGAGAAAGGAGCTTTCACCGGCGCCACATTCAGACGTACGGGCAGGTTTGAAGAGGCTGACGGAGGCACCCTTTTCCTGGATGAGATTGGGGAGATGAGTCCTGCCCTGCAGGCAAAGCTCCTGAGAGCCATTCAGGAGAAGGAGTTCGTGCGGATAGGCAGCAACAAGGCTGTTAAAACTGACTGCCGGATAATTGTGGCTACCAACAGGAACCTCCTGGAGGAGGTGAAAAAGGGGAATTTCCGTGAAGATCTCTATTACAGGCTGCGCGGTCTCCCGATAGAACTTCCCCCGCTAAGGGAGAGAGGCAATGACATACTTATCCTTGCCAGTTATTTTTCAGAGAGATTCTGTGCCGAGAACGGGATCCCCCTCAGGAAATTTTCGCAGAGTGCGCAGCAAAAACTGCTTGGATACCCCTTCCCCGGAAATATAAGGGAGTTGAAATCAGTTGTTGAACTTGCAGTAACCCTCTCAGAAAACAAAACCATAGAAACTGAAGATATAATCCTTGACCCGGGAAATCCGCTCTCCGAGGTCATGGATGAGGAGCTGACATTGCGACAGTATGAGATTAAGATCATAAAGGCCTTGCTAAGGAAACATAATAACGATATCAAAACCGTGGCCCGCAAGCTCGATATCGGGATCTCAACGATCTACAGGCTCCTGAAAGAAGAAAAGCACTCCTGACACCTCAAATCCCTATTTTCTCATTTTGAGAAAATGGTTCTCATATTGAATAAATACGCATGATCTGATTTTTCGCGGATGCGCTGGTTGTCAATTCATTATACCTGACGGCCGTCCCCGGCACACCCTTTGCACCTCTCATGGCAAGAAAACCAATAAGGAGGAAATAACATGAAAAATGAAGAGACAACCAACCGTTCTAATACCAGTGATGACGCTTCAGGCATCAGCTATGCTGAAAACGCACGCAGGCACGGCATGGTCAGCGGTGCCAGGACAACCGCAATCATAAGCCTGATAATTCTTCTGGCGGCTGGTGCCATTGCGTGGATTGCGTTTAACAGGCACCAGGACAAACAGCTGGCACTGATGGAAAAAGAAAGAGGTACCTTCAATGAGATGTTGTCAGTTCGTGACTCAACACTGAACGACTGGCTTCAGACATTCACCCAGATTGAAAATGACCTCAATGCTATCAAACAGAAAGAGAACCTTATCACAATCCGCAACTCCGATAATATGGAATTCACTTCAACCAGGAGAGAGCAGATCCTCGGTGATATCAAGAGTATCAGCCTCCGGCTGGATGAGAACAGGAAGAAACTTGCATCCCTGAACTCCCAGCTTAAGAATTCAGGCAGGGAGATCAAAGGTCTCAGGGAAATGATAGCGGGCCTTGAAGCCAGGATTGAGGGACATGAGAAGGAGATAGCTGCCCTTACACAGTCCGTCACTGAAAAAGATGTAAAGATTGGTGAACTTAATACGCTCACTGCTGATCTGCAGAACACTGTCTCAGCCAGGGAAGAGGTTATCAGCACCCAGCAGGCTGAGATAAACAGGGCTTATATTGCCTCGGGCAGCTTCAGGGAGCTGAGAGATATGGGGATTGTCTCAAAGGACGGGGGATTCCTCGGGATTGGCAGAACGGAATCGCTGGTCAATGATATTGCTGACAGCCTGTTTGCCCAGATTGACATCACCCAGTTGAAATATATCCCTGTGAATTCCAGGGATGCAAAACTTGTTACGGAACATCCTACAGATTCGTATCAGTTTGTCCGCGAGGATAACGGCCTGGTTGCCAGCATTGAGATCAAAGACCCTGAGCGGTTTTGGAAGATATCAAGGTATGCCGTTGTAGAACTAAAAAAGTAAAACCCTGTTGACGGTGGTTCCTTTGGAATTTCCTTCAATACACTAATATATACCCCGGAACTATAGAACTGACAATCAAAGCCAGAAGCTGGAACTGAGACAATAAACTACTGGTGGAAACAGGGGGAAGGGTTCCGGGACCTAAAAGGACGCTGAAAGGCGTCTTTTTATTTGCTTGTGCGCCCGGCATGGGTGATAACTATAGGGTGAGAGTCCCGAACGCGCCCTGACAGTGGGAAGCGTTAGCTGAAGGCAAGGGTGCCCATCGTGAGGTGGGATCTGAAGGAAGCCTGAGGCAAAATCCTGGTCTGACGAACAGGAACTTCATAAAAGGCCTAAGGCTGCGGATAAGTTTGCAAGACAAAACGAAGTCCGATACTGTCCGGAGCAGCCAGGGTAAATGAAGCAGACAGATGGGATGAAAGTTATCGTTCTTACCCGGGGAGATCT